>Ga0081455_10000929_pt1 | contig 37476 bp, 42 predicted proteins | sample TabmetS3T2R1_FD_70207 | JGI IMG/M metagenome (GOLD analysis project Ga0081455, IMG submission 70207) | Tabebuia heterophylla rhizosphere microbial communities from the University of Puerto Rico - S3T2R1 | ecosystem: Host-associated > Plants > Roots > Rhizosphere ... | reverse complement strand
CGGCTGACGTGCTGATGGCCCGGGCGCCTCCGACACTCGCCCGGGCCCGCCGGTTCACCGCCAGGCGAACACCGGCTGCTCGAGGTGGGCCACCCGCGTGGTCCGGCCGTGGAGCGCGGCCTCCCGGAACTGGTAGAGCACCGCGGCGGTCGGGGCGTGCACGAGGTGGCCGGCGATCGGCATCTGGATCACCGGCCGGTCCGACTCGGGAATGGTCAGGAACCGCGGCTCCACCGCGAGTTCCTGGACCGCGATGACGTGCACGTGCGCGACTTCGGCCGGATTGGGGTGCAACCGCGCCTCCCCGGGCAGCCGCAGGACGACCGGCGTGATCACGTACCCCGAGCGGGTCGGGTAGTCGTCGAGCAGGCCGAGGCAGTCCGCGCGCTCCGCGGTGACGCCCAGTTCCTCGTCGAGTTCCCGCAGCGCGGCCGTCACCGCGTCCTCGCCGGGGTCGAGCCGGCCGCCGGGCAGTGCGAACTGCCCCGCGTGGGCCCGCATGCCCGTTACGCGGCGGGTCAGCCAGATCACCGGTTCGTCCCCGGAGACCACGATCGCGACCGCGGCCGCGCGCCGCCCGTCCAACGGCACAGCCACCCGCTCGAAGCCCTCGATCACGTCGGTCCGCATCGCACGGACCCTAGCCGGAGCACGCGGCCGCCGGGGGCTCGTCTCCGGAGGAGTGCTGACGGACACGTTCGGGGGGACGGCGTCGACGAAGACCTACCGCCTGCTTCCGGCGTGGCGTCGCTACGGAGCGAACCCCGCTGGTCCGTCGAGCCGCATGGCCGGCGGCTGCGCATCCAGTGGAAAACACGCGGACGGGCCGGGCGCAGCACGCATAGGTCCGGCTGACCAGGACCGGCCAGTCGCTCCGCACGGAGGTCGAGAGGGTGCCCGGCGCGCCGCCGCCGGGTATCGGCACCGGGGTTCTCGACACGATCAGCACAAGCTGGGGCACCCGGCCCGACGGCGTGCTGTGGGCCGAGTGCGAACTGCGCGCCCGCCCCTGGTTCAGCAGGCGCTGAGGGCCTCGTCACGGCTGGCGTAGACCGGCACGCACTGGTCCAGACCGGTGACCGACAGGGGGCGCGCGGTCTGCCGGCTCGGCGCGACCACCCGGACGTCGGCGCGTTCGCTCGCGTCCACGAGCGCGGCCAGGCCCGCCGAGCCGAGGAAACCGACGCCGCTGAGGTCCACCACCGCGACGCGGGGCCGGTGCGCGGTCACCTCCGCGAGCGCGCGGTTCAGCGGGGCGGCGGTGGCCAGGTCGACGTCGCCGCTGACCTTCAGCACGGCGATCCCCGGCATCGGCCAGAACACCTGCACGCGCAGCGATCCCGGGGCGGCCCGTTGGGCGGGTACCTCGCGGGTGGCCCTGCTGATGGCACCGGTGGAGTTGCGCGTCGGGCGGCTCATGACTCTCCTCCCCGTGAGCCCTGGCTGGCCTGTTCTCTCCGGGTCACTGTAATCACCATCACACGGCGAGCACCAGTTCCGGGGCGGTCACGCTGCTGGGCGAAATGTCACCACCGCGGTATCCGCGGGCAGTCCGGAGAGGACTCCCGCCGGGCGCCCCCGGGGCTCAGCCGGGCACCCGCACCGAGATGAAGCCGACGTCCCGCCGGAGCTGGAAACCCAGGGCTTGGTACAGCCGGATGGCGCCGGTGTTGGTCGCGGCCGCGTGCAGGAACGGGGTCTCGCCGCGGGACCGGATGCCATGCGCCACCGCCAGCACCAGCCGCGTCGCCAAACCCTCCCCGCGGAACTCCGCGTCCGTGCAGACCGCGCTGATCTCGGTGAACCCCGGCGGGTGCATGCGTTCCCCGGCCATCGCGATCAACCGCCCCGCGCGACGGAACCCGAGGTAGGTGCCCAGCTCGATCGTTCGCGGCAGGAACGGTCCCGGCCGGGTGCGCTCGGCCAGCGCCAGCATGTCGGGCACGTCGGCGCGGGTGAGGCGCACCGCCTCCGGGTCCGGGGCGGTCGCCACCGACTCCGCCACCATCTGCACGCCGGGGAGGTCGAACTGCACCGTCCAGTCCGGCGGTGGTGGCAGCGGCGGTGCGGGCAGCGACAGCACACCGCCCGGGCCGGCCAGCTCGGCGAGGTCCTTCCACACCGTGTCGTCCGCGTCGGCCGGCATGGCCGCCCACGGCGAGACCTCCGGGTCGTACCGCACCGCCCCGCCGTGGGACTCGGCGAACCGGGCGTGCGGACCGGTCAGCGCCGCGTAGGCGGGGTTGTCCAGGGAGAGATCCACGCCACGACGTTACCCGTCAGCGGTCCGCCACCGGCCCGTGACGGTGCGAGGTCCACAGTGGAGCGGGTGGCGGTGCGAGGTCGTCCACCGCGCGGCCTAGCGTTGGGACATGACTCGCACTCGCGTCTACCGCCTCGGCCTCCTCGAAGCCGAAAACTTCCCGGCGGCCGAAATGTCCGACTATCTCGAGGATCCGTCGACTGTGGTGTGGCTCGACCTCGTCCAGCCGACGGAGGCCGACCTCGCCACCATCAGCGAGGAGCTCGGGCTGCATCGCCTCGCGGTCGAGGACGCCGTGTCCGAACACCAGCGGCCCAAGCTCGACCGCTACTCCAGTCACGCGTTCCTCACCGCCTACGCGGTGCGGCTGGACCCCGGAACCGGGGTGCTGTCCGGAAGCGAGCTGGCGGCGTTCGTCACAGACCGCGCGCTGGTGACGGTGCGCAAGGACGAGCACTTCGACATCGAGGCGGTGGTGCAGCGATGGGACGCCTCCGCCGACCTGGCCAAGGGCGGGGTCGGCTACCTCCTGCACGGCCTGCTCGACTACATCGTGGACAGCCACTTCGACGCGGTGCAGGCGATGGACGACGCGATCGAGACGCTCGAGGACGGGGTGTTCGCCGACCACGTCGACCACACCGACATGCAGCGCCGGTCGCTGCGGCTGCGCAAGAGCCTGGTGATGCTGCGGCGCTTCGTGCTGCCGATGCGCGAGGTGGTGAACTCGCTGATGCGCCCGGACCACCACCTCGTCGACGAGACGCTGATGCCGTACTTTCAGGACGTCTACGACCACGTGCTGCGTGCGTCGGAATGGACGGAGTCGTTGCGGGACCTCGTCACCACGATCCGCGAGACGCAGCTCAGCCTGCAGGGCAACCGGCTCAACATGATCATGAAGAAGGTGACCAGCTGGGCGGCGATCATCGCGGTGCCGACGGCGATCACCGGCTACTACGGCCAGAACGTGCCCTATCCCGGCTTCGGGCAGCCGTGGGGGTTCTGGCTCTCTTCGGCGGTGATCGTGACTCTGTCCGGTGCGCTGTACGTGATGTTCCGCCGCCGCGACTGGTTGTGAGCGCTCAGCCGGACGGGTTCAGAACACCGCCACTTCGGCGCCCACCGGGAGGGCGTTGTAGAAGAGGGCCGCGTCCTCGGCCGACAGGTGGACGCAGCCGTGGGACGGCATGTCGAGGCCGCCCTCGTGGAAGGCGATCCCGCCTGGCGCGAAGAACACCGAGTGGTTCATCGGGTCGCCGAACTCGCCACTGACGTGGTCGGCGTCCTTCCACTCGACGCGGAAGACGCCGCGCGGGGTGGCGACGGAGTCCGGGGCGCCGCCGGTGCCGGGCATGAGGCGCACCGGCCCGTGGGTGATCTCGCCGTCGTGCTGCAGCCAGCCCACCCGCCGGTCCTCGTCGACACACGCCCTGGCGGTGTCCGGGCACAAGTCGGTGCGCGGGGCCGGCGGGGAGATGCCGGACACCGGCAGCGGAGGCGGAACCGGGCGCGGCGCGGGCGCGGCGACGGTCTCGGCCGGCGGGGTTTCCAGGACGGCCCAGCCGGACAGCAGCGCGAGCGCGACGACCGCGCTCCAGCATGCCGGGCGCCGGAGGCCGGAAGACCTGGTGCGAAGCGGAGCCACCGGCGCAGCGTAACGAGGCCGGGCCGGTGCGGCGCCCTGGATGGGCCCGGCTTGGCGGGATATCCACGAGTTCGGGTGAAAGATCGCCGGAGGGCCGCACTCCTGCCACGGATGGTGGGCGCTGCTCCTCCGGACGGCGGTGCGCGGGTACCTCCGTGGGCGGGTGAACCGGCGGTGCCGTCATTTTCCGGTGATCCCCATACAATAACTGACACGTTTGTCGTCAATTTGCCGGACCGTACTGACGTTATTAAATCTTGGCATTCGGAGAATGTCCGGAAATTGTTTTTCGTGCGCGGGCCCCGGTTTTCTGGATCTCCCCGCGGGTAGCTCTGTGCCTGGTAGATCCTGCTCGTCCCGAGTGTTCGGGGGGTGGCGCGTGGGTTGCCGGTTGAACTCGCAAATCGCCTGAGTCAGGAGGGCAAGGAATGAAGGCAGGAGCGCGTGTCGCTCTCGGTGTCGGGCTCGGCTACATGCTGGGCCGCACGAAGAAGATGCGTTTGGCGTTGATGATCGCGGCCGCGGGCGCGTCCGGCAAGACCGGCGTCACGCCTGGCAAGCTGCTGCAGAACGGCCTGAGCCAGCTCGGCTCGTCGCCGGAGCTGTCGAAACTGACCGGCGTCGCCCGGGACCAGTTGATGAGTGCGGCGAAAGCGGCCGCGGTGGCCGCGGCGTCCCAGCGGATCGAGTCCCTCACCGACCGCCTCCAGGACGGCGCGCGGGGTGGGAAGCGATCCCCGGAGGACGAGGACGCGGACGAGCGTGAGCGGCCGGACGAGGAAGCCGAGGAGCCCGACGAGACCGAAGACCGGTCGCAGGAGGAGAACGAAGCAGAAGAAGAGCCATCCGACGAGGAGGAGCCGGAAGAGGCCGAAGAGGAGCCGGCGCGAGCGCGCGCCACCTCGCGTGGCAGGCGTCGCACTTCCGAGGAATCCGAGGAATCCGAGGACGAGCGGCCGGCGCCCGGCCGGGCACGGCGTACCCGGAGCACCCGGGCAACGAGTGAACGCACGCCGGTGCGGCGGGCGCGGAGGTGAGTGCGGTGGCCACCGACCAGATCAAGAAGACCGTTGGCAAGACCGCGGACACGGTGTCCGACGTGGCGAAGAGCGTGCCGAAGCCGTCCACCGAGCTGACCGACGCACTGCGCAAGCTGGCCGGCGTCGTCGCGACCCGTGCCGCCAGTTCGCTGGCGAGCCGGATCACCTCGACGTCGGGCCGCCTCCAGGACTACGCGACGGGCGGCGGCAACGGCGGGGGCCTGCTCGAGGCCGTCACCGGAACCAAGCCCAGCGTCAAGGGCAAGGCGATGATCGGCGCGGTCAAGGGCGGGCTGTCCGGCGCCGTGGACAAGGTCAAGGACGCGGTGACCGGTGGCGAAGGTGGCAAGGGCGACAAGCTCAAGGTCACCAACATCGTCGAGTTCGTCGACATCGGGGCACCGGCGGATCTGGTGTACGACCAGTGGACCCGCTTCACCGACTTCCCGCGCTTCATGAAGAAGGTCGAGAACGTCGAGCAGGTCAGCGACGAAAAGCTGGAATGGAAGGCACAGATCTTCTGGTCGCACCGCACGTGGGAGTCCACGATCGTCGAACAGGTGCCCGGCGAGCGGATCGTCTGGCGGTCCGAGGGCGAGAAGGGGCACGTCGACGGCGCGGTGACGTTCCACGAGCTGACCCCGGACCTGACCAGGGTTGTGCTCGTCCTCGAGTACCACCCGCAGGGACTGTTCGAACGCACCGGGAACATCTGGCGAGCCCAGGGACGGCGCGTGCGGCTGGAACTCAAGCACTTCCAGCGGTACGTGATGACCGAGGCGATCCTGCACCCGGACGACATCGAGGGCTGGCGCGGCGAGATCCACGACGGCGAGGTCCAGGACAGCGACGAAGAGCCGGAGTCCGAAGAGCCGGAATCCGGCGAGGAAGAACCCGAGCCTGACGACGAGGACGACGAGCGGGCCGAGGAACAGCCACGACGCCGCTCGCGGGCGACGGCCGGCAGAAGGAGCAGGGGATGACAACAGCGGTGCAGCCCTCCGGGCGCGGCGGCGGGGGCCTGGATCGGCCCAGCTCGAGCAGTCTCGCGGACGTGATCGACACGATCCTGGACAAGGGATTGGTCCTCGACGCCTACGTGCGGGTGTCGCTCGTCGGGATCGAACTTCTGACGATCGACGCCCGCGTGGTCATCGCGAGCGTCGACACGTACCTGAAGTTCGCCGAGGCGGTGAACCGGCTCGACATCTCCGACACCGAGCAGAAGGGATTGCCGGACCTGCTCGAGGACGTCACCGAGGGCGGCTCGAAGGCGAAGACCCGGGGTGCGCTGGAAGCGGCCGGGGACACGTTGCGGGACATCTTCAGTGACGACAACGAGCGTGAACGCGCGGGACGCCGGAAGGGGGATCGGTGACGATGACCGACCACGCCGAGCGGGATTCGGTGGTGTACGTGTACGGGATCGTGCCGGCCGATGTGGAGACCGATCCGGAGGCGCGCGGCGTCGGTGACCCGCCGTCCCCGGTCAAGGCGGTCAAGCACGACCGGATCGCGGCCCTGATCAGCGAGATTCCGCGCGACAAGCCGCTTGGGCGACCCGAGGACCTCACCGCGCACGCCGCGCTGCTCGATGCGGCCGCCGCCGAAGTTCCCGTGCTGCCCTTGCGCTTCGGGGCCGTGGTCGCCGACGAGGACGCCGTCGGGACCGAACTGCTCGAGGAGCACCACGACGGTTTCGTCGCCGCCCTCACCGAACTGGAGGGCAAGGCCGAGTACGTCGTGAAGGCGCGGTACCTGGAGGACGCCATCCTGCAGGAGGTGCTCGACGAGAACGAGCAGCTGTCCGAGCTGCGCGAGGCGATCCGCGGCAAGTCCGAGGACGCGACGCGCAACGAGCGGATCGCACTGGGCGAGGGAATCAACAACGCGATCGCGGCGAAGCGGGACGCCGACACCGCGCAGGTGGCCGACGCCCTCACCGCGCTCGGCGCCCGGATCGCGGTGCGGGAACCGACCCACGAGGAGGACGCCGTGCACCTCGCCTGTCTCGCCGAGACCGCCAAACAGTCCGATGTGGAGGAAGCGGTCGACCGCATCGCCCGGGACTGGGACGGCCGGGCCCAGGTCCGCCTGCTCGGCCCGCTCGCGGCGTACGACTTCGTCGTGACACAACAGCCGGAGGCGTAGCGGATGGGTCTGCTGTCCGCGATCTTCGGTCTTCCGCTGGCGCCGGTGCGGGGCGTGATCCAGCTCGGCGAGGTGATCCAACGCCGGGTGGACGAGGAGCTCGTGGCACCGGCGTCGGTTCGCCACGAGCTCGAGGCCGCCGAGGAGAAGCGCGCCGCCGGTGAGATCTCGGCGGAGGACGAGGCCGCGATCCAGCGGGGGGTCCTGCGGCGGCTCGATGTTGCCGGCCAGGTGCCCGATGATTCGAACGATGACACCGGGGGAGACGAGGAGGAGAGGTGATCACCAGTGGCCGCACGGGATGAGGCCGACCGGAGTGAGGGCGCCCTGTCGGCGGCGGAGGCGGCCTCCCGGGGGCTCGCGCACGCCGGTGAGCTGATCACGAACGACTCGATCGCGGTCACCTCGGTCGAACCGACCGAGGACGGCTGGGTGGTCGAGGTCGAAGTACTCGAAGACCGCCGGATCCCCTCGTCGTCCGACATGCTCGCACTCTACGAGCTGGAGCTCGATCCAGGCGGCGAACTGCTCGCGTACCGGCGGGTCAAGCGGTACGCCCGGGGCCGGGCCGACAGCGGAAGCGGGGTGTCCTGACATGACCCCGGGGCAGCAGCCCGTCACCACCTCGACGGGGCAGGACGGCGCGGTCGCGAGCGGCAACCACCAGCCCGCCAACCTCGGGGACATCCTGGAGAGAGTGCTGGACAAGGGCCTGGTGATCGCCGGCGACATCCGGGTCAACCTGCTCGACATCGAGCTGCTGACCATCAAGCTGCGCCTGGTGATCGCGTCGCTGGAAACCGCCAGGGAGGTCGGGATCAACTGGTGGGAAAGCGATCCGTGGCTCTCCGGTGACACCACCCGGATCCAGCGGGAGAACCGCGAGCTGCGGGCGCGCGTCGAAGAGCTCGAGGCCGGGCCCGAGCGGGCCGCGATCGAGGACCGGCACCGTGACTGACGACCGCGGGATCTGGCTGTACGCCATCACCCGGCGGGAGGCCGCGGACGCCGGCGCCGGCCGGACCGGCGTCGCCGGCGAGACCTCCCGCACGATCGCGGTGGGCAGGCTGGCCGCCATCGTCGGCGATGTGCCGCTGGCCGGCTTCGGCGAGGAGGCGCTGCGCCGCAACTTCGAGGACCTCGACTGGCTCGGCGCCGTCGCCCGGACCCATGACGCCGTGGTCAGCGCCGTCGGTGGCCCGGTGGTGCCGATCCGCCTGGCCACGGTGTACCGCGACGACGACCGCGTGCGGCGGGTCCTCGAGCACCGCACGACCGAGCTCGAGCGCACCCTGGACCGCCTGACCGGACGAACGGAGTGGGGCGTGAAGGCGTTCCTCGACCTGGCGCGGGCGCGCGGGCACGAGGATTCACCGTCCCGCCGCGGGGCCGGGACGGCGTACCTCGCCCGCCGCCGGGCGGAGCGGGACGCGCGCGCGGACAGTGAACGTCTTGCGACGGAACAAACCTCGAAAGTCCATTCCAGACTGGCGGGGCTGGCCGCCGGCGCTCGCCTGCATCCACTGCAGAGCAAGGCGCTGTCCGGCCGCAGCGAGCAGATGGTCCTCAACGCCGCCTATCTCGTCGACGACGACCGCGCCCGCGCCTTCGCCGAGGCCGTCGCCGCGTGCGACGAGGAAAACACCGCGATCCGGGTCCAGCTCACCGGTCCGTGGCCACCGTATTCGTTCTCGTCATGGGAGGAAGGATGACCGAACCGCTTCCCGCGCCCGTCGCCGACCAGCCGGTGGCGCTGGTCGACCTCCTCGACCGCGTGCTCGCCGGCGGGGTGGTCGTGACGGGCGAGATCACCCTGTCCATCGCCGACGTCGACCTCGTGCACATCTCGTTGCGGACCCTGCTGTCCTCGGTGAGTGCGCTGCAGCCCAATGACTGAGCCGTCGCGGCGCCGCATCGACACCGACCCCGAAGCCGTCGAGCACGGTCTGGTCAGTCTCGTGCTGACGGTGGTGGAACTGTTGCGGCAACTCATGGAGAAGCAGGCGCTGCGCAGAGTGGACAACGGCGACCTGACCGACGACCAGGTCGAGGCCATCGGCCTGACCCTCATGCGGCTGGAGGAGCGCATGGGGGAACTGTGCGACCATTTCGGCGTGACGCCCGAGGAATTGAACATCGATCTCGGACCGCTCGGGCCGTTGTTGCCCGAAAAATAGCTATGCGAAAAGGTTTCGGTCCAGATTCCACGGGAATCCGGAGTCATCGCCGGACAATGGAGTTGCGATGGCTATAAGTGGAATCATCAGTGCATTGCTCGTCGGATTGGTGATCGGTGTGCTCGGCCGCCTGCTGGCGCCCGGGAAGCAGAACATCCCGATGTGGCTGACGATCGTGGTCGGTATTGTTGCGGCCTTCGTGGGTAGCGCGATCGCCCGTGGCGCCGGATACGCTAACACCGCGGGCATCGACTGGCTCGAGGTGCTGACCCAGCTGGCGCTCGCCGTCGTCGGGGTCTCGCTGGCCACCGCCGTGCGCGGCGGCAAGCGGCGCAAGCTCATGCACTGACCCCTTCCCGGCCCGGCCCGGTCCAGACGCTGGCCCGGGCCGGGCGTTTTGCAGATCATCAGCAGGGATGTGAATGATGAACGTCACCCAATTCTGGAACGATGCGGTGGGAAAGGTAATCACCTTCCTGCCCAAGTTTGCGGTATTTCTTGTTGTGCTGATCGTCGGCTGGCTGGTCGCCACCGCGCTGCGCAAGGGCGTCAAGGTCGTCCTCGAGCGGCTCAATTTCGACCGGGCCGTCGAGCGCGGGGGCATCCGGCGGGCCTTGGAGAATTCCCGCTACGATGCCAGCGGCCTGCTCGCCGCCCTCGTGTACTACGCCGTTCTGCTGATCGCGCTGCAATTGGCGTTCGGCGTGTTCGGCCCCAACCCGATCAGCGCCATACTCGCCGCGATCGTCGCATGGCTGCCGCGCGCGATCGTCGCGATCGTCATCGTCGTCATCGCCGCCGCGGTGGGTAGTGCGCTGCACGATCTGATCCGCGGCGCCATGGGCGGGCTCAGTTACGGCCCACTCGTGGCGAAGGTGGTGCAGATCGTCGTCATCGCGTTCGGTGTCATCGCGGCGCTGAACCAGATCGGCGTCGCGACGGCGGTCACCGGGCCGGTGCTGATCGCGGTGCTGGCCACCGTCGGTGGTGTGGTGATCGTCGGCGCGGGCGGCGGCCTGATGCGGCCGATGCAGCAGCGCTGGGACCGGTGGCTCAACCGGGCCGAAGACGAGATCCCGTCGGCCCGGACCAGGGCCGAGGCCTACCGTCGTGGCCGGGAGGACGCCGAACGCGAGGCCGCCACCGGTGGCGCGCGTCGTTCCGTGGAGCAGGACACCGTCACGATGCCGCACGCGGAGGGACAGACCGGCCGGACCCCGCCGGGCTGACCGGTGCGTCGTCGAGGGGTGCCGTGTGCAGCGGCACCCCTCGACGCGTGTTCGCTTCCGGCCGCGGTCATTCCGGTGGTGGCGCATCGGGGACGACGCGGTCCAGCCGGATCCACTCGGGTTCGCGATCGGCCGGGGCGTCCTCGGCGAGCACCGGCACCCAGATGTGCGACGTGTACGGGTCGAGCACCGGATCGCCGGCCACCCGGGCCCGTCGCAGTTCGGGTCCACGCGGCCCGCATTGTCGCGTCCAGTAGCGGAGCCGGCCGCCCCGGTGCAGTCCGTTCAACGACGATGTCACAACGTCCTCCGGTCGCCGGTTTCGCGTCCGAACCCCGACGGTAGCGAACGAGGCCCCTCCGGTTCGATCGCGAGATGCGGTGAACCTCTCCGCCCGGGCACCGGTCCCGGATGCGCAGCGCAACCGGATGACTGCCGCGGTGGGAGCTGATCAGCGTTCGCCGAGGAACGTTTCCAGCAGAGCCGTGATCACGGCGGGCTGTTCGAGTGTGCTGGTGTGGCCGCAGTCCGGGACGATCCGCAGCTGCGCGCCTGGGATGCGGGCGGCGATCAAGTGAGCGTCGGCCGGGGGAGTGGCGCTGTCGTCGGCGCCGGTGATCACCAGGGTGGGCACGGTGATCCGGCCGATCTCCGCCGCCACGCCCGGCCGGTCGGCGACCCCGCGCACGGCTTTGCTCAGGCCGGCCCGATCGAGGCGCGCCAGCCGCCGTGCCCAGCCGGACACGACCGGCCGCGCGGCCGGGCTCGCGAGGAACGCCGGGCCGAACAGCAGGGGGCGGATCTTGACCAGGAGCGGGCGCACCCCGATCACCCGCTGGACCCGGGCCATCCGGCGGTACTCCCGCGCCTTGCGTGGATCCTCGGGGCCGGCCGAGGTGTCCAGCAGCGTCAGCGATCGCAGCATCTCGCCGTGGCGGGCGGCGATTCGCTGGCCGACGAAGCCACCCATCGACAGGCCCACCCAATGCGCCGGCGCGAGCCCCAGCGCCTCGATCAGCGCCAGTGCGTCCGCGGTCAGCGTGTCCATGTCGTAGCCACCGGGGGTGGCGGGGCTCTCGCCCTGGCCGCGCCAGTCGAGCGTGACGCACCGGTACCGCGAGCGCAGCGCCGCCGTCTGCGGGCCGAACATCCAGCCGCCGAAAAGGAGGCCGTGCCCGAACACGATCGCGGGGGCGTCGCGCGGTCCGGTGTCGGTGTAGGCGATCGTCGCTCCGTTGAGGCTGATCGACGGCATCGCTACACCGACAGGCGCAGCTCGGCGGGCCCGCGGACGTTGAGGCGGCCGTTCCAGCGCAGGTCCGCGACCTCGGCCGCCGGGAAACGGTGGACGAACCGGGTGAACGCCGTCCGCGCTTCGAGCCGGGCCAGCGCGGCGCCGAGGCAGTGGTGGATACCGGCGCCGAACGACACGTTGCGGTGTGCGTCCGGCCGGTCCAGCCGCACCTCGTCGGCGTCCGGGCCCCAGAACGCCGCGTCACGGTTCGCCGACGCCAGGCACGCGACGACGAAGCTCCCGGCCGGGATCCGTTCGCCGCGAACCTCCAGGGGTTCGACCGTGATCCGCCGCATCAAGTGCACCGAGGTGTCGTAGCGGACCAGCTCCTCGACGGCGTTCGCGGCGAGCGCCGGGTCGTCGCGCAGCAGCCGGGCCTGCGCCGGGTTCCGGACCAGGGCCAGGATCCCGTTCGCGAGGAGATTCACCGTGGTCTCGTGACCGGCGATGTAGAGGAACATGACCTGCGCGACCAGTTCGTCGTCGGTCAGCATTTCGTCCCCGTGGCGCGCGGCGAGCAGGCCGGTGATGAGGTCGTCGCCGGGGTGGGCGCGCTTCCGGCCGATCAGCTCACGGGTGATCTCCGTCAGCTCGTCGTTCGCGGCCCGGATCTCGGCCTGCAACGCCGGGCTGGACAGCGGTTCCAGTGCGCGCACCAGGGTTCCGGTGAGCTCGCGGAGCCGGGCGTGCTCCACGGGCGGCGTGCCGAGCAGTTCCGAGATCACCGTGAACGGGAGCGGGAACGCCAGTTCGCCGAGCACGTCGCCGGTGGCGGCGACGCGATCCAGCGCCGCGTCGACGAGTGCGCCGACGCGGGGCGCGAGCGCCTCGACGGACCCGCGCGTGAAGGCCTGTGCCACGAGGCGCCGCAGACGCGTGTGGCCGGGCGGGTTCTGGTCCAGCATGGACAGTCCGCGCATCGGCCGGTTCGCCTGGACCGGCACGTCGCCGTCCCGCTTCCACGCGGGGATCTCGGTCAGGTCCCGTTCGTCGACCGAGTGCGGCGAACGCTGCAACCGCGCCACGTCGTCATAGCGGGACAGCAGCCAGAAGCCGAGCGGATGGCGGTAGGCCGGTGCCGCGTCGCGCAGCCGGGCGTAGTGCGGGTAGGGGTCGTCGGTGAAGCCGGGGGCGAAGGGATCGAACACGGTCAGTCCCGCGGGATCTTCATGTTGCGCAGCGTCACCAATGCGGTGGCGCACAAGGCTTCTTCGGCGCCGGTGACCGCGAAGACGTCCGCGGCCGCGACCGTGGTGCTGTGGCCCGCCCGCACGACCCGGCCGCGGGCGACGATCTGGTCGCCACGGGCGGGCGCGACGATCTTCACGGTGTAGTCGACGGTCATGTTCACCCAGCCCGGCGGCAGGAGCGTGCCGGCCGCGCTGCCACCGGCGAAATCGGCGAGGGAACCGAGTACCCCACCCTGGAAGTAGCCGTTGTGCTCGGTCAGTTCGGCCCGGTACGGCTGGATGATCTCGGCCTCCCCGGGCGCGAGCCGCCCGAACGTGAAGCCGAGGTGCTTCGCCGCCGGCATGGTGAGCACCGCCGCCGTGACGTGTTCCGCGTAGTCCGGATTCGCCGCCGTCATCGCCCGTTCCTTTCGAATTCGCCCGCCAGGTAGCGGTTCCGCGCCGCGGACCGCATGATCTTGCCGCTGCTGGTCTTGGCCAGCTGCCCGTGCGCGGTGAGCACCAGATCGCCGATCGAGAGCCCGTGCTCGGCCAGCACGGCCGCCCGGATCGCCTGAGTCATCTCCACCGGATCAGCGGTGTGCCGGTGGTCCCGCTGGATCTCCTGGACGACGACGAGCCGGTCACCCTCGGCCCCGGGCACCGCGAACGCCGCACATCCACCGGCCCGCAGCGCCGGGTGGGCGCTCTGGACGGTCAGTTCGATGTCCTGCGGGTAGTGGTTGCGGCCGCGGATGATCACGAGGTCGGAGATGCGGCCGAGCACGTACAGCTCGCCGTCGTCGATCAATCCGAGGTCGCCCGTGCGCAGGTAGGTGCGGCCGTCGAGCGTTGGGAAGGCGTCGGCGGTCGCCTCGGGTCGCTTCCAGTAGCCCTGCGTGACGTGCGGACCGCTCACCCAGATCTCGCCGACGCCGTCGCGCGGATCCACGATCCGCAGGTCCTCGCCCGGTAGGACCGAGCCGGATCCGGCGATCGGCGTGCCGTCGGCGCGTTCGGTGTACCGGGGTCCACGGCCCTTGCGGCTGCCGGTGACGATCAGCGTCGCCTCCGCCAGCCCGTAGCAGGGGTAGAGGGCGCGCTCGTCGAACCCGGCGGGCGCGAACGTCCGGGCGAACTCGCGCAGGGTGGCGGGCCGGATGGGTTCGGCGCCGTTGAACGCGACCTGCCAGCAGCTGAGGTCGAGATCCCCGATATCGCCGCGCCGGGCCCGCGCGACGCACGCGTCGAAGGCGAAGTTGGGACCGCCGCTGGTGTGCGCGCGGTATCGGGAGATGGCCGACAGCCACAGCAGCGGCCGGCGGATGAACGCGGTGGGGGTCATCAGGATGCTCCGGGCGCCCACGTACAGCGGCTGCAGCACGTTGCCGATCAGGCCCTGGTCGTGGAAGAACGGCGCCCACCCGACCACAGTGGACCGCGCGTCGTGACCGAAGGCGTCGCGAATCATCTCCTGGTTGGCTTCGAGGTTGCGGTGGGAGACCAGGACACCCTTCGGCGTGGATGTCGATCCCGACGTGTACTGCAGGAACGCCAGGTCGTCCGGGTGGCAGGGCAGCGGCGGGAAGTCGCGGTCCGGCACGGCATCGACGGCGATGGCCGGGAGCTCCTGGATCGTGCCGGCCAAGCCATGCAGTGTCAGCACGACCGCCGGTTCGCAGTCGGCGACGATGGCTCGGGTGGCCCCGGTCACGTGGGTGCGGCGCGGCGGGTTCACCGGCACCGCGACGACCTGGGCGTAGAGGCAGCCGAAGAACGCGACGATGAAGTCGAGGCACTGCGGGAACACCAGCAGCGCGCGGTCGCCGGGCGCGCACCGCAGGCTCAGTTCGTGGGCCACCGAGCATGCCCGGCGGTGCAGGTCGCCGTAGGTCAGGGTGGCGGTCTCGTCGCCGTCCTCGTTGAGGAAGACATAGGCCGTCGCGTCCGGGGTCTGGGCGGCGCGGTGGCGCAGGACGTCGGGAAGCAGCATCGCCTCACTCCAATGCCCGGGTCATGGCCACGGCGATGGCCGCCCGGTGGCGCTGGTGGAAGAAGTGGTCGCCGGGAAATGCGCGCAGCCCGAAGGCGGCGCGAGTGTGCGAGTGCCACGCCTGCGCCTCCGAGGCGTGGACGATCGGGTCGCCGAGTCCGTGGAAGACGGTGATCGGGCACGGGAGGGGCGGCCCGGGGACGTGGCGGTGGTTCTCCGACAGTCGCAGATCGGCGCGGATCACGGGAAGCGCGTAGCGGCGGAAGACCGGGCTGCGGCCCGGCCCGGCGCCGACCGCCTCGAGTCCGTCGGCGAACTCGTCGTCGGGCAGTTCGTGGATCGGCGGACGGGTGGCGGCGAGATGCGGGGCGCGCCGTCCGGAGACGAACAGGTGGACCGGCGGGTGCTCGTGCCGGGTGAGGGCCCGGGCCAGCTCGAACGCGATGAGGGCGCCCATGCTGTGCCCGTACAACGCGACCGGCCCGCCCCCGAGGAGCGGCAGCAGGGTCGCGACCGCCTCCGGCACGTCCCGGAAGGCCGGACGGCCGGCGAGGTCCTCGCGGCCGGGTAGCTGCACGCGCACCAGACCGATGGCGGGTGGGAACAGCCCGGTCCAGCGGGCGAAGGAGGTGGCGCCCCCACCGGCGTGCGGCAGGCAGACGAGCCGCATTGTTCCCGTCGTGGGCTCGGCCCGCAGCAGAGCGGTCATCGCGGACCTCGCATGGTGACGGGCAGTGCGGTCAGCCCGCGCACGATGAAGCTGTGGTCCTGCCACGCCGGCGTGTCTGCCGCGAGTTCGACGTGCCAGGGAAGAAGACACGAGAACGCCACCTCGGCCTGCAGCTGAGCCAGCGTCCCGCCGAGACAGCCGTGCATGCCGTGCCCGAACGCCAGGTGCTCGCCACCCGCGCGCGTGATGTCGAAGGTGTCCGGCCGGGCGAACACCGCGGGGTCCCGGTTGGCCGCACCCAGGCACAGCAGCACCTGCTCGCCCTCGGCGATCCGGTGACCGGCCAGCTCCACCTCGCGGGTCGCGACCCGCTTGGTCAGCTGCAGGGGGCTGTCGTAGCGCAGTGCCTCGGTGACCGCGTCCGGGATCAGCTCCGGCCGTTCGCGCAACGCGGCCGCCTGGTCCGGGTGCCTCAGCAGCGCGTGCAGGCCGTTGCCGATCAGCGATTTCGTGGTCTCGTTCCCGGCGACGAAGCACATGATGCACAGGAACACCAGCTCCTCCTCGCCGAGCCGGTCGCCACCGGCGGTGCGGGCGGCGAGCAGCTCGCTGATCAGATCGTCGCCCGGGTACCCCGCGCGGTGCCGCACGACGTCCGCCAGCGCCGCGCAGAAGGTCTCCACCACCTCGCTGACGTGTACGAAATCGGTCGCGCTCAGCAAGCCCGGTTCGAGCAGGTACCGGATGTCGTGCGTCCAGGCGGCGACGTGCTCGCGCAGTGCCTCGGGCAGGCCCATCCACTCGCACAGGACGGTGACCGGCAGCGGCGCCGCCAACCCGGCGATCGCGTCCATCCCGCCGTCCGCACGGGCCTGCCGCACGAGCCGGTCCGCGACTCGGTGCACCACGGGCCGCAGCCGGGCGACCGCCTGCGCGGTGAACACCCGGTTGACCAGGCCGCGCAGCCGGGCGTGGTCGGGGTTGTCGGTGAACACCAGCGACGTGCGGCCGAGCCGGTCGATCCGCCCGTCCGCGGTCCCGGTGAGTGCTCCGGCGTGCCTGCCGACCAGCTGCGGGATCAGCCCGGCGCTGAACGTGCGGTCCCGCAGCACGGCCCGAACGTCGGCGTGCCGGGTCAGCACCCACATCCCGAGCGTGCGGTGCACCGGTTCGGTTTCCCGCAGCTGCCGGTACAGCGGATAGGGGTCGCGGCGGAACGCGGAGCCGAAGGGGTTGAACCGGATCCTGTTCGCGGCTGTCATGGTGTCCTGCCGAAGAACCGGGCCCGGTACGGGCGCAGGACGAGCCGCAGCAGGCAGATCTTGCCCATCCGGAACCCCAGGGCGGACAGTTTCAGGTAGCGCTCGTAGCGGGCGACCACCTCTGGGCCGGCGACCCCGACCGCCTCGGCGCGCCGGGAACGCAGCCGGTGTGCCCACTGCTCGCACGTCCAGGCGTAGTCGAGTCGTCCGTTGTGGACAGAGACCACCTCGAAGATCCCGTCGGCGGCGGCGGTGATCTCGGCCAGTGTCGGCAGGTCCGCGTCGGGGAAGATGTCCTGCCGCATGAACTCGCTGGCGGTCTCCCGGGACATGTTGGCGTAGGCGATGGTCTGCAGCGACAGGGTGCCGTCCTCGCGCGACCAGTCGCGGCAGCGGATGAAGAAGTCCCGGTACACGGCCACCTTGTCCTCGCCGGGCCCGGCGAAGTGCTCGAACGCGCCGATGGAGATGATCCCGTCGTAGGGGGCATCCGGCTCGTGGTGCAGCCAGTGCTCGGTCCGGACCTCCGTCCCGGGCAGGCGCTGCGCTTCGACGAACGCGGCCTGCTCGTCGCTGAGCGTCAACCCGACGGCGCGAGTCGCCCGGTGGGACAGTTCCCGCAGCACCGAACCCCACCCGCAGCCGATGTCCAGCACGTGCCGGGCGGCGCCGATAGCGTCGAGATGGAACTCGACCTTCCGCTTCTGCGCCGCCTCCAGCGTGTCGTCCGGGCCGTCCGGCATCGCGCAGGAGTAGGTCAGCGAGCGGTCCAGCCACAGGGCGTAGAAGTCGTTGCCGACGTCGTAGTGGTGCCGGACGGCGGCCGCGGCCTCGGCCGGGGTGACCATGGCTAGGCCACGCTCGCTTCGGCGTGGGTGTGCAGGTACTCCGCGACGGCGTCCAGGGTGGGGTCGGCGAACAGCGCCTCGGGCGGCAGTTCGACGCCGTAGCGCTCCTCCACCTCCATCAGCAGCGACACGGCCAGCGCCGAGTCCACGCCGAGCCGGTCGAAGTCGGCGTGCGGGTCCACGGCGTCGGCCGGGACCCGCAGCAGATCGGCCAGGTACTCCTGGCACCACGTGACGATCGCGTCCTTACTGGTGTCCATGGGGTTCCTCACGCGAGGTCGGGGGAGACGCGCTTGGCCGCGCGCCGGTCTTCGGAGGGCAGTTTCAGGTCCCACGCCAGCCCGGTGGCGGCCAGCGCCCTGATGAGCCAGAAACCGGGGTCGAGGCGGTACCAGTCGAGGCCGAAGGAGGGCGACTCGGGGAAGGCGTGGTGGTTGTTGTGCCAGGACTCGCCCAGGGTGACCAAGGCGAAGACCCCGCCGTTGCGGCTGTTCTCCCGGGAGTCGTAGGGCCGGGTGCCGAACATGTGCAGGAACGAGTTGATGGCCCACACGATGTGCTCGAGCAGGAAGATCCGCACCAGCCCGCCCCACAACAGGCCGCTCACGGCGCCGGTCCAGCTCAGCGACACCAGGCCGCCGATCAGCGCCGGGAGGGCCAGGCCGAGCACGACCCAGTGGTAGTAGTACCGCGCCACGCGCACCAGCGCGCGGTCGCGCAGCAGGTCCGGTGTGTAATGGACGATGTTGGGGTACTCGTGGCGGCGCATCCACAGGAAGTGCGAATGCACCAGGCCGCGCAGCCGGCCGCGCCACCCGCCACCGGACAGGTTCGGCGAATGCGGATCGCCGTCGCGGTCGCTGCACTCGTGGTGCCGCCGGTGCAGCGCCACCCACGACACCAGGCCGCCCTGCCCGGCCATCGAGCCGAGGATCGCGAGCGCGACCACGACCGGCTGGGCCGCCTTGAAGGTGCGATGGGTGAACAGGCGGTGGTAGCCGACCGTCACACCGAGCCCGGTCAGCAGCCACAGCGACAGCAGCAGCACCAGTTCGGTGACCCCGAACGGATGCACCGCCAGGAACGCGAACGCCGCCGCGGTGCCGATGATCGGCAGGACGTCGAAGAGGAGGAAGTGCCGGCGCTGCAGGCGGTGCAGGTACGGGTTGCTGATCACCTTGCGCCGCGGGGCCGGCGCGGTGTCGGTCATCAGGCCCCGCCGAACGACTGGACCAGGCACGTGCACGTGCCGTGGGCGACGAGCTTGCCCGCTCCGTTGTGGATCTCCGCCTGCGCGGTTGCCGTGCGCCGTCCGACGTGGACGGTCGTGGCGACGCACCGGATTTCCTCCTCGTCCAGCGCGACGCCGCGGATGAAGTTGACCTTCAGCTCGAGCGTGGTGTAGACGGTGCTGTCCGGCAGCTGGGTGAAGATCGCACTGCCCATGGCGGTGTCCATCAACGTAGACAGCACTCCACCGTGGACGGTGAGCATGGCGTTCGCCTGGGCCTGGCTCGGCTTGAGGGTGTAGACGGCGCGGCCGTCGCCGAGTTCGGCGCACATCACGCCCAGCGAATGGCCGACGCCGATGCCCTCGGTCAGCCCCTTCGTGAGCAGGGCCTGCAGCTCGCTGATCCGCTGGTTCACGGTCACGGTTTCCTCCGGAGTGAGACGGGCAGGGTGGCCAGTCCGCGCATCGACACACTCGGGCGGTACTCGGGGGTGTCGGTCAGCACGGTGACTTCCGCGCGGGTGTAGAGGCGCTCGAACGTGAGAGCGCTTTCCAGCCGGGCCATCGGGGCACCGAGGCAGAAGTGCGGCCCGTGGCTGAACGCCAGCTGCCGCCGGGCGGCCTCGCCGGCGAAGCGCCGCACGTCGAGCCGGTCGGGGTCGGGAAACGCCGCCGGGTCGCGGTTGGCCGAACCCAGCAGGAGGATGACGCCGGTGCCGCGGGGCAGCTCCTGTCCGGCGAGCTCGACGTCACGCAGGGCGACGCGGGTCGGGAACGGCACCGGGGTGTCGAAGCGCAGCAGCTCCTCGACCGCGACAGCCGGGTCGGTCAGCATCGGCTCGACCTGGTCCGGGTGGCGGTGCAGGGCCAGCACCCCGCTGGAGATGAGGTTCATCGTGGTCTCGTGGCCGGCGATGAGCAGGAGCACCCCGATGTCGATGATCTCCTTGACCGTCAGGCGGTCCCCGCGCTCTTCCGCCGCCACGAGCCTGCTGAGCAGGTCGTCGGCGGGCCTCGCGCGCCGGTGCTCGATCAGGTCGGTGAAGTACGCGGCGAACTGCTCCACGGCGACGCCACGGGCGGACTTCTCGGTGTCGGTGAGCACGGCGTCCGGGTCGAGGCCGCGGCTGATGTCCCGCGTCCAGTCGCCGAACAGCGCCCGGTCGGCGACGGGGACGCCGAGCAGTTCGCAGATCGTGGTCAACGGCACCGGGAAGGCCAGCGCCTCCACCAGGTCCACCTCGCCCGCCTCGAGCGCGTCATCCACCAGCCGGTCCACCAGTGCGGTGATCCCGGGCCGCAGTGCGGCGATCGAGCGCTGGGTGAACGCCTTGGCGACCAAAGCGCGCAGCCGGCCGTGCTCGGGCGGATCGAGCAGCAGGAACGAACCGGGCAGGTCGGCCGGGTCGACGCCCGGCCGGAACGGGTTGATCCCGGCGGTGTAGCCGTGACCCCAGTCGGGGTCGTTGAGCACGGCGGCGCAGTCGGCGTAGTGCGGGACGAGGTGGATGCCGAAACCCGAGGCGTGCAGGCGCCCGTTCTCGCGCAACTTCCGGTAGACGCCGAACGGGTCGGCGCGCAACGACTTGTCGAAGACGTTCGTCATGACAGCGCGGTGAACGCGACCGGCAGCTCGGAGAGCCCCCGCACGATGAGGTTGGCCTTGTACTTCGGCTCGGCCGTGCGCACCTCCATCGTGCCGACCCGGTCCAGGAGCTCGTGCAGCAGCACCTCCATCTCCAGCAGCGCGAGCGGCGCGCCGAGGCAGAAGTGGATGCCCAGGCTGAACGCGAGGTGGCGCGGGGGCGGGTTCGTGCGGTCGTGGTACCGGGCCACGTCGAGGCGGTCGGGGTCGGCGAACACCTCCGGATCGCGGTTACCGGAGTTGATCAGCACCACCACGCCGTCGCCGGGTTCGAAGTCGTGACCGGCCAGGGTGATCGGCTCCTTCGCCGAGCGGGTCGTCATCTGCACCGGCGGCTCGTACCGCAGCAGCTCGTGCACCGCGCTTTCCACGTAGTCCGGGTGCGCCCGCAGGCGCTCGAACTCGGCCGGCTCGCGCATCAGGCTCAGCAGCCCGCTGCCCACCAGGTTGACGGTCGTCTCGTGACCGGCGACGAGCGTGGTGACGCAGGTGGTGAGGAGTTCGGTCTCGGTCAGCACGTCACCACGGTCCTCGACCGCGGCCAGCGCGCTGAGCAGGTCGTCCCGCGGCTGCGCGCGCCGGAAGTCGATGAGGTCGCGGAAGTACCGCATGAACTCGCGCGAGGCGGTGCTGCGCGCGGCGTGCGCCTCCGGGGTCATGAGGACGTCCGGGTCGAATCCGCGGGCCAGGTCCTGCGACCATTTCTGCACCACGCCGTGGTCGGCCGCGGGGACCCCGATCAGCTCGCACACGATGGTCAGCGGCAGGGGATAGGCCATCAGCTCGATCACGTCGAACTCACCCCGCTCCAGCGCGGCGTCGACCAGTTCGGCGCACAGCTGCTCGATGCGGGGCCGCAGCCGCGCGACGGTGCGCGGCGTGAACGCCTTCGACACCAGCGTCCGCAGGCGCGTGTGGTCCGGCGGATCCATCCAGAGGAACGACGTGGGCAGCTCCTCGGCGGCCTCCTCGGCCGAAATGCTCGGGTGCAGCTGGCCCGCTTCGTCGGCGTGGCTCCACGCGTTGCTCTGCAGCACGGCGGCGCAGTCGGCGTAGCGGGTCAGCAGGTGCAGGCCCAGCGGCGTGCGGTGCACCGGACCGGCCTCGCGCAGCAGCCGGGCCGGGGTGTAGGGGTCGGCGCGATGGGTGGGCAGGAACAGCTCCGCCATCGCCGTCTCGATCGTCGCAGTGTCCACTGTGGAGTCTCTCCCTCGCTCGACGATGGGTCACTGTCCTCGTGCCGGGTGAACGACTCCTGAATCCGGGCTGACGATTGCGGAATCCGGCACGGGTGCCAATGGACCGATAGGTGGGTGCCGTTTTCCATTGCCCGTCAGGTGATCCGTCCCGGAGGGTGACAACCGAGCCGATACGGAGGTGAGGGCATGCGTCAGGCCGTGGTTCTCGGCGCGAGCATCGCGGGTTCACTCGCGGCGCGGGTGCTCGCGGACGCCTTCGACCGGGTGCTGATCGTCGAACGTGACGACGTCGGCGGGACGACACCCCGGCGGGGCGTACCGCAGGCGCGCCACCTGCACGGCCTGATGGAACGCGGCCGGCAGATCATGGAGGAGCTCTATCCCGGGCTGACCGACGACCTCGCCGCGGCGGGCGCCCCGACCACCGAGGTGCTGCAAGGGTCCCGCTGGTACCTGGCGGGCCTGCGCGTGCACCCGACCGCCACCGGGCTCACCACGCTGCTGGCCAGCCGTCCCATGCTGGAGAACGCGATCCGCACCCGCACCCTGGCGCTGCCGGGCGTCGAGCTGTACGCGCACCGCGGCGCGGTGGCCCTGAGCGGCGGCGACACGATCACCGGTGTCCGGCTCGCCGACGGCGAGGTGCTGGACGCCGACCTGGTCGTGGACGCCACCGGACGGGGCTCCCGCGCACCGGACTGGCTGGCCGCGCTCGGGCACGAGCGTCCCGCCGAGGACCGGGTCGACGTCGACCTCGGCTACGCGTCCCGGATGTACCGGCGCAAGCCGGAGCACCTCGACGGCCACCTGGCGGTGGTCGTGTCGACCACGCCGGGGTTCCGCGGCGGGGGCGCGATCACGCTGGAGGGCGACCGGTGGCATGTCACGCTCGCCGGGATGCTCGGTGACCACCCGCCCGTCGAGCCCGCGGAGTTCGAACGGTTCGCGGCGACGCTGCCGGTGCCGGACGTGCACGAGATCGTGCGCGACGCCGAACCGCTCGACGATCCGGTGCCGCACCGCTTCCGCGGCTCGCTGCGCCGCCGGTACGAACGCCTGGCCCGGCCCCCGCGCGGACTGGTGGTGCTGGGCGACGCACTGTGCAGTTTCAACCCCTTGTACGCCCAGGGAATGACGGTCGCGGCCCAGCAGGCCCTGGCGCTGCGGGACTGCCTGCCCGAGGCGGACCCGGCGCGGTTCTACCGCGCGGCCGCGACGGTGGTCGACGTCGCGTGGGGCATGTCCACCGGCTCCGACCTGCGCTACCCCGGTGTCGAGGGGCCCCGTTCCCCGCGCGGCCGCCTCGTCGGCGCCTACGCGGCCCGCGCCCAGGTCGCCGCGCACCGCGACCCGGTGGTCGCCCGCACGTTCATGCGTACCGCGAACCTGACCCTGCCCCCGACGGCCCTGCTCGCACCGGACATCGTGCTCCGCGTCCTGCGTGCCGGGCGGAGGTGAACCCCATGACGCTGCCCGGCCGGTTCGACCTGGCCGCTTCCCGCGTGCCCGAGATGACGATTTCCTTCCCCAGCGAGCACGAGACGCTGACCTACGGCGAACTGGCCGAGACGTCGCGGCGGATGGCGGCCGGTCTGGCCGCCGCCGGCGCGGGACCGGGCAGCGTGATCGGCGTGCTCGCCCCCAACTCGGCCGCGTTCCTCCAGGGCGTGCTCGCGGCCGGGCGGCTCGGCGCCGCCGCGTGCCCGATGCCCCTGCCGATGGGACTGCGCGAGATCGAGGCCTATGTCGTCCGGACTCAGGCCATTGTGGACGCGGCGGGGCTGGACCACCTCGTCACGGTCCCGAAGCTGCGTCCGATCGCCGATCACCTGTCCGGGCCGCGTGTGCACGACGCGGCCGATCTGGTCCGGCACGAGCTCGCCGTGCTGCCCGGGGCGGAGCCGGGGGACAACGCCGTCCTCCAGTTCACCTCGGGCAGCACGGCTGCCCCGAAGGGCGTCGTGCTCACCCACGCCAATGTGGTGGCGTGCGCCGACTCCATCACCGAGGCGATCGCCATCACCGGGGCCGACTCGTGGGGGAGCTGGCTGCCGCTGTTCCACGACATGGGCCTGTTCGGCACCGTCACCGGACTGTTCAACGGGATCCCGCTCACGCTGTGGTCCCCGGCGACGTTCGTCAAGAGCCCGGCGGGCTGGCTGCGCGAGTTCACCGCGGCGCGGGCGACGATCTGCGCGATGCCGAACTTCGGCTACGACTACCTCCGCACCACCGTCCGCGACGAGGAGGACCTGGACCTGTCCCACTGGCGGGTGGCGTTCAACGGCGCCGAGACGATCGCCGTGTCCTCGGTCCGGTCCTTCCTCGAGCGGTTCGGTCCCGCCGGCTTCCGTCCGGAGGCGATGACCCCGGCCTACGGCATGGCGGAGGCGACCCTCGTCGCGACCCTGCCGCCGCTGGACCGGCCGCCGGTCCACGAGTGGGTCGACCGCACCGCCTTGACCGGCAAGGGCAAGGCGATCGCCGTCGCGGAGGGACCCGACGCGCGCGGGATCGTCGGCCTCGGCCGGGCGGTGCCGGGCATGCGGGTCCGCGTCGCCGGGGGAGTGCCCGACGGCGTGGTCGGCGAGATCGAGGTGACCGGCAGCGCCGTCACCAGTGGCTACCTCGGCGACCCCGTCGGCCCGTTCACCGCGGACGGGTGGCTGCGCACCGGCGACCTGGGCTACCTGCGTGACGGTGAGCTGTTCTTCACCGGCCGCAGCAAGGAGATGATCACCGTCCGCGGCGAGAACGTCTACCCGGTCGACGTCGAGGCGCTCGCCCAGCACGTCGACGGGGTCTACAAGGGACGGTGTGTCGCGTTCGCCGACGAGGACGAGATCGTGCTGTGCGCCGAGACACGGCTGTCCGACGAGGACGAACGAGAGCGGCTCCGGTCGGCGATCGCGGCGCGCTGCACCAGCGAACTCGGCGTGGGCCCGGTCGTGCACCTGGTCGCACCCCGCACCATTCCCAGGACCACGAGTGGAAAGCTCCAGCGGCTCGGCATGCGGGAGCGGTACCGGAGGACAGACGCATGACGCAAGCACCCGACATGCAGGCGATGCACAGCCTGGACGTGTTCCGGCACTACGACCGCAACCACTGGCGGCTGTCCGGCCTGCCGCTGCGCTCGATCGACACCTCGCTGGTGAAGCCGGAATACCTCACGCTGGTCAAGAGCGCCGTGATGGGCGAGTCCAACGTGATCGCCGCGGTGCACGGCTTCCTCAACGAGTTCGCCGACGACTACGACTTCTCCGCGTTCGCGGTGATCTGGGCCTATCAGGAAGTGCAGCACCACTACGCCTTCACCTCCTGGCTGCAGGCCGTCGGCGAAACGGTCGACAACCGGGCGGTCGCCGCGATGCGCGCCCCCTACGACCCGGGCACCACCCCGTCGGCCACGCTCGCCACCAACATCATCTCCGAGCTGACCGTCAACCACGTCTACCGCGCCGTGTCGGCGTGGGTGGACGAGCCGGTGCTCAAGGAGCTGCTGCTGCGGGCCAGCCGCGACGAGGCCGGGCACGCGCGCGAGTTCCGGCACTTCGCCGCGAAACGGCTCGAGGCCCACCCCGAGGAGACCGCGTCGGTGCTGGAGACGCTGTACTTCTACACCTCCGACGACACGATCCGGCACCCGGTCGGGGTGTTCAAGGCCGGTCTGGACGAGCTGACCGAGACCGAGACGATCGACACCGGCTTCGACCTGTTCCTGGACACCGTCGCCGGCGCCGGCGAGCTGGACGAGCTGCAGGGCAAGATCCGCCGCACCTTCGGCTCGCTGACCGGCCACGACCTGTCCACCAACCGCGCGGTCCGCCGTGCCCTGGCCACCGTGCTCGGATGACGGCCGTCCTGCCCTGGTCGGGCCGCGCCGACCACCACTGCTTCGGCTGCTCGCCCGCCAACCCCGGCGGGTTGCGGCTCGAGTTCACCGAGGACGGTGACACGCTGACCGCCGAGTTCACGCTGGACAAGCACTTCGAGTCCTATCCCGGCGTCGTGCACGGCGGGATCACCGCGGTGATCTGCGACGAGACCATGGGCAACCTGATCGTGCTGCGGCAGGGCGTGCCCGCGCTGACCACCTCGATGCGGAACCGCTACATCGGCGTCGTCAGCGTGGGGCGTCCTTACCGCTGCGTCGCCCGGGCCACGTTCGGCGGGGACCTGGTCCCGGCCGAGGCCGAGATCCTCGACGCCCGTGGCCAGCTCGTCGCGACCGCCACCGCGACCTACAAGATGCAAAGGAGTGCGTTATGACCAGTGAGGCCAGCACTGCCGCCACGCCGGTCCCGGAGACCATCACCGGGATCGTCGCGGCGATCCTGGGCCGGGACGCCGCGGAGCTGACCCCGGACACCGACCTGCGCTCGGTGGAGGGCGCCGACTCGATCAAGGTGCTGCGGATCGTCGCCAAGCTCGAGCAGACCTATGACATCGAGCTGGAGGACGACGAGATCTTCGGCCTGCGCACGATCGACGAGGTCGTCGCCGTCGTCGGCCGCGCGCTGGCCAGGGACCACGGATGAGTGCCGCCACCAACCAGCACTACGACCTCGACCCGGACGTCTTCGCGCGGTTCCTCGACCCCCTGCGCAAGTACTCGGCGGGGCTGTTCGACTCCGACACCACCACCCTCGAGCAGGCGCAGCGGCGCAAGCTGTCGTTCGTGGCCGGGCAGCTGCGCCTGCTCGGCGGGGAACGTGTTCTCGACATCGGCTGCGGCTGGGGCGCGCTCCTGCTGTTCCTGGCGCAGGAGTACGGCTGCCGCACCCACGGCATCAGCCCCGCCGCGAGGCAGCACGAGTACATCGCCGGGCGGGTCGCGGAGCTCGGCCTGGGCAAGCTGGTGACCAACGAGGCCGTGCCGATCGAGGCCTACGAGCCGCAGCCGGCCGCCTTCGACGCGGTCACGATGCTCGGTTCGGTCGTGCACATGCCCGGCCTGAACGACGTTCTCGCCAAGGTGCGCCGCGCGCTGCGGCGGGGCGGAATGCTCTACCTGTCGGAGAGCTGCTTCCGCAGCGAGGCCGTGCGCCGCGCCTGCGACGACCGGCCCGGTACCGAGTTCGTGCGGCACGGGGTGTTCGGCTCGGGCGATCTGCGGCCGCTGTCGGAACTCGTCGCCGGTGCCGAGTCGGCCGGGTTCTCGATCCGTGCCGTGCACGATCTGACCGACGACTACCGGCGCACCATCGACTGCTGGATCGGCAACCTCCGCCGCGCCGGCGAGGATCTGCCGGGGGCGGCGGACCTGCTGCGCTACCTGGAGATCGCCAACGCGGGGTGGGGCTACACCACCAAGCACTACGCGCTCGTCTGCGCCAAGGCCCGGTGAGGAGATGACGAGTTTCGAGGCGGGCGTGCTGCCCGCCGGGGACATGGCGACCGCGGTCGGCCGGTACTTCGCGGGCGCGTCGCACGCCCGCACGTGGCACGTCGAAACCGCGATGGACTGGTCCGCCGCCGACGCGGGGCGCCTCACCGAGGGGCAGCGGTCGGCGGTCGAGTTCATCACGATCATCGAGGACCACCTGCCCGGCTACTTCGCGCTCTACACGGAGAACTTTCCCGTCGACGATTCGGTGGGCCGCGAGTTGTACGTGCACAACCGCGAGCTGTACCACTTCACCGTGCGCTGGGCCGCCGAGGAGGACACCCACGCCCGGGCGCTGGCGCGGTACCAGTCGGCGTCCGGTCTGCGCGACGAGCACGCGGTGCGCGAGGCTCTGGCCGGGCCCGGTCAGGCGCGGTTCGACCTGCCGTTCGACCACCCGGTCCAGTTCTTCGCCTACGCCCTGGTGCAGGAGAAGGCGACGCAGATCTACTACCAGCAGCTGCGGGCGGTCGCCGGTGACCCGGTGCTGGGCGAGGTGCTGACTCACCTCTCCCGCGACGAGGCGCGCCACTTCACGTTCATGGCCGACGTGGTCTCGGCGTACCTCAGGGTCCACGGCGACGCGGTGCTCGACCCGATCCGCGCCGTGATCGCCGAGTTCCGGATGCCGCTGGCGGGCACGCTGCGGGGGTACTGGCGGTGGGCCCTGAAGATCGCCGACACCGCCCGCTACGACCACACCGACGCCTACGAACACCTGATCAAGGTCCTCAACCGGGCCGTCGACGCGCGCGGTGACCGGCTCGGCGAGCTGGTCACGTTCATCTCCTCCTGCCGGACCGTCGGTGCAGGTCGGGAAGGTCACTTCGCCGGGTAAGTTCTGTCTTATAAGCGGCGGAGCCGCTTGCGGTGGGCCGGCAACGGCACCGCCTCAGGTTCCGCCACCGGCACCGCCACGCAAGCCACCAAAACGCTCCCTAGTTGTGATCACCTGGCCGGATCTGCCATGGTCTGGGCTCCCGGTGTGCACGTGCCGGGGCGGGATGGTGACTGAAGATGCCGGCGACGATCGAAGACATAGCGCCCAAGCGGCATTTCCTGGACGAGATCCGGCACCTCGAGTCCGGTCTGGTGCTCGAGAAGCCGACGGTCCCGCCGGCGGTGATCCACGACTGGGTGGAGCGCGAGCACGCGCGCTTCGCGAATGCCCGGGTTCGGAGTTTCGTCCCGATCCTGGTGGAACGCGCGGTCCGGGCCCGCCTGCGCGCCGCGGATTCCGTCGTGCCGTACTCGCCGGCGGGCGGGTCGCTGCCGGAGTGGGCCCGCCGGACGGCGGAGGCCCTCCTCGCCGCGGAGTTGCCCCGGCGGTGGGCGCACACCCGTGGAGTGGCCGGCCGGGCCCGTGAAGTGGCCGTGGTGTTGCCGCCCGCCGATCGGCCGGTGCTGGTCGCGGCGGCGTGGCTGCACGACATCGGCTATGCGAGCCCGGTGACCGGCACGGGCCTGCATTCGCTCGACGGCGCGCGGTACCTCCTGCGCCATCGCGTCCCGCCGCGCGTGTGCGCGCTCATCGCCCACCATTCCGGCGCCGCCGCGGTGGCCGGCCTGAGCGGGCTGAGCGCGGAGCTGGCCGAGTTCGCCGACGAGCGAGGCCTGGTGCGGGACGCGCTGTGGTACTGCGACATGACCACCAGCCCCACCGGCGAACGGGTCACCTTCGCCGAGCGGATGGCCGAGATCCGGACCCGCCGGGGGCCCGAGGACCCCGTGGTGCGGGCACTCGACGTCAACGTCGCCGACCGGGCCGCGGCGGTCACGCGGACGTCGGAGGCGCTGCAGCGCCACGGACGAATCGGGCATTGACGGGCGCGTTGTCACTCGTCTGGCCGTATGCCGGGCCACCTCGCCATGGAGTTGTCCCGGAGGTTGCAGCGGGGGTTCATCGGCTGTTCTCCGGCGCGGAGCACGCTGGGCGATGCACACGGTCGGGCGGAGGGTCCCTGTCATGGAGTTCAGGCATCTGGTGTCGTTCTTGGCGATCGCCGACGAGCTGCACTTCGGACGGGCGGCGGCACGGCTGCACCTGACCCAGCCATCGCTGAGCCAGCAACTGCAACGGCTGGAACGCACGCTCGGCGTCGAACTGGTCGCGCGCACCTCGCACGAGGTACGGCTCACCTCGGCGGGCCGGGCGTTCGAGGTCGAGGCCCGCGCGATCGTCAACCGGATGGGCAAGGCGGCACACTCCGCGCGGGAGGCCGCGGCCGGGCGCACCGGCACGATCAGCGTCGGTTACAACTTCCCCGCGGGACAGCACATCCTGCCCGCCACGCTGGCGCGGATGCACGCCGACTACCCCGACGTAACCGTCAAACTGGAGGAGAAGCGCACCGGACCGCAGCTGGCCGCGCTCGCCGAGGGAACCCTCGACATCGCGCTCGTGTACGGCCGGCCGGTGACCGCCGACTTCCAGTACCGGCGGCTGCTGCAGCTGCCGATGGTCGCCGTCGTCGGTGCCGGGCACAAGTGGGCGGGCCGGCCCGGCGTGCCGTTCGCCGAGCTGGCGCGGCAGCCGTGCATCCTGTTCGACCGCGAGCAGTGCCCGGCGATGTACGACGCGATCCTGGCCGCGGCCGAGCGCACCGGGATCCGGCTCACCGTCGCGCACGTCCTCGACGACCCGGGCGCGACCGCGATCCTGGTGTCGGTGAAGCCACTCGTCGGGTTCGCCTCCGCCTCCCGCGGCATGCTCGCCGGGTCCGCGGTCGGCGGCGTGCGCCCGGTGCCGGTGCAGCTCTACGATCCGGTCCCCACGATCGACCTGTACGCGGTCTGGCGGGACACCGGGGTCGCCAACCCGCTGCAGGAGGTCTTCCTCGACTGCCTCGAGGCGGTCGGCCCGTTCCAGATCCCGGCGATGCGGGCCGAATCGCGCGCCGGGCGATAGGCAATTCCAACCGGGCGTTCACCGAATACGCGTTGCCCCTTTCCGGGCGCCCCCGAAGAATCGTCGTACGTGAAGACTTCGTTCAGCCGGAATGGTTTTGCCCTGGCGGTCGACCGGGGCCTGTATTCGGTTCTGGAGGAGGGCGTCCGGCGCGATCCGGACCGTCCCGTCCTCTCCCGCCTATCCGATGGCGTCTGGCAGGACGCGACCTACGCCGAGTTCACCCACCACGTCCGCGCCGCCGCCGGTGCCCTCGCCGAACACGGTGTGCGGCAAGGTGATCGCGTCGCGATCCTCGGCCGCACCAGCTACGCCTGGGCGGTCGCCGACTTCGCCGCGCTCGCCCTGGGCGCGGTCACCGTCCCGGTCTACCCGACCGCGTCCGAACACCAGATCCGCCATGTACTGACCGACTCCGGCGCGCAGTGGTTCGCCGCGGAAACCGACGACGACGCCGCCCGTCTGCGGGAGGCCGGATCGGGCAAGGTGTGGACCTTCGCCGAGATCGAGTCGTGGCGCACCCGGCCCGCCGCCGACATCGACACGCCGGTGCGGGCCGCCGACCTGGCCACCATCGTTTACACCAGCGGCACCACCGGCCTGCCCAAGGGCTGCCTGCTCACGCACGCCAACATGTACGCCTCTTCGGCCAACACCGTCCTGCAGACGGACTGGCTGTTCCACCGCGCGGCACCGGAGGACGCGGCGCCCGCGGCCACGCTGCTGGCGCTGCCGCTGTCGCACGTGTTCGGGCGCACGATCCTGCTGTCCTGCCTGATCGCCGGCACACGCACCGGTCTCGTCGCCGGAATCCCGGACCTGCTGCCCGCGTTGCCGCGCTTCCGGCCGACGTTCCTGGCCCTGGTGCCCTACGCGCTGGAGAAGGTGCGCAAACTCGGCGGCGACCTACTCGCCCCGGCCCGGTATGTCATCTGTGGCGGAGCTTCCCTCGACGACACCACCGCCGGGTTCTACGCCGACGCCGGAACCGAGATCCTCAACTGCTACGGCCTCACCGAAGCGGCGACCGCGGTCACCGTGAACGCGCCGGCGACCAACCGCCGGGGCACGGTGGGGCCCCCGATCCCGGGCACGACGGTGGCCGTCGCCGACGACGGCGAGGTGCTGGTGCGGGGCGCGAACGTCTCGCCCGGCTACTGGCCCGGCTCCGTCGAGGGCGATCCGGGCTGGTTGCACACCGGAGACCTGGGCGAACTCGACGACGGCCACCTGCGGATCACCGGGCGGCGCAAGGAGATCCTGGTCACCAGTGGTGGCAAGAACGTGGCCCCGACGTTGCTGGAGGACCGCATCCGACTGCACCCGAAGGTGAGCAACTGCATGGTCGTCGGCGACGGCAGGCCGTTCGTCACCGCTCTGATCACAGTGGACGGTGCGGTGAGCCCGGAGGAGCTGCAGCCGGTCGTGGACGAGGCGAACAGCCTGGTCTCGCGCGCCGAGTCGATCCGCGCGTTCCGGATCGTCCAGGGCGACTTCACCGTCGAGGCCGGTCAGCTGACCCCGTCGATGAAGCTGCGGCGCGCCGTGATCGAGGAGGCCTACACCGCCGACATCGCGAAGCTGTACGGCTCATGAATTCCATCCCAATTCCGCGCCGGAATTGTTTCCGAGACGTTTCGGGAATTGTCCCGGCCAATCGCCCCATGGGCACGACGCATTCGCGTTGATCCGGCACTGTGGCCGAACCGAGAATTGTTTCCGTATCCGCTGGTTCCGACGGGAGCTCGATCACCATGTATGACGTCATCGTCGTCGGCGCACGCTGCGCCGGGTCGCCCCTGGCGATGTTGCTGGCCCGCAACGGTCACCGTGTCCTCGCCGTCGACCGGGCGAGCTTTCCCAGCGACACCGTGTCCACCCACTACATGCACCAGGCCGGCCTGTCCCGGCTGCAGGACTGGGGCCTGCTGGACCGCCTGGTGGCCACCGGCGTCCCGCCCATCCGCGAGCTGAACTTCACCTACACCGGCATCGACATCCGCGGCTTCGCCGACCCGATCGACGGCATCGACGCCGTGTACTGCCCGCGCCGCACCGTGCTGGACAAGCTGCTGGTCGACGCCGCCCGCGAGGCCGGCGCCGAGGTCATCGAGGGCTTCACGGTCACCAGCCTGGTGTTCGACGGCGACCGGGTGATCGGCATCCGCGGTGCCGAAGGCGACGCGCCCGAACAGGAGTTCCGCGCCCAGGTCGTGGTCGGTGCCGACGGCGCCGGCTCGCTCGTCGCCCAGCAGGCCGGGGCCGAGACCTACCGGCACGTGCCCGCGGCCGGGTTCATCTACTACTCCTACTACAGCGGCCTGGACTGGGGCATGCACCACCGCACCGGGTTCGGTGAGCAGCAGTTCGGCACCTGGCCCACCCACGACGGGCTCAACCTGCTGGCCATCATCCGGCCGCGGGAGCGGTTCGGCGAGTTCCGCGGCGAGCCCGAGCGGCACTTCCAGGACATCTTCGACGCCATCGACCCGGAGATGGGCGAGCAACTGCGCGACGCCGGAAGGCGCGAGGAGCCGTTCCGCCCGATGCGCTACCCGGACAACTACTACCGCCGCTCGTGGGGCCCCGGCTGGGCGCTGGTCGGCGACGCCGGCTACCACAAGGACCCGTTCACCGGCTGGGGCATCACCGACGCGTTCAAGTACGCCGAGGTGCTCGCCCAGCAGCTGCACAGCGCGCTGTCGGGGGAGCGCTCGCTGAGCGACGCCCTGGCCGAGTACGAGAAGATCCGCGATGCCGAGAGCGCCGGCACGTTCGGCCTCACGGTCAGCCTGTCCACGCTCAAGCTGACGCCGTACTACGACGCCGTGTTCCGTGCCACCAGCCAGAGCCCGTCCTACGTCAAGAAGTTCTTCGGGCTCATCGCCGGTGGCTACCACGGTGAGGAGTTCTTCGCGCCGCACAACCTCGAGCAGCTCTACGACGAGGTCGGCACGCCGACCGGTCAGCGGCTGCTCACGAACCCGGGGGAGTAGGCGCAACCCATGCCCGCCATCCGGATGACCGTGCTCGGCGACAGTTTCGTCGAAGGCCGCGGCGACCCGGCCCCCGGTGGTGGCTGGTACGGCTGGGTGCCCCGCTTCGCCGGGGCGCTCGGCCTGCCCGCCGCCGCGGTGCGCAACCTCGGCACCCACGGCGCCACCACCGCCGACGTGCTCACCGGCCAGCTGCCGAAGGCGCTGGCCCCCAAACCCCCGTTGATCGGCGTTGTCTGCGGCGTCAACGACCTGGTGTCCGCGTACGACCCGGATGCCTTCCGCGCCAACCTGCGCGCCCTGTTCGGCGCGCTGCGCGGCTTCGACACCACCGTGTTCACCGCCGACTACCCCGACATCCCCGGCAACCTGCCGGTGCCCGACAGTTTCCGCCGCCTCCTGCGCGAGCGGTTCGCCGCCGCGAACGCCGTGCTGGCCGAGGTGACCCGGGAGACCGGAACCCTGTGCCTGGACCTCGCGAACCGGCCGGCTTGGGCGGGCCGCGCGCTGTGGTCAGCCGACGGCCTGCACCCCAGCCCCGACGGGCACCGCGCCTTCGCCGACGCCATGGCCGACCTGGTCACCGAGGCCACCGGCCTGAGCAAGGCCGCCTGAGCGAGCAGACTTCGAGAGGAAGACCGTGAGCGAGCACCACGAGCTGCCGGACCGGCGGCTGGCCCGCACCCCCATCGCGATCGTCGGCATGTCGGGACTGTTCCCGATGGCCCGCAACCACCGCGAGTACTGGCAGAACATCGTCGACGGGGTGGACTGCACCTCCGACGTCCCGGCCTCCCGCTGGAGCCTCGACGACTACTACGACGCCGACCCCGCCGCCCCGGACAAGACCTACTCGCGGCGCGGCGCGTTCCTGCCCGACGTGGACTTCGATCCGCTGGAGTTCGGCCTGCCGCCCAACCAGCTCGACGTCACCAGCACGATGCAGACGCTGAGCCTGGGCGTGGCGCGGGACCTGCTGCGCGACGCGGGCGCTGCCGGTGACTCCGCCGGCTGGTACGACCCGGCGCGCACCGGTGTCGTGCTGGGGACCACCGGCCCGGTGCCGCTGATGCACCCGCTGGCCGCGCGGCTGTCCACGCCGGTACTCAAGGAGGTCGTGCGCAGCTGCGGACTGTCGGGAGAGGACGCCGACGCCATCGCGGACAAGTACGTGCAGGCCTTCGCCCCGTGGGAGGAGAACTCCTTCCCTGGGCTGCTCGCCAACGTCGTCGCCGGCCGGGTCGCCAACCGCCTCGGGCTGGGCGGCATGAACTCCACCGTCGACGCCGCCTGCGCGGCCTCGCTGTCGGCGCTGCGCACCGCGATCGCCGAACTGGTCGACGGCCGGGCTGACACGATGATCACCGGCGGGGTGGACACCGAGAACTCGATCTTCATCTACCTCTGCTTCTCCAAGGTCGGCGCGCTGTCCAAGGCCGGGACCATCCGGCCGTTCGACGACAACGCCGACGGCACCCTGCTCGGCGAGGGCATCGGCATGCTCGCGCTGCGTCGGCTCGCCGATGCCGAACGCGACGGCAACCGCATCTACGCGGTGATCCGCGGCCTCGGCTCCTCCAGCGACGGGCGTTCCAAGAGCATCTACGCGCCTCGGGCCGAGGGACAGCAGGTGGCGCTCGAGCGCGCCTACGCCGACGCGGAGGTCTCGCCCGCGTCGGTCGAGTTGTTCGAGGCCCACGCCACCGGGACCGCGGTCGGCGACCGCACCGAGCTGACCGCGCTCGGTGAGGTGATCGGCGCGGCCACCGAGGAGCGCGGGTTCGCCGCGCTGGGCAGTGTCAAGTCGCAGATCGGGCACACGAAGGGCGCCGCGGGCACGGCGAGCCTGATGAAGCTCGCCCTCGGGCTGCACCACAAGGTGCTGCCGCCGACGATCAACGTCGAGGAGCCGAACCGGGTGCTGGGCACGGAGGCGCCGTTCTACGTCAACGTCAAGACCCGCCCGTGGATCCGTGACCCGCACCGCCCGGTGCGGCGTGCGGCGGCGTCGGCGATGGGCTTCGGCGGCACCAACTTCCACGTGGTCCTGGAGGAGCACGACCCGGCGCGCGGCCCGGTCCTGCACCGGAGCGCGACCGCGTACCTGTGGCACGCGCCGGACACCACGGCGCTGACGGAGCTGATCCGGTCCGGTGCCGCGGGCACGGATGGCCCGGTGCCCGCCGAGCACGCGCGGGCCGGCTTCGTGGCAGTCGACGATGCGGCTGCGGCCGAGTTGCGGGAGCTACTGGTGTCGGCGCTGTCGGCCGAGCCGGAGGCCGGGGCGTGGTCGCATCCGCGCGGCGTGTGGTTCCGCCGGTCGGCGCTGCCGGACCTGAAGGTCGGCGCGCTGTTCGCCGGGCAGGGCAGCCAGTACCTGGAGATGGGGCTGGACGCGGCGCTGAACAACCCGGTCGTCGGGGACGCGCTGGACGAGGCGAACGCCGTGTTCGAGGGCCACGACGTCCGGCTGGCGCAGGTGGTGTTCCCGGCGCCGGTGTTCGACCCGGAGGAGCGGCAGCGGCAGGAGGCGGCGCTGCGGCGCACCGAGTACGCGCAGCCCGCGATCGGCGCGCTGTCCGCGGGCCAGTTCCGGTTCTTGAGCGAGCTGGGCCTGCGGTGTGACGGGTTCCTGGGGCACAGCTTCGGCGAGCTGACCGCGCTGTGGGCGGCGGGGTCGCTGTCCGATGTGGACTTCTTCTCGCTGGCGAAGGCCCGTGGCACGGCGATGGCGCCGGGCGAGGGCGACGCCGGGACGATGGCGGCGGTCAGTGCGTCGCGCGAGGAGGTGGTCTCGCTCCTCGACGGGTTCTCCGATGTGGTGGTGTGCAACCACAACGCGCCCGACCAGGTCGTCCTGGGCGGTGCGACGGACGCGATCGAGCGGTTCGTCGACTTCTGCGGTTCGCGTGGGGTCACCGCGCGGCGGTTGCCCGTCGCGGCGGCTTTCCACACGCGGTTCGTGGCGCACGCGGTAGAGGCGTTCCGGCCGGCCGTGGACGCGGTGTCCGTGGCTGAGCCGCAGGGACCGGTCTACGCGAACTCGCCCGAGGCCGGGTACGGCCCGGACGTCGAGGAAAACCGGCGCACGCTCGTCGAGCAGCTGCTCAAGCCGGTCGAGTTCGTGGCCGCCCTGGAGGCGATGCGCTCGTCGGGATGCACCGTCTTCGTGGAGTTCGGTCCGAAGCAGGTCCTGACCGGTCTGGTGCGCCGCACGCTGGGCGCGGACGTCGTCGCGATCGCCACGGACGGCGGGCCGTTGGGGGATGGCGACGTGGCGCTGAAGCAGGCGGCGGTGCAGCTGGCCGTGCTGGGTGCGCCGGTCACCGGCATCAACCGGTTCGCCGCCGACCACCCGGTGGAGGCCCGGGCCTCGGGCATGACGGTGACGTTGTCGGCGCCGGAGTACGTGTCGCCCGCCCGGCGCGAGGCGTACGAAAACGCACTGGCCGACGGTTACCGCGTACCGGTCGCCGCGGCTCCAGCGGTGCGGGCCGAACCGGCTGCCGGACAGTCGGAGGCTCGAGAACTCGCGGCGGTGGCGGTTCGTCCGGTGCCCGCCCCGGCAGCGGAATCCACCCCGGTCGCAAGGCATGCCGTACCGGCTCAGGGAAGGCGCGACGAAGTGAGCAACGCGTTGCAGCAGCACATCACGGTGCACGGGGAGTACCTCGACGGCCAGTTGCGGATCGCCGAGCAGCTGGCGGCCTCCGTGCGCGAGGGGATCGACCCGGCCCTGGCGAGGGCGGTCGCCGACCAGAGCGTCGCCATCGGGCAGGCGCACACCCGGGCCAACGAAATCCTTGCCACCCTGGCGGAACTCGAACTCGGCGCCCCCGCCGCCGGCGTCGAGGCGGAGCTGGAAGCGCTGATCAGCACCGCGCCCGCCGCGAACCTGCCGGCCGCACCCGCGTGGCCCAGCACCCCCGCGCCGAACGGTATCGCCGTCCCGGCTCCCGCCGCTGCGCCGAGCGGCATCGCCGCGGCGCCTGCCCCGGCACCGGCGCCGGCGGGCATCGCTGTCCAGGCGGCAGCTCCCTCCCCGAATGGTGCCGCGAGCGACAATGCCCCGGCGCCGGTGCGCGCGGTGTTGTTGGAGATTGTGGCGGAGAAGACCGGGTATCCGGTGGAGATGATCGACTCCGGGATGGATCTGGAAGCGGATCTGGGTGTGGATTCGATCAAGCGGGTTCAGGTTCTGGGGGCGGTGCAGGAGCGGATTCCTGGTTTGCCGGAGGTGGGTCCGGAGCAGTTGGGTGAGCTGCGGACGTTGGATCAGATCGTGTCCTATCTGGACATTTCCGTCCCGGTCGCGCCGGCCGCTCCCGCCGCTCCGGTGGCGGGGGTGCGCGCGGTGTTGTTGG
>Ga0081455_10000928_pt1 | contig 37508 bp, 32 predicted proteins | sample TabmetS3T2R1_FD_70207 | JGI IMG/M metagenome (GOLD analysis project Ga0081455, IMG submission 70207) | Tabebuia heterophylla rhizosphere microbial communities from the University of Puerto Rico - S3T2R1 | ecosystem: Host-associated > Plants > Roots > Rhizosphere ... | reverse complement strand
GATATCCCGCCCGCGCGGCGAACGCCTTTGCGCCGAACGCCGCCCTCAACCGCTCCGCGCGGGTGCCTTCGGCGTCCATGATCATCGCCTTGATGACGAGGCTTCGCGCCTGCTCCAGCGCGACGTGGCAATCGGCCATGCGATGCTGCAGCGCCTGGAAGCTGCCGAGCGCAACGCCGAACTGCTTGCGCGTTCTGAGATGCTCGAGCGTGATCGCCATGAGCGCGTCCATGATGCCGACCGCCTCGCCTGCAAGCACGACGGAAGCCCGCCCGATCATGTCCTCGAACGCCTCAAAGGCTTCACCCTCGGGCCCAAGACGCGCCTCCGCCGGCAACGCGACGTCAGCTAATTCGACGTCCGCCGCGAAGGTGCCGTCCGCAATCCGGTGCTTGCGCAACGTCACGCGCGCGGCCGGCACGATGAAGCCGGTGAGGCCTGTGGTATCACTCGGCGCGCCTCCAGTGCGCGCGAGCACGATCAGCGCCTCGGGGTCCGCCGCGAGCACCAGAGTCTTGCTGCCCTTGAGCCTGTAGCCTTCGCCCTCGCGCGCGGCTTCCGTCGCGACGAAGGACAGGGCCCCGCGTCCGTTGCGCTCGGCGTGGGCAACGGACAGAGAAACCTCGCCGCCCATGATGCGCGGCAACCAGACGGATTTCTGATCGGCGCTGCCCAAACGCGCGATCAGCTCGCCCGCCATCAGAATCGTCGGAAGAAAGGGATCGACGACGAGGCCGCGGCCGAATTGCTCCGCAACGAGGACGCTGTCGACGAGACCGCCGCCCAACCCGCCGTCGGATTGCGCGAACGGCAGGGCCAGCACGCCAAGCTCGGCGAGCTGGCTCCAGGTCACGCGGCTATAGCCCGCGGGCTCCGCGAGATAAGCTTCGCGCTGAGCCGGCGCGTAGCTCTCCGCAACAAACCGTTCGAGGCTCCTGCGCAGAAGCGCCTGTTCCTCTGTGTGGTCGAAATTCATCGCGCCAATTATCGGGTCTGGGGAAACTTGCGATCCGGGAAGAGCGTCGCCGCGATCGAATTGCGCAACACGGCCGGCGCGCCGCCCGCAACGAGATTGGTGACCGCGTCGCGGTTGAGCCTCTGGGTCACCGATTTCTTCGTGACGCCGATGCCGCCCATCATCTCGAGGCACTTCATGGTCACGACTGGAACCTGCGTGCCGCCGAAAAGCTTCGCCATCGTGACTTCCTGCATGCGGGGATATTTGCCGTCGATGGCGCCGGCCGCCGCGCGATACGACATGAGCCTGTGAGCTTCGATCGTCACCGCGACGTCCGCGAGCGTGTGATAGACGGCCTGAAACTCGATCACGGGACGACCGAAGGCGTGACGCTTCTGGACATAGGCCGAGGCTTCGTCATAGGCGCCCAGCATGCCGCCCAGGCTCACGGCGCAATTGTGCAGCCGCTCCATATTGAACGCGGTCATCAGGCGCGCGAACTGGCCGGGGCCGATGATGAGATTCTCCTTCGGGACGCGCACCTTCTCCAACGTGACGTCGCCATGGGGAATGCTCCGTGTACCGAGGAACTCGGGCCCGCGGGTCATCGTGAAGCCCGGCGAATTGCTCTCGATCACCAGCGCGCCGATACCCTTCGCGCCGGGAATGCCGTCGAAACGAACGAAGGTCGCGTAAAGCTCGTTGTACATCGCGCCGGTGACGAAGCTCTTCTTGCCGCTCACGATGAAGCTGTCGCCGTCGGCCACGGCGCTCGTTTCCAGATGCGTGAGATCCGAGCCGTGATCGGGCTCGCTCAGCGCGATGGCGCAACCTTTCCGGCCGCTCACGACATCGAGCAGAAATTTCTCGCGCAATGCCTTGTTCTCGGACAGCATCAGCATCGAGGGGCCGGGGCCCGTGGTGCAGAACATGGGCTCGCCCAGAATCCAGCTGCCCGACGCGCGGATCGCTTCGGAGACGGCGAGCAGATAATCCATGCAATCGCCGCCCTTGCCGCCGACATCCTTCGGCGCCGTCAGGCCGAAAAAGCCGAGTTCGCCCATCCGATCGGACACGGCGCGGTAATCGACCTTGTCCTCCTCGTCCCATTTGAACGCGAGTTCGGCGAATTCGCGACCCGCCTTGTAAGCACGCTCTTTGAGATCCTGTTGCGCCGGTGTCAGATCGATGTTCACGGGATCACCCCTATTTGGCGTGCTCGCACGCAAAGATGTTGTATTGAATCTGACGGTTCTCCGCGACGCGCCCTTCGCCCAGCGCCATGGTGCCGTTCAACCAGGCATAGCGGCTGTCGCCGGTCTCGAACCGGAGCTGGGTGATGAAATAGGTGTCGCCGAAATTGCAGGCGCTGCCGGACTTGAAGGCGTTGCCGACGACCTCGCTCATGACGACGCGGCCATCATATTGAACGTAGATATGGGCGCCGTCGCCGGTCTGCCATGTCAGCCGCGCATCGACATGGCCGAGCCCGGAAGGGTCGACCAGCAGGAAATCGCCACCGCCCGGCATGATCGTTCCCTTGATGCGGTCGCCCGTCACGGTGCCGCCGGAAACAATATAGACTTGGCGGACGCCGAAAGGCATCCGCCCGGTGGTCGAGATCGATTGGACGGCTGCGGTCATCACCGCGAGGGGGGTGAGCTTGATCATGGCTCGTCCTTTAGCAGCCGGGCCTTGCGCGCTCTTTCGGGTCCGTGCATTGGGTATTGACCCATGGTGCAGGCCCGATGCCCCCTTAGATCGTTCCGTCGCGCGCCAAGGCCTCGACCTCGCTATCCCCGAAGCCCCAGGCTTTGAGCGCGGATTTGTTGTGCGCGCCGGGATCCGGCGCCGGGCCCGGAAGAGCGCCCGGCGTCGCCGAGAAACGGGGCGTCGGCGTCACATTCACGATGCCATCGACTTTCTTGAAGACCTCGCGCGCGATGTTGTGCGGATGCTCCAAGGCTTCATCGAAGGACAGGACGGGTGCGAAGCAGACGTCGGTCGCTTCCATCAGCGCGCACCATTCGGCCTGCGTCTTCGACGCGAAGATCTTCTCGAACTTGGCCTTCCGCTCCGGCCAGTGCTTCTTGTCCCATTGCGGCTCGGCCTCGCTTTTCGGAAAGCCCGTCTTCTCGATCAGCAGGGCATAGAACTGCGGCTCCATCGACGCCACCGAGATCCATTTGCCGTCCGAGCAGAGATAGGTGTCGTAATAGGGCGCGCCGCCATCGAGCATGTTGTCCTGACGCTTGTCGCTCCACTCGCCTTTCGAACGCATCTCGTGAAACAGCGCGGACAGATAGGCGGCGCCGTCGCTCATCGCGGCGTCGATCACCTGCCCCTGTCCCGTCACGCGCGCATGCAGCAGCGCGGCGAGGATGCCGACCGCCAAGAACATCGCGCCACCGCCGTAGTCGCCGACGAGGTTGAGCGGGGGGACCGGCTTATCGCGGGTGCCGATCGCGGCAAGCGCGCCGCTGATCGCGACGTAGTTCATGTCGTGGCCCGCGCCCATGGCGTAAGGCCCGGTCTGGCCCCAGCCCGTCATGCGGCCATAGACGATCTTGGGGTTGCGCTTGAGCACAACGTCCGGACCCAGTCCGAGACGCTCCATGACACCAGGCCGGAACCCTTCAAAAGTGATCTCGGCCTTCTCCATGAGCTTGAGGCAAAGCTCGGTGGCCGCGGGATCCTTGAGATTGACGAGCACCGATTTGCGGCCGCGCCCATCCGCCCTTTTGACCTGCGCCATGCCGCCGCCGGCCCGGTCGATCCGGATGATGTCCGCGCCCATGTCCGCCAGCAACATGCCGCAAAAGGGCCCGGGGCCGATGCCGGCAAATTCAACAATCTTTACGCCGCTGAGCGGTCCTGGGGCCTTGGCCATGTTGTTGTCCTTCTCTTCTGGGTCAAATTCCTGTTACCGGCAGTTTGTCAGCTTCCGCAAAGCCCGGCAATGCTGAGTCCGACACCGACCGGTCATCAAAACTTTTCCGATCTGTCACGGCCCCCGGACATCTCCGTCACACGCCGACGTTATGCCCATTCGGCGGCTATCGCTCTCCGCGATGGCATCGAGGGGGAATTCGAATGCGTAAAATCTCGTTGCTTGTGGGCGCGTCCTGCGTCGCGCTCATCGCGTCCATGTCCAGCCTTACAGGAGCGCTCGCCGACGACAAGACCATCCAGACCGCCGCCGCGGATCAGATCGAAGAAACCGTGGTGTACGGCCGCGGCGAGACGCGGCAGGTCGCAGGCGTGACGCAGCAGGACATCCTGCTCGCGCCGCCCGGCTCGAGCCCGATCAAGATCATTTCCAAGCTTCCCGGCGTGAACTATCAGGCGGCCGACGCCTATGGCGCCTATGAATGGGCGGTGCGCATCTCCGTGCGCGGGTTCAACCAGAACCAGCTCGGCTTCACCCTCGACGATGTTCCTCTCGGCGATATGTCCTACGGCAACTACAACGGCCTGCATATCAGCCGCGCCATTTCGACGGAAAACATGGGCAACGCGGAGCTCGCACAGGGAACCGGCGCGCTCGAAACCGCTTCCAGCTCGAACCTCGGCGGCACCGTGAAGTTCATTTCCATGGATCCGCCGGACAAGATGGGTGCGCTTCTGGCGGGCACCTATGGCAACTATGCCGGACGCGAGAGCTGGCGCGGCTTCCTTCGCCTCGAGACAGGTCTCCTTCCCAGCGGCGGCAAAGGCTATGTCAGCTACGACAATCAGAACAGCGACAAGTGGAAGGGCCACGGTATCCAGCGCCAGCAGCAGGTCAACGGAAAGTTCGTTCAGCCGATCGGCGACGTGAAGCTGACGGGCTTCGTCAATTACTCCGACCGCCGCGAGAACGACTACCAGGATCTGTCGCTCGCGCTCATCAACCGCGTCGGCTACACCGTCGACAACATCAGCAGCGACTGGCCGCTCGCGGTCCATATCGCCGACGTCGCCAACAACCGCGGCGATACCGGCGCGCCGATCAGCAATCCCGCCGCGGGAACGACCTATCCCGCGCCGTTCACCACCGTCGATGACGTTTATTACAACGCCTCGGGCCTGCGCAAAGACCTCGTCGGCGGGCTAGGCGCGGACTGGGACATCAACGACAACCTGACCTGGAAGGTGATGGGCTACGGCCATCACAACAGAGGTCAGGGCTTGTGGTACACGCCCTATGTGCCCTCGCCCGGCGGCGCACCGATCTCGATCCGCACCACGGAATACGAGATCAACCGCGGCGGCGTCGTGACTTCGCTCGTCTACAAGGTCGGCAACCACACGATTGAAGGCGGCTTGTGGTTCGAGGACAACGGCTTCCACCAGGCGCGGCGCTTCTACGGGCTCGACGCCGACGGCGGCAATCGCGGCAGCCTCGACTTCCAGTCCAATCCGTTCTTCACCCAGTGGGAATATCGCTTCAAGACGCTGACCTATGAGGGGCATGTGCAGGACACGCTGCAGGTGACCGATGACTTGAAGCTGAATGCAGGCTTCAAGACGCTCGACGTCAAGGTCACGTCGACACCGGTTCAGGGCTCGGCCTATGCCGGTGAGATCAGCAGCCACAAATATTTCCTTCCGCAGATGGGCTTCAACTACCGGCTCGGCGACAACCACGAGATCTTCGGCGATTTCGCCGAGAACATGCGCGGCTTCGTGGGTGCGGCGACAAGCGGTCCGTTCTCGGCAAGCGCCACGGCCTTTGCTGCGATCAAGGATCAGCTCAAGCCCGAAACATCGGACACCTTCGAGCTCGGCTATCGCGCTCGTCTCAACAACTTCGAAGGGGTGATCGCCGGCTATTACGTCAAGTTCCATGACCGCCTGCTTGTCATCTCTCAATGCGCGGGCATCGTCGGCTGCTTCAGCGGATTGGCCAACGTCGGCAGCGTGACCTCCTACGGCGTCGAAGCCGCGGGCACCTATCACATCACTGACGCCGTCTCGTTGTTCGGCTCCTACGCCTACAACAACTCGAAGTATGACGACGACGTCGCCAACGCGACCGGCCCCGCGACGCCCACCGCTGGCAAGACGGTGGTCGATTCGCCGCGACACATCGTCAACGGCGATGTCGGCTACGACAATGGCTCGCTCTTTGGACATCTCGGTGTCAACTACATGAGCAAGCGCTTCTACACCTTCCTCAACGACGCCTCGGTGCCGAGCCGCGTCGTGGCGGACGCCAATGTCGGCTATCGCTTCCATGGCCATCCCCTGCTCGAAGGCCTCGAGATCCAGGGCAACGTGTCCAACCTCTTCAACAAGAAATATGTCTCGACGATCGGATCGAACGGCTTCGTCAATTCCGATCCCGCGGGCACCTTCCAGACGCTCTTGGCGGGCGCGCCGCGCGAATGGTTCGTCACCGTGCGCAAGCAGTTCTAAGCAACAGACTTGTGAGGCGTAAAACGAACGGGGCGCTCCGAAAGAGCGCCCCGATTTTTTGCTGCTGGATTGCCGGGTCAAGCCCGGCAATGACGCGGAGTTGGCATTTGGCCCGCGAGCTTAGAACGCACACGGTGTCATGCCCGGGCTTGACCCGGGCATCCAGGCGATAGAGCAACGAACTATGCGCTAAGACAGCCCCGAAGTACCACCGCCTTTTTTTGGCTTCACCTCGAAAGACGTGAGCGTCTTGGCGTCGTAGGGCTTCACCATCGTCTGCACCGAAATGAATTCCGCCCGCGCGGATTTCTGCGTGAGCGTGAGCTGCACATAGCCCTTGGCGGACTGATCGCAGAACTTCACTTCCGGATTTTCATCGACGAAGATCTTGCCGAGATCGATGCCGGGGAGTTCGTCGCCCGGCGAGGGGCTCGTGACGGCGCTGGTGCCGAACTCGACCGCGACACGCGTTCCCCCGGCGTCGCCGAGCTCGTTGGCCCAGAAGGCGTGGCTGTCGCCGGACACGATGACGGTATTCGCACGGCTCCGCTTGACGGCGTCATACATGCGCTCGCGCGCGGCGGGATAACCATCCCAGCCGTCGAGGTCGAAGGGAACATCGTAGGTGAACATGTCGATGACCGCGGCCGCCCATGACCGCTTGTCGGCCGGCGCGGCCGCGAGAAGCTCTGCGGTCTTCTCCGCACCCAGCGCCTTGCGGATATCAGGAGCGCGCGTGCGCGCCATGACGACCTGATTGCCGAGCACCTGCCAGGCCTGCCCTGCCTTGACGGAACGGGTGAGCTCCTCTTCGAGCCATTCCTCCTGCCGCGCGCTCATCATGCGGCGCTCGGGATTGGCGAGGATCGCTTTCAACGCTTGTGGATCGGGACCGAGAACGTAAGGCGCGGGTGGCGTCTTTTTCGCCTCGATGGCCTTCATGACCTTCGCGACGATCTCGGGATCGCTCACACGCTTGCGCGTCGCGGGATCGGCGGAATCGTAGATAACGCGCGGCACATCGCCCGGCCGGTCATATTCGAGCTGATAGGAGCGCCCAACCAGCCGCGTCTCGAGCATGAGCAGACTCGCGAGATCGCCGAACTGAAAGGCGCGGTTGATCTCCTCGATCGCGCGGCCGGGCGCGGGATCGCGGATCGGCATCCATTCGTAATAGGCCTTGATCGCCGCTTCCTCGCGGGTGAGGAAGCTGCCCTCGGTCTTGGGCTGATGGTTCTCGGCGCCGCCGACCCAGGTGTCGTTGCACACCTCGTGATCGTCCCACACGCAGATCCACGGACAGCGCGCATGCGCCGCCTGAAGATCGGCATCGCGCTTGTAGAGCGCGTGGCGCATGCGGTAATCGGCCAGCGTCACGATCTCATGCGCGGGCTCGGGGATGCGCCCGAGCTTCCGGCCGTTGTCCATGCCGTAATCGTGATCACCCGCGCCATATTCGTAGATGTAGTCGCCCAGCTCGACGACGGCATCGACACGCTCGAGCTTCGCGATGTGGTCATAGGCGTTGAAATAGCCCGCGGGATAGAGCGAGCACGTGACGAACGCCAGAACCACGTCCTTCACGGCGCCGCGTGGGAGTGTCCGCGTTCGGCCGACCGGCGAGGTGACGCCGTTGCAGCGAAAGCGGTAGACATAGGCCTTCCCTGCCTGAAGCCCGGAGGCGTCGATCTTGACGGTGTTATCCCGATCTGGGCTCGTCTCCGTCTCGCCGTGGGCAACAATGACGGAAAAGCTATCTTCCTCGGCCATCTCCCATTGCACCGGCAGCGTCACCCGGACACCCGTATTCGGCGTCACGCGCGTCCATAGGACCACGCGGTCCTGGAGCGGATCGCCGCTTGCGACGCCATGGCGAAAGCTCACGGGGGTCGTTGCGTCCTTGGCGAACACGACGCCGGGAAACGTGCTTCCCGCAGCCAGGAGTGCCAACAACCGCCGCCGATTGATCGCCATCGCGAACTCCTTCCGATTGGGACCGGCGAGTTCTATGCGCGGTCGGTGAAGGTGCCGTGACACCCCGCCGGAACGAATCCTCACCGCGAACGTTGCGGGATCATGGGGGCAGCCGCAGAAACACCGGACCCGAGTGCAAGGAGTTCGACCCAGACGATCCTGGTCGTGGATGACGAGGTTCTCATTCGCACCCCGGTCGCCGACTTCCTGAGAGATTGCGGCTTTCGTGTACTCGAGGCCGGCGACGGCGCCCAGGCGGTGCAGCTCCTGCAGGCCATGCCCGACATCGATCTCGTCTTCAGCGATGTGGAGATGCCGGGGATGAACGGCTTCGATCTCGCCACTTGGGTCCGCCAGAACAGGCCGGGCCTCGTCGTCGTCCTGACCTCCGGTGTGGCGCAATTCGCCAACCAGGCCAAGAACATCTGCAAGACCGGCGGTCCGCGTTTCCTGCACAAACCTTATGTGTTCACCGATCTCGAGCGGCAGATCCGCGAGTTGCTGAACGCCGCGCGGCGTATGCCCTAAAGGGGATGCAGGGGCGTACTCATCGGTCTAAGGTAGCCGCATGTGCGGCAAGTTCACTCAAATGCTGGCCTGGGCAAAGCTCGTCGAGCTTGCGGACATTCTCGAGACCCCAACCGGTCCGGCCGAATCCGTGACACCCATGCGCGACGCGACCGTCATCCGGCGCGGACCCGACGGGCGGCGCGAAGCGGTCAGGATGCGCTGGGGCTTCGTGCCCGCCGGCGCGAGAGATCCTTTAGGGCCGCGCCACATTCACGCGCGCTCGGAAGACATCGAGACCAAGAGAACCTTCCGGAACGCCTTTTTCGACCGGCGCGGCCTGGTTGTCGTCTCGACCTTCAACGAAGGCGAGGACGTCTCGGCCACCCGGCGCGTGCAACACGTCATTACGCCAAGGGACGGCAAGCCGATCGCAATCGCGGTGATCTGGGAGCCATGGAGCGAGCCTCACGCGGGCGAGCTTCTGACCTTCGCGATGGTTACGGTGCCCGCCAACACATTGATCGGCGCGATCACGGACCGCATGCCGGCCATCGTTCAGCCCCGGGATTGGGCGACATGGCTGGGCGAAAACAACGCGAGCTTCGACGAGGTCAAAGCCGTGCTGAAACCGTTCGAGGGCGATTGGGACATGCGCCCGCAAACGTCTTCTAGGAAAGCGAAGCCCGCATCGCAGCCCTCGTTGTTCTAGGGAACCTATCTCCAGAAAGAAATCGCCCGCGAGAGGTCTCGCGGGCGAACTTCATTTCATCGCTTTAGTGCCAGTAAGGATCGCGCCAGCCATGGTCATGGTCGCGATCGCGGTCATGCCTGTAGTCATAGGCGTGCTCGCGATAATCGTGCCGATAGCGCTGCCAATCGCTTTTGTGATGCCAGCGGTGCCACCGATGATCACGATCCCAATAGCCGTCGCTATAGCCGAACGCCACGTTTCCGAAATCGAACACGACGCGCTCCGCCGCCTGGGCCGCCATCGGCGCCGCCGCCAAGGCGAGCGCAAGAGAGGCGGCTTTGATCAGGTTCTTCATATCGACCTCCTCGATAGGCTTCGGGAAAGTCAACATGGCAGGCGATGACCAAGTTCCCCGCCTTCCGCCGCGCGAATGCGATCAAATCTTGATGTTTCGGGGAACCAAACCGCGAGACGCGTTTAGCGCTATCTCGGCAGCACACTCTCGCCCATGAGCGCCTCGTCGACGGCACGGGCGCATTGGCGGCCTTCGCGAATGGCCCACACGACGAGCGATTGGCCGCGCCGCATGTCGCCGGCGGAGAACACCTTGGGGATCGACGTCTTGTAGTCCTGCGTGTTCGCCTTGACGTTGCCGCGCGGATCGAGCGCGGGCTTCAGCTCGCCCACGACATCCTCGTGGACGGGATGGACGAAGCCCATCGCGAGCAGAACGAGATCGGCCTTGATGGCGAAATCGCTGCCGGAAATTTCCTTCAGGCTCTGATCGACGCGCGCGGCATGCAGGGTCGTCACATGGCCTTTCGCGCCGTCGATCGACTTCGTGAGCACGCTCCAGTCACGCACCGCGCCTTCCGCTTGCGACGACGACGTGCGTAGCCGCGCGGGCCAGAGCGGCCAGGTCAGATCCTTGTTCGGCTTCTCCGGCGGCTTGCCGAGGATTTCGATCTGCGTGACCGACACCGCGCCCTGACGGAACGAGGTGCCGATGCAGTCCGAGCCCGTGTCGCCGCCGCCAATGACGATGACATGCTTGCCGTCGGCGAGGATGTCCTTGGCGCCTACCGGCTCGCCGGCGATGCGCCGGTTCTGCTGGGTGAGGAAATCCATTGCGAAATGGACGCCCTTGAGCGCGCGGCCGGTCACCGGAAGATCGCGCGGTTTCTCGGCGCCGCCCGCGAGGACCACCGCATCGAACAAGGAGACGAGCTCGGCGGCCTTCATCGACTTGCCGACATGGCAATTCGTCACGAAGCGCACGCCCTCGGCTTCCATTTGCGCGGTGCGCCGGTCGATCAGCGCCTTGTCCATCTTGAAGTCGGGAATGCCGTAGCGCAGAAGCCCGCCGACGCGCGCGTTCTTCTCGAACACGGTGACGTCGTGGCCCGCGCGCGCAAGCTGCTGCGCAGCGGCGAGCCCCGCGGGACCCGAACCCACAATCGCGACGCGTTTGCCGGTCTTGCGGAAGGGCATCGCGGGCGTGACCCAGCCTTCCGCGAAGCCGTGATCGATGATCGCCCGCTCGATGGCCTTGATCGCCACCGGCGCGTCCGGAATGTTCAGCGTGCAGGCTTCCTCGCAGGGCGCCGGACAGATGCGGCCCGTGAACTCCGGAAAATTGTTGGTGGAATGCAGGACGTCGAGCGCCTCGCGCCACTTGTTGCGATAAACGAGGTCGTTCCAATCCGGAATGATGTTGTTGACCGGGCAGCCCTGATGACAGAACGGGATGCCGCAATCCATGCAGCGCGCGCCCTGGCTCGAGACATCGCCGCGGTCCAGCGGCGCCGTGAACTCGCGGAAGTGACGCACCCGATCGGACGCCGGCTCGTACGCCTCGTCCCGGCGGTCGATCTCCAGGAAGCCGGTGACTTTCCCCATTCCTACGCTCCCTTGGCGCGCAAGGCGCGGTCGGGCGCGGTGTCCTTCGCCACGCTGCTGTCGGCGAGCGCGCGGCGATATTCAACAGGCATGACCTTCACGAATTTCGACTGATAACGGCCCCAATGCTTGACGATCTCCCACGCACGCGCGGAATTCGTGTAATGGGCGTGGCTCGCGACGAGATGATAGAGCCGTTCGGCGTCGTAACGCGTCATGTCGCGCATGACATCGACGCGGCCATGGGCTTCGAGATCGCCGCCTTGATGGGCGAGGCGCTCGAGCGTCTCGTCCTCGGAGGTCACCGGCTCGAGCTCCACCATCGCGAGATTGCAGCGGCTCTCGAACGTGCCGTCCTCGTCCAGCACATAGGCGATGCCGCCGCTCATGCCGGCGGCGAAATTGCGCCCGGTCTGACCGAGCACGACGACGACGCCGCCGGTCATGTATTCGCAGCAATGATCGCCCACGCCTTCGACGACGGCGACGGCGCCCGAGTTGCGCACGGCGAAGCGTTCGCCGGCGACGCCGGAGAAATAGCATTCGCCGTCGATCGCGCCGTACAACACCGTGTTGCCGATGATCACGCTTTCTTCCGGCTTGATGCGCGTATCGACCGGCGGATAGACGACGATGCGCCCGCCTGACAGGCCTTTGCCGACATAGTCGTTGGCGTCGCCCGCGAGCTCGAAGGTGATGCCGCGCGCGAGAAACGCGCCGAAGCTTTGGCCCGCCGTGCCTTTGAGCTTTACCGTGATCGTGTCGTCAGGCAGGCCCGCATGTCCGTGGCGCTTGGCCACCGCGCCCGACAGCATGGCGCCGGCCGTGCGATCGGTGTTCGCGATGCGGTGCTCGATCAGAACGGGCTTCTTGGTTTCAAGCGCCGCCGCGACCTCGGTGATGAGCTTGCGGTCGAGCACCTTGCCAAGCTTGTGATCCTGCCGCTCGGAATGATAGGTGGCGACACCTTCGCCGGCGTTCGGCTTGTGCAGCACGCGCGAGAGATCGAGCCCCTTCGCCTTGTAATGGGCGATGGCCTTCTTCTGATCGAGGCATTCGGAGCGCCCGACCATCTCGTCGAAGGTGCGGAAACCCAGATCGGCCATCAGCGCGCGCACTTCTTCGGCGACGAAGAAGAAATAATTGATGACATGCTCGGGCTTGCCCGTGAAGCGCTTGCGCAACACCGGGTCCTGGGTCGCGACGCCGACGGGACACGTATTCAGATGGCATTTGCGCATCATGATGCAGCCCGCCGCGATAAGCGGCGCCGTTGCGAAGCCGAACTCGTCGGCGCCGAGCAACGCGCCCACGACGACGTCGCGGCCCGTGCGCAAGCCGCCATCGACCTGAACCGCAATGCGTCCGCGCAGCTTGTTCAACACGAGAGTCTGATGGGTTTCGGCAAGGCCGATTTCCCACGGCGAGCCCGCGTGGATGAGCGAGGTCAAGGGGGAGGCTCCCGTGCCGCCTTCATAGCCCGAGATCGTCACATGGTCGGCCTTGGCCTTCGACACGCCGGCCGCGACCGTGCCCACACCGATTTCCGATACGAGTTTTACGCTCACATCGCCGTCGGGATTGGCGTTCTTCAGGTCGAAGATGAGCTGGGCCAGATCCTCGATCGAATAGATGTCATGATGGGGCGGCGGCGAGATGAGACCAACGCCCGGCGTCGAGTGACGCACCTTCGCGATGGTGGCGTCGACCTTGTGGCCGGGCAGCTGACCGCCTTCCCCGGGCTTCGCCCCTTGCGCCATCTTGATCTGCATCATGTCGGAATTGACGAGATATTCCGCCGTGACGCCGAACCGGCCGCTCGCGACCTGCTTGATCGCCGAGCGCATAGAATCGCCATTGGGCAACGGGATAAAGCGATCCGGCTCCTCGCCGCCTTCGCCCGTGTTCGACTTGCCCCCGATCCGGTTCATCGCGATCGCCAGCGTCGTGTGCGCTTCGCGCGAGATCGAGCCGAACGACATGGCGCCGGTCGAAAAGCGCTTTACGATCTCCTTGGCTGGCTCGACCTCTTCGATCGGGATCGGCGCGCCGGCCGGAATGAAGCTGAAGAGACCGCGCAACGTCATCATGCGCGCGGACTGGTCGTTCACGACGCGCGCGAACTCGTCGTACTTGTCCTGCGCATTGCCGCGCACAGCGTGCTGAAGGCTGCCCACCGTCTCGGGCGTCCACATATGCTCTTCGCCGCGCAGCCGATAGGCGTAACGCCCGCCGACATCGAGGAAGTTGCGATAGATCTCGACGGGACCAAACGCCATGGTATGGCGCTCGACCGTTTCGCGCGCGACCTCTTCGAGACCGACACCGTCGACCGCGGAATGCGTGCCGGCGAAATACTTGTCGAGGAACGCGCGCGACAAGCCCACCGCGTCGAAGATCTGCGCGCCGCAATAGGACTGATAGGTCGAGATGCCCATCTTGGACATCACCTTGAGAAGCCCCTTGTCGATCGCCTTGATGTAGCGCTGGCGCAGCGTTGTTTCGGAAACGTCGGACGGCAGCTCGTCCTTCATGTCGGCCAGCGTCTCGAAGGCGAGATAGGGATTGATGGCCTCCGCGCCGTAACCCGCGAGCAGGCAGAAATGATGCACCTCGCGCGCTTCGCCGGTTTCGATCACGAAGCCGACCTTGGTGCGCAAGCCCGCGCGAATCAGGTGATGATGCACGGCCGATGTCGCGAGCAGCGAGGGGATCGCGATGCGATGCTGGCTCACCGCGCGGTCGCTCAATACGATAATGTTGTAGCCGTCGCGGCTCGCCTGCTCCGCCTTCGCGCACAACGCCGCGAGCGCCGCCGCCATGCCTTTCGCGCCGTCGCTTGCGGGATAGGTGATGTCGAGCGTGACCGTGCGGAAATCATTATCGGCAAACGCGCTGATGCCGCGGATCTTTTCCAGATCCTCGTTGGTCAGGATCGGCTGATGCACTTCGAGGCGCCGATGCCCTTCCGAGGCCGCGAGCCCCAAAAGATTGGGCCTGGGCCCGATGAGCGAAACGAGCGACATGACGAGCTCTTCGCGGATCGGATCGATCGGCGGGTTCGTCACTTGCGCGAACAGCTGCTTGAAATAGTCGAACAGAAGGCGCGGCCGCTCGGACATCACCGCAAGCTGGATGTCGGAGCCCATGGAGCCCACGGCTTCCTGACCGGTGGCGGCCATCGGCGCCATCAGCGCGCGCAGATCTTCCTGCGTGTAGCCGAAGGCCTGCTGACGATCGAGCAGCGTCGCCGAAGAGTTCGGCGCGGGCGAGGGATGATTGACCGGCGGCAACTCCTCGAGACGGATCTGGGCGCGGTCGAGCATCGCCTGATAATTGCGCTGCTCGGCGAGCTCCGCCTTGATCTCGTGATCCTCGATGATGCGGCCCTTCTCGAAATCGATGAGCAGCATCTTGCCGGGTTGCAAACGCCATTTCTTCACGATGCGCTGCTCGGCAATCGGCAGCACGCCCATCTCCGACGCCATGATGACGAGGTCGTCATCGGTGACGTAGTAGCGCGCGGGCCGCAAGCCGTTGCGATCCAGCGTCGCGCCGATCTGCCGGCCGTCGGTGAACGCCACCGCCGCCGGGCCGTCCCACGGCTCCATCAGCGCGGAATAATATTCGTAGAACGCGCGACGCTTCTCATCCATCAGCGGATTGCCGTGCCACGCCTCGGGGATGAGCAGCATCATCGCGTGCGCCAGCGAATAGCCGCCCTGCACGAGCAGCTCGAGCGCGTTGTCGAAGCCCGCGGAGTCCGATTGCCCTTCCGCAATCAGCGGCCAGATCTTTTCGAGATCGGCGCCGAGCAGGTGCGATTGGATCGAATGACGGCGCGCATTCATCCAGTTCACGTTGCCGCGCAGCGTGTTGATCTCGCCGTTGTGGGCGATCATGCGGAACGGATGAGCGAGTTTCCAGGTCGGGAACGTGTTGGTCGAAAAGCGCTGATGCACCAGACCCACCGCGGACACCACGCGCGGATCCGTCAGATCGCGGTAAAATGCGCCGACCTGATTGGCGAGGAGCATGCCCTTGTAGACGAGCGTGCGCGACGACATCGACGGAATGTAGAAGTCGCCGCAGGCGGGACCCAGGCTCTCGACCTCGATCTCCGTCCGCCGACGGACGACGAAGAGCTTCCGTTCGAACGCTTCGACATCGGTGAGCTTGTCGCTGCGCGCGATGAAGATCTGGCGCACCACAGGCTCCGTGCCGAGCACGGATTCGCCGAGGTCGACGTTGTTGACCGGCACCTCGCGCCAGGCCAGCACCTTGAGCCCTTCGGCGCGGATGTTCTTTTCGAGAATGGTCTCGCAGCTCGCGCGCGCCTCGGCATCTTGCGGCAGGAACAGCATGCCCACGCCGTAATAGCCCTCGGCCGGCAGCGACCATCCCTGGGCCTTCGCCTCGTCGCGGAACAGCGCGTCGGGCACTTGAATCAGAATGCCGGCGCCGTCGCCCGCCTTGGGATCCGCGCCGACCGCACCGCGATGCGTGAGGTTGACCAGAACCTGAAGGGCCTGGGAGATGATGTCGTGGCTCTTGGCGCCCTTGATGCTGGCAACGAACCCGACGCCGCAGGCATCGTGCTCGTGCTTGCCGTCATAGAGACCCTGAGGGGCAGGAAGGCCAGATATGGGACCGTTGGCCGCACGGGTGCTCCGCCCGGGCAGGACCCCGGTCGTTGAGCGTTCGAACCGCACTGAAGGCGCTCGATCCCTGGGTTTCCTTGGTCCCTGCCGCATTTCTCCCTGAATCCGCCATTGGATCGGTTACTTAAGCCACGGCCCGCCCTGGCGCCGCCCGCTCTTTCCTAGCGCGGCCGGCCGCAAAATGGTAGAGGTATTGACCTATTTGGGGGCTGCTTCGGGTCTAGTTTCACACTTTATGTCGAGACAACGACACTTCCAACCCTGCACAGGCATACAAGTGAAAAAAGAACACCTAGTCCGCCGGCTTGGTCGTGCCTAAGCGCCCCAGCGCCAGGCTGAGGGCGAAGAGTCCCCCCGCCACGAGGACGATGGCCGGTCCGGCCTGGAGATCGAGGGCATAGGCCGTCCCGATCCCGCCCCAGACCGACACAAGGCCGAGGACCGCGCCCAGGAAGGCCATCGTCTCGGGCGAGGCGCTGAACCGGCGCGCGGCGGCGGCTGGAATGATGAGCAGGGACACGATGAGGAGGATGCCCACCACCCGCATCCCGACCGCGATCACCACCGCGATCAAGACGAGGAACAGCGTCTCGAGGGCCCGCGTCGGCACGCCTTCGACGCGGGCGAGATCCCGGTGCAGCGTGAGCGACAGGAGCGGCCGCCAGACGATCACGAGGATGACCAGCGCGAAGATCGCGACCGTCGCGATCAACGCGAAATCGCTCCAGCTCACCGCCAGGACATCGCCGAACAGATAGCCCACGAGATCGATGCGCAGACCGCGGACGAGGCCGAGCGCCACGAGCCCGGCGGCGAGCGCGACATGGGTGAGCAGCCCGATCAGCGTGTCGCTCGGCAGCGCGCTCACGCGTTCGAGCAGCATGAGGAGCAGCGCGACGGCGACGCAGAACAGGAGCACGCCGATGAGCGGGTCTATTCCGAGCAACAAGCCGGCGGCAATACCGAGGAGTGCGGAGTGCGACACGGCACTTCCGAAATAAGCCATGCGCCGCCATACCATCAGCGCACCGAGCGGTCCGGCGACGCAGGCCACGGCCGAGCCCGCGAGCAGAGCGCGCACCAAAAATTCATCCATGTGTGGGATCCTTCGGACCTCTCCCCGCAGTCACACCGTGGGTATGGCCGTGAGTATGGCCGGTAGGGCCGTGGTCATACGTGCTCGGATGTACGTCGCCATGGGGATCATGGACATGGTCGTGCTCATGCCGGTAGATCGCGAGCGCGTCGGCGACATCCTGACCGAACACTTCGGCGAAGCGCGGATCGCGCACCACCGATTGCGGCCGCCCCGCGCAGCAGACGTGATGGTTCAGGCAGATCACGATATCGGTCTCGGCCATCACGAGATGCAGATCGTGACTGATGAGCAGGACGCCGCAGCCGTGAGTCTTGCGAATGGTCGCGATCATCCGATAGAGCTCGGCCTGCCCCGACACATCGACACCGGCCATCGGCTCGTCGAGCACGAGGAGCTGGGGACGCCGCAGCAGAGCGCGCGCCAGCAGCACGCGCCTGAGCTCGCCGCCGGAAAGCGCGGCCATTTGAGTCTTGGCGAGATCGCTGATGCCGAGTTCCGCCAACTGCGCCGCGATCGCGCCGCGCGACGCCGGGCCTGCGAGCGACACGAAACGCGTGACGGTCAGCGGCAAGGTCGGGTCGCGTTCGAGCGATTGCGGGAGATAGCCGACACGCAAGCCGGGGCGGCGCGTCAGCGTGCCGGCGGAGAGCGGGACGAGTCCCAGCAGCGCCCGCGCAAGCGTCGACTTTCCCGCGCCGTTCAGCCCGACCAGCGTCACGATCTCGCCCGGGCGGATCGCCACATCGACGTGATCGAGCACGAGCTGCGCGCCGAAACGTACGGTGAGCCCGCGCCCCGCCACCAACGCGGGGACATCGGGCGCTTGGGCCTGGGGCTGTGGGGTGGCAAGGCCGGTCGAGCTCATCGTGACGTCATTGAACCAAGTTTGCAGGGCGCTGGTTGGCCTTGGGCTAAGCCGGGCGATCTTATAGGCTCTCGGCCCCCGCAACGAAAGCGGACCGAGTCGCGAGAACGGGCGAGCCCTGTGGATAACGAATGCGTCGATTCCGAACCCGCCTGATCCGGCGAGCCCGAATGCTCGTTCTGACGTTGCTGGCGCTCGGCGCGACGCCTGCGTCGGCGCTCGAGCTGCGCTCGACCTATATTCCGGCCGAACCGTCCGCCTACGCCACAACGAGCCTGTTGCTTGGCTTGAGCGAAGCCGGCGACCGGCTGGTCGCCGTGGGCGCACGCGGTCATGTGCTGTTGTCGGACGACCATGGTGTGACCTGGCGCCAGGCGCGCCTCGTGCCGACGCAGACGACACTCACCGCGGTGAGATTTCTCGATGACCACGAGGGCTGGGCGGTCGGGCACGACGCCGTCATCCTGCATACCGTCGACGGCGGCGAGACCTGGCAGATGCAATATGTCGACACCGAGCTCGGCACGCCGCTCCTCACCGTGCTGTTCCTCGACACCAAGCACGGCTTCGCCATGGGCGGCCTCGGCCTCACCCTCGAAACCACGAACGGCGGACGTACCTGGACGGAGCGCGGGCTGGGACCGGGCGTCGTGAGCGAGCTCAATCTCAACAAGATCGTGCGCAGCGGCCGCGTGCTTTATGTCGCGTCGGAATTCGGCATCGTCTATCGCTCGGAAGACGCCGGAAAGCGCTTCGAGCCTGTCCAGTCCCCGTCGGCCGCGACCTTTCTCGACGCGCTCGCGCTGCCCGATGGAACCGTCGTGTTCAGCGGCACAGGCGGAGAAATCTGGCGCGGCGCCGCGGGCTTGCGCAGCTGGGCGCGGGTCCTCAGCGGAACGGACGGCGTGGTCAACGCGCTTGCGCTCACGCTCGATGGGCGGCTCGCGGCTGTCGGACGCGGTGGCTTCGTGGCGTTTGGCGAGCGCGACGCGGGCCGGCTCGACCCCATGCCGCTGCCGTCGCCATTACCCACCGGCATGGCCTTCTCCGCGCAACGCGCCCCCGACTATGCCGCCGCTGCGGCCGGCCCCCGCGGTGAATTGATTGCTCTGGGCTCGGCCGGCATACGCCGCCTGCATGACGGCAGCCTGCGTCGGTGAAAGTGTCGAGCTTGGCCCATCCTTCGAGACGCGGTCTTCGACCGCTCCTCAGGATGAGGTCTGTATTTGTTTCAACCCGCTCCAACCTCATCCTGAGGAGGCCCGAAGGCCGTCTCGAAGGATGGGACCCACGAGAGGTCTAGCCCGTTCGGCGGACATAGGCCTGGGTGATGAGGACATGCGCGCCCGGCCCCATCAACTCGTCGGCCGCGTCCTGCAGCTTGTGCGAGATGATCGTGATGTCCGGAGGCCGGTCGGCCTGGGCCACGTGGGTTCCGTAATCCGCGAGCGCCCGCACGAACGCATCGCGCAATCTCGCCATCCCCTGCTCCGTCTTGTGACGAAGGTCCTCGTCGGGCACCTGGAGATAGACCTCGAGGGTCACCATGCCGCGCACACGGTAATTCTCGAGCACGGAGACCTGGAACGGCTCGAACAGCAGATAGGCTTCCGAGACCGCGGACTTCCGGGAGGGCGCGGCCCCGCTCGCCCAGGCGGGCGCGGAGGCGAAGACCGAAAGCGCGAGCAACGCGGCGCAGGGAAGGCGAAAAGTCATGTCGAAGAATGCCGCGACTGACGCTAAAAAAGCGTTGGCAAACCGGGACATAACCCCCAAAATCCACCCTAACATATTGATTAAAATAGGAAATATTGACGCGGCACCCGGCGCCGCCTAGGCTTTCCCGTTATGGATGCGCTGTCCTTCGCCCAGGCGGGTCTGCGCGCGGCTTCGGTTCGTATCGCGGCCCGCGCCGAGAACATCGCCAATGTTCAGACCGGCGGCTATCGCGCCGCGATCCCCGAGCAGACCGCAACTCTCGGCGGCCCCGAGGTTCGCGTGGAGCGCGCCGCCGAGGTGCAGACCGTCGATGCGGTCACCGGCCTTGTGACCAACGGTCAATCCATCGAGACCGACATTGTCGATCTCATCCAATCGAAATTCGCCTACAAGGCGAACGCGACCGTCATCAAGACGGCCGACGAGCTCAACCAATCGCTGCTCGACATCCTGGCCTAGATCGCCCACGCCGCTGATAGACTGAAGCCCGCCAAGCAACGGGGGGACTCAAGATCATGGCGCTCGACGAAGATCTGCTGCGCGACGTCGCGGACATCGAAGGCATCCTCGCGTCCCATACCGCGCAGGCCGAGGCCGAGCGGCAGCTGCCGCCATCGGTGTATGACGCCCTTCGCTCGAAACGGCTGTTCGCGCTGCTGCTGCCCCGCGCGCTGGGCGGCTTCGAGGCGCCTCCGACGACCGCCTATCGCGTGTGGGAGGCCGTCGCACGGATCGACAGCGCGGCGGGCTGGAATCTGTCGCAAGCGAGCGCCGGCCTTCTCATGTCCGGAGGCCTTTCCGCTGCCGGAAGAGAGCGGATCTTTTCGTCAAATGCCCAGCCCATCTTCGCCGGCGCGGGATTTCCGCCGGCAATGGCTCAGGCCGTCGACGACGGATTCCGGATCGATGGCCGCGTCGCGTTCGTCAGCGGCTGCCGGCATGCCGAGTGGATCTTCTTCGTTTTTCTCAACCTCATCGACGGAAAGCCGGAAGCGGATCCCGCGAGCGGCATGCCCTGCGCCCGTATGGCGTTCGTACCGCGTGGGGACGTCGAGGTGCTCGATACCTGGCATACGCTCGGCATGCGCGGCACGGGCTCTGCCGACATCACGTTCAAAGGGCTCTTCGTGCCAAACGAGATGGTGAGCAATCTCTCCGCGCCCACGCCGCCGTCCGCACCCTTCGATGGCCCGCTCTATCGGCTGAGCCCCTGGCCCACCATTCATGGCGAAGCCGTCGTGTCGCTGGGTATCGCCTCGGCCGCGACGGCACGCTTCATGACGCTGGCCGACCGTGTGCCGGCGATGGCGGCGCAGCCCCTGAATCAGCGCGAACTCGTGCAGATCAATCTGGGGCGTGCACGAGCGCTCACGGCGGCGGCACGCGCCTATCTCTATCGCTCGGCGGAAACCGCGTTCGAAGCGGTGAAAGCGGGAAAGCCCCTCGATATGGCGCTGAAGATCGACCTGCAACTGGCGGCCTGTGTGGCGGCGGAGAACGCCGCAAAAGCCGTCGACCTTCTGTTCGAGGCGGCGGGCACGGCCTCGATCCGCCTCGAGAATGGATTGGAACGCCATTTCCGCGACGCCCACATCGCCACGCAGCACGCGACCAAGTCCATCGCCCGCTACGGCACGGTCGGCAAAGTGATGCTCGGCCTGCCGGCGGACTTCCCGCTCCTCGCCGGCTAGAACCCCGCACGGCTCGGAAAGACGACGCCCATGAGCTGGAGCGCGTGGGCCATCATGAACAGCGCCGTGAGCACCGCAAGAAACAGAAAAGCCGTGTACGGAACGTAATTGACCCGGCCGGGCACGGAAGGTCGCCCCGCCCGCGTCCGCGACCACAGGCCCACCGCGACCGCGATGGCGAGCGTCAGAAGTGTCGAAATCCAGTCCATGCTTTCCCTTGGCCGCCAAGTGCTAGGATAGAACCCTGGGCGATTCAGGAGGGCAAGGGCGGAATGGCCGCAAGTCTCGACCCGAACGTGCTCGATCTCATGCAGCGTCTGGGCGTCGCGCTGGCCATCGGCTTTCTAAGCGGCGTCGAACGCGGCTGGCGCGAGCGCGAGGTGCGCGAAGGCGGACGCACCGCGGGCATTCGCACCTATGCGCTGTTCGGACTGCTCGGCGGCGTGACGGGCCTTCTGGCGCTGCGCTTCGGCGCGCTCGCCTTTGCCGGGATCGCGCTGCCGTTCGCAGTGATCTTCGCAGCGTTCAAATGGCGCGAGGAAGCCAACGAGCAGGATTTTTCCGTCACCAGCGTCATTGCCGGGCTCATCGTGTTCGGCCTCGGTGCCTATGCGGTCGCCGGCGAGATGCAGGTGGCGGCGGCCGCGGGCGTCGGGATGGTCCTGCTGCTCGCCATGCGCGGCGAGCTTCACGCGTGGCTGAATGCGCTGACCTGGCCCGAGATCCGCGGCGCCATTCTGCTGCTCGCCATGAGCGTGATCGCGCTCCCGCTCCTGCCCAATCGAGGGCTCGGACCGTATCAGGCCATCAATCCATTCGCGCTGTGGGCGATGACGATCACGCTCGCGGGACTGTCGTTCTTGGCTTACGTCGCGGTGCGCGTGTTGGGCCCGAAACGCGGACCGGTCGTGGCCATCGTTCTGGGCGCGCTCGTGTCGTCGACCGCGGTCACCCTCGATGCCGGGCGGCGCGCCAAAGGCGAGCCCAACGCCGTGCCTTTTCTGGTCGGCGCCGCGCTGTTGGCGTCGGTCGTCATGGCGGCGCGCATGGCCATCATCGCGGCCGCACTTTCGATGCCGCTCGCTCACGCCCTCGCCGTTCCGCTCGGCACGTTCGCGACGGTGTCGCTCGCCGTCGGCGCGCTTCTGCTTTGGCGCAGCGCTCCGGACACGGGCAAGCAGGAGGACAAGCTTCAAAGCCCTCTCGACCTTCGGTCCGTCTTCAAATTCGCAGCGCTGCTCGCGATCATCATCGTGGCGTCGACGATCATCCAGCGGCTTTATGGCGAGGCGGGCCTTCTGCCCATGGCCGCGGTGGCGGGTCTTGCCGATGTCGACGCCATGACGCTCAGCGCCAGCCGGCTCGTAGGTCACGGAACGACCGCGGACATCGGTGCGCATGCGGTTCTGGTCGCGGCCGTCGCCAACACCCTGTCCAAGACCGTGCTTGCCACGCTGGCCGGCAGCAAGCGCTTCGGCCTCCTCTATGGCGGCGCCTCGGCGGTGGCACTCGCCGCCGGCGCGCTCGCGCTTTTCATCTAATCCCCACCGCGCTCGTTACAGCAGGATGTTGTAATTGTGCTTGATGACGTTGCGGACGCGCGTCATCGAGAAATCCAACAGGCCTTTCAGTGGACGGATTTCTTGTTCGATAAACTGATCGCCGTCGTCGATCGATTTGAGGATCACGAAGGCCAGCAGGTTTTTCTCTCCTGCCAAATGAGCGATCGCTTCCACGCCGGGGCGTTTGCACAAGCCGCGTATCGCCGTCTCCAGGTGGGCCGGCTCGATAGTCAGTCTCAAGTCGATAGTGATGCCATATCCCAACGAAATTGAATCATGCACGACACCGATTCTGATCCCCGGCCGCCGCCGCAATTTCGCAAGTCGCGCGCGCACCGCAGTTTCAGACAAGCCGAGCTTGTTGGCGAGCATCCGGACCGACTGACGGCCATCGTCTTCGAGAAGGGCGAGAAGCCGATCCCCAAGATCGCTCGACGGTGTTCTCTGTGGGCGCGGCACTCTCAGGTTGGCGTGAAACGAATAGGTTTCACCGACGGAGAGGAGCGGCAAGGTGTTCATTTGCCTCAAATAGGGAATGCGCCGGACGAGGGCCAAAATCGTCCTGTTCAGGGCCGCGGGTGACTCGGCGAAGCAAAAAGCGATGACCTCGGGCCGCCGCGACGTCTCGAAGGCGGATATGATCGCATCACATTTTCGGAGCTCGAGCCCGACCCCCTTGATGGCCTTGGGATCATCGACATAGAGTTCCAGCATTGCGATGGACGCAGACTCGCTGGTCTTATGAAGGCTTCGCTGCGCAACGACCCGAATGGTGTTGCTGGCCTGCAGCGCACGGATGCGTGCCGCAACCGTCGGCTCGGAAACTCCTAAGGATTGGGCGATCTTCTTGTTGCTGATCCGCCCATCCTGCTTCAGCAGATCGATGATGCCCTGATTGACGATATCCGAATGGCGCACGCGGCTTCCATCCCTTCAGCAAAGGACGGAGCCCGGCCAAATCGCCTGCCGGGCTCCGCACTCCCCCCGCCACTCAGTGTCCGTGCATGAGGTCGAACGGCTTGAGCGTCACTTGCAACATGATCTGACGTCCCCGGCCGATCGTGCCGACGATGTCGGCCAGCGCCGTCCCACTACCCGCCGTCGGCGTGAACGGAACCTGCGTGGACCGCTGGAACGTCAACTCGTTCGAGAGATTGGACCCGATCACGGCGAACTCCCACCCGCCGTCCTCGCGGAACAATCTGAGCGAGGCGTTGGGGATGATATAGGAGCCTTGCCAGCTGCCCGGAATGTTGCGGACATCCGTGAAAAACCCGCTCGTGTAGGTCGCGTCGGCTGCGAGCCCGATCATCATTCCGGATCCGCCGATCGGATGCTCATACGAGGCGCCGAAATTGGCGGCCCAATCCGGGGCGCGCAGGGCGCGCTGACCGTCGAGACGCTGCTTGCCCGCCGTGCATCCCAGAGCAGCTGTCTGACCCGTGTAGCAATCCATCAGGAAGGTCTGATAGCGCGCGTGGTCATACGCGAAGCCGCCGTTGAGCCTGAGGCCCTGAATTTGCGACGGCGCGTAGGTAACGTTCAACTCGGCACCCTTCGTCCACAGGCCGCCGACATTGGTCAACAGCTGGGTAACGCCGACGACCTGGGTCACCTGGAGACCGCTGACCTTGTAGATATATCCGGCGACGTCGACACGCAGATCCGGCGTGATGCGTGCCTTCAGGCCGACTTCAGGCCCTTCGGTTTTCTCGCCGCCGTAGCTCGCATTCTGGGTTCGCCAGGGAAATCCGGAGCCCGCATTGAAGCCGCCCGCCTTGAAGCCAGATTTCCACGATGCGTAGAAATTGTAATCGTCGGTCGGGCGATAGGAGAGCGTGACCTCGGGTGAAATATTGTAGAAGGTGCGCTGAGACTGCGGCAGTGCCCATTGCTGGCCAGGTGCCATCCCCCAGAGCGTCCTCAGGTCCGCAACCGAGAAGACGGCAAAGCCCTTGCGGTCAACCGACCAGCGCGCGCCACCCGTGACGGTCAGCTTTTTCGTGAGGTCGACGCTGATTTGGCTCGCGAGTGAGAACGCGTCCTCGTTCTGCTTTGCGAGGAACGGTCCGGTGTTCGTGCCCGACGCCAGGAACACCGGTCTGCCCAGCGCGGTCGAGAGCGTCGCGACCGTCTGGTAGTAGCTCATCTGCACGCTGTTGTACTGACCGGCCAGCATGAAGTTCACGGGCCCATCATACTTGCTCTGCAGACGGAACTCCTGCGAGAACTCGGACGACGTCACATTGGAAAACGCACCCAGCAACGGCCGCGAAGAGTTCACAGAGTTCGAGAGAATGCTCTGATCCATGTAGAAATAGCCGCTGATGGATGTCAGCGTGAGGGAGGGCGTCAAATCATAGGCGACTTCCGCCGTGGACAGCGTCTGGTTGAGCGTGATGAACTCGACGCCATCACCGTACTTGGGGTCGAGGGTCGCAAAAAGCGGCCCGACATCCGCCAAGATATTGTGGTTGTCGACGGCGCAGTTATCGAGCTGCGCGCCAGGAATGTTCAAGCGCCCCAACGGGCAGAACACATTCTGACCGGTCGACGTCATGCCCGCGCCGCGCTGATGGCCATAGGAGCTTTTCAATTTGACCGTCAGGGGTGCGTTCGGCGCTTCGTACTTCAGGGTCAACCGGCCGCCGTACTCTTTGGTCGCCGGCGCATGGGGATTCTGCGACCCATAGCTGAAGCTCGTGCTGGTGACCGGGAGATTGGGCGTCGCGACGACATCGTTGTCGATCCAGCCCTCCATGCGGCTCATATAGCCGGCGACACGCATGCCGAGGTTCTTCGTGATCGGTCCGGAGATATAACCCTCCGTCATCTTCTCCTTCGCCTCGGTCTCGTAGCCGCCTTTGATTTGGGCGTCCCAGGTAGGCGTCGGATCGGCCGAGACCAGAGCGATGATGCCGCCGGAGCTGTTGCGGCCGAAATAGAGCGACTGCGGACCTTTCAGAATTTCCACGCGCTGCACGTCGAAGAAGCCGAGGCGGCGGACGGCCGCGCGCGTCAGATGCATGCCGTCGACGTTGAAGGCAATGGCCTGATCGATAAATGTGTTGGATTCACCCGACCCGATGCCGCGCAGGAAGAGTGAGCCGCCGACCGTGCCGCCGCTCGCCTCGCCGACGATCAGGCCCGGCGTGAGGCGCGCCACACTGTCGAACGAGCGAATGTTCTGCTTGGCGAGGGTCTCCCCCGAAAACGCCTGCAAGGTGACGGGCACCTGCAGCGTGGTCTCTTCGCGCTTGCGCGCGGTGACGACGATCTCCTCGACGTCGGCACGGGCTGGGCTGATCGGCAGAACAAATGCCGTCGTCAGCGCGGCGGCAGAGATCTGGCCAAGCAAAATTCTCTTCATTCTAGGTAGCTCCCCCATTGTTCGCCCATTTTTCGGCGAGAACGTACATCTCGAGCTTTTGCTTGAGCCCGATTTTGAATTTATTGAAGGTTTTGGCGTGTCTAGATGTTCTTGGTCGCGTCTCTTCTAGGCACTCTGCGTTTACCCCTACACTTATGTTTGGCGTGTCTGTATTTCTCAAGAGCGCGTCACGCTCATGATCGTCAGACGTCATTGATGTGTCAAACAAATTTCCTCATTCAGAACTTTATTTATCTCCATGCCAATGTATATTCACAACGCATTATTGAATTGTGCACAAAATTCTTATGTCAATGCGCATCATTTCGGAAACGACACGCGGCGTGAGCGCTTTCCGCACAGTGGTCAATGAAGGATTCCTCACCAGTCATCGCCCGCCCGATTCCGACAGCGTAGAATCGCCGCGAGATCGCAAGGGAGGCTTTCATGAATAAAGACAGCCGCGATTTTGCCGGCGGCGCGACGACGGATTACGAGCCCTGGCACCCCGAACTGGAGCGCTATCCCCTCGCCAAGATGCCCAAGCTGGCGCCCGTCGAGCAAAAGACGCGCGAAGCGCTCTATCGCCAGTCGAAGAAGCAGCCGCCCCGCGATTATGGCTTCGCGCGCGATCGCGACATCGCGAAATACTATTCCGCCGAAGCGATGCAGCGGGAATGGAAAGGCCTCTGGACCAAGACCTGGCTGCTCGTCGGCAATGCGAACGACGTGCCCACGCCCAATTCCTTCATGAAGGTCGACATCGGCAAGGAATCGATCCTGATCGTGCGCGGCGAAGATGGATCGCTCAGAGCGATGTACAACGTCTGCCAGCATCGCGGCACACGCCTCGTCACTCAGGATTTCGGGCGATCGAAGAAGTTCATCTGCCCGTTCCATCACTGGGAGTTCGGCAATGACGGCAGCTGCCTGAAGGTCGCAAAAGCAGAGACCTTCCGGAAAGAAACGCTCGCCAACGACTTCTCATTGCCGCGCGTCAAGGTCGACACGTGGAACGGGCTCGTCTTCATCAACTTGAATCCCGATGCGGAGCCGCTGCTCGAATTTCTTCCGGCCGAATTCCGCGACATGCTGGAGGCCTATGATCTCGCGCGCTGGATTCGCGTCGTGGATGTCGAGCAGGAATGGCCGGTCAATTGGAAGACGGCGCTCGAGTCCTTCATTGAGGGCTATCACGTCGAAGCCATTCATCCGCAGATGAACCCTTATTTTGATTCCTACTACGTTCAGCAGGATCTCTACGACAACGGCTTTGCGCGCTCGATCTTTCCGTTCATGAGCCCGATGCCGACGCATCCGTCCTACAACAAGGCCGGCCTGTCGGACGAGCACAAGGTCTTCATGCGTGATGCGGGCCTGACGGAGAGCGAATTTCCCGAGCGGTCCGTCGATGTGCGCGCCGCGATCGTCGAGGCCAAGCGCCGCAATCAAGACCGGCTCGGCATGGACTACGCGCGCTTCACCGACGAGCAACTCGTCGACGATTGGAACATCGGCGTCTTTCCAAGCGCGACCTTCAACATTCATCCCGAAGGAATGCTGTTCCAGCGCTGGTGGCCGCACGCCCATGACCCGCGCAAGATGGTCTACTACTACCAGGTCTATGCGATGCCCGGCGTCAAGGAGATGCCGACTTACATGGGCGTTCCGAAAGACGCAGATACGAGCGGCACGAAAGTTCTGCCGCGCACCCATTCCGCCACAGGTGATCTAGAGGTTCTGGGCTCGGTGCTGAGCCAGGACGCGACGTTCCTGCCGCGGCTGCAGGCCGGCCTGGAATCGGATGGCTTCCGCGGATCGGTGTTTTCGGAGCAGGAGCTGCGCATCCGGCAGTTCCACGCCGAATATCACAAGCGGCTCGATGCGGTGAAGGATTAGGCCGTCTGGCCGCCATCGACGAGGATGGCGACGCCCGTGACATAGCTCGCCGCCGGGCTCGCGAGAAATCCGACCATGGCGGCGAGCTCTTCCGGCCGGCCGTAGCGGCCCAAGGCGGTCAATCCGGTGAGCAGCGGACCGAACGGCCCGTTTGCGGCATTCATTTCGGTGTCGATCGCGCCGGGATGCACGACATTGACGGTGATGCCGCGCGGGCCCAGATCACGCGCCCAGGAGCGACTATAGCCCTCGATGGCCATTTTGGTCGCGATGTAATCGCCGAGGCCGGGAGCGGGCGCCCGCACCGTTCCGATCGTTCCGATGTTGATGATCCGCCCATTGTCGCTGATCAGCGGGACCGCGGCGCGAACGGCGGCAACGACGCTCAGGAGATTGATGCGGAGCTGTTCGTCCACCCGCTCAGGCGTCAGCGCGGGATCGTCGATCGGTCCCGTGTACATGACCCCTGCATTGTTGACGAGAATGTCGAGCCGGCCGTGATCGGCATGAACGGTGCGCACCAGATCGGCCGCGGCTTTCACGTCGGCCTGGTTCGTGCAGTAGGCCCGCGCCCGCCCGCCGGACGCTAGGATGTCGCGAACCACCGCCTCCGCCTTGTCGGCCGAGGCCCCGTAGGTCAACGCAACGCGGGCGCCGTCGGCCGCCAGCTGCTTGGCCACCGCAGCGCCGATGCCGCGCGAAGCTCCCGTAACGAGCGCAACCTTGTCCAAAAGCGGCTGTGCCATAACATCCATCTCAGCCGCAGCAAGCAGGACGAGCCCGCCTACGCCCGTAATGGCTTCGGCGTGGCAGCCTTCGCAGCGCTCCGCTTGCGAAGGCTGGTGGAGCCGAGGGGGATCGAACCCCTGACCTCCGCATTGCGAACGCGGCGCTCTCCCAGCTGAGCTACGGCCCCACGGCACAGGCACTTCCCACGGAAGCGCCTCTTCTGAGAGCCGCACATCTAGGGGCGCCATCGCCACGGTGTCAAGATCGCACCAGGTCCCTGCCGCCAAACCTCCAGCGAAACCAAAAACCCTGTGAAAACCAACCCTCTTGCGAAGGCCCCGGCGCGCCGTTAGATCTGACCCTCCCGTGGCCACACCACGGGCTTGAGCGATTCGGCCAGAGGCCCCACGCGATGCATGCCTTATTCGTCGTCGTCTATTACGCCCTTGATATGTACAAGTGGGTGATCATCATCGCGGCGATCTCGAGCTGGTTCGTGGCCTTCAACGTGGTCAACATGCGCAACCGGTTCGTGGCTGTCATCATCGACACGCTGAACCGGCTCACCGAGCCGGCGCTGCGGCCGCTGCGCCGGTTCATCCCACCGCTGGGCGGCATCGACATCACACCCATCATTCTGCTTCTGATCATCATTTTTTTGCAGACCCTGATCGTCGACAATTTCCTCACCCGCTCGTTGATCTGATAGACGCTTCATAGGCGCCCGATGGCGCAGCCGCCTGCCCTCCCGATGTCCCTCTACGGGGACCATGTGCGCGTGCAGATCCGCGTGGTTCCCCGCGGCGGCCGCGATGCGGTCGACGGCCTGATCGACGGCGCCGATGGGCCGCGGCTCAAGCTGCGTGTGCGCGAGGCGGCCGAGAACGGCAAGGCCAATGCCACGGTGATCCGCCTCCTGGCCGAGGTCTGGGGCCTGCCCGCCGCACGGCTCCGGCTTGTCTCGGGCTTGAGCGCGCGCAATAAGAGTGTGGCGGTGACGGGCGAGCCCGAGGCCGTCGCCCACGCGCTCCGTCTTTGGTTCGAAGGCCAATCGTTCAAGGGGTTGCCCAAGGGATCGCCATGACAGCACAGCTCATCGACGGCAAAGCCTTTGCGGCAGGCCTGCGCGGCCGCGTCGCAACCGCCGTGGCCATGCTCGGAGAACGCGGGCTGACACCCGGGCTTGCGGTGGTGCTCGTCGGCGAGGATCCGGCGAGCCAGGTCTATGTGCGCAACAAGGCGCGCGAGACCGAAGCCGCGGGCATGCGCTCGATCCAGCACACGCTGCCCGCCGAGACGATGGAGGCCACGCTTCTCGCCTTGGTGCGTTCGCTCAATGCCGATCCGGCGGTGCATGGCATCCTGGTTCAGATGCCGCTGCCCAAGCAGATCAACTCGACGGCCATCATCGCGGCGATCGATCCGGCGAAGGACGTCGACGGGCTTCATCCGATGAGCGCCGGGCGCCTGGTCCAGGGGCTGCCGAGCCTCGTGCCCTGCACGCCCCAAGGCTGCCTCATGCTGATCAAGGACGTGCTGGGCAATATCGCCGGGCTCGATGCGGTGGTCATCGGCCGCTCGATCCTGGTCGGCAAGCCGATGGCGGCGCTGCTGACGACCGAGAGCTGCACCGTCACGGTCGCCCATTCGAAGACCCGCGACCTCGCCCAAGTCTGTCGGCGCGCGGACATTCTCGTGGCCGCCGTCGGGCGCGCCGAGTTCGTGCGCGGCGATTGGGTCAAGCCCGGCGCGGTCGTCATCGATGTCGGCATCAACCGCGTGCCGGGAAAAGAGCCCGGCAAGACGAAACTCGTCGGCGACGTCGCGTTCGACGAAGCCAAGGAGATCGCGCGCGCCATCACGCCCGTGCCCGGCGGCGTCGGCCCCATGACCATCGCGTGCCTCTTGCGCAACACGGTGGTGGCGGCCTGCGCGCAAGCGGGTGTCGCCGCGCCGGAGATGTGAGGCGATGGAAACCCGCGCCCTCGGACCTCTCGGTCCTGTCAGCGTTCTAAGCCTTGGCGGCCTCGGCATCGGGGGGATGTGGGGCGAGACCAGTCATCGCGAGGCGGTGCTCACTGTCTATGCCGCGGTCGATGCCGGCATCACGCTCGTCGACGTGGCGCCGGCCTACGGAAAGGGCGAGGCCGAACATGTCGTCGGCGCGGCCTTCGGCGGCAAGCTTCCGGACGGCGTGCGCATCACCACCAAATGCAATCTGGGCTCGCCCGCGCGCCACGAGATCATGCCCAAGCTCGAGCGCTCGCTGACGCGCAGCCTCGAAGCGATGAAGCTCGAACGGGTGGATCTCTTCTTCCTCCATTCCAACATCTGCCCCGACGACTACATCTATGCGCGCGAAACCGCGTCCCAGAAAAGCTGGGCGACGCGCTGGTCGCTGTATGTCGAAGGCGTCGTGCCCGCGTTCAAAGCGTTGCAGAAAAAGGGGCTGATCAGGGCTTGGGGCATCACGGGCACCGGCCTGCCCAACACGATCATGCAGGCGCTGCGGCACGAAGACAAACCTGCGGCGGTGCAGGTGACGACCAACCTTCTGGACAGCCCGGGCTCCATGCGCTTCTTCGAGGAGCCGCCCGAGCCGCGCAACATTCTCCGCACCGCCGTCAACAACGGCGTCGGCGTCATGGGCATCCGTGCCGTGCAGGCCGGCGCGCTGACGGCGAAGCTCGACCGCCTCTTGCCCGAGAAGCATCCCGAGCGTGTCGATTACACCAAGGCCACGAGCTTTCGCGCGCTTGCCGCCGAGCTGAAAGAAGATCCCGCCGTGCTCGCGCACCGCTATGCGCTAGCGCTTCCCGGCGTCGACACCGTGGTGCTCGGGGTGAAGAATCGCGCCGAGCTTGACGCCGTCGTGGCGGGTGTCGCGACCGGACCTCTCGACCCCGCGATCATCGTACGCATCGATGCGCTGGGGCTCGCCCGCCAGATGCCGCGCATGCCGATCTAGCCGCTAAGCGCGCTCCAATAGATTGTAGGTCAGGAAGAAGCCCAGCTCGTTCGTCGCGTCGAACACCGTTTCCTCGAAGCGAGTGAACTTGCCGCCAAGCTCCGCCTTGAGCTGCTCGTCGGTGAAGATGATGCGTTGCGCGATAGCATAGCCCTTGCCCATGCCGATCTTGTCGGCGGCGGCGAGATCGTCGACCTCCATGATCACTGCAAACACACCTTCGCCACGTGTTTCGAGGAAGCGCCTGAGCGCCTGAGCGGGGGCCTCGTTCCGTCCAGGGATCGGCGCCACGATCTCCATCCCGGCCTCCCAGGATGCCGCGACGGAAAGGCCGCTGGCATCGGTGACCGCAGGGCCTGCCCTGAAAAACCGATGTCCCGTCAGCTCCGTGTAAAGCTTCACCGCCGCCTGGATATCGCGAACCGCGATTGCGACGCGATTGAGCTTCGTCTTCATATCGTTGCCTCCGCGTGTGCCGTTGGCAACGATGTTAGCTGCTCGCCCGCGAGCCCGCTATCCTCCGCCGTTCCGGCTTTCCCGCCCGCAGAACCGAATAGGCGATGCCCCCGGCGATGAGGATCGCGGTGATGGCAAGGCTTGCCGACGTTCCGATTTTCGGCAGTCCCAACAGGTCCGCGGCCAGGATCTTGCCGCCGATGAACATCAACAGAAACGCCAAGGCGTGACGCAGATAGCGGAAGCGATGAACGGCTTCCGCGAGCAGAAAGTAGAGCGCCCGCAAACCTAGGATGGCGAAGATGTTCGAGGTGTAGACGATGAACGGATCGCTTGTGATTGAGAGAATGGCGGGTACCGAATCCACGGCGAAGATGATGTCGGACACCTCAATGACAACGAGGGCAAGAAAGAGCGGCGTCGCATAGGTGCCGATCTTCCCGTCATGTACCTGCCGCACGAAGAAGTGAGGGCCATAGATGACGCGCGTCACGTTCATGAAGCGCTTTAAAAGACGCACCACCGGGTTCTTGTCGATATCGGGTGGCGCCTCTTTCGTCAGCAGCATCTTGGCGCCGGTCAGAACGAGAAACGCGGCGAAAAGCAGCAGCACCCACGCGAATTTATGAAGCACGGCGACGCCGAGCGTGATCATGGCGCCGCGCAGAACGATGACGCCGAGAATGCCCCAGAACAGCACCCGGTGCTGATACTGCAGCGGAACGGCGAAATAGCTGAATACGACCGACATGACGAAGATGTTGTCGAGCGACAACGTCTTCTCCACGAGATAGCCGGTGAAATAGAGCTCGCCCGCGCCGTGGCCGAGCTCCCACCAGACCCAGCCGCCGAAGGCCAGGCCGACACCGACATAGAACAACGACGAGAGGAGACTTTCGCGAAAGCCCATCTGATGAGGACGGCTGTGCGCGATTCCAAGATCGAACACGAGCAGACCTAAGATGAGCGCGCCGAACACAAGCCACATGAAGACCGGCTTGCCGAGCCAGGCCTCGTGCAAAAAGATCTGCGATGTATCAATAAGCTGGGGAAGCAACGCGTCCACGGGGCCCTCACTGCTCAGCCGACTTGGCCAAAGGCGCTGTCCGACATCGCGGGTTTGGACGCCGCCAGAGGGGCCCGGACACTCAAGACATCAGCATGCGGGAGATTGCTAACTGAGGCAAGCAAAAGGGGCGTCGCAAGACCGTCACAGCGCGGCCCATCGAGACGCGCCCTTTTTGCGGCTTGTCCGCAAAAATGCGGCAGGCGCTCCTCAGGATGAGGTCCGAGGGTGGGCAAGCCGATGGTTTGCAACCCGTTCCAACCTCATCCTGAGGAGGCCGCGTAGCGGCCGTCTCGAAGGATGGGCGGCAGGGAGACTACCCCCGCGTGCGGCGGGCCCGTTCGGCGAGGAGCTTGAGCCGGAGCGCATTGAGCTTGATGAAGCCCGCGGCGTCCTTCTGGTCATAGGCGCCGGCGTCCTCCTCGAAGGTGACGTGCTTCTGGCTGTAGAGCGAGAAGGGGCTCGCGCGGCCGACGACATGCACGGCGCCCTTGTAGAGTTTCAGCTTCACCGTTCCGGTCACGAACTCCTGGCTCTTGTCGATGAGTGCCTGCAGCATCTCGCGCTCGGGCGAATACCAGAAGCCGCTATAGATGAGCTCGGCGTAGCGCGGCATGAGCTCGTCCTTGAGATGCGCCGCGCCGCGATCGAGCGTGATGGACTCGATGGCGCGGTGGGCGGCCTGCCAGATCGTGCCGCCAGGCGTCTCGTAAATGCCGCGGCTCTTCATGCCGACGAACCTGTTCTCGACGAGATCGATGCGGCCGATGCCGTTGGCGCCGCCGAGATCGTTGAGACGCGCGAGCAGCGCGGCGGGCGACAGCGTCTCGCCGTCGACGGCAACGGGATCGCCCTTTTCGAAAGCGATCTCGACCAGCGTCGGGTGATCGGGCGCTTCCTCTGGAGAGAGCGTGCGCTGATAGACATAGTCCGGCGCTTCGTCCGCCGGATCCTCCAGCACCTTCCCCTCCGACGAGGTGTGCAGAAGATTGGCGTCGACCGAGAACGGCGCCTCGCCGCGCTTGTCTTTCGCGATCGGAATCTGGTTCTTCTCGGCGAATTCGAGCAGCTTGGTGCGACTGTCGAGATCCCACTCGCGCCACGGCGCAATCACCTTGATGCCCGGCTCCAGCGCGTAATAGGTGAGCTCGAAACGCACCTGATCGTTGCCCTTGCCGGTCGCGCCATGGCAGACCGCGTCCGCGCCGGTCGCGCGCGCAATCTCGATCTGGCGCTTGGCGATCAGCGGCCGCGCGATCGAGGTGCCGAGCAGATAGACGCCCTCATACAAAGCGTTCGCGCGGAACATCGGCATGACATAGTCGCGCACGAACTCCTCGCGCAGATCCTCGATGAAGATCTCCTTGATGCCCAGCATCTCGGCCTTGGCGCGCGCGGCTTCGAGCTCGCCGCCACCCTGGCTGTCGCGTCCGGCGCCCAAGGTCTGGCCGAGATCCGCCGTGAAGGTCACGACCTCGCAACCATAGGTGGTCTGCAGCCATTTCAGGATGATCGAGGTGTCCAGCCCGCCGGAATAGGCGAGCACGACTTTCTTCACGCGGCGCGAGGGTGCGGACATGGGCAGGATTTCCGGTCGGAAACGGTCGGGAATTGGACGCGCACTATAGGGAAATCGCGCCGCCCGGCAAGCTTCCGGGCCTCGGAAGCGCAGACGACCGCCCGGTCTCCGAAAACGAACCGGACAGCCCAGGACGCAGAAATCCGCCCTTTTTCTTTTTTGCAGCGCAAAAAAGTTAACTCGATTTTTACCTTGTTGCGCCAAAATGGTCAACGTTACTGTCTCAAGTCTCTCGCGTGAGCCTCCGACATGCCGGCATCCTCCTATGCTTCACCCCCCTCGAATTCGGACCAGGCGGAGCAAGCCGACCCGGAGCAGATCGTGGCGCTGGCCGAGCAGGTGAGCCTGCTCACCAAGGAGAGGATCGGTCATATCGGCCAGATCACGGGCCGCACGCGCATCCTGGCCCTCAACGCGCTGATCGAGGCGGCACGGGCGGGCACGGCCGGACGGGGTTTCGCGGTCGTCGCCGCCGAGGTCAAATCGATTTCCGTCGAGGTCGAGAAGATCACTGCGCAGCTCGAAAGCGAGCTGACCGAGCAGGCTCAGCGTCTCGAAACCTTCGGGCGACAGATCGTGGCGCAACTCCGCGCCGAGCGTTTGACGGATCTCGCGCTCAACGCCATCGAGATCATCGACCGCAATCTCTATGAGCGCACCTGCGATGTGCGCTGGTGGGCGACCGACAAGCCGGTTGTCGACTGCGCGGCGATGCCTACGCAAGAGAACTGCGCCTATGCGTCCGAGCGGCTCGCGGTCATTCTGGGCGCCTACACCGTCTATCTCGATCTCTGGATCTGCGATGCCCAGGGCCACGTGTTGACGAGCGGCCGGCCCGAGCGCTATCCGCGCGTGAAAAGCGCCAATGTCTCCGGCGAGGCATGGTTTCGCCGCGCGATGGCGACGCGCTCAGGCGACGAGTTCGCCGTCGCCGACGTCGCGGAAAATCCGCTGCTCAACAATGCGGCCACCGCGACCTACTCGACGGCCATTCGCGCCGAAGGGAAAGCTCATGGCGAGCCCATCGGTGTGCTCGCGATTCATTTCGACTGGGGGCCGCAAGCTCAAACGGTCGTCGAGGGCGTTCGCTTGACAGGCGAGGAGCGCAGCCGCACCCGCGTGCTGCTGCTCGATGCCAATCATCGCGTGATTGCATCATCGGGCGAACGAGCGTCGCTGCACGAATCCTTTCCGCTCGCCGCGGCAGGACGCGCGCGTGGCACTTATGTCGACGCCAAAGGCAACACTGTGTGCTTCGCGCATACGCCGGGCTACGAAACCTATCGGGGCTTGGGCTGGTACGGCTGCATCGTGCAGGCGCCGCGTCGAAGCGCTGCTTCCTCCGCGTGAGCCAGCGATCCGCGGAAATCCGCGATTTTCATGCTTCGTTCGATAGATATTAAGGTTAATGTGTGCTTAAGTTTCCGCTCGCGGTGGCAGCGAGGGGGATGAGTGATGGCGAATGGGTCCGGCGGAACCCTGGTGTTTGACTCCGGGGATCTCCGAAAGCGGGAATCGCCAGCCAGCTCGCTTCTCGACTACCTGAAGCCAAAGAAGTCAGCGAAGCACGGCACCGACAATCTTCTCCTCACCTGCATGGATTATCGCCTGACCGGCCACACCCAGCGCTACATGAAGAGGCGCCGGCTCGCCGGAAAATTCGATCACATCGTGCTGGCCGGCGCCTCGCTCGGCGCGACCTGCGCGGACGTTCCGGAATGGGGGGCCACCTTCTGGGCGCATCTCAACACCGCGCTCAGCCTGCATAACATCAAAACCGTGATCCTGATGGATCACACCGATTGCGGCGCCTACAAGCTGTTCCTCAAGGAGCAATATCCACAGAAGAAGAAGGAACAACTGCCCTGCCATTTCGAGACCTTGAAAAAGCTCGAGGCGCAGATTCTCGAGAAGTTCCCCGAGCTCAAGGTCGAGAAGCACGTGATGCACGTGAACGGCAAGGTCGTCGACTGCAAGGAGTAGGGCTGGACAATCTCTAGGGAACCACGCGGTCGAACTTCGGCTCGAGAAGATCGTCTGTGACGGTGAGGCTCACCTCCGGAAGAATTTCGACGATCAGCGAGCGCATCGCCGCGACTTCGCGTTTCACGTCGTAGGGCAGATTGTGCCAGACGCGGTCGCGATCGGCCTTCGACGGCCAATGGGCATAGGCCACCATCAAGCCGTCTTCGCTGCGATGCAACCGCGAGCCCCATGCGCCGCAGCGATCGCGCACGATTTCCGTGCCGCGCACCCAGTGATGACGAAATTTATCTTCCGTGCCGGGCTTGATCCGCCAGGTGTAGATGGCTGCGAACATCACGCGCCTCCGTTCCCGCTTCTTGGACACAGCTTGAAACGCAGGAACCCGGCATTCAAGTGCTGCGTTATTCAAACAACCCGCAATGATGC
>Ga0081455_10000927_pt1 | contig 37528 bp, 31 predicted proteins | sample TabmetS3T2R1_FD_70207 | JGI IMG/M metagenome (GOLD analysis project Ga0081455, IMG submission 70207) | Tabebuia heterophylla rhizosphere microbial communities from the University of Puerto Rico - S3T2R1 | ecosystem: Host-associated > Plants > Roots > Rhizosphere ... | reverse complement strand
ACGCCATAGTCCGCCAGTTTGCTCAAAAACACCACGCGTGGAATACCCGCCAACTTGGCCGCCGCTCCTGAAGACAGTCGCCCCATTTCATAGAGCTTGACCGCAGCAGCGAGACGGAGCTCAACCCCGCATTGCTCTGGCGTTACTTTCAGAGCCACTAATAATAGGTCACCAAGCCATGCCAGGTGGCCACCGCGACCGCGAAGAAATCGGTCGCGGTAAGGACCTCCCAGTGCAGCTTCAGGAACTGCGTCCAACTCATCCCTCCCCGGCGGCGTTGCGGTGGTAGACACTTACAAGCGCGATGATGGTAGAATCGGGCCAACTCGTTGCGCAGTAATTGACGGGAGACTTGGCGGCAGAGGTCGTCAAGGCCCGCTCAATTTCGAGCCGTGTGTAGAAGGTCGAAGATAGTGGTCATGAGCACGAGAAGGCCTCGAAGAGGTTCGCGTCTTTGCAGGCGATGCGCCCTGCAACGGCGAGGAGATATGCTGCGCTTCCGCCAGATTTGACGCGCGACAAAGTATGATAAATTAAGCGAACGCTTTATGGCTCTGCTCATACCTTCTGTCAACTACTCCATCGAGAACTGAATGCCCCTGGTGTATGCACTCTGCTCTTGACAAACTCCCTGTGGCAGGTATCGTACCTGGTCCAGACTGACAGAGCGTGCCCGCCTCCGTGGCCTGGGTGGAGCCAGGATGCCCAGGGGGCGGGAGGCAGGCCAGGGTGACAACTATGGGAGGGTGTGTGATGACCATTGCCAAGATACTCTCGTCTGATTCGCACGTGGTTGAGCCCCCAGACCTGTGGGCCACGCACCTGGAGCCAAAGTTCCGTGAGCGGGCGCCGCGTGTGGTGCAGGAGGACGACGGGGACTGGTGGATCGTGGATGGCCAGCGTACGAATTCCTTTCAAGGCGGGGCACAAGCTGGCAAGCGCTTCGAGCACCACGACGAGGTCAAACCGGCGGCGCGCTTTGCCGAGGTGCGACCAGGCGCCTACCTGCCCGAGGCACACCTGGCGGACAACGAAGCGGACGGGGTATACGGCTCCGTCCTCTACCCCACGGAAGGCCTGACGCTCTACAGCGTGCCGGACAGCGACCTGCTCACCGCCGTCTTTCGGGTCTATAATGACTGGATCGCGGAATTTTGCCGGGCTGCTCCGCAGCGGCTCAAGGGCATCGCCATGATCAACGTCGACGACATCCCCGAGGCCATCAAGGAACTGGAGCGGACCCGTGCACGGGGTCTGGCCGGGGCCATGATCACCGTCTACCCTGCTGAGGAGTACTCCTACGACCGTCCAGAGTACGAGCCGTTCTGGGCTGCAGCTCAGGATCTCGACATGCCACTGAGCCTGCACATTGCCACCAACCGCCCGTCGCCAGGCATACCCCTCGAGGACAACCGTCGCACCCGGCCAGCCCTCCTGGCCAACGCCGATCATTGGGTGCGTGTGTCCCTCGGGCATATGATCTTCACCGGCGTCTTTGAGCGCTATCCGCGCCTGCATGTCGGCACCGTGGAGCACGAACTCAGCTGGGTGCCGCATTTCCTGGAGCGTCTCGATTACACGTACACGCAACGCGCTAGGCGCGACTGGTGGTACCGCTTTCGGGATAACATGCTCCCGAGTGATTTCTTCCACCGCAGCGTCTTTCTCAGCTTTCAGGAAGACCAGTTGGGCATCAGAGACCGCGCCCTAATCGGTGTCGAGAACTTGATGTGGGGGTCAGATTACCCGCACACGGAAGCCACGTTCCCGCGCTCGCAGCAGATCCTGGAGAGGATTTTAGCGGGGGTGCCAGAGGAGGAACGGACAAAGATCACCTGCACCAACGTAGCACGCCTGTACCACTTTGATGGCGCGTAGGGGCAGGTGGCGTGATCGTCTTGGTCGTGCTCCCCACGCCATGACCAGCAGGGCTCAAAGGGGTGCATTTGTGAGGTGCTTGGACCATTCTGCTCTTTTACAAATGGTGATACATTGAGCAAGGAGGCACGTGATGTTCCTGGTGATGCTACGCATTATTGGCCTCCCATGTGGCTGGAAGGCTGCCGCCGTGGGGCTGCTCCCCCTGGTAGGCATGCAGGACGCGGCCACCGTGTCTAGTCTGGGGAGTACATAACGATGCGCCGGCGCCGGTGGCTGTATTGGTTGCTCGGCATCACAGGAGGGATCACCCTGCTCGGCGTGGGACTCACACGGCTCACTCCGCCGCCGTTGATCCTCAACCTCTCGGCCAGTCTGCCACGAGGCCTGTATGTTGTCCGTCACGTCGCCACATTAGAACGCGGGATGCTGGTGCTCGTGCAACCGGATAAGGCCCTAGAGACTCTCCTGGTAGCGCGTGGGTATCTGCCAGCGGGGGTGCCCCTGTTGAAGCCAGTCGTGGCTCTCGGAGGGGATGATGTGTGCGTCATCGATGAGGAGGTCAGTGTGAATGGCACTGTGCTGGCGACTACCGTCGCCGATGTCGATAACGAGGGACGTCCACTCCCCCAGTGGCAGGACTGCACGACGTTGACCGCAGAGGAGGTGTTTCTCCTCAGTAGCACTGATGCGCGGTCCTTTGACAGTCGCTATTTTGGCCCAGTAACACGGCAGACCATTGTCGGGACCGCAACCTTCCTCTGGGGATGGTAAGAGACCCGTGTTGATAGGAGCATATACGTATGACAGAGCCCAGCACCATTGCGCAAGCAGCACAGTACCTGGCGCAGCGTTACGAAGCTAGAGAGTCCATGGACATCATGCTGCAAGACTTTGCACCCACCACCCTCGCGGATGCGTACAAAGTGCAGGACGCCTTCCTCAACATTCTTGGGAAGAGCAGGGGAGCCATAGGGGGGTACAAGGTCGCCTACACCAGCGATGAGATGCGGCGGTTGCGGGGCATAAGCAGCCCGTGTGCTGGCGGCATGTTCGCGAGCACTATTCAGACCTCGCCCGCCACATTTCGCAGCGCCGATTACGTGAGCTTAGCCATCGAGTGCGAAGTCGCGGCACGCCTTGGCGCCGATGTGCCAGCCGCCAAAGCGCCCTACACGCGCCAGAGTATCGCCGAGTATATCGAGTTTCTGGCCCCTGCGTTTGAGATGGTGGACTTCCGCGGCGCGGCAGCGGGTACGGGCCCGGACGCCATCGCCATCGCTGGCATCTGTACGAACATCGCCAACGCTGGCGCTGTCCTGGGCGCTGCGGTCAGCAATTGGCGTGGCCTCAACCTGGCAGCCGCGCACGGCACCATGCACATCAACGGTGAGCAGGTCGGCCAGGGGCGCGGCGCCGATGTCATGGGGCATCCGCTGGAACCGCTGGTCTGGCTGGCCAACCTGCTCGCCGAGCGTGGCAAAGCCTTGCAAGCCGGGATGACGGTCATCACGGGCAGCATCATCACGCCAAAACCGGTCAAAGCAGGCGATACCGCGACCATCGCTATCGATGGCCTGGGTGAGGCACAGGTGACCGTGTCCTAGCTGGTCTCCTCTGGCAGTCGGGCTGCAGCCCGACTGCGGGGGTGGCAAAGATCGAGCGGGATGCTGCGTGCGGCATCCCGCCCAATGCGGCTGGAGGGCCAGGTCCAGCTTGGGAGCTCTCGGCTGATGCCACGGGGACTGGCATGCCTGTGCCCCACCAGGACCATACGTGGCCACGGCTTCGGCGTTGACACCCACTCAATGCGCATCTCTTGCCAGGGTCCAGGCCGCGGCGGCAACGCCGCGGGCAATGTCCGCGGCGTAAACCACATCCACCTCGCGGTCGTCCTTGTCGTGGTACTTGGGGTTGCCCTCGTTCTCCGGAAACGCTGGGAGGGGACCAACGAAGAGATCCTCGGAACTACAGCAGGCAGCGTAGCCTCGCACCTGAAAGGCGGCGTGGTCGCTGCGATCTTCCGCCGGGTCTCCCTGATAGATGCCATTACTCCGCCAGAGCTGAGGGCCAGGTAAATCGGGCGAGACAGTCGAGACCAGGGCCGCAATACGCTGTGCCAGGCGATAGGAGCGCTCCTCGACTGCAGCGGACCGACTGAAGCCGGCGTGGATCTCCCACGCTCGTGGGTCCTTTTTGTTATAGCCGATCATGTCCATCTGAAAGACAGCTACGACGGGCGCGTTGAGGGTGCGTTGATGTCGCGCGTAGGCGTGACTGCCAACCAGACCCTCTTCCTCGGCGTTGAAGAGGACAAAGCGGATGGTTCTCGCCGGAGGTCGAGCGGCAGCCATGGCGGCGAAGCACTCGGCGATGGTGAGGACCGCAGCCACACCACTGCCGTCATCGTCAGCACCGGGCGCGGGGTCTTTCTCTGCGTCATACCCTTGACCCGCGGCGGCGGTGGAGTCCAAGTGGGCCGTAACGAGAACGAGTTCCGGAGACTGGCCGGCCAGTTCCGCCTCGACGTTGTACAGCGTTTTGCCCCGGTGCGTGAACTGATGCAGTCGGACTACTAGGCGGTTGGCACCGATCAACTTGCATTCCTCGGCCATCGCCTTGGCCGCCAGCGTGTTATGAGGGTGCCGGCAGTGGCGGCTGACGATCGTGCCGTCTTGGCCGGGGGCCAGGGGCGATTGGCCACTGTAGCGCTGCACGCGGGTGAGCATCGCCTGGCTATTGATGCGTTTGAGTTGCTGGATCTCCTCTGCCGAGAGCGCCGCGGCGGGTGCCGCGAACATGGGCGCCATCACAAAATCCGGCGGCTGAGCAGGCCCCTGATCCCATTGGTCGAGCAGGAGCGGGTCAGGCATGAGCTTCTCGGTGTGCCCGTGGCTGGTTTGCTTGAAGTGCACGTCCTCTAGTGAGCGGTCCGGGGGAAGCACAAGGATAAGCTCTCCGTCGCGAGAGGAGATGATGAGACGACTGTTGCCCGGGTCGGCAAAGAGGGCCTGCGACTGTCCCAACGGTGAGAGGAAGCCTGTCCTCTTAGCCTCGTCGTCGCGCAGAATGTACAGCTCATGGTCCAGAGGGGCGTCGAGGGCGCCGAGGAGGTCAACACCGAAGCCCATGTTCTGCAACTCGGCACGCGTTCGCTCGCTGGCAATGGCGTAGAGGGTATTCCCTTGCGGGCCTTCAAGCCGCAGTGGAACGAGGGGCCTGTCTCGTAAAGCCGGACGCCATGCTCCAGGGGCTTGACCTGGCGGCGCCATGATGCGCACGAACGACAATGGCTGCCCGACTAGCACTTCTTCAACTAGGAGGGGGTGCGGACAGACCTTCATGCCCGCCTTCATTGCGGTTTCGCGCTCGATGGCGTCTTCACCCACAAACAGGCACCGCTGCGCCTTATCGCCCAAGCCTGCTCTGGCGGCGGCGAGCTGGAAAATGGCGGGGTTGTCCTTCTCTTTCCGCACACCGACATCGGCGCTGTAGATACGCAGCGGCGCATCAAAAAAGGTGAGAATCCCGGCCGCTTGAAGCACGGCGTCAACGGCCGGCCCCTGCTCGTCGCCGGTATTGGAAATCAACCCCAGGCGCCGGCCGGTTGCCCTGAGTTTTTCCAAAACCCCCGGCACCCAAGAGTAAACGTCCAGCCTTTCCAAATGCATGGGCGGCGGAGAAAGGACCGGAGCCCCGAGCGTATCACCAACGTCGAAGAACACGACGATGATGGAATCGTTCTCCATACGTAGATCCTCCCTCACGGAATTTTTCGCGGCAGATACTGAGCTGGACCACATTCCACCGGATTACGTGGTGGAATGTGGGGTTTTCCGCAGCGACCAGCCTCTGCCGACGGCGCCTCCAAAAGTCGCCGTGCTTGCTCGTCACTGAGTGTCGGCGTGAGGTCTTCGTTCATGTTGGCCTTGGGCCGCTTCACGCCTTTGACGGGAGGGTGCACGGATATCCGGGCAGTTCTACCATCCCTTTCTCTGAGGTGAGACGGTATGCTACGCCGCAGAGGATCTCGTGTCAACCAAAAATATGTAACTTCCATAGAAGGTGCAAACCGACGTGCCCCATAGCAAAGTATGGCATGAAAGCCTTTCTAAGCACAGAAGAAGGTACAATGTGTCCGCAGACATGATGCGTGTGCAAAAAAGCGCGCGGACCATCTTGGACCGAAATGGCCCTCATGATAGCCTCCAGCTCTGAACTGGGGCCATCATCGAGGCCAAGTGGCCGAGGCGGTGATCGAAGCCTGCTGTCCTATACGTATGTCTGCATGAATAGGCGAAGTTTTTCGGAAAATTACAATATTGCATTATAAACATACAAAAGCCATAATCCCCCTGCGCCAAAGGTCGTCTCTTGCCAGTGGACCTCTGTCAGGGTTCGTGGCTGCAAGGCGGGAGCTGTCACACGATGGATGATTTCCGTGCGGCCTTCTTCACGGCCCTTAGCCTCATGGTTGGCCTTGACCGTGACCTGGTAGCCATTGTCTGTCTATCTCTCTCTGTGAGCCTCTCGGCAGTGGGGCTCGCCACGCTGCTGGGCTTGCCGCTTGGCGCGGCTGTAGCGGTGTGGCGGTTTCCAGGACAGGCCATGGTAGGTATCTTGCTCAATGCGCTGATGGGGTTGCCTCCTGTGGCGGTAGGACTCTTGGTCTATCTGCTGCTGTCGCGGGCCGGACCGCTGGGCACGCTAGGGCTCTTATTCACGCCAACCGCCATGGTGATCGCGCAGTGTCTCCTTGTCACCCCCATTATTGCGGCCTTCACACGGCAAACCGTGGCTGATTTGCACGAGGAATATGCCGAGCAGCTCCGCTCACTCGGCGTTGGACCGTGGCGCACACTCTGGACGTTACTGTGGGATGGGCGCTTTAGCCTGCTCACGGGCATTCTGGCTGGGTTTGGTCGTGCCAGCGCCGAAGTGGGGGCTGTCATTATTGTTGGGGGGAATATCCATCGGGTGACGCGGGTAGTGACCACGACGATTGCGCTCGAAACGAGTAAGGGGAACCTGCCCCTAGCCCTGGCTCTAGGCATGATTCTGATGCTCCTCGTACTTGCCGTGAACGCTACAACCATGGTCATGCAAGACGCAGCCAGGCGGGTGTATGGATGAAGACGATGGGACTGCTTTCTATCCATCCTGATGGGCACACCATGACGCCGGAAGCGATTTTGCCCCTCGTGGTGCACGACCTCTGTTATGAGATCGGGGGGAAACAGCTCCTTGACGGTATCTCTTTCCGCACCGATGCGGGACCGCGGACCGTGGTGTTGGGACCGAACGGTGCGGGCAAGAGTTTGCTCCTGCGACTTTGCCATGGCCTCCTGCAACCCTCTGCCGGCACCATCGCATGGGCTGGCACTGCTCCCGAAACGGTACGCCGCTGCCAGGCCATGGTGTTCCAGCGCCCGGTGCTCCTCCGACGCTCGACGGCGGCGAACATTACCTACGTGCTGCGCCTGCAAGGCATACCACGTCGACAGCGACGGGCCATGATGATGGAAGCGCTGGAACAGGCCGGGTTATCCCCGCTTGCAGCGCAACCGGCGCGTGTCCTGTCAGGCGGGGAGCAGCAGCGCCTCGCCCTGGCACGTGCCTGGGTCCTCAAGCCCCAGGTGTTGTTCCTCGATGAACCAACTGCCAGCCTTGACCCGGCGGCAACCCAGGCCGTGGAAGCGTTACTCGAGCATATTCACCGCACCGGCACAAAGATTATCATGACGACGCACGACCTGGGACAGGCCCGGCGTCTGGCGGACGAGGTCCTGTTTCTGCACCATGGCCGTTTGGTCGAACATGCGCCAGCGACAGCCTTCTTCAGTAATCCACAGAGTAAGGAAGCTACCGCGTTTCTTGAAGGAAAGTTACTCTGGTGACGTGGAGATAACCCACAAGAGGGAGCGATTCATGCTGCATCGAAGAGTTTTCCTGCCATTAAGCATGGTCGTGGCGTGCATAGCGGCCTGCACATTATCTGCGCTAGCAGCCGACCGGTTCATTACCGTGGCGTCGACCACCTCCACTGAGAATTCCGGTCTCTTCCGCCATCTGCTGCCGCTGTTTCAGCAGGACACTGGTATTGAGGTGCGCGTAGTGGCAGTTGGGACGGGTCAGGCCATTGAACTGGCGCAGCGTGGAGACGCGGACGTGTTATTCGTCCATCACAAGCCATCTGAAGAAAAGTTCATTGCCGAAGGCTTTGGTGTGGCGCGCTTTGACGTGATGTATAACGATTTTGTCGTGGTTGGTCCCCGCGTCGACCCTGCTGGGGTGAAGGGCCTGACTGATGTAGCAGTGGCCCTGGCACAGGTGGCAGCCAAGCAAGCTACCTTCGTCTCACGTGGGGATGACAGCGGGACACACAAGCTGGAATTGAGCCTCTGGAAGACTGCCGGCGTTGACGTATCGGCGGCGAGTGGTACCTGGTACCGTGAGGCAGGGGCTGGTATGGGGGCAACGCTGAACACTGCCAGCGGTCTGGATGCCTACTCCCTCACAGACCGGGGCACCTGGATCAGTTTCAAAAACCGGGGCAATCTGGCCATCCTGGTCGAGGGGGACAGTCGTTTGTTTAATCAATACGGCGTTATGCTGGTGAATCCCAAAAAGCATCCGCATGTGAAAGCGACGGACGGTCAGACGTTCATTGCCTGGCTGCTCTCTGATAAAGGTCAGCAGGCGATTGCCGCGTTCCGTATTGAGGGTGAACAGGCATTTTTCCCAAACGCCCGGAAGACTGGCTCATAACGGCCCCCGCTCATGGACTGTTATACGTCACACGCCCCACACCCGTGATGTCATAGCCCCCAAACTCGGCGGCTTTCCCCACAAACCGGGTCGTCCGGGTAAAGGCCAGGAGCCGCTGAAACGGTGGCTCAAAATACTCCCAACGGCGAATGACAAGGTCGTAGCGCTCGCGGTGGAGCGGCACGAAATCCACCCGGCATTGACGCGCCACGGCAGCGATGCCAAAGCCAGCGTCGGCCTTCCCGTCGCGGACAGCGAGGGCGAGTTCGGTCTCACTCCGCACTGGCGGGTCAATAAAGTGGAGGGCAGTAAGATCAAGGTGCTGCTCCCGCAAGAGATGCTCGAACAAGAGACGACTGCCGGCGCCTTCCTGGCGCCCTACCAGGCGTACAGCACCATTCTGCACGTCTGCCAGGTCTCGAATGTTGTGCGGGTTGCCAGCGGCAACGATCAGGCCCTGTTCGCGCCAGGCCCATTCAATAAGCACGATGTCGAGGTCAGCCAGGGTGCGTCTGGTAATGGGCCAGTTATAATCAGCCGTGTCTGGATCAAAGACGTGCAGCCCGCAGCACAATACGGTCGCGTTGGCAAAGCGTTGCAAGCCGTCGAGACTGCCATTGAACATGGTGGCAAGCTCACAGCCCGATTCTCGCACGCACCATGCAAGCAGTGGATCGTGGCTGCCCCCCACGATGGGCGGACGGTTGAGAATAGCGTTGAAGTTGCTGCTACCCTCCCTGTTCTGCACCACCCATAGGTCAATGAGCACCTTGGGGAAGAGCCACTTCCCAGCCACGCGGCTGCAGGGAATACGTCGTGCACTGATGAGTTCGTAGACTTTGCGCTCTTTAATCCGCAGATAGGCCGCCACCTCTTTGGTGGTCATCAGTTCTTGCTGGATCATGACGCTTTCCGTTGCTAGGGCAGCACAGCGACGATCTCACCCATAGTCGAGATATCATAGCCCCCGAGCGCCTCGACTTGCTGCTGAAAGGCCTGGTTCCGTATCAGTGCCAAGAGTGGTTGGAGCAGCTCACTGTCATAAAACTCTCTGGGGATAACAAGGTCATACTGTTCGTTCCGTAATGGGACGAAGTCCATCCCCAGCGCCCGCGCCGCCGATAGTACACCGAGTCCGACATCGACGCGTCCTCCCGCTACCGCAGCGGCCACTGCCAGGTGCGTGAATTCCTCACGCTCGTAGCCCGAGATATGGGCCGGCGTGATGGCCTGTTGGTTGAGCAGGTAGTCCAGCAACACCCTGGTGCCCGACCCCCGCTGGCGGTTGACGAACGTGATGCCATCACGCGTCAGATCGGTAAGTGTCGTGAGCGATTTGGGATTACCAGGCGGCACGATGAAGCCCTGGATGCGGTGCACCAGATTGAGCACGACGAGCGCCCGCCCGGGCACGTAGCGGCGGATGAAGGCAAGGTTGTACTCCCCGGTCGCTTCGTCCAGGAGATGCGACCCTGCCAGATGCGTCTCTCCCCGCTGCAACGCCAGGAGCCCACCAAGGCTACCAACGTTGGAGGACGTCAGGGTCAGATTGGGATTGCCACGGCGCAGTTCGGACGCCAGGAGATCCAGGGTAAGGTCATGGCTACCAATGGTGACAATGGTACCATCGAGACTCTCAGGCGAGCGTAACAGCTCAACCGTCACCTCCTGGCCAGCGTCGAGCCCCTCAGAGAAGCGCGGAATGATCACCAGGCCATCAGCTCGTACGAGCGACATGATGACTCCGGCGCCGCGTTGGATGGGCGTCGCCACCATCTTCGTGCCCACGCGCCCCAGCCGGACACGCAGATATTCGTCCTCGCCTGTGGGCGACAGCACTTTCCGGCTAATATGCGCATCTATCTTAGGGCGCGTGAACGGCGGCAGACCCAGCTTGTGCTCGATGAGCGGCTTGATGAAGAGTTCGCAGGTCAGTGCTGCTGAGACAGGATATCCCGGAATGCCGACCACGGGCTTCTGGTGCACGACACCCAGCACAACAGGGTGCCCGGGCCGCACGGCGACACCGTGGACTACGAGCTGTCCCAGGTCGGCTACTGCTCTGGCGGTGTAGTCTTCGGACCCAGCCGAGGAACCGGCGTTGACCACCACGATATCCGACGCTGCTACTGCTGCCAGGATGGTCTGCTTGAGGCGCTCATAGTCGTCAGGAATAGAGGACCAGCGTGTCGCTGTGCCACCCCATTCCGCAATCATGGCACCAAGCATGAGGGAGTTGAACTCGACGATGTCGCCCGGTTTGGGCTCAGTACCGATAGGGACGAGTTCTGTCCCAGTGGGGATGACGGCAACGTGCGGTGGCTTGCGCACCGCCACTGTGGTAAGTCCGGCAGCCGCACAGGCGGCGAGATCCTGCGGCCTGAGGAGATGACTCCCCGGCAGGACCAGCTCTGTCGCCACGATGTCTTCTCCCAAAGGACGCACGTGCTGGTAGGGGGCGACCGGAGCCTGGATCTCGATGGTAGACTTGTCGACCTGGTGAATGACCTCGATCATGATGACCGCGTCGTAACCTGTTGGCATGGGGTCTCCTGTATCGACCCACACGGCTTGCGCGCCCACTGTGAGGCGCAGGGGCGACGTCTCCGTTGCCCCAATGGTCTCGCGCGCCCGCACCGCCACACCATCCATAGCCGCCGCGTCATAATGAGGCGAGGAACGTGCGGCCCAGACCGGCGACGCGGTGACGCGCCCATGGGCTTGGTCCAGCACCAGCGTTTCCGCCTCTGCCAGGGTGAGCGCTCCCACCTCTGCCAGGGCGTCGTGGAACTTTTGGAGAGCCTCAGAGAGCGGAATATCGCTGAGGTAGTACTGTCGCGTATGTGTATGCATGCTCGCCGCCTTAGTCATACAGCTGCACTGGCACCTCGGTCCCGGCGTATAGCCCTCCCTGGTCCAGCGGCACCACGACCACGCCATCGGCCCGGATCAGGGTATAAATCAGGTTCGACTTCCCAAAGACAGGCTCGGCGTGTAGCTCGCCGTCAGCATAGGACAGGCGCACCTGCACGTGGTCCTCACGCCCCGTGAGCGAAGGGATGTTCTTGGTCAAACGTGCCTGTACGGTCTTGGGTTGTGGCACCTGGGTACAGCCAGTGAGCGCGTACAGGGTGGGCCGCACCAGGAGACGGAACACAATCATCGCCGACACCGGGTTGCCCGGCAGCCCAAAAGCCGGCTTATCCTCGATCAACGCAATAATCGTTGGTTTGCCAGGCCGATGCGCAATCCCGTGGACCAGGACACCGGGAGGGCCAAGGCTGTGCAGAACCTGCACGGTCATATCCCGGCTGCTCACCGAACTCCCGGCGGAGAAGATAAGCATGTCAGCCTGTGCCAGTCCCTCTACCGCCATCTGGCGCTGCGCCTCATAGTCGTCCTTGACCACCCCCATAGGCATAGGCACACCGCCCGCCTGTTCCACCAGGGCTGCAATGGTGTACGTGTTGATGTCACGGATCTGCCCAGGAGTTGGTGCGATATCGGGTGAGACGATTTCGTCGCCCGTTGACACGATAGCCACGCGCGGACGACAACGCACCTTGACCTGGGTAATGCCGAGCGCCAGCAGACCACCGATATCCTGAGGTCTGAGCAGACTGCCCGCTGGGACAATGACCTCGCCAATGCGTACGTCCTCACCCACCTGGACGACATTCTCTCCAGGCGCCGCAGGCCGCAAGACCTCGATCGAGGTGGCGTCGATCTTCTGCGTATGTTCTACCATGACCACAGCGTCAGCACTGTTTGCGAGCATACCACCCGTATAGGCTACAGTGGCCTGGCCGGTGGCAAGCGTGATGTCCGGGGCCTGTCCCATCCGCACCTCGCCCACGACCTCCAGATAGGCCGGCAGACTCTCGGAAGCGCCAAAGGTATCGCGGGCACGCACGGCATACCCGTCCATAGTTGAGCGTGGAAACGCGGGCAGATACTCGGGGGCGAGCACCACTTCAGCAGTAACGCGGCCTAGAGCCTGGTGTGTTGGGACGATTGTAGTTTCCACACGCCTCTGCAGGCGATCGAGTAAGGTCCGTAGAGCGACGTCTGGGGCGAAGACATTGAAGAATTCCGGCATAGCACACGTGTTCCTCAGGAGCGTTGCGCAGTCTCCAGATTGACTACCGAGACACAACTTTACGGGATGCTATTGTAGAGGCTCTGCGGCATTGCCGTCAATCGGTGTGAGGCGACTGCAATGGAAACCGCCAAAAGCCTCCACAGCGTGGACTATACGGCCTGGAGCCGCCTGGGCCCCATCGTAGACTGCTCGACGGCGCAGATCCGTATGAGACGTGCTCTGGGGCTCTCGCTCTAGGTTGCCCACGGGTAAGCCAATAGCGGCAGCTGTGGCGACGTGCGCCACCTGGGCGAACGGGGAAAAAAGCACATTCCATCGATTTTAGTGGTAACGCCCTGAGCCCTGCACGATGGTCTTGATATTGCAACGTGTCCCCCCCATCGTGTCTCATCTGCTGACGAGACCTGATGACCTAGGGGTGATACATGAGCACAGCAGCCAAACAGATCCGCGACCACCACACCATCACTGTCGATTTTCACAACGAAGCGACCTACGTGCAGCTGCTCGGTGACGGGAAGGCATTTGTCGAATGCGTAGTGGCTTTCTTCTCCCTGGGCTTTCAACTCATACATAAGGCGAGCTGTAGCGGTAGAGGGTGCCTGACGCGTCACTAAGAAAGTGCTCAAAAGTTGTGTATAGGGGGCATATGGCCTCTTGACAGGAGCCTTCTAATGGGTGCATTTCCTATCCGCCCTTTGTCGTGCGAGGGCACATCAGATATCCAGGGAAATGGCTATCCTTCATCTTCCCAACCACTCTTATTGATCCCATTGTACTATTATTAATTATTCTATATTATTTCCTCCATCAAGATGGGGCCTCATCCTCTGGGTAAGGTTACTGAAGACCAGTGTACGCTGGCGAGGATCGCTTGAACCCAGCATCCCAGGAGCTTCAGCCCTGGGAATACGTCTGTGTCTTACGATATTCTAGCAAAGACTATAGAATCTTGGACTTCTTACGCTGATGAGAACTGCAGGACAGCCTTTTTCCTGAATATCACACGGCCGTAGACCATGTGGACTTCATGCGCCCCGCATACCTCGCAGATTTGACTACGGTCCAATTTATGAGGAGAGCACCTTGTTATATCGATCTATAGCAACTATAGCCCTAAAAGTTCTCGCAGCCCTGGCTTTGTTAATGTCTCCGTCATTGGAGAGTGTCGTGTCGTACCGATCGTGCGTAACAGTAGTGCTCTGGATTGTAGCCGTTGTCACCTTTGTGATGTACCCCGCGTTGGCGGTGGCGCAAACGTCTGGCCTCGTGGCGGCCTACGCGTTCAACGAATCGTCCGGTACTACGACCGCAGATGCATCGGGCAATGGCAACAACGGTGTATTGACCAATGGGCCGCTGTTTGTGGCCGGCAAAAATAGCAATGGCGTACGGCTCGACGGCGTGAATGACTACGTGAACCTCAGTAACCCCCCTTCCTTACGCCTGACCGGCAGCATGACCTTGAGCGCCTGGATTAACTCTAGTGCCTTCCCGGCTGACGATGCGGCGATTATCTCGAAGCGCCAGTCCTCTAATACCGGCTATCAACTCGACACCACGATTGACCAGGGTTCGCGGACCATTGGGTTCAAGATTACCGATGGGTCAGGCAATAATGTTGCACGGTACGGTGCGACTGCTATGGTGGTCAACACCTGGTATCATGTGGCCGGCGTCTACAACGCTACAAACCGTACGATGACAGTTTATTTAAATGGCCAACTGGACAATGGTGCCTTAGTCGGTACGGTTCCGGCTACTCAGCGCAACTCGAATCAGAATGTCAACATCGGCCGGCGGCCCGGAGTACCCGGGACATTCAACTTCGCTGGCGTGCTCGACGATGTACGCATTTACAACCGGGCGCTGTCTCAGGCCGAGATTCAAACTGACATGAACACACCCGTTGGTAGCACGCCTGCACCCAACACGGCGCCGACGATTTCGTCTATTACGAATCAGACGATCACCGAGGACACGGCGACGGGCGCGATCCCCTTCACGGTCGGCGATGCGGAGACGCCGGGGAGTTTGACGGTGAGTGGCAGTTCGACGAATACGGCGCTGGTACCTAATGCCAACATCGTGTTTGGCGGCAGTGGGGCGAATCGGACAGTGACGATCACGCCCGCGGCCAATCAGAGCGGGAGTGCGCAGATTACCCTGACGGTGAGCGACGGAGCGTTAAGCACGCCCACCAGTTTTCAATTCACCGTTACCCAAACGTCTGGACTCGCAGCCGGATGGAACTTCAACGAAGGAACTGGCTCGATTGCGCATGACATCTCAGGGAACAACAACACCGCCTCGCTCACCAGTGCCTCGGCGTGGAGCGCAGGAGAATATGGCGGCGGCATTAGTTTTGCGAGTGCCAATTTCCTGACCGTACCGAATTCGCCCTCGCTCGATATTGCCGGCAATGCCTTGACGCTTTCGCTGTGGCTGAATCCCCAGCCACTGGCGGGAGGTGATAGGGCGGTCATCGGCAAGTTCTGGAATACGACGATGACCTCCCCATTTTACCAGTATGGTCTCGAACTGGACGGTGGGAGTACCCCGCATTTCTACGTAGGTACGGCTGGGGGGCTTGTCGGTGCTGCCATGGGCAGTGCACTACCGTTCGGCCAGTGGAATCATCTTGCCGTCGTGTTCAATGGCTCGCAGGTGCAGTTCTATCTCAATAGCGAGCTCGTCTCGACGCAGCCGCTCTCTGCCAGCATCACGGCGCGTGGCAATCAGATGCGGATCGGTGCAGATGCCAATGGGACACAGATTTTCAATGGTACGATGGATGATGTGCGTGTGTATGCTCGCGTGCTGACACAATTGGACATTCAGGTAGACATGGACACACCGCTCGGTGGGCCGTCAGGCTCCGATACGACCCCACCGACCGTTTCTATCACATTTCCGGCAAACAACGCACAGGTGAATGACATCATCACGGTCACGGCGGACGCGGCGGACAATATTGGGGTGGCCGGGGTGCAATTTCTCGTTGACAGTACAAATGTTGGCGCCGAGGATGGCACCCCACCATATGGACTGTCGTGGGATACCCGTACGGCGACCAATGGGGCACATACGTTGATGGCACGTGCGCGTGACACCTCAGGCAACGTGACATTTTCTACGCCAATTATCGTCAACGTTGCCAATACAAATTTCTTCCAAAACGAAATCCTTGCGACCGGGTTCACCCTACCGACCAGCATCAAGTTTCTCCCTGATGGGCGCATGCTGGTCGTGGAACTGCCGGGCACTATCAAGGTGTTACCACCGCCCTATACACAACCCGCTCCGACGCCGTTCCTTACGCTGAATCTGAACATTACCGGTTATGCTGGCCTCCAGCAGGGGATCTTCGACATCGCCCTTGATCCGAACTTTGCGACGAACCACTACTACTACATCTTCTATACCAACGACTCGCCTAACCGTGACCGGCTCTCACGGTTTACTGCCAATGCCACCCTTGACGGGACTATCCCGGGCAGCGAGGTCATCCTCTATCAGGATCCGCAAGACGCGAACACGGAGCACCATGGCGGGGCAGTCAACTTTGGCAACGACGGCAAGATCTACTTTACGACCGGCGAGCACTTCACTGCGGGCAATGCCCAATTACTCTCGAATCCACGTGGGAAGATTCATCGCATCAATCCAGATGGCACGATCCCGACGGACAATCCGTTCTACGATGGGGCAGGACCGAATTGGGACTCGATCTGGGCGCTCGGGTTGCGCAATCCTTACCGTGCGTACTACGACGCTCCCACTGGACGACTGTTCGTGGGGGATGTTGGTGGCAATGACAATGCGGTCGCGAAAGAAGAAGTGAATGTTGGTGTTGCCGGCGCCAATTACGGCTGGCCCAATTCCGAGGGACCGTGCGCGGCGCCATGCACCAGCCCGATCTACTCCTACCCACATAACGGTCGCGATGCCGCGGTCACTGGTGGGTTCGTGTACCACGGCACGCAGTTCCCGAGTGCCTACCAGGGCAGTTATTTCTTTGCGGATTACACGCAAAACTGGATTCGTCGTCTGACGTTCGCTGCGAATGGTAACGTGAACGGCGTGTTCAACTTTGAGCCCGCTGATGGCTCAGCTGATGGCCCGTATGGGGACATTGTGTACCTCACGGAAGGTCCTGACGGGGCCCTGTACTATGTGGATCTCGGCTATTCTGATGTCGGTGGCACCTTCGGTATCAGTAAGATCCGCAGAATCCGCTATATGCAGACCAACCAGGCGCCAGTTGCTGTGGCCTCAGCCACGCCCACGAAAGGGCCAGGACCGTTGACCGTCACTTTTTCGAGTAACGGCTCATTGGATCCCGAAGGACAACCTCTCTCCTACGCCTGGACGTTTGGGGATAACACGACGTCAACGGATGCTAACCCCACGCACACGTATACCCAGAATGGGCAGTATACCGCACGGCTCTCGGTGTCTGACGGCGTGAATACGACGCTGGCAACGCCGCTCTTTATCAGGGTGGGCAATCCCCCGAGTGTGACGATTTCCTCCCCACAGAATGGCACCCTCTTCCGGGCAGGAGATATCATTGCATTTAGCGGCGATGCCACCGATAGTGAAGATGGAACTCTCCCCGTCAGTGCTTTCACCTGGACCATTGACTTTCTCCACGCCGGGCACGTCCATCCAGGGGCGTCACAGACGGGCATAAAGAATGGTACCTTCGCCATTCCGACGACGGGACATGACTTTAGCGGTGACACGCGATACCGCATCATGCTCACAGTGACAGATTCTGATGGGTTACCGACGAGCCAGAGCGTGTTGATCTACCCGGACAAGGTGAACTTGACCTTTGGCACCGCGCCGACGGGCTTAACGCTCCACCTCGATGGTATAGCGAGGACAGTCCCCTTTGTGCATGACACGCTCATCGGGTTCACCCATACCATTGCAGCGCAAGATCAAATCCAGGCGACGACCAGCTATACCTTTGCCTCGTGGTCCGATGGCGGCGCACAACAGCACGTCATCGTTGTCCCCAGCGCAGCACAATCTTATACCGCCACGTACATAGCCACACCCATTTTGCTACCGCAAGGACTCGTTGCCGCGTGGAACTTCAGCGAAGGCGCTGGCACAAGCGCCAGCGATGGTTCTGGAAATGGCAATACGGCCACCCTCATCAACGGCCCTGCATGGACGGCCGGTCAGTATGACACTGGGTTGAGTTTTAACGGTATCAATAATTACCTGACGGTACCGAACTCATCTTCTCTCGACATTTCCGGTAATACGTTGACCCTGACAATGTGGATAAATCCTCAGTCATTGGGCGGAAGGGATTCCGTGGTGCTGGGGAAGTTCTGGAATACAACGATGACCTCGCCCTATTACCAATATGGCCTGGAGTTAAGCGGTGGCAGTGAGCCCTTCTTCTATGTCGGCACCAATACTGGTGTTCTCGTGGCGCAAATGGGGAGTAGTCTCTCGTTTGGCCAGTGGAGTCATCTAGCCGTCGTATTCAACGGGGCGCAAGCACAATTCTACGTTAATGGTCTCTTGGTCCGTACGCAACCGCTTGCAGCCAGCATCCAGGCACGCGGGAATCTCTTGAACATCGGGGCGGATATCAGACCGTCACAATTCCATAAGGGATTATTGGACGAAATGCGGATTTACAATCGGGCGTTGACCTCCTCAGAGGTCCAAACGGACATGACAACCGCACTGCCATCACGATTTTGAGCAACTGGCACTCCAGTTGCTCAAGAGCATTACTCGACCCTCCATATATCCCTTCTCTGCCAAGCGAAGATAAGCAATGATAATAGCCACGATGACCAAACTCGGCATCTGACTTGACATCACCCCAACGTACGCGGCGCTCGAGCTCCTAGTCCTATCTATTAGCGAAAGAGTAGAACATGGCGTGGAAACTATCGCGCTATCGCACTGGTGATGTGGTCGAAGTGCGTAGCAAGGAAGAGATCTTAGCGATGCTGGATCAACACGGTTCCGTGGATGGGATGCCGTTTATGCCGGAGATGCTGCAGTATTGCGGGCGGCGTTTTCGTGTCAGTGCCGTGGCCCACAAGACCTGCGATACGGCGCGCCAGACCGGGACAGGACGCCGCCTCCAGGCCCCGGTCCACCTCGCCGGCCTGCACTGCGATGGCCTGGCCCACGGTGACCACCGCCTGATCCCGGAATTGACCTGGAACACATTTCGGGATCAGGCGGTGCTAGAGTACGAGAGCCCAAAATATGACGGCGACCTGGGACAGCCCAGCGTGTTCGTACCGCTCTCTTCCGAGGTGGCTCATATTGGATTCCAGGGTCGTGGATGTGAGGATGGTGTACACTGATGACGTCCCCTGTCCCAACCCATGATCGGACAGACACCATGTTTGCTGGACATCATCAATCGCTGTAAGGGGGTAATCACGTGGTCATCAACAGGCTTGCCCATGTAACGCAAAAGACCATCAGGCCCTTCATCAGAGAGCCCATTGCTCTAGGTGCACATATTGATACGGACGAATACCGCCTTGATGCTCGCCTGGGTGCGTGGGGATACGACCAGAAGAGCGTCAACCATGGACGAGGCGCGTACGCCTGAGATGAAGATGGCGACGGCTTTTGTGACGTTCCTGTGCATACCATGGAAGGCTGCTGGTCTCTCTTGCAGAGTTGGCTGCGCCCGCATCGGGGCATTGCACAAGAGTAACTGCCCCGTTCCCTCGGTTTCTTCGAGTTTGTTCACACAGAGCTACTGGGCCATGTCCTGCACGCGCAGCCGCACCGCCGGATCGCCGAGAATCAGGTAGTTGCGCGCGTCGTCCCGCGCCACCCACCGGTTGGCCAGGACCGGGTCAGAGACCTGCCCTGGGAACACCTCCTGCTGGCGTCTCGCATCGGCCAGCTCGGTGGACAACACTGCCCACCGCAGATTGAACTGATCCGTGCACTGGCCGATCCGCTCGCCCCTCATCACGCGTATCATCACATCGCGGAACTCCTGGACCTGCGGTGCGCCCCGCCCTACCTGGAATGAATACGCCCAAGCCCGATCGATGTGGGCCAGCACAGCCAATGCACCATTGGTCAACATCGTTTGCGGGAGCCGTGCCACCACCGGCTCGGAGGCAATCTGCTTCGGAGTCCCGTCGGGCAGCCTCGAGTAGGTATCGAACTTCGGACAGCCACCGCCGTAGCACGCGAAGAAGAAATGGATCATCCCATGCATCTTCGCGTCACCCTGGAGATCCGAAGCAGCGAAGTAATGCTCGGGCATGACTGGTCCACCCTCCCAATCCTGGCAGAGAATTGCCCCTTGCCTGGCGCGCTGCTGCGGATCGTTGGCGGCAAACCCAACGCCGTGCGACCCCGTGAACAGCAACGCTGGTGTCCCGCCCGGCGCCTTGCCCTGCAGGAGCCTGGTCAGGTTCTCTTTCGTCGCTGCATCACCGAGAAACGCCTGCATCTGGAATCCCTGGCGCTCGCCGAGAGGCCTCATGCTGCTGCTGCCTTGCACGAACGGCAGGGCCACCTGGTTATGCAACAGGGCGGTGGCGCGGTCTCCGAGGTTCTTGACGTTGAATATGGCTACACGCTTGCTATGCGGGACTGTGGCACTCGTCTCGTAGGCAATCACGTGCTCCGCGTAGGCTCGATACTCCGCTGGCGTGTCGAAATGCAGCCGCCCGACACTCCAATACGCATCCAGCAAGTACTGGAATTCGAACGGGATCTCGTCGGGCGAGGCGACAATCAGCAAATAGAGAGGTACCCCTAGCACCGGGTCTACTACTGCCAGACCCACACCAAACCGGCTTAACCACTGCACTACCGTGTCTCCAGGCTGATACCCCGACGGCCCCTCGAAGATCTTGAACAGCTTCGGCTCTCCCACCTGTTGCCGCCGGTGCTCGATCAGTGGTTCCAGCGCCGTCCGGACGGCTGGGTCAATGTTACTCGGGAAGATGACCCCCCATCCCGCTTCCTCCAGCTTGTTCGGATCGACATCCGCCACCGCCAGGAAGTCAGTGTTCTCGCTGGCGCCGCGCGCCTGCACAGCGTTCGGCTCTTCTTCAATATGCTTGAGGTCGTGGGCTGTGAGTCCGGGAAACAGAGCCCCGGACTCGGCCTGGACTCCCATCGGCAACGGCATTTCATCCGGACCCAACGGGGTAGCATCCAGATCACTCATAGCCCACCTCCTAGACTAATGCCGCCTGCCAGATGGCATGCGCCACTTGCGGACCGCCAATGTCAGAGTGCGCCCCGGCGGCGCCCTCCATCTTCTTGATGAACTGGCTACTATCGAGATTGTAGATCTTGCCGGGCGCGAACTGGTAGGTACTGGTTTCAGAAAGCATCGTGCCTGCTATGGTGCCCTCTACCCCTTGGATCCCGAACGTTCCGATGGCCCCGAACTTGGGCAGATCCAACCCGAATGCCACCTGCCCCACCAGGCTCACCGCCAGTGGATAGAAGGTCCCGACCGCACTATCGAAGATAGACTGTGTGGTCACGATTGGGCCTCGCACCGCTCCCCGCTTGACCATTGCGTTGAAATAGCCAGGCTGCGTGCTATCGGGGATCTCGTCCGCGTACGCCCACAGCGACAGAGCCCCCTGCACCAGCACTACCGAATCCGCCGGTCGCGGCAAGGCTATCTTGCCGTCCGGTCCGCCCAGAATCGACGACACGACAATGCAGCCAAAGCTGTGGCCCATCAGGTGAAACTTCGCAGCCGGCAAGGTTTGCTGCAGTCCAGCTATAAAACTGTGCATCCCGCCTTCGCCGACAGTCCGCGATCGGTTCTTCATTTTCCAGAATGAGAGCTGCCGCAGCGGCCCCAGCAAGCCACCCAGGTTCAGGCCGCCGAATGCGTCACCAGCGTCGTTCCCTGCCTCGAACGCCGCCACTGGATCGAACGGCACCCCTTCGGCGTCCGGCGGGCCACCCGGCCCACCGGCCTGTCGGCCAATCGCCACCGCCAGCTTGCGATACGCCTCGGCAACATGTTCCGGCAGCACGATCGCGCCAGCGTCAATCTGGTTCTCCTGGACAATGATCCGTAACAGGCTGCGCACTTCGTCAGGATTGCCGCCGAGCCGACTCACGTAACGCTCTACCAACTCATGCGGGCCGACCGACGAGGCTTCGAATGCGTTACTGCCGAGCTCGTCATCACCCCACGGCAGGCTCGGCCAGTGCAACCCGATCCACAGGGGCTTGAAGTCCGCTCCTATCGTTGCCATATCCGCGGGAAGGTCCGTCATGGCCTTGATCCACCGGTTGTACTGGGCGATGGCGGCGGGAACATCTCCCTGCCATCCGTGACTGAAGAAGAAGAGGTGATTGGGCGGACTCGACCTGGCCTCCTGCAGGATGCGTTCGCTCATGCGCCCGTTGATCCCATCCGGATCGTCAGTCCGCTCGCGACCGTCTCCGTCGAATGCGATCAGTGCGTAGGTGACTGTCGTATTGGGAATCGTCTTGAAAGGCATGACGACCTCCAGTCAGTACGGTGTTTTGAGGGGTTGATACCTCGATCCCAGCGGTAAGTACGTCTCGGCCGATAGGCCACCCGTCAACCGCCAGTAGATCTCCTCCGCAATCTCGAAACTCAGCCGGTTGATGTCGAATTCCCGCCTGCTGCCCGCTCCCTGGGACGCATCATAGCGTCGTTGGACGTCCCGCAAGACGCCGATCGAGGTTTCATCACCGATCGACCGCAGCGTTTGCAGTCCCTGGTATCGCAGCTGAGACCGCTCATCGTCGCCTGGCGGACACGTCACACGGATGAGCTGACGCTTCGACGCCGCCGAGAAGTTGTCCTGCACCAGTTCGTGGCAGAGCTCCCGCAATTCGCTCAGGTCTCGGGTCGCACTCGCCCCTTCACCTTGCAACGCCAGAAGCGCCCCATACGACCGCAACGCACGCCCCTGCAAGCCACAGTCGTCCGACCGCAGGCAGCGGCGCAGAAACTTGACCTCCGCACTATCATACGACGCAATACCCAGCCGGCCAATCAGGTATGCGAGGTAGTTGGCCCACAGCGGCTGGTCCAGGAGCGGTAAAATCGCGTGCTTTGTTACCTTCACCGGATCCAACAGGCTGAGCGTATCCGTGATCGCCCAGAGAATGTCCCCGCGCTTCGACTCTGCCGTGAGGGCGCGGTACTGTTTCACAAGTAGCTCCAGGCAGTCGTCCGTCTTGATCGTCCCGAGAGCAAACGCGGCCACCGGGGCCACCCCGGGGTCATCTGTTTCGAGCAGTGTGCTCAGCAGCCCCACGTCCACCTTGAGCCACGCATCAATAAGCTTTTGAATCGAGCCACTGCGCGCTAGCTCAAGATCGTCTCGCACATAACTGAGCGTCTCCTCCTGCATGTTGAGCAAGGCTTGCACGGCAGCCTGCCGAACGCCGGAGTAGTCGTAGGCCGGCTTGCCCTCCCAGTCCTTGCGAACCTGGCGGACCGCCAACGACACCAGCTGTGGGATAGCGCGCTTCTCCCGGAGCATGGCCAGTGCCTCAATCGCTTTTCGTCGCAACGAGGTTGACTGCACGTTCTCGGGACGTGAACGCCATAGCAGCGTGTCGATGATCTGGTCCACAACATCCTGGCCAATCTCACCGCGCGTGTTCCGGCCGGCGCACCTGGCCTCATGCAGACATCGTGTCGCAACGAAGATCTGCTCCCCTTCCGTCAAGCCGCTGCCCGCGAGGATCTTCCGGAGCAGCGCATCAGACTGATGAGGCTGATCAGCCTGAGGCGTGAGTCCGGCCAGAGCCACGAGCGTATCTTCCCACCACCGCACCCGTGACAGGCGGCCCAGGGTCGCCGTGATGTCCTCGAGGCAATGGGCTCGCTCGCGCTCCGTCATCTGGTTTAAGTACTTCGCACAGTAGTACGACTGCAGCCCTGGATAGGCGAAGCGGACACCATCCGCACCGCTCCGCACCAGGAGGTGGGTCTGTAAGATCTCGTGGAGGAACTCCTCGAGTGAGAACTCCCGCTTGCCGCGCGCTTCGGCCAGGATCATATAGGCTTCAGCTCCAGGGAGACTCCGCTGACGATTCCCCTGCATCCGCCAGGCCATCTGGCTGAGGGCCTCCTCCGCGCAGCTCTGCGCTCCGGCTGGCCCTCCCAGTTGTCCCAGTCCCTCCCGCACGAACCGTTGCAGCACTCCGGTCCGGGACTGGATGCGCACGCCCTGGCGCGCGTGCTCAATCAGACGGCTTAGCAGCCAGGGAACACCCGCCAGATCAAATAGTGCAGTCTCGCGCAGCTGTGGCACGAGGGTAGCCGAGATCTGCGCATCCAAGCTCTCCAGATAGCTGCTCACCCGATCCGGCGTCATCGCCTGTATGATGAGCGCTACCGTTCTGTCCGGATAGTGCGCGGGGTTGAAGGTCGCTTCATCCATGGTGAGGAAAATCTGGTGCTCTGGCCCGACGCTGTTCTGGCACTCCGTGAGAACCTGGATCGCGTCGAAGCGGTCGGCCACACCGATGTCATCGTCCCCGTCCACCAGAAACAGGAAGGGCCGCTTCTCCAGCTCGTTCGCCAATTGGGCAGTGTGTAAACCATCGACCGTCACGTTGTTCCGCTGGAAGGCCTGCGCCACCGCCCGCGCCACCGTCACTACGGGCGACGCCTGCGCTGGCACACAGTCTGCCAGGCAGACCGGCAGCGGCATGGGGCCGGAATCCTCCAAGCCCCGCGCCGCCCCCTGCACAAACAGGCACTGCAAATGGGTGGACTTGGCTCGGCCCCGGTGCCCTAGGAGCACGACGAACGGCTTTGGCGTCTCCTTCAAGGCCTCGAACGAGCCCTCCAGCAGGCTCAACTGCGGACCCAACACGTTCTCGATGCCGTGCTGCAGGGCCGCCAGGCCACTGCGCGCCAGCACCCCGTAGAGGGGGAACGGCCTCTGCACATTCGCCAGGGACTGGTACTGTTGGGCCAGCTTGCGAATCGCTGTCCGCACGGGATCGGGTTTCCAGAGCTGGGCGTCCTTGAGGCGGCAGAAGAGCACCGGAATCGACCAGTTCGGGCTTTTGGCGCGCAGGATTGCTTGCCGGCCGTTGTTAGCAGCGATGTCGGCCGCGCCCTCTCGAATCAGGGTGCTGTAGAACGCGCTGGCAAACCGCCGCGCGTCGCCCATTGGCACAAAGTCCTGCATGGCGATCACGGCGGGCACACCGAACTCCACCAGCTTTGGCCCCAGGCCAAAAACGTTGCCCCTGGAGCTCTTGCAAGAGTGCAGAAAAGCGAATCGAAGCTTGGGCTGCTGGAACTTGACGCGCAGCACGTCCTCTTCCACCAACGCCGTTGTCCCGTCCGCTTTCTCGAGCACGAGTACCGCCTGCCGCTGTGCGTCCAGGTTGCCATGCGCAATCAGGTGCAACCCATCAGCCATAGGTAGTCGCGCGGACAGAACCTCTAGAGTCGTGGCTTCCGCAATGACTCGGCATCCGCTCCCAAAGTCGTCAACGCGCGCCTGAGTCTCCGCCGACAGCCCGGTCCGTCCAGGCAGTATCATCAGCCGCAGACTGCCTTCCTTTAGCAGACCTTCCCAGGCATCCAGCAGGTTGTCGACCTCCTCCTCAACATCGATGGGCGCAAGCTTCTGAAGGTCGGAAGGGTTCGCGATCGCCAGCAGGATGGTCGGCACGTCCGGCGCTACCGAGGGCGGTTCCTCCTGCTCGATGTACCGTGACAAAGGTGTCTGCGGTGACGTGGCCGCCGGGAGCTCCTCGCCATTGATCTCAAGTATCAGCCGTTCCCAGCGCAGCTCGGAGATCTCGGGAGGGTCGAGTAATAAGCGTAGACGGACCTGCCCACCCGCTGATGCTTTCACGTAGGCCCGTTGGAGCCGCACAGAGGTGAACAAGGCATCGCGCAGGAGGAGGCCATACTTGGTCGGATCGTTGTCCTGTTCCCGCAGCGCGTTTGTATCGAACACCGCCTCGCCGTCAAAGCGAGCGGACTCGTTCAGACGAGCCTCGACACGGTACACCCCACTCTGCGGCGCGAAGACTCGAATCTGCAAGTCGGTCATCTCGCCGTTCTCCTCTTGTTCTGGGGAACAAGAATAGGTATTTCAAACGCACTTTTCAAGCTAGGTCAGCCCTCCCCCCAGGGCAATCGCATCAGCAGGGGCTATTTCTGGCTGGGAAAACGTACTGCCACTCCCAGGATGTTCCGGCATGTGGGTCTTTTCGTGCAAAAGCATAGGGTAAATAGACCTCTCCATAGCCTGTGGCAAGGTCATCTTCATGGACCAGTTTCGTTCTGGCCAGCTGTCGGTGCAGCGCCTCCTCTAACGACTGCGGCAGCATTGTCACCCGGTCTTGCGCGCCTTTGCCATCACGCACTATGCGTTGATGCTAGGCAAAATCGACGCCCTTGACACGGAGACGGACGCATGCCATGAGGCGTAGCTCCGACCCGTAGAGGAGGCTTGCCATCAGATGGGATGTGCCAGCGAGCTGGGCCAGGACCTTGGTGACGTCCTGCCGTGCAAACACGATGGGCACCCGTCGAGATTTCCTGGCATGTGCGATGTCTCCTCATTCTGGGAAAGGCTGTTTGAGGACGTCACGGGAGAGGAAAAGCAGGGCCTGCAACGCAACATTTTGCGTGGCAGCCGCTACCTGTCCCTCCACGGCCAGATGGATCAGAAAGGCACGGCTTTCTGGGGCGCCCATGGCCGCAAGGTAGCGCTGGTGATGCAAGAGAATACCGCGCTTGGCCCATGGCACCTACGCCTTTGCCGTGCTGATACTCAGGTGTGTGAGGCGTCAGACATGCCGCATGGGATCGAGTCATTTTGTTTTTGACTCCATCCGCGCTCCTCGACTAGGATACGGTGGCTTTTTTCCTGGGGCCTGTCAGTCGATATTGCTCGCCCTCTCCCCGGACGAAGTTCCTTCGAGGCGCTGTGAGCCCAGGAGGCGCGATAGTTGCCTGAGCAGTTCCATGCATCCAGAGAGGAATAGTAGACATGTGTGCAGTCATCCTGCAACCAGAATCTGCCTAATACGCTGTGGGGGGAGATGATGCGGCTCGCATCTGTCTAACCCCGGTATAACCTGGCAAAGGCGGCCCAAGGCCAGAAAAAGTACCGCATGCTGGTCTTAGACGGCGTCAGGCAGTCTTTGCTAGGGTTAGACGGCCGAGAGCGGTCATAAGCGACAAAGGCTGCCGCAAGCCGTCATAGACCCCACATGAGGGGATTAGACGGCGTGTGGCCGGATAATTAGAATTTCGGCTTCCATGGAAAGAAGACCGTCGGCATGAGGCTGACGTGAGGGGACAATCAGGGGGTGTAGCCCCATCAGGTGCTTTGTCACGCTCATCCTAAGCCTGCTCATAGTGCCGCGCGGCGTTGGTTGGCGCTGGACAGGCGTCGCAGGAGGGGAGAAGAGAGCACGCCGGGGTGCCCTGGGGGAACAGCCTTGGGACGGACGACGTGGGCAGGCGAGGGGGGCGCCCTACGTCGCTCCTAGAGGGTAAATGCCATCCTTGGAGGAAAGGAACCATGTTCAAGTGCATTGGGCTCTGCACGGCTCTCATCACGTTCGGCATGGTGTTGGCGCTCCATGCACAGCCACAGCCTTCGCCGATCAAGCGCACGATCCTGCAAAGAGCGGACGTGCCTGGAACCAATCTGGAAATCATCTATGCCACAGTAGAGATCGCTGCCGGTTTCAAGGCCGGGCGTCATAACCATCCCGGTGTGGCCATGGGACAGGTCGTAGAGGGGGACTTCTGGCTGCACGTGGATGGCCAGCCAGAACAAATCCTGCACGCCGGGGAGTCTGTCACGGTGCCTGACCGCGCTATGCACAATGAAGGTGCGATGGACAAGCCGGTCAAGCTGAACGCGGTGTATGTCGTCGAAAAAGGGCAACCCCTCGCCTCGCCGGCACCATAGAGGATCGCACGCCAACGAGTTGATCGAAGAAGCGCGCGGAGGGGAGCAGGCCAGTGTCATGGGACGTGGAGGAGGAGGACAACACGGGGCACTCCTGGCCGAACACATGCCCTGAGGGGGGCTGTCAAGGTCGTTGTAATTTTTGTCAGGGGGAAGGCAGCAAATGCCTCGTGCGATAGTTACTACATATGTCACCTCCCAACGTATGCAAAAGTGGGGTGATGGAATCTGCATGCTGGCGTTCTGCGAAGGCATTAGAGAGAGCCGGTACAGCGGCAGACCCTGAGTATGCGTTCACGAACGCCAGCGCACGCGCGGATGCGAAGCTATGTTCGGAAGCATCGCATGCTGCGGCTTGCCTATTCGTCATCCGCGGGTGCATGGTCCTCCTTTCACTGGTAGCTACCTACCAGCTGTGGAGAGTACCACTAAAAGCAGGACTGTCTACCTATAAAACGCCTGCAGCCGACGCCTTACAGCGTCCGCTGCGCTCCCGCTTCCGGCGGCGGCTCACCGCCAGCGTTCGGTTGCTCCAAAACACAGGAGGAAGACAGGCGGTCCGCTTCTGGAATCCAAGGTACCATGTCAGTACAATGTCGTCCGACATGACCATCGCTCTCTGGGAGAAGACCCATGACACTCACACTCCATCTACCACCAGAACTGGAACAACGCCTGACCCAAGAGGCCACGCGCCACGGACTCGCTCTCGACGCGTACACTTTGCAACTGCTGGACCAATCTCTGCCCCCCAAAGATCGTCGTACGGAACTCGTGACGCTCCTCCAGTCATGGATGGAAGAAGGCGATCCTGAAGAACAGCAGGAGACCGGGGAGTACCTGATCCGTGCCCTGGATGAGAACCGTCTCGCGGATCGGCAGCTCTTTCCACCAGAGTTGAAGGGTGTGACGTGGTGAGCCACACCGTGTTGCTCGATGCGGGCCCACTCGGCTTGGTCACCAATCCGCGGCGTTCACGGCAAAGTGTCGCCTGCGCGCAATGGTTGCAAGCCCTTGTGGGACACGGGAGTCGCGTTCTCGTGCCAGAGATCGCCGACTTGGCCATCTCTCGCGCTTTGCCCCAGCAGCATTGTGGCTGGATATTACGGCTGCGTCGTAGCAGCGTCACTGAAGGGGGCGAAGTCCGAGGCGCCACAACCGAACCAAGCGCCAGACTGTGTGAAAACCCCGTTTTTGGAGTGTGCAGACTTTACAAGTTATTGATTTTGTTAGACAGCATTTTCGAAAAATTGACTTTTCACACAGTCTCGCGTAGTACTCGGCGGTGGGGAAAGCCCACTACAGGGGGAAGGACTCGACGGAAGCACGCAGCCCGGAAAGGACACTCATCCCGGACATGTCAGACCGGATCAGTATGAGCCAACCTCCCTGCGGGCAGTAGCAAACAGGACCAGAACTGGCAACGGTTCTGCCCTGCGCGGAAGCGAGTGCAACCGAGGAACCGGATGCGGGAAAACTGCACGTCCGGGTCTACACGGGGGGCGCCGGGTAACCGGCGTTCCTACCGTGGCGGCTGTTCCGCCACACAAACAATGTCCATCAAAGTGAAAGCGTGAACAAAGCCACGGATGTATGATAGAGCTATGACGATTTTCACTCGTATTATCTATGCTTTCTGGTTTGTCCTCATCATATATTTGAGCGTCTCCGCCATAGGCGTAAAGCAGGAAACCACAGGGCATCTGGCGCAGAGCTTTGGCCTCTTGCTTGCCATTATTGTCGCGTTTTTGCTTCCGCATCTGCCAATATTTCACTTTCTCAACTTCGCCTCCGTGAACTCTGTCGTAAGCAGTATCGGCGTGATCCTGTGCGCCGCAGGTATTGCCTTCCTCGTTTGGGGGAGGCAGCATCTCGGCAAAAACTGGAGCCAGACCGTTGCCGTCAAGAAAGGACATGAACTGGTGACATCAGGCCCATACCGCTATGTCAGGCATCCGATGTATGCCGGCGGCCTTGTCGCGTGTATCGGTTCGGCGATTGTCTGTGGAGGCGCTTGGATCTTTCTGCTGGTCATCCTCGGTGCCCTTTTTCTCTGGCGGGTGGGCGCGGAAGATAAGCTCATGGAGCAACAATTTCCGAACGAATATCCCGATTACAAGAAGCGAACGTGGGCATTGATTCCGTTTGTATGGTAGTTGCCCGGATTGTCAGTGAGTTCGACTTTCGGCCTAACCAGGGCCTGGAGCCGACACGCAGGAGCGCGCGGCTCAGGCCCGGCGTTAGACATACACGGAGAAGCACAATGGACCAGGAAGAGTCGAGAATTCTGGAAGCGCTTGATCTCGCAGTGAGAGCCGAGGCGATCAGACCCAAAATCGAGGCGATCGTTGCGCGCGTCGAGCAGAAACTCCGCGAAAGCCCCGATGATGTGTTGGCCTGGGAGCCGATCCCTCTCGACTGCTACACGGATCCGCTCCCAGAGACCATCCGGTCGAGTTGGGTGTTCATTCTGCGGGCCAACACGACGACTGGGGCCGAGCGGCACCCCAACAGCCACCAGCGCATGATGTCGTACCGGGGATCCGGCGATTTTCAGACCTGGCCAGCAGGCAAGTGGTGTTCGCACCTGCTCACGAGTGACCCGACGGCGCCAATTGCCGAGCGGTGGATCTCGATTCCGCCGCATGTCTGGCACCAGGGGGTCGTCCCCGGAGAGCACTGGGTCGTGGTGTCGTTTCAGACGGCCGCGGAGCACGAGCTGATCGAGGAACGGCCCGTGACGGAAGGCCCAGAGGCCGTGCGCCAAAGGAAGTACGTTGGGGAGAGCTAAGAATAGGTATTTCAAACGCACTTTTCAAGCTAGGTCAGCCCTCCCCCCAGGGCAATCGCATCAGCAGGGGCTGTTTCTCCTGTTGTATCATGTATGCCTACGTGTGTATCGAGCTAGCAGCCGTCCTCTGGTCCTCCGCCTGACATCCCCCCTCACACTGCAGGTGTGTGGGGAAGGGCTGGCCGTCCTCTGTTATATTGCGCACAACGCGGTACACGCGCCGCTGCAGGCGAAGCCCACCGATCTCCTCAAGTACTGCGGCCGCTACGACGCGGGCTGGACGGCGCTGCGTGAGGCACACTACCAGCGCCAACTCGAGGCAGTACTCGCCAGTTTGGCTGGGTACCTCCCTCGCTTGCCAGGTGCAGACGCCGCGGGTAGAAGCCGCCGCGTATCTACTTCGTACGGTATTATGACTTCAACGCCACGGTCACTGGCTGGCGATAACTCGACCACGCCGGGAAAACGGCCAGGAGCAGTCCCACCCCCACCAGGGCGAGGAGCAGACGCATTTCCTGCCAGGTGATGGCAACCGGGAGTACTATGCCAGTGTGCCTGCAAAACACCCAGGCGAGCCCATGCGCCCCCAACCAACCAAGGAACAGCCCACAGAGCGCCCCAAGACAGAGCAGCACGCTGACCTGGAACCAGACGGTGGCAAAGATATACGACCGTGAGGCACCTAAGGCACGGAGGACGGCGAATTGCTGCCGGCGGGAAACCAGAGAGGCCAGGACGGCTAACAGCACTGCGGCTACCACCAATGCCTGAGTCCCCAGAGAGAGCACTGCAAAGAGCGCTCGCGCATCCCCTAAAACGGCATACAGCTCGATCAGCACTTCGGCAGGAAACAAGGCCATGGTTGCTGCATGGGCACGGTACGCATTGCGGAGTCGATACGCATCGGTTACCGATTTTGGCTTCACCACAATGGCTGGCACTCCAGCGCTGTCTTCCCCATCCCAGGGGGGGCCAAGCCTTGTCTGCGTGGGGTCTAGCGCATGCTGGTGGTTTGCTGCCTCAGCATGGCCGGCCGGGAGACTATGGACTTGCCATACCGCTTCCACCGGCACAATGATCGCCCGATCCCAGGGATTCCCAAGACGCGGCATGCGTCCGACAACGACATACGTAAAGGCCCCATGCACATGCATCTCAGCGTCTGCCAAGGCCATGGGCTGCCCGTGCACGGGAGAAAACACCTCCCCCAGTTTGAGGGTGACATCGGCACCAAGCACCGCTTCGTTTTGGGCAGCAAAAACACGCCCTGCCATCGGGACCAGCTTGCCCCCCTGCGTCAACAGATCGGTGCTCGAACCAACAATCGGAAACCGCTGATAATAATCACCAAAGGCAATGGGTGCCACATACGCTACACCAGCATCGGCCTGCAGTTGTTGCAGCACCCTTCCCGGCACCAGGTCCAAGGCTGCCGGCTGCAAATACACCGCCGTGAGGACAAGCTGCGTCGGACTGCCACGGGCACCAATCAGCAGGTCAAACGCCGCTGCCGCTTGGGTACTGCCACGGCGTAACGCCCGCTCCTGCGCACTGATGGCCACGCCGAGAGCCGTAGCCAGGGCAATGACACAGACTACCGCCACACACCCGGATAGGGAGCGCCGCATGTCAGCGATCATCACGGGGAATGGATTCATCATAACGTAGCGTCTCCCCCAAGTCTGCCTTCTCCCGGTGCATACTGCACAAGATCACCTTGCCGCAAGCGGTAGCAGACATCCGCATGCCTGGCCAGGGCAGCATCGTGCGTCACCATAATGAGGGTGCTACGGGCGGCGCGACACATCTCTAGGAGCATCGTATGGACCAGGGCGCCAGTCTCGGCATCAAGGCTAGCGGTTGGTTCGTCTGCCAGCACAATGGGTGGAGAAAACAGCAGCGCACGCGCCACGGCCACGCGCTGCATCTCGCCGCGAGACATCTTGGCGACCGGTGCTTGTCCATTGTGCACCCCTACACATGCCAGCAAGTCGTTCGCCCGGTGCCGCAGCCAGTGTGGCACACGAAAATATGCAAAGCTTGCGGGCACCAGCACGTTTTGCAGGGCTGACATGCCGAGGAAGAGGTGGAAATCCTGAAAAATTAAGCCGACCGTCTGGCGTCGCCAGCGATCACGGGCACTTTCAGGCAGGAGGGTAATATCGACTGCCTCCCATTGCACGGTCCCCGTGTCAGGGGATACCAAGCCACAGAGCGTATGCAGGAGCGAGGTTTTTCCAGAGCCGGAAGGCCCAGTAATGGCCACGGCCAACGACGCGGGAATACACAGGGACGGGACCTGCAACACCTGCAGGAAGCGTTGCCCGGGTAACGCATAGCGCAGGCGGAGATTGCTCACACACAGGCTTTGCCCCTGTGGCTGGGCCTCTGGCCCTGGGTGGGAAGGGCTACTGCAACGGCTGAAATTTCGCATTGACAATACGGAGCAAACTGACAAAACCCGTGTTGGGATCGACTTTCGACCCCACTTCGAGAATGCCATGCACTTCAATAGGCCTGGACGCTGGCACCGGCTCAAGCGTCCGCTGTAAATACACCACAACAATATCCTGCGGCCAATCGGCATCGGATTGGCAGAAGGGACAGATGGCCACTGGTTGCCTGGTCAGCACAAAGAACCTGGCGTCGGGTTTCAGCGGCGGAGCCATAAAACCACGCATCAGCACCGCTTTCCCTGCCAGGGACTGCACCTTCTCGGAGAGTTCGAGACCAAGCACCCCAACCGACTTATATAACTCAGCAAATTGCAGGCGCTGCTCCGTATCAGCGGCAAGGCCTGGTCTGGCCAGCAGGCAAAGCCCTATCAGGAGCAGCCATCTCTTTTGCCTGCAGGCACACTGCAGCACAGGAGGCCCCTTCATACCCCGGGCTTATTGCTGGGCGAGTTTCCCGTCTCCCAGTGCCAGGGCATTGGCAATAACGCGGAACAGCTCCGTGTTGTCCATAAAGCCCGCAACCTGTTCTGCCCCAGGCCCCATGGCCGTCAGGATGACATCTTCACCCGTGTGTACGCCCGTACTGGCCGTGCGTGGCAGGACGCCAGTGCGGAGCATGGCCCCAGGTATGTCCTTGTACTTCTCGTTTGCCACGTAGATTTTGTCCTGTTGGACTGCCGGAGTAAACGGCCCATCAGCTTTGACCCGGAAGGTCTCGTAATAGTCTGGGAAGTTGCTGAAGAAGATGGCCAGGCGTTTGGAGACGTTGAGCGTATCCGGATAGCCATCCCCATCTGTGTCTTTATAATTGGGGTAGCCCGCTTTTTCATAGACCCCGACCTTGTCCCGCATCTGTTCCGCCGGTATCGTGTCGTCCACCGTCCCCACAATGGAGAGCCCATGGCTGTGGTCAGCGGTGACCAGCACCAGCGTACTCGGATTTTTGGCGGCAAAATCTTTGGCTAATGCTACCGCTTGATCGAGCATAATGGTGTCCATCACGGCCCGTTCCCAATCTAGCGGGTGCGAGTATTTGTCGATCAAGCCGGCCTCGACCATGAGCAGAAAGCCGTTGTCGTGGCGTGACAGGATCTTCAGGGCGGCTGCGGTCATCTCGACCAGGTCCGGTTGATCCGGAAACTTGTCCACCGTCCCCTTCTTGAGAAACTTCCGATCCAGCACACCGTCCATATTCCCGGTGTGGAACAATCCCAGGAGCCTGGTGGTTTGCGGATCGTCTGCTACCGCCTGCAACTCCCCGGCCTTGATAACCAGGGGATACCCCGCTTGCTTGAACTTGGTGATGTAGTCCAGCTCGTCTTTGCGCTTGGAGCCAGGGGTGGCTTGCGGCAGGAAATACGCCGAGCCTCCCCCAAGGAGGACATCAACGCCGCTGTCAAAAAACATGCCGGTGATCTCCGCTTTGTCATCACGACGCCGTGTATGGGCGACCATAGAGGCTGGCGTGGCATCTTCCACTTCCGCATCCGTAACGACCCCTACTGCCATCTTGTGCTTACGCTGCACCAGGCTCGTCAGCGTTTCCACTTTGGGATCATCGAGGCTGTTCTTGGTGCGGTCGGCGTAGACCCCAAGCGCGCCAGAACTCGATTTGTGTCCAGTCGTGTATGCATGCGCTGAGTTCGCTGAATCCGTGATTACTGAATCCACTCCCGAGGTCCCCAACAGGGCCATATGCGGCATGGCGTCCATGGCCAGCGTGCCGTGGTATTTGCCCTCCATGATGCCTTTTGACAGAATACGCGCCGCCGTGCGGTGTGCCACGCTCATCCCATCCCCAATAAACAGGATAACATTTTTCGCCTGGCGGATTGCCCCGGTGCGATAGACCTCCCAGGTCACCTGCGCACTATTTTTCCCGTCTGTGGCCACCACTGTATATGTGCCAGGCTGGTCGAGGACAACGTCCCGTAAGAGAAGGGCCGACGCTTCCATGCCCTCTTCTTTTTCGATGAAGGTGGCAGGACGACCCAGTGCGGCGGCATGGTCAACCCCATTCACAGTGACCTTGACGGCGGTCTGCAGCACAACACCCGGGAATTCCACCTTGAAGTCGAATTTGGCACCGGCGAGAATCGTGGCCCGATCGATCGGATAAAGCGTCTGCGCTTGGAGCGGAGTTCTCAGCACGGTGCTGGCAAGCAATACCACTAGAGTGAGCGTCCAGCTTGTCCGCATCTCTCTCTCCTTTCTGCTCAGTTGCCTGTACAGGGTTCCCAATAGCTACAGCAGACCTCACAACCTTGGGCACGGTGCTGGGTGTATGGGCTCATCACCCCGCTATCCTGCCCTCGGAGCCCTGTCCACGTGTGACCGCTTTAACCTGCTTGGGCCGCGAGACGGGTGAGTGCTGTACGTTCAGGCGATGCAAGATCGGCGTCCTGCCATCGCTGGCTGACCTCGTGGAGACTGGCCCGTGCGGCCTCTGACTGTCCGCGTCTTACCTGGGCACGACCCAACCAGAACAGGTCACGAGCCGAGTCGCGACGCTTCAGGCGTGTGCGCAGCATGGCTTCGGCCTTGTCAAACTGCTCGGCGCGGAGATAAGTCTCCAGCATGGTATCCTCAAACACCTCCCGTTGGGCGTGGCTGCCCCCAATGCGGGCGAGCTGGTCCATACGCGGCTCGGTGAAGAGCGGTTCCATGTATCTGACCGCCTCACTGTATGCCCCGTGTGCAAAGGCATCGATACCCAGCGCCAGGGGGAGCGTGACTTCCCTGGCCAGGACATCCCCCGTATCCGCGAGGCCCCGCAGTCGGTCAATCATGTGCCCCATGTAGACCTCGTCGCCGGCAACAGCGAAGGCCAGGGCGGCATGGGCATCTCTGAAGGCTGGGCCGGGTCTTGACGCCGCCGGGGCAGCGAGGTCGCGCACCTCCTCCGGTGGGAATGGCGGTGTGGCGCCACTGTACATATACACACGCCACAGGAGGGCAGCACTATCGTTTAAGGCAGGGGCGCTGTTGGCGGCCACCGCAGGCCGTATATCTGCCTCATAGAGGGCAAGCGCCCGCTGGTAATGGCCTCGCGCTAACTCGAACAGCGCCTGATGCCAGGAGAGGTGGACGTGATAGGGCGCACGCGGGTCAAAGCCCTTGAGCCAGGTGTCCAAAAACTCCCCACCTCCCGCAGCATCACCGGTCTCGAAGAACACGTGGGCGACGGAGTGGGCGGCGACGGCATTGGTTGGACGTAACTCCAGGGAACGCTCTGCCAGACGACGCGCCTCCTCCACGTGTCCTGTTTCGTGGTGTGCGAAGGCGTACGAGCCCAGAAAAGCCCAGTCGTCCCCATATGTCGACGCAACTCCCTGCATCATGGCGAGAAGCGGCGCCGGGAAACTGGCAACCCCAGCGCCACTGCAGCCGAGCGAAAACAGGCGCTGCGCCACCCTGATCATCAGTATATCGCGTGGGTAATCGGCCAGGTGCTCACAGATGAGGGCATAAGAGCGGGGGCCCTGGCCATTGACGAACAGGGCGATCGCCTCAATCTGTTGTTGCTCTCGGCGCGACAGCCCTGGAGCCAGCGACTGCGCCTGTTGCGCCCGTTCCCTGGCCTCGGGGACCTGAGCGCGCAGATGCCACATATACGCCAGAGCGCTGTGCGCCAGGGCAAACCCTGGATCGGCCTCAATAGCCTGGGTGAATTGTTCCTCAGGGCCGAAATTCTGTTCCAGAAGCAGATCGAGACCTTCGACGAAGCGCTCGGCCGCCACGGGAGAACTGGTGGTGAGAGGCAGTCCATAACGGTCCTGCATCTGGGAATGGTCTGGCATCTCTGGACTCCTTTCATTGGCCATGGCTCATTACAAGCTTATACTACGCCATACGTCTTTCACTGCCGCTTGTCCGTCTCCCAGGTGATCAGTAGCTGCCGCGCCGCCTGATACCAGAGGGGACGGAAGCCCTCGGGATGCTGGGCAAACAGCTCATGGAAGTGAGTTTCAACCAGGTCACGGGCCCGTGCCTGGTCTTCCGGCCGTAGCCATCGGCCCTGCAATGCCCAGTGCACGGCGTCCTGGTGCGTCTGTGGCAGCCCTTGCTGCATCGCGCCTGGGATCAGGGGTGTATCCGGAAGCACGCACACGTCTGGGAGGATGTTCATCTCCCACAAGACCGGCAACAGCTCCCGGTGTCCTGGGGCAGGCGCTTGCTCTTCCCCATAGACGAGGCGAAAGAGCGGTGCACTCTGGTTGGGCGAGGGCACGCTCCAGAGGGTGATCATCACCCGCCGGCGGGAGGCGGCGGCCATTTTCTCGATGAAGGACACGATGTCATGGACAAAGTATGTCACACTGGAGGCAAGGGAGACATCCCCAGAGATGTCTTTGGCGGCAAGCCAGTCAGCTAAGACAGGGCGGGCGTTGGTGATGCCCGCCTGTGCCGCGCACGCCTCGAACTCGGCGAGCATGCCGGGAGAGGAATCCACGTTGATCACCTGGCGGCAGCGCAGGGCTAGCGACAGACCGACCCGTCCGGCACCGCCACCCACGTCTAGGAACACGTCATCTGGCTGCACGTAGGACGCAACGACCTGCAGGTTGGCATCAAGGTCGCGGTGCGGATC
>Ga0081455_10000926_pt1 | contig 37576 bp, 40 predicted proteins | sample TabmetS3T2R1_FD_70207 | JGI IMG/M metagenome (GOLD analysis project Ga0081455, IMG submission 70207) | Tabebuia heterophylla rhizosphere microbial communities from the University of Puerto Rico - S3T2R1 | ecosystem: Host-associated > Plants > Roots > Rhizosphere ... | reverse complement strand
GATCTCGAGGTTTGGTTGGCACGCTATAACTCGAAGTAAGAGGCGAATTATGGGTACTTTCTTAGAAAACTACGAAACGGGTAGAGCCGTAGGCGTGCACGCTATTGTTCACTGGCGGTAAAAACTGGCAGGATTCGGATCGGGGTTGAATGTCGAAGCTAGCGCTTGACCGTAAAGAAGATAAGGGGGACTCGGTCGACGCGCGCCCAGAATCGCCGAACGTCTTTTCGCAAGGCTCGACTTTAGTGTGTCGCGGTCAAGGCCAGGGTCAAAATCCGTTGGATCATCCGGGGATAGCTGAGTCCCGCTTTCAGGGCGGATTGGGCGAATTCATCTTTGCGGTCGAGATTCGGATTCGGGTTGGCTTCCAAAACGACGATTTCGCCTCCGAGTGTAATACGTAAATCGATCCGGCCATAGCCGCGAATGCGTAAAGCTCGGTAAACCGCGCGACAAATTTTTGAGATGCGCTGGCCGATGCCGTTCGGAAGCGGTTCGGCAAACACGTTTTGGATTCCCCAGCGTTTCCGATAGGCGTCGTCCCACTTGGCTTTGAACGTCGAGAACTTCGGTTGGCCTTCGGGAACTTCGGAGAAAATCACTTCGCGGTAGGGAAAAACACGCAGACGGTCGTTGCCCAAAATGCTGACATAAAGTTCTCGTCCTTCGATGTATTCCTCCGCCAGGGCTTCCTGGTTCAGCCGTTCGTGGATGAAGCGAATGCGTTCTTCGAGCGCTTCGTCGTTGTCGACGAACGAATCAAGCGAAATACCGACGGAGCCCTCTTCGTTTAGCGGCTTGATAAAAAGCGGGAAGTTTAAGCGTTTTGGTTTCTTGATGGCTGAGCCTGGAGAGAAAATCGCGAAGTTCGGCACCCGAATGTTGTGATAGGCCAAGAGTTCCTTGGCCATCCCTTTGTTCTTGCACAAGGTCAGCCCGGTGGGACTCGATCCGGTATAAGGCACGTCCATCATCTCGAGCAAGCCAGCGACGTTGCGATCGTATGCTGACACTTCATTAAAATGCTCGGTGAGGTTGAAGACCACGTCGGGGGAATTGGTTTTGATCTCGTCGATAATCATCCCAGGCTCGTCCCAGACTCCGATGGTTAGAACTTCATGTCCGAGTTTCTTAAGAGCGGCGATGACATGGGCCTCGGCGGCCCAATCATCCGTTTTTAGCTCTTTGGTAAAATCCTGATCCTCGGGCGGCGTGCCCGCGGTGTCGAACAGGACCAAGACTTTGTAGCGTCTTCGCGGTCGCTCCATCGGTCAAGAGTCCTTGAATTTGCCGGTTAAACGATAGTGAGATGCGAGCGTCGCGAGATAGGCGGCGATTTCGACGCCGGCAGCGTCCGACCGAAGCCGCAAGTCCAATTCGGCGCAGCGGTCGGTCAATGCGCGCAGCAAGCGGTGGAGCGTGAACTTGGGCTCGCCCGTCCATGCGGAGACCGCGTTCAGAATAGGTTTTGTCGACCGACGCAAAAAAGTCGCTGCGCGTTCGGTGTTAGATGAGGCCGAGGAATTGACGAATAGTTTTTTGAGATCGGCGTCAAAAAAATCTGGAAATTCCTGCGCATAGACGCGTCGCCGGCGTTTGTAATACACAGCCAATCGGGATCGAAGCCGGGACGCCTCGCTCATCTTGGTTTTCGAGAAAACCAGCGGTGGTTTGCCGGCTAGCTTGCCCATTAAAGTATCCACGTACTCCAGCTTCTCAAGCGCCTTCCAAGCTTTATACTGTTGCTTCCAGTCCAAATTCGGCGTCAGCCAAATCGCGACGGTTTCGGCGAAATCTTCTTCGGGATGGCTCTGCGCGTACCAGCCACCTAAGTGACGCACGAAGCGCTTGCTATAGGGACGGGCGCGAAAGCTTTCCGAGTATTCCAACGATGGCGGTCCGAACAACTTTTGCCAGCGGGTTTCTTTTTCCAGCAGGTAGGTGTGATTCAGGACATGCCCCATCTCATGGCGCAAAAGGCTCATGCACCACGCCTCCGTGCCGCCCTCCACTTCCATCATCATCTTCTCTTCGAGTCTTTTCAGTCGCGGGTGGGCGAGATAAAAGGGGATGGCGATGGTCGCGCATCCTTCGGGGCAAAACCATTCATCGCCGAGGTAACAGATGGGCCTGAAGGAAATTCCCTTGGCGGCAAGCTCGTCGTAAAATGCTTGGATCCGTGATTCGAGTTCGGTGCCTGGAATTTTGAGCTTCAGATCGCAGATACGCATCTGCAGAAGCTCATCGTCGCTCAATCCCGCCAGTTCCGGGACAGAGGCCGCTGCCTTTGTCGGCTCGGGTTTTTGTTTGCTTTCCGCGACGTCCATCCCGTCTATTTTAGCATCGGGCGCGGAAAGCGGCTACTTCCGCTTATTTCTATATTGTCAACACGACCTTGCCGAAGTGCTCGCGGCCTTCGAGGTAGCGCTGGGCCGCTCGGACCTCCGCCAAGGGAAACATTTTACCGACCACGACTTGAAACTTTTTGTCCTGTACAAGCTTTAGGATCTCGTCGAGTTTTTTGAAATCTTCCGGCTTGGCTTTCAAATAATTCGTAATCGAAAAACGCGTCGCCACGCGGCCCTCTGTCAGAGCCGGCGGCGTATCGGGAATCGCGCCGAAGGCGCCACCGATGGAGACAAGACGGCCGCCCGGCGCCAACACTTGCAAACTCTTTTGATATACGTCGCCGCCGATCATTTCCAACACGACGTCAACGCCGCGATTATTTGTCACGCGCAGGACTTCCGGCAGAAAATCGTTTTGGGAGACATCGATGGTGACATCGGCGCCCAGTTGTCGCAGTCGGCGACATTTCTCTTCGCTGCCGGAGGTGGTCACGACTTTCGCGCCGAGACGTTTGGCGATTTGGATCGCCGCGTTGCCGACGCCGCTACTGCCGCCTTGAACCAGCAGCCATTCACCGGCTTTCAGAGCGCCGTCCGTCAACAAGCCGAACCACGCGGTGAGGAATACCGTGGGAGTTGCCGCTGCCTGGGCGAAAGTGACCCCTTCGGGGACGGGCCGGACTTCGGAAGTCTTGGCGACGGCGTATTCGGCGTAACCGCCGAGGCTCGGATAGGCAACGACACGCTGCCCAATTCGGTATTCATTGACACCGGTGCCCAGTTTTTCAACGGTGCCAGCGAATTCGCGGCCAGGAATAAGGGGGAGCGCATCGGCTGAAATACGGTAAGTGCCTTTGCGTAGGCCGAGATCTGCTCGGTTCAGCGAAGCCGCTTCGACTTTCATCAGAATCTCGTCAGCTTTCGGTTCGGGCACCGGTACATCTTCGTATTGGAGAACCTCTTCCGTTGGGCCGAATTTGTGGATGCGAATGGCTTTCATCGGTTTCGCCTCCTTTTAGCAGTATGTTGACAAAACCTTAGCGAGGATTGGGTTCCGGTGTCAACGTGGGAAAGAGATACTCGTAGAGAGTTCATAAATACTTCGTCAAAAGCCAAGGGACGAGCCCTTCCAAGCGCGGGCGATAGGTCTGTGCCTTGACGGCCGCCACCCGATCCACTCCAAGGGCGGTTATTCCAAAGCTCAGGGCCTGAACACTACCTTTACGTTCGGGTGCCCGCGCTTTCCACGACACGCCCCTTGGTTCTCGCATGTCTACTAATCGGTGAACTCCTTAGCATCTATACAATTAACTTTAGTGCTTGCCTCGGTTGGGATAAGTGATTATGCTTATGTGAAATGAAGATCGGCCAACAACGGATTATGTAGCGCGCCTTCACGTCGTTGAAGGCAGGTGTAGTCTGCCTTCTGGACAAGCGCCCCAGTAGGCATCGACCTGCTGGGGCGCTCTGATTTTGGGGATCGTCTAATTGGTAGGACATCAGATTCTGGATCTGAGAATCCAGGTTCGACTCCTGGTCCCCGAGCCATTTCCCTTCCGTGTTTGGGGGTCGTCTAATCGGTAGGACATCAGACTTTGAATCTGAAAATCTAGGTTCGAGACCTAGCCCCCAAGCCATCTGGAAAATCTTTACGTTCTAATGTCGCGCCAGGGATTTAAGCTCGGTGTCGCGTAGTGCCTATCGATTCCGTTCCTGAAATTCGTCCCGCGGTTTTCATGCGCTCGTGTTGACGGGCGCAACAGGCTGGTAGTAGAAGAACGGTACTGGTTGCACCACGATTTTTATAGGTTGGAAGCCGGGAGTCTAGCCAAACCCTGAGCGGCTCAAAATTCGGCGCTTATAAGGTCAGGCGGATCAGGAATCTGAACTTGGACGCTGCATAGCTCTTGATTCCTTCGGAGGGAAGGATGCGGGTTTTGATTACGGGTGCGGGTTTGATCGGCACTCATACGGCACGGGAGTTGGTGGAACGAGGCGATGAAGTCACGTTCTTCGACGTCGCCCCTCGACCGGACTTCATCCGGCATGTCACGGGCAAGGACTTGCCCGTGATCCGCGGCGACATCCGTGATCTGGCAGTATTGGTTGATGCAATGCAACAAACTCGCCCCGAGTGCGTGATTCACCTGGCGGCATCGGTTGGCGAAGCAAACATCAACAATGTCTATGCCGGCTTTCAAGTTAATCTGGTTGCGACCATCAACGTTGCTGAGGCGGCGCGGCTCACCGGTGTGCCCAAGCTGGTCCATGCCAGCACCCAAGCGGTTTACGTAAGCGATGATCCCAAGGAATTGCTCAGCGAGGACTCACCCCTCGACAGCCGGGGCCGCGTCTACAATGCTTCGAAGCTCGGCTGCGAGCATGTACTGAAGACCTATGCGACGAAACACAAGTTTGAGTTGGCCTTGCTGCGGTTCGCAGGGGTTTATGGTTATTATTCAGTTGCCGGCGGGCCGGGGGTCGCCGTGCAAGCGGCGGTGTGGGACGCGATGGCAGGCAAGCCCGTGGAGCTGAATGTCTACGAAAGTGTCGATTTCATCTACGTCAAGGATCTCGCCAACGGCATCGCTCTGGTTGTCCACACGTCGCCTCTGCCACACCAGGTATACAACCTGGGCAGCGGCACGTTGACCACGGTCAAAGATGTCGAAGAAGCGTTGAAAAAAATATTTCCGGACATCCGGATGAGCCGTGGGGAACTGACTGCCGCGCGTCCACGGATGGACATCACACGGGCACGGTCGGAGCTGGGATTTAACCCGGAGTACAGGCTCGAAACGGGATTACGTGATTATGTCGCCGAATTGAAAAGGAGTTAGGCAACTTGAACTGAGCACGAATGACGGCAAACAACATGAAAGAAATTCAAGGAGGAGAAAACATTCATGAAGATCGTAGTCATCGATGATTATCAAAACGCCTTCAAAACACTTAGAAGTTATCCCAAACTGAGCGGCCATGAGGTTGTCGTATACACAGATACCGAAAAAGATGCAGCGAAGCTCGCCGAACGGCTCAAAGATGCCGAGGTGGTTGTGCTCACCCAGCAGCGTTCGGCTTTCCCGCGCGCGGTGATTGAACGGATGCCCAAGCTCAAGCTCATCGGCCAAACCGGGCGGGCGGCGACGCATGTCGATCTGGAAGCTTGCACAGAAAAGGGAATCATCGTATCGGCGGGAGGCACCGGCAATTCGAACGCGACGGCTGAGTTGACTTGGGGGCTGATTCTCTCCGCCTTGCGTAGCCTGCCTTATGAAGTCAAGCAACTCAAAGAAGGAAAATGGCAATCGACTGTCGGTATAGGCGTCAACAACAAAACGCTGGGCATTTACGCCTACGGAAAAATCGGCAGTATCGTCGCCGGCGTCGGCAAAGCGTTCGGCGCGCGAGTGGTCTGCTGGGGGCGCGAAGGTTCGACCGGCCGTGCCAAAGCCGCCGGCTTTGAAGTCGCGAAGAGCCGAGAGGAGTTTTTCGCCATGGCGGATATCTTGAGCTTGCATCTCCCACTGAACAAAGAGACCCGCGGCATCGTGACGCGCGATGATCTGGCGCGGATGAAGCCGACGGCATTGATTGTGAACCCCAGCCGAGCCGGACTGATCGCAAAGGATGCGCTGGCCGATGCGCTCAGAGCGGGACGTCCGGGCATGGCCGCGGTCGATGTTTACGAAGAAGAACCGGTAATCGGCGCCGATCATCCGCTGGTCAAGATGGATAATGTCACCTGCACGCCGCATCTCGGGTACGTTACCCGCGAAAGCTACGAAGAATACTATGCCGTGGTGATTGAGGATATTCTCGCCTACGCTGCCGGCAAGCCCAATCACGTGCTCAATCCCGAGGCGATGGCAGGACACTGAGGAAAACTCATAGGCTTCACTTGCAGTTCAAAACGTTCAAGCCGTTCAAATCGTTCAAAGCGTGCGCCGCTGGGATATTTTGAGCGGCCTGCAAATTCGAGTCTTTGAGCACAGTGTTAAAAAAACAATTTCATTTGAACGCGCCCTCTCGCTCCAACTCTTTTAGGGCGCGCAGATCGACAAAGTCTTCGAACTTGCTAGACTTCGCCTTGGGTTCTTTGCCGAGCTCGTCCAGGACGGTCTGAATTCCTGCGGTCGTGGGAAAGGGCCGGCGCGCCAGTACCTGTATACTGCGCATGGTGGCGTAGTCCACGGTTTCCACATCCTCGGTTCGCAGCACCGACCGAACCACGGCTTTAGCCGCGCTCGTGTCGGTTTGCAAGACGGTAACCGATTCGGACATGCTCTTAATGAGCGCCTTCACCATTTTTGGATTGCGCTCGATGTAGTTGCCCATCATGTTCAAAGAAAGAAATGGATAATCGATGTTGGTGGCCGCCAGATCCGCGACTACGTTAAATCCTTCTTTTTTTGCCCGGGGAACGAAATCAGCCGCCATGATTGTACCGTCCACGGTCCCACTCAGGATGGCCGCCATCCGGGCGGCAGAGTTGCCGATTTGCAGCACCGTCACGTCCTTGTCAGGGTCCAAGCCGCCATCCTTGAGCGCGAGGTTGCTTTGGAAGTGAGAACCGGAACCGAAGCGGCTGACCGCAACTTTCTTGCCTTTGAGCTGCTTGATCGACGTGATTGCTGGCGCCGTTAGATAGACGTGGTTGAATCGGTTGGCGATCACTGCCGTAATGCGCATGTCGGCGCCGCGGAGTTTCGCTAGCATCGCTTCAGAGCCCTGCGAAAAAGAGACATCAAAGGTTCCGGCGATGAGGGCCTGGTTAAGCAAAGATCCGCTGTTCACATAGACGACTTCGAGGTCGAGGCCGTTCTTGCGAAATAGGCCACCACGGCGGCCCATCTCCAAAACGTAATTATTGAGGCCCGTGCCGCTATAGCCGAGGCGCATCTTTTCGAGCGCCTGAGAATAAGCGAGGCTGTGTGAAGCGGCGACTGCCAATATAAACACTGCGAGCGAAGCTGTTATGCGAATCGCGACGTTATACATCATGACCTCCGCTGTCTGTCACAACGTGAAACCTGTGAGTAAGGTCGGTTTTAAAGCCTAGCACAGAATATGTGCCTCAACGGAGAAAAATCTTGCCGTATTCCTTTTTCTTTTGTTCAAAAGCCTTGGCATCGAGATTTTCCATCTGCACGTATTGAACTCGTTCCGCACCCGGCAAAGGCGGATAAATCCCCTTCCGGTTCACAAATTCGCCGTTTTCCGCGAGTATTTTCATGCTTTCATCGTCTAGATAATAATCGAGAAAGGCTTTCCCCGCGTTGGGATGGGGCGCTTTGTTGTTGAGCACCGCAAAGTGGCAGTCGCCGAGCATGCGCTCTAGTCTTACGTAATCCAAGGGCGCTCCTTGTCGGCCACTGGTGAAGACATACTTTACAAAGGTGATCGCAATCGGCATCTCCCCAGTGGTAACGCGTTCGCCGGCCGGCAACATAGATTCCACCAACACAGGTTTCATCGCTGCTAGCTCAACAATAAACTTTTCCGCTTTCTCCTTTCCCATGATCTTATGCAGGCTGCTCAGCCACTGGATGGTCGTAACATGCAAGGTCGGATCCGCCATCACGAGCATCCCACGGTATTTCGGTTGCACCAAGTCTTCGAGTGTTCTGGGCGCACTCTCGGCACGAACTAAGTTTTTGTTGTAGACAACGCCGACGATACCAAGCCGGCTGATCGGTCCCAGCTGTGGGTCAATCTGATCGTGCGGGTATTTTTTTGCGGTCGGCGAATCGTATTTGGCCACCATGCCTTCTTTGGCCATGATGTAAAGTGGATCTGTATTGTTCAGCACAACGTCATAGAGCGGATTCCCCGCGCGATATTCGCCCATGGCCCGGTTCATCACGCTCATAGCCGAAGCTCGCCAGTAGTCTGCGGCGAGTCCAGTTTTCTTTTGAAAAGCTTGGATCACCGCATCTACGACGGGTGTTTCCGGTGAGCCGTAGACGATCACTTTGCCGCCTTCCTTCTTGGCGGCGTCAATGAGTTTTGAATCCTGGGCCGCGGTTTCAGAAATGAACGATGGCAGCACAAGAATTATCAACGTGACTATAAACGCCATTTTGACCTCGCTCGTGGGCTTCAAGGTTCCATCTATGCGACCTTCTCCTAACACAGCAAGGTTTTGGGGGTCAATTCCTTGCTTGACAGGCTTGGAGGGCCTGTTATAGCGCTGTCAGAACGTTGGCGAAAGGAAGTTGGACTATGCAGATCATTGATGCTGATGGACATGTGAACGACCGGCCGTGTATGGACGAAATCTCAAAGTTCATGCCGGCGGGAAATCGCACCCAAGTGTTTCCGGCTTTCGACCATATTCACTTTCACTTCCTCGAAGGGGGCGAGCATCGATCAAGAACGGGAACTGTTGGGCCGAAAGAATGGACAGAGTTTATGGACGATACGGGCATTGATTGGACGGTCGTCTATCCGACTGCCGGGCTGGCTGTCGGTCGCATCATCTCCGAAGACTGGGCGGTCGCTGCCTGTCGGGCGTACAACAACTGGCTGTACGAGAAATTTACCCACGTGAGTTCGAGAATCAAAGGGATGGCTTTGATCCCGATTCAAGATCCACAGGCGGCGGTCGAGGAGCTGCGGCGGGCGATCAAACAACTGGGTATGGTGGGAGCGATGCTGCCATCCAATGGCGAGGGGATCAAAGGCCACTTTGGATCGAAGATTTATTGGCCCATCTATGAGGAGGCGGAAAAGCTCGGCTCTCCGCTGGCGGTCCACGTCGGCTGCCTGCACCATTTAGGTATGGATACCATCGGCGTTTACTATCCGGTCCACGCCTTGGGTCATCCATTCGGGATAATGGCGCAGGCGGCCGGTATGTTGTCCTACGGAGTCTTCGATCGCTTTCCTAAGCTCCGTGTCGGTTTTCTCGAAGGAGGGGCGACGTGGGTGCCGTTTTTCATGGATCGGTTGGATCGTTCCTATCCACACCATTTGCAAGTAGATGTCGATGGAGAATTTCTACCGAGCTCGAAGCCGGACGTGACCGCCAGCGAATATTTTCGACGACACGTCAAAGCCGGCCGGATTTTTGTCGGTTTTGACTGCGACGACCGCGGCCTTGGTTTCGCTGTGAAAGAAGCGGGCAATGAGCCGTTTCTCTTTGCCACCGACTTCCCACATGAAAGCTTTAGCGCCGAGTCTTGTAAAAAAGAAATCAATGAGCTTCTGGCGCGCGAGGATTTGTCACAAGCGGACAAAGAAGCGATCTTGGCGATCAACGCAAAGCGGTTTTACGGAATCGGTATTTGATCCAGCAGATTCTCCGCCAGCGCAACGGAATCTCTCTTCTCAAGCCGTCTTCTTCGCGCCTCCATGAACTAAGGAGAGCTCGATGTCGATGTTTTCTTCTTTTTGAATCGCGGCGAATCGTTCCCGCAGAGCATTGATGTTGGTCTTGGTCGGAACTGAAATTTCGGCCTCCAAGCGGAAGATCGGAGCGCCGCTCACCGGCGCGGCGTAGGTTTTTGTTTCCAAAGATTCGATGTTGATGCCGAAGTCGCTCAAAACACCGCTTATCTGATAGACGATACCAGGGTGGTCCATGCAGGACGCCGTGAGCTTATAGGGAAGAAATGATTCCGCTGGCTTTCGGGATGTGGGCGTTTTGATTGCAATGGCCAAGCCGGTCTCAACTTCCAATTCCCGGTAGTGGTTGGCGATCTTGTGGATGTTGCCGCCTTCACCGCTGATCAGGATGATCAGTGCGAACTCACCGCAGAAGACGGCCATCTTGCTGTCCTCGATGTTGGCGCTGTGGCGGGCGATAAACGCGGAAATTTTTTCCACCAGCCCGACTTGGTCCGGCCCGACAGCGGTTAGGATGAGATGATTCCTATCTGCCATAGATCTTCTCCCGCTAACGTTTATACCATGTAGAATCCATTCATAATGGCTTCGTACCAGATCTTGGCGACGGCGGGGGCGACGCCCTGCGTCAGCTCCGTCTCGGTATAGGACCAGGTGTGCACTCCCGCGCCGATCGAAACACAGCGCACTTTGGGTGCGGGATTAAGCTTCGAAAATAGCGAGAGAGATCGCTCACAGCGGCCGAGGGTCACGGTGTCGTCGTTAATCCCGTGAAGCGACAAAAACGGTGGCACCGGCTTTACGGCGGGCCCTGATAGCTCCCGCGTGTAGCCAAGGTATTGCTGAACCAGCGCTTGGGTTTCTCGATCAGACATCTTCAAGCGCGCGGCGGAAACCCGCGCTGCTGCTGTCAGTGAGTTCGTCGAGTTCTTATGGACAAAGTCTTCGGCCTTGAAGTTGGGGCGCTTTTTTCCGGTTTCCCAGCGCTCTAACGTAAGCTCCATGAGCATAGGAAGCCCAATACCTTTATCTTTCATTCCTTCGTAAAGATAGCGGGCAGTGTCGCGCCAGGTGCGAAGCCGCAGCCAGTTGAAGGGAAATTGCCAACTGTCCCGCGTCACCTCCGTATACATGTAACCGAACGGCGATGTGCCATAGCCGATGATCCCGAAGATGTTGGGGATGCGTTGCGCCGCCATGAAGGCGAACGGCCCACCGGTGGAATGGCCATGAATGTAAATCGAGAACTGGCCCTCCGGTAAGTGACGCCGCGCGGTTTCTTTCATTGCGGCTTCGAATGCCACGGGCCAGGCTGCCATGCGGTGATAAAATTCCGTTCCTTTTTTTGCCGACAGAGATATGAGGGTGCCATAGCTTTCACGCTTCGAAGTATCCTGGACGATTTCGTATTGGTCCCTTGCAATCTGCGTTTCTTTCGTCCAGACGGGAGTCCGCGCCGTTCCGTCAGGGTTCTCCACGTCACCTGGCCAATCTCTGCTGGGATCGAGTAAATAGAATCTTCCGGGGAAAGTCATGCTAGCGACTTTGATGCCGAATTTTTCGGCCAAGGTTTGCGCAACACGCTCAACAGATTTGTAATCGGAAACACCGCCATGGAGAAGAAAGATGCCAACTTTCTTGCCATCGGGTCCGGTCGGGATATTCGCTAAACCCTGCGGCTCATAGATCGTTACGCCGATATCCCAGTCCATTTCCAGGGCTTGAATACGAAAGACGTCTTCGTAAATTCGTGTCGGGAAACTGGGTCTCGCGGCGACTTCGTGGTGAAGTTTGAGAACTTCTTCTCGAGAAACGATGGAGGCTGGTTCCCAGGGGGATGACATGACTAAAATCCTCTGGCATGCTGGGGGGACTCTTTTAGAGTACGCGACCGGAACTGCGTATGTCAATGTGGATCGGAAAAAGCTTCGTATAATACGCGGCCGGTGGCGTCTTTAGGAATGGGTATCGACAAAAGCTCGGCGAGAGTCGGTGCGAAATCGATAATCCGTACGTCGCGCAGGTGATATCCCGCCTGGATTCCCGGTCCGTTCAATACCATGAGCGTTCGCATTGAAGGCCTGAGCGGATTCAAGCCGTGAATACCGTGCGGTTCCCGTCTCGCGACGATCTCTGTAGCGCCGAGCCTTGGATCCGGTTCATAGCCCGGCAATAAGTCAATGTAGATATCCCCGCCGGATTCTCCGCCAATCCCCATGGCGTTGCCATCGGTTTGCGCATCGTAAACAGCGGTTACGACTTGGCGGTCGCTGTCGCGTATCTCGAAGAGCAACTCACGAATTTGGCGCACGACTTCCTGGCGCTCCTCGGGAGTGACGATGCCGCCTTTTCGATCCGTGGAGTTGATCAGCAGGTAACCGTTGTTAAATGCGGGATAGATTGCTTTGGTTCTGGCGAGATCGACGCGACCGCGCTCGTCCACCGCCAAAATCCTTCTTTCCTGCAGGACCTTGTTGATGGCCACGAGTCGGTCGATGGCCTCCATGCCGTGGTCAGAAATCAGCGCGACTATGGTGTTTTCCGTCCGACGGGTCATTAGGAGGCCGAGCAATTCGTCCGACAGCCGATAGGCCTGTTGCAGCAGCGGACGCAAGCGGTCGGCAATCTCTTGACGAAAACCGGGAAGGCCGGGATCAAGAAAGCCGCGCCACATGTGCTCCGCTTCATCGGGAAACGGCGTGTAGGCGACAAAGAGTTCCCACGGAAGATGCTCGAGCGCCCAGCGGTTGGTTTCGGCAAGTTGATGTTGCGCGAAAGAAACCGTCTCAAGATAACGCTCTTCGGCGCTGCCGTTACCTCCGTTTGGCAGAGTGAGGCCAAAGGCTCCTTGACTGTACAGGGGATTGGCTCCGTTGCCGATGAAGGCTCGCGTCGCGCTGTTGGCATCGTTTAGCAAATCCGTACGAGATACTGTTTCAAGTGTCGGTCGCGTGAAGAAAAGAAGAAAATCACTGCCGTCGGGTTTTAGATCGAATAACCGGAGATAGGTAGCCGCATCGCGACCGTCATTGGTCTTAACATTGATCGGTTTGCTCCAAAAGAATTCGCCGCCCGGCCCTGCGGGCTGGCTCTTTAACTTTGCTGTGACTTCCTTTAAGGATCGCGTGCTGGCCACGAGCAATGTGTCATAACCTTCTTGTGGATCAGATGGGTCATCGATAAGCAGGCCGTAAAATCTCGAAGCGCCGATGGTAAAATTCATTTCCAAAGGGGGAACGACGCTCGAGGGGAGGTCCTCCCACGACTGGGCGGGTTGTGGCTTGGAGGTCCGGCCGTTGATCACCCCGTCGCGTCCGGCGACGCCGCGATAACCTTGAAAATGTACTCCCCGATCCGATTTGTCGCCACCAAAGGGAACGTGTGTAACAACTACTCTTCGTCCGGCGCGCTCGGCTGATGCCCATAGCGGCTCCGCTTGCAGAAGGGCATTGTTGAAGGCGTTAGTACTTTCCAAAATCGTAAATTGGCTCCGTGGCAGGCGCGGCACACGGTTGCCGCTGATGCCGGTGAGCCTTGGTGGTGCCCCAGTCCATAACGTTGCAAAAGCCGGGGCAGTAAGGGATGGAAAACAAGTTATCACGTCGTCGGCGAAGGCTCCGCCGGCGATCAGCTTCTCCAAGTTCGGAAGTTGCCCGGAGCGCAACATATCATGAACGAAAGACGGTACGGCACCGTCCCAGGCGAGGACGATGGCCTTGATCGGCGGCGTCTGTGAGGAAACGCAGGTGGGAAAAACAGACGCAAGCAGCAGCAGCAGAGATACGGACGCAGCAACTCGGTTATAAAGTAGCTTCACTGATATGCCTTCGAACTGCAGTCCTGACAGGTGAGTTCTTTATCCGGATTGGTGAACGGTGTGTCTTGCGTCTTCAAAGGAGATCTTGTGGATGTATTCGTCTTGGATAACGGCGTTGCAACCTCCCGTTCATCTGGGCAAGTTCTGGCCGTCGTTGAACATGGTGAGAGTAGCCGATCACGAATGAAAGTGTCAACAAATCGATTTCCAGGGGGCAGTGAAGCCCCTAGAGAACGCTTAGAAAATTATCTAAGATCTGAGCTCTTAGTTAACCCTAATCCGACAATGCATGCACAGCATGAGTAATGAGCGAAGGCGGTGAGACCGGAAGCCGTGGGCACCTGAGCAGACAGTTTGGTGGAAGGTAGGGTCGCCGGAATCATCACCCTCGGGGATGCGGAGTGGTCCTCGAGGTAGTGTCCCATTGCCCAGGGCTGCAGGGGGCTCATCGCCTGAGCTGCTTAGACATAATGTCGGATTAGGGTTAATTCCCGAGCTGATATGGAGGCTTTCCGAATGGTCAAAAAAATTCCAACCCGTCTCGAAAAAAACGGTCACGTGCGGATCGACGACTACTATTGGTTAAGAGAGCGTGACAATCCTGAGGTCATCGCTTATCTCAACGCTGACAATCAGTATGCGGAAAAGGAGATGGCACAGGCTCAGCCATCGGAAGATAAACTTTTCGAAGAGATCAAGGCCAGGTTCAAGCAGACGGACATGTCCGTGCCATACCAAAGGGACGGATACTTTTACTACACGCGGTATGAAGAAGGGAGGGAGTATCCGATCTTCGCGCGCAAGAGAAGTTCTTTGGACGAACGTGAGGAGATCATGCTCGACACCAACATTTTGGCCGAGGGGCACGAGTTCTTCGCCATCGGTGGTTTGGCGGTGAGTTCGGAACGCGATCTCCTTGCCTACGCAGTGGACACGCAGGGGCGACGGGTTTACACGACTTATTTCAAAAACCTTACGACGGGCGAGATGCTTCCGGATGTCATATCCGAAGTGAGTGAAAATCTCACCTGGGCGAACGACAACCGGACACTTTTCTACGCGAAACAGGATCCGACCACACTCCGAGCATATCAGATCTATCGCCACGTGCTTGGCAGTGATCCGGCCAAAGATCAACTCGTTTTCGAAGAGACCGACGAGACCTTTGCCGCGTATGTTTTCAAGACCAAGTCGAAAAAGTATCTGATGATCGTTTCGTCTCATACGTTGAGCCAGGAGTATCGCTATTTGGAAACGGATAATCCTACGGGGACTTTTAGCGTTTTTTTGCCTCGGGAACGGGATCACGAATATCACCTGGATCACTACCAGGATCGATTTCTCATACGCACTAATGACCACGCCAAGAATTTTCGCCTGCTGGCCACGGCCGTCGATAAACCTTCAAGAGAACACTGGCACGAGATAATTCCCCATCGCCAAGACGTCTTCCTCGGCGACTTCGAAATTTTTAAGGATTACCTGGTCCTCGAGGAACGTAAACGCGGACTCAATCACCTTCGAGTAGTGCCCTGGAGTGGCAGCGGTGAGCACTATCTGGAATTCGACGAGCCAGCGTATCGGGTAAATCTAGGCACAAATCTCGAATTCGATACGACCCTTTTGCGTTTTGAATACACCTCGATGAAAACGCCATTATCGGTCTACGATTACAACATGGTGACGCGAGCGAAGACCCTGCTCAAGCGAGAAGAGGTTCTTGGCGGCTTTGATGCGGATCACTATGTGACTGAACGCCTTTATGCTCGCGCGCCGGATGGCACCGAGATCCCTTTGTCGATTGTCTACCGAAAGGGAAGCCAGAGAAATGGGCAGAATCCTTTGCTGCTTTATGGCTATGGCGCCTATGGTCTCAGCATAGATCCCGCGTTTGCTTCGCCGCGGCTGAGCTTGATCGACCGCGGGTTCGTGTACGCTATCGCTCATATCCGCGGCGGACAAGAGCTCGGCCGCCAATGGTATGAGGACGGCAAGTTGCTAAAGAAAAAGAACACGTTCACTGATTTCATCGCCTGCGCCGAATACCTGATTCGCGAACGATTCACGAACCCAAGCAAGCTGTTCGCTATGGGGCGCAGCGCCGGCGGTTTGCTCATGGGGGCGATCACAAACATGCGGCCGGAGTTGTTCAAGGGTGTGGTTGCCGAAGTCCCCTTCGTCGACGTGATCACGACGATGCTCGATCCGTCGATTCCGCTCACAACCGGAGAGTATGATGAGTGGGGAGATCCCAATCAGCAGGAGTACTATGACTACATGCTCTCCTATTCTCCTTACGATAACGTGGAGGCCAAGGAGTACCCAAACCTGTTGATCACCGGGGGACTCCACGATTCACAAGTCCAGTACTGGGAGCCCGCCAAGTGGGCGGCCAAGCTGCGGGCGCTTAAGACGGACAAGAACCGATGCCTATTGAAGACCAACATGGACGCGGGACACGGCGGTGCTTCAGGCCGCTTCAAGAGACACCATGAGACGGCATTTTCCTATGCCTTTTTGTTGGATCTGGCGGGAATCAAGGACCCGTGAAGGTTTTGCGGCGGTTGACCTCACACCCCATCCCGGTCATTGGGATTTTTCTTTTTCTCGTCCCAGCTTTTGAGACGCTCTTTGATTCGGCTCTCATAACCGGAATCCGAGGGCATATAGTACTTTTTATCTTTTAGTTCCTTCGGCAAGTGTTCCTGCTCGACAACATGGCCCGGATAGTTGTGGGCATATTTATAGTTCTTTCCGTAGCCGAGTTTTTGCATCAGTGGCGTTGGCGCATTGCGCAGATGGAGCGGCACGGGCAACGTTCCATGCTCGTCCACATCCTCCGCCGCCGCGAGCATCGCTTTGTAGGAAGCATTGGATTTGGGTGCGGTTGCCAGATACGTCACCGCCTGCGCCAGCGGGATCTTGCCTTCGGGTAGGCCAACAAAATGAAAGGCATCCTTGGCTGCCACGGCGACTTGGAGCGCTTGCGGATCGGCGTTGCCGATATCTTCCGCCGCAAAGATGATCATTCGACGGGCAATAAAAAGGGGGTCTTCTCCGGCCTCAATCATTCGCATCATCCAGTAGAGGGCGGCATCGGGATCACTGCCGCGTAGACTTTTGATGAAGGCGGAAATGACGTTGTAGTGCTCATCGCCGGCCTTGTCGTATTGAAGCGGTTTGCGCTGCAATGCTTCCTGTAAGTGGCTGATTTCGATTTTTTGTTTTTTATCCTTGCGAGCCAAAGTCGCCGCGTTTTCCAGTGCGTTTAATGCGACGCGGCAATCCCCTTGAGAGTGTTGAATAACAAACTCTCGTGCCTCTACGGTGATCTCCAATTGCCATGTTCCGAGTCCTCGTCGTTGGTCCTGCAACGCGCGATCGATGATTTTGCCGATGTCATCGGCGTTAAGCGGATTCAGCACCAAAACCTGGCAGCGCGAAAGCAGTGGCGAGATCACTTCAAAAGAAGGATTCTCGGTAGTGGCACCGATCAAGATCAAGGTTCCTCGCTCCACATGGGGCAAGAAATTATCCTGTTGAGATTTGTTGAAGTGGTGAATCTCGTCAACAAAAAGCACGGTGCGTTTGCCGAGACGCTGCAACTCCTCGGCTGCTTGAATGATCTTCTTGAGATCTTTGACTCCGGAGGTAACGGCTGAGAAATGAACGCAGTTTGCCCCGGCAGAGCGCGCCAGGATCTGCGCCAGAGTGGTTTTACCGCTGCCCGGCGGCCCCCACAAAATGAGTGATCGCAGCTCACCTGCCGCGGTCAGTTCGCGAAGCAGTTTGCCGGGGCCGAGCAGCTGTTCTTGGCCGACAAATTCATCCAAGCTTTGCGGGCGCATGCGTTCGGCCAGCGGTTGCACGAGACCGGCTTGGGTGGATGAATTTAATTCGAATAAATCCATGATTTCATGCTATCATATCGAATCGACCAGGGTACAACAGGCCCAGGGACTCTTGTGGCAGGGCTGGCGAGCCCACGTCGGCGGGTTTTGAGATTAGTCATGGCCGAAAAATCAGAAAACGGCAAGCCATCATTGTCGCAGGGCGCGCCGAGAACTGTGCTATTTCCCGACTCTTCAATATCAGGAAAACTCAGCTACAATTTACCGGTAAAAATCGATAGCCGCTTCAGTGGTGAAATTAAGGCCAGCGATCTCTTGGTGGTGGGCGCGAACGCGCAGGTCGATGCCCATATCTCCGCGCGCCAACTTACGGTGGAAGGGAAGTTGGTGGGCAATGTACAGGTGGTCGGCTGCTTCGAAATCATGCCTGGCGGCCAGTTCCGAGGTGAGTTCAAAGTCGGAGAGCTCAAGGTTCACCCTGGAGCCGTGTGCGAAGGAAAAGGAAGGGTCTTGGGTTTCGCCGACGGAGCTGCTCAGTCGCCGGCGGGTCCCTCCTCACCATAGAGACGCGCTGCCTTACCGGACCGTTCACGCAAGTAATAAAGTTTGGCACGGCGCACCTTGCCGCGCGATACAACGTCGACCTTCTCGATACGAGGCGAGTGCAAGGGAAAAATCCTTTCCACGCCGACGCCGTAAGAGACTTTTCGGACGGTGAAGGTCGCGCGGTTGCCTGTGCCGGATAGGGCGATGACGATCCCTTCAAAAATCTGCGTCCGCTCTTTTTCACCCTCTACCACCTTCACGTGAACCCGAACGGTCTCACCCGGACGCAATGCCGGAATCTCTTTTTTGGATTGTTCCGCTTCAATTTGACTTAGGGTATCCATGTTAACTCCTGTGAAATTTACTGACCGCCCAGAAGTCGGTCGAACACGATCGCTGCGGCCGATCTCACCGAAAGATGATTATAGTCGGTCGGCCCCTCAATTGCTTCGAGAATGTAGTCTGACCGTGAGAAAATGGCTTCTGTGAGTCCCCATCCCGTGCCCAGAATGAGCAGGAACGGCTGACTTAACTTTATTAGCATGTCTCGGAGGTCTGCGAAAGAGGTGCGGTTTTCGCCTGATCTGGCAGAGGTCACGACCAAGATAGCTTTTTCCCCGCTTTCCCGCTCGATGTCAATCAGCACGTCGTCCAGGGTGTCTTTGATGCGAACCAGCGCTAGTGCTTCCTTGCGAGTGACGTTGTACTGACTGCCATAGCCTTGCTCCCAATGATCGATTATTTTGCTGGCAAGCTTTTGCAGGGCCTTCACCGGTGTGACCACATAGAAGCCGCGAATTCCGTAGGTCCTTCCCGAGCGAGCGATGTCATGAATGTCCATGTTGGTCACGGCTGTGGTCACTACTTGGCCGTTCTTGTCGTAGACGGGGTGGTGAAGCAGCGCAACATAGATAGGAGCCTTGATCCCCCAGGCTTGGGCTTTTTCTTCCAGAGTCAAAGTCGCTTTGGAAAGAAGATCTGGGCGCCGCTCACGGGTTAGCCGGACACTCGCCTCCCGCCGCCACTGCCTTATGCGTTCATGATCACCGGAAAGAAGCACCTCTGGAACCCTCATGCCGCGAAAATCTTCAGGGCGAGTGTACTGTGGATACTCCAACAGCCCATTGCTGAAGGATTCGTCCCCGGCAGACTTTTCATTTCCGAGGACACCCGGGATTAGCCGGGCTAAGGCGTCGATCACGACCATGGCGGCGGGCTCACCTCCGCTCAAAGTAAAGTCGCCCACGGAAAGTTCTTCGTCGATAAATGATTTAACCCGCTCATCGACGCCTTCATAGCGGCCGCAAACCAAGACCAAATCGTCTCTTTGTGACAATTCAGCAGCCTTTTGTTGTGTGAACACTGCTCCCTGGGGTGAAAGCAATACGACTAATGCCTTGGGACTGCGCGCGCGAATATCTTCGATGGCCGATACCAGAGGTTCTGGCTTCATCACCATCCCTTGACCTCCACCGTAGGGATAATCATCGGTCATGTGATGTCGATCGGTCGTAAAGGCGCGCGGATCCACCAGCCGAATGGATACGAGGCCCTTCTCCTGGGCCTTTTTAAGGATACTGTGACCCAGCGGGGACTCAAACATTTGTGGGAATAAAGTGACAACCGTAAAGTTAAGCATCGGCTTAAGTGTGGGTGCACCGAATGCGAAGACTAAAGATCCAGTAGTCCTTCGGGGGGATTGATGACCATCTTGCCGGTAGCAAAATCGACTTTCTCGATGATTTCTTTTACCGCAGGAATAAGGTGCTCTTTGATAGCACCGCTTACGACATACAGTTCTCCAGCTGGCGTCGACCACGTTCGAGCGACCACCCCGATTCGCTCTCCTTTGGTGTCGAAAACCTCCAGGCCTATCACCTGATAGTGGTAGTACGTACCCGATGGCAGAGAATCAAGATATCGTTCCGGTAGATAAAGGATAGAACCGACCCACGGTTCAGCATCATCAATCCGATCCATGCCGGATAACTTTACCAAAAATTGACCCTTGTAAGGCCGGCTCTTCTCAATCTCGTGCCTCGACCGCGTTCCATCCTTTTCGAGCCAAATCTCCCGGTTCGGATTGAGAACGGTTGTTTGAGGGTTGTAGGGTTTGAGTTTCAGCCACCCACCGATGCCATGGGTGGTGACTATCTCTCCAAGAGGGACGAGCCGCTCGGACACGGGTCTGACGCGGGAAGGCTATTTCTCTTCGACGATTTCAAGGACCACCTTGCGGTTGGTTCTCGAAGCTGCGGCGTTGAGAATCGTGCGGATGGATTTTGCCGTTCTACCTTGCTTGCCGATGATCCGTCCCAGATCTTCTTTGGCTACTCTTAACTCCAAAACCGAGGCGGTTTCTCCTTCGGTCTCTTTGACTTCGACAGCATCGGGATTGTTCACCAGCGACTTTGCCAGGTATTGAACGAGCTCCTTCATGAAGGAGGCGACCTCCTAGCTGGGGATTAGCTTGCTTTCCCCTGGCGCGCCATAAGCTCCGAAACGGTCTGTGTGGGTTTGGCGCCGCGCTTGATCCAGATATCGACCTTCTCCTGGTTCAGCTTGACGGCTTCGGCGTTGGCCTTAGGATCGTATGTTCCAACCTGCTCGATGTACCGACCGTCACGCGGAAAGCGCTGGTCGCAGACGACGATACGATAAAAGGGTTTTTTCTTTGCTCCGTGCCTGCTGAGACGAATTCTTACGCTCATATTTATCGTTCTTCTCCTCTATTGAAAAGGGTTGGGCATTCGGCTGAACAGTGATCGCACGCCCATCTTGCTCACCCGCTGCATCATCTTTTTCATCTCCATGAACTGTTTCATCAACCGATTGACATCCGTAACCGTGGTGCCACTCCCATGGGCAATCCGCAGGCGCCGGCGGCCGTTCAGAATTGCCGGATTGCGGCGCTCTTCGAGGGTCATCGAATTAATGATGGCTTCCACGCGTTTCATCTCTTGCTCGGCCTTTTCTGTATCCACCTGAGAAGCGATCTTCTTGGCGCCTGGAATGAGTTCCAGCAGGCTATTGACCGAACCCATTTTTTTGATCTGTTGGAGCTGAAGCTGGAACTCTTCCAAGGTGAATTGCTGTTTTTGAAAGGCCTGTTGTAGACGGACTGCTTCCTTCTGCTCGACGTTCTGTTGAACCTTGTCGATAAGCGAGAGGACATCCCCCATGCCGAGGATTCTCGATGCCAGACGATCGGGATAGAAAGGCTCGAGAGCATCAAGCTTCTCGCCGACACCGGAGAAAAGAATCGGCTTGCCAACCATCTGTCGAATCGAAAGCGCGGCGCCACCGCGGGCATCGCCGTCCAATTTAGTGAGAATTATTCCGGTGAGCCCCAGTTTGCCATCGAAGCCGATGGCCTGATTCACGGCATCTTGACCGGTCATCGCGTCGGCGACGAAAAGGATTTGATGGGGACGCACCGTGTTTTTTATCGAGGACAACTCTTCCATCAGTTCTTCGTCGATGTGCAAACGGCCCGCGGTATCGATCAAAAGGACATCACAAAAACGCTGCTTTGCCGTCTCCAAAGCCTGTTGGCAGAGGGTCACAGGGGAGACCGCCGGATCGGAATCATGAACCGGCAGCTCCAGTTCCTCGCCCAAGATCTTGAGTTGATCAATGGCGGCGGGTCGATAGATGTCTACCGGAACCAGATAAGGTTTTCTCTTTTTGTCTTTTCTTAGATACCGGGCGAGCTTTGCCAAAGTTGTCGTTTTGCCTGATCCTTGCAAGCCAACGAGCATGATGACCACGGGAGGAGCGACTTTAAGGTCAAGCTCGCGATATTCGCCGCCCAGAAGGTCGATGAGCTCATCGCGAACGATTTTTATGAATTGCTGCTCCGGGGTAAGGCTTTGCAAAACTTCCTGCCCTAGAGACTTCGTCTTGACCGATTCAAGGAAACTTTTGACCACCCCAATATGAACGTCAGCTTCAAGAAGTGCGAGGCGCACTTCCCGGAGGGCGTCATCGATGTTTTTTTCCGTGATCTTTCCCTGACCCCTAAGCTTTTTGAAGGTCAGCTCGAGTTTATCGGTTAAGGATTCAAACATACCCAAAGTGGCTAAGCTATTATATTTTCAAGGGAAAACAAACACTTTGCAGACTAATATGAAAACTCTCTAGTGTCAAGCAGAAGGCAAAAAAGAAAGGCCCGTTATGCCACCAAAATATACGGCATAACGGGCCTCACGTAGTTTCAAGGCTGGCCTTACATCATACCGCCCATGCCACCCATACCGCCCATGCCACCCATACCGCCTCCTGGCGGCATCGGAGGCATCGGAGACTTCTCTTCCGGCTTTTCCGCGACCATGGCTTCCGTTGTGAGCAGCATGCCAGCTACGGAAGCGGCGTTTTGCAAAGCAGTACGGACCACCTTGGCAGGGTCGAGGATACCTGCTTTCAGAAGATCTTCGTATTCCTCTGACGCAGCGTTAAAGCCGAAAGCTCCCTTGCCGTCTTTAACCTTCTGCAGAGCGATCGAGCCTTCCACGCCCGCATTAATGGCGATCCGTCGAAGGGGTTCTTCTAGCGCTCTCTTGATGATGGCGACTCCAGACTTCTCCTCGTCAGAGACTCTGAGCTTCTCTAATGCTGCCGATGCCCTTAGCAAAGCGACTCCTCCACCCGGAACGATACCTTCTTCCACGGCGGCTCTGGTCGCGTGGAGCGCGTCTTCGACACGGGCCTTCTTTTCTTTCATCTCGATTTCAGTGGCGGCCCCTACGTTGATCACCGCGACGCCACCGATCAGTTTGGCCAGACGCTCTTGCAACTTTTCGCGATCGTAATCAGACGTTGTTTCCTCGATCTGAGCGCGGATCTGTTTGATGCGCCCTTCGAGATCGGACTTTTTGCCGGCACCATCGACAATGGTGGTGTTGTCCTTGTCGACCACGATTCTCTTGGCGCGACCCAGATCCTGGACAGTAATATTTTCGAGTTTGATTCCCAATTCTTCGGCGATGAGCTTCCCGCCGGTGAGAATCGCGATATCCTCGAGCATCGCTTTGCGGCGATCGCCGAAGCCCGGGGCTTTGACGGCAACGCAGTGAAGCGTGCCACGGATCTTGTTGACCACAAGCGTCGCTAGGGCTTCGCCTTCGATATCTTCGGCAATAATGATAAAAGGCTTGCCCGATTTGGCGATCTGTTCCAGGATCGGCAACAGCTCTTTCATGTTGCTGATCTTCTTTTCGTGTATCAGGAGATAAGCATCCTGGAGCACACATTCCATTCTCTCCGGATCCGTCACGAAATAGGGCGATAGATAACCACGATCAAACTGCATGCCTTCTACGACATCCAACGTGGTTTCGAGCCCCTTCGCTTCTTCGACGGTAATCACTCCTTCTTTGCCGACTTTGTTCATCGCCTCCGCAATAACATCACCGATGGTCGAGTCATTGTTCGCGGCGATGGTGCCAACCTGGGCGATTTCTTTGGGGTCTTTGGTGGCCTTGGACAGAGTTTTCAGCTCGCCGGTAATGGCTTCGACAGCCTTGTCGATGCCGCGTTTCAGTGACATAGGGTCATGACCGGCAACGACCAATTTGACGCCTTCAGCGTAAATCTGCCGCGCCAGCACGGTGGCGGTGGTTGTGCCGTCTCCCGCGACATCTGAGGTCTTGCTTGCAACCTCCTTCACCATCTGAGCGCCCATATTCTCAAACTTGTCTTCGAGCTCCACTTCTTTGGCCACGGTGACGCCGTCCTTAGTCACGTTGGGCGCGCCAAAGGACTTGTCCAACACCACGTTCCTTCCTTTAGGTCCTAAGGTGACGGTCACTGCGTCCGCGAGTACGTTCACCCCTCTGAGAATCGCGTCTCGCGCATCACGATTAAATTTGACTATCTTGGCTGCCATTGAGATTCCTCCTCAGTTCACTTAAAAATTTACTTTTCGATTACGCCCAGGATATCTTCCTCGCGCATGATCAGATGCTCTTCGCCATCAATGTTGATTTCCGTTCCGGAGTATTTACCGAAAAGCACGCGATCGTTGACTTTGACGTCCATCGGAGTAACCTTGCCATCCTCGTTAAGTTTGCCTTTACCGACCGCGACAATCTTTCCTTCTTGTGGTTTTTCTTTTGCGGTGTCCGGGATAATGAGGCCTCCCTTGGTCTTCTCCTCTTCCTCGATCCTTTGAACTATGACCCGATCTTGCAAAGGTCTAATCTTCACCTCTGGTCTCCTTTCAGATTGATTCAGTTAACCGACCGATTTTAAACAGATTTATCTGGAGTCGATGCGTCGCCGTGTGCTACGGGACTTCCCAAGAGCGCGATAAATCTAAGCATTAATCTCATTCTGTCAAGCCTTGGTAGACAAAATTTTCAGCTTATTCAACCGAGTAATCGATCCGGAAAGCTCCAGGGACTCACTCTCTTCTTTGTTTCCTGATCTCTTCTTCAAAATATTTGCGGTAGAGAACATCCCATTCTCGGCTTCCGGGCGGTACGTGACGCGAAAGCGAAAGGATCTTTTGGCGGACTGTTTCGTCAAGATGATCCTCGTGCTGAAAAAAGTCATGCAACACTCTTTTGGTCTCGCTAAGCACTCGTCCCGCATGGGAGAAATCCGCGAGATTTCCTTTCTCTAGGCCGTCAACGATTAGATGCGCGAGATGTGAAATCCGGCTTTCCGACAGTCGGCTCACAAGATAAACCCCTTCTTGGCAGCAAGCTTTTGCTTTGCTAGAAGAAACATCTTGTAAGGATCCACATCCTTTGTGCCTCTTGCATAGGAGGCAAGCATCGTTCGCGCTTCCTCTTCGATCGCCTCTTCTTCAGCGAAGTTATGACTGATAATCGCGATGATTTTGGCTTTCAGTTCAGGATCCGTAGCCTTCGAAGTAATCAACTCCTTCGCGTGATAATTCGCCAATAACCTACCGGCAAGTCTGTCAAGCTGTTCCTGTTTTATCTTCATCGGTTGTGGAAAATGTTGTGGATAAGTCGCCCAGAACCAGTGAGCAAACTAGCTGAAGCTGTTGAATCATTCTACTTTTATCCGCGTTGATCGATGAAGTCAACGATGGGAATTCCCGCAAAGACCACCGGAGAAAACGAAAGGACATAGGAAAGTGCTTGTCAGAAAAGAGCTTTTTTGACAAAATAACACTCCAAGCGCTTACAGCGGGGTCCTCTTAGCGCCAATCAATGAGTTGTCCACAGGCTTTACTCCGATCGCTTCTTGCCCAGATGAAACGGGTTGTGGAGAAGTGGGGTGGCTGTTCATAAACCTGCGCCGTTAAGACGGGGAGGAAAAATCGGCGTCGTCGCACCTGCTGGCTGCATCGATGACGAACTACTGTTTGCCGGGGTTCGGGCTGTGCGGCAGGAAGGGTTCCAAGTCGAGCTTGCTCCCGCAGTACACGATAGAAAAGGCTATTTGGCGGGCGACGCCGAGAAAAGAGCTCGAGATCTTGAAGCCTTCTTTTGCCAGTCTGATCTCGACGCGATCTTTTGTGCTCGCGGCGGTTTTGGCTCCATCCAGCTCCTTCCTCATTTGACTGATCGCATCCGATCGCATCCGAAAGTTTTTGCTGGTTACAGCGATGTTACGATTCTCCTAAACTGGCTTTTGCAAAGATGCGGCATGGTGACCTTTCATGCGCCGATGGTGGGGATGGACTTCGCCCGCGGATTGACCCAACGCAGCAGAGATCACTTTTGGGGCACTCTGACTGGGGAAAAGTGGAGGTGGCAAGTTGCGGTCGGTGAGATTATTAGACCCGGCAAGGTGGAGGCCGAAATGATAGGGGGATGTCTTTCGGTGCTTGTTACAACTCTAGGGACACCGTACGAAATCGATACCGTCGGCAAGATGCTTTTTTTGGAGGATGTTGGGGAAAAACCGTACCGCGTGGAACGAATGTTGACGCATTTAAAAATGGCCGGAAAACTTGAAAAGTTGGCCGGTTTGGTTTTCGGAGATTTTACTCAGTGTGAGGGGGAAGGGCCCAGGGATATTCGGTCGATCATCGGCGAACTCTTTCATAAAGCGCCCTATCCGGTGGTCATGGGCATGCCCGCGGGGCACGGACAAGAAAACCTCACATTACCCTTCGGCGTCGCAATGGCGCTGGATGCAGGCGAAGGGACCTTAGCTCTGATCGAGTCACCGGTCGCGTGATGGACAAAATTGCTGTGCGGGAATTAGTAACCCATTTCAGACGAAACTGAAAGTCAATTGTGGATTTTAAGCCGGTCGAAGATGCCTGTAAACAAGCGGTGGTTCAAGGGGTGTTCCCTGGAGCGGTGTTGCTCGTGGGTAGGGGAGAGGAAATTGTCTATGAGCACGCGTTCGGCTCGCGGTCGCTCGTTCCTAAGAGCAGTCCCATGTATACGAGCACGATCTTTGATCTGGCTTCTTTAACAAAACCTCTGGCGACCACCGTCGCCATTATGCTGCTTGTGAGCGAAAAAAAGCTTAGCCTCGATGATCGGGTGACTCGTTTTTTCCCCGCCTTTGGAAGCTTCGATAAGCAGGCGGTGACACTACGGCATTTACTGAACCATTCCTCGGGGTTGCCGGACTGGAAGCCATATTACGAGGACATCCTCAAGAACGAGAAAGGGGGAAAGCTCAACTTCGTCGCTAGCCGAGCGGCCAAACAATATGTGTTCGCGGAGATCCATCGCGAGAAACTGGTCAGTCCGACCGGGGCACGGTGTCTCTACAGCGATCTCGGTTTCATGGTTCTTGACGAAGTTGTCGAGGCGATTAGCGGGGGCCCACTAGATCGCTTCTGCCAAGATCGGATATTCACACCCCTTGGTCTCAGGAGCATGTTCTTTATTGATCTAGCGCAGTTGGATAGCCAACGACTCCAGCCGGTGGAGGAGATAATAGCCCCCACCGAAGACTGCCCGTGGCGGAAGAAAATTATCTGCGGCGAAGTGCACGACGATAATGCTTACGCGATGGGTGGGGTGGCGGGCCACACCGGGCTTTTCTCTTCAGCACGGGACATTCATCAGCTCCTAGCGTGCCTCAACGGCTGTCGCCGCGGCGCAAATACATTTTTGCCTCAAGCCTTGATCCAGGAGTTTCTTTCAAGGGACGAATCTGTGAAAAGTTCTACCTATGCGCTGGGCTGGGATACGCCGTCAGAGAATAAGTCTTCCAGCGGAAAGTGTTTTTCTGTCCGTTCTGTCGGTCATCTTGGTTTCACCGGAACCTCGATCTGGTGGGATCTGGAAAAAAACTGTCACGTCATTCTCCTATCAAACCGCGTCCACCCTTCGCGCAAGAATGAAAAGATCAAAGAGTTTCGACCATACATTCACGATTTGATCATGAAGACGTTAAATCCATGAATTACCTTCCGCCGCCTGGCAGTCACATTCACTTGATCGCTATTTGTGGGGTAGGCATGGCCTCCCTCGCGGGCCTGTTGCAGTCCAGAGGATATCGCGTCACCGGCTCTGATCAAAACGTTTACCCACCGATGAGCACTTACCTGCAAAAGGTCGGGATTCCGATTCTCTCGGGCTACAACGCAGCGCACGTGCAGCCGCGGCCTGATCTTGTCGTCATCGGCAATGCGATATCGCGGAACAATCCCGAAGCCGACGCCGTGCTAGGCCTGGCGATTCCTTATATTTCGTTTCCGCAGGCTTTGGGCCTGTTTCTCATTCAGTCGCGGACTTCCTTGGTCGTCGCCGGTACCCATGGTAAAACCACGACTTCTGCGCTTGCTGCATGGGTGCTTGCACGAGCGGGCTTGGATCCCGGTTTTTTTATCGGGGGCGTATCGCTCAACTTCAATAGCGGATGGAATCCTGGAGGCGGAAAGTATGTTGTTCTAGAAGGAGACGAGTATGACAGCGCCTTCTTCGATAAGGGACCCAAGTTTCTGCACTACCGGCCACACAACGTCATTCTTACCAGCGTGGAGTTCGACCACGCCGATATCTATCGTGACCTCGATCATCTAAAAGATGCATTTCGCCGGTTGGTGGAGCTCATTCCGCCGAGCGGCTGTCTGATTGCATGCGATGACTACGGAGCAGTACGAGAGGTTGTCGGTGCGGCGCGCTGCCGGCTCCTCTACTACAGCGACAAAACTTCAGCGGACTGGACAGCGAGTAACATTCAGATCCGCGATGGGAAAAGTCTTTTCGAGCCTTTTTACCGAGGCGCATCCGATGGCCTGGTCGAGCTGGGCATGATCGGTCGCCACAACGTGCAAAACGCTCTCGCGGTTTACGCCATGGGCAGAGAGTTGGGGATCGACCGGGACAAGTTGCGCGACGGTTTGGCAACATTCGCCGGGGTCAAGCGGCGGCAGGAGATCAAGGGCACCGTAGGTGGCGTGCTGATCATGGATGACTTCGCCCATCATCCGACAGCGGTCAAAGAAACCCTGAGCGCGGTTAAAGAGGCGTATCCGGGGCGCAGACTTTGGGCGGTCTTTGAGCCGCGAAGCAACACGAGCAAAAGGAATATCTTCGAACAGGAATTTGCGCGCACCTTGGCGCTAGCGGATCGAATCGTGGTTGCCGGATTGCACCAACCAGAAAAAGTTCCGGAGCCTGAACGGCTGTCGGTAGAAAAGGTCGTTCAGGCAATCAATCGTGTCGGAGAGCCGCGTGCCGTCGCGATTGAAAAAGCCGACGCTATCGCCTCCTACGTGGCGGAGAATGCCGCTCCCGATGATATTGTTGTCGTGATGTCTAACGGCGGATTTGACGGCGTCCAAGATAAGATTCTCCAAGCGCTCGCCCGGATTACTCATGATCCGAAGAAAGATTACGACAGAGTGTAGACTAAGGAGTGCGCCTCGAGGGTGCGGCACGGGAGCGTAAGGCTTGACGTAGAGGTCCATTGTCCAGCCAGGGAGCCTCGAGTAGTTCTGTCAATAGACCGGGCCAACTAGCGGGACAGAAAAAGCCTTGCGCATTCCCGACTACAGAAATAGTTGCCCCCCTGGGGGATGGCTTCATTCTTCGGCACATAAGTCTGACATTGCGGATCGAGAACCATGTCGTCAACTTTTCGTGGGTCCATGAAACGGGAGTTACGGGTCTTTCGGGTTAACCAGTAGGCTTTGAGCGCGACGTAAAAGAGGTAGGCTAAGAAGACGAAGAGAAGAACGCGAATTAGCACTGGCTTGCCTCTGGAGGTCCAGGCGGACGCTTTATTTAGGAATGGTACAGATGGACCTTTTTCTCATCTTTGACATTCACGAGAAGCTCAGAAATGGTCACCCCAAGCTCCGGATGGATGACTTGGGGAGCGATCTCGCTGAGCGGGACAAGAACGAACTTCCGATTCGGCATCTCGGGGTGAGGGATACGCAGGGTTTTTTTCTTTACGACAAGCGCGTCATATAGCAGTATGTCCAAGTCGATAATGCGGGCACCCCAACGCTTTTTCACTTTCTTGCGACCCATGGCACGCTCGATGTTTTTAAATTTTTTGAGGAGCATGTCCGGTTTGAACTTTGTCTCAATTTCGATCGCGCCGTTGACATACCATTCCTTAGAATCTCCCAGGGGTTCGCTCTCGTAAAGCGATGACTCCTTGATGATCTTAGTATCCGGGAGTTTGCCTAAGCGACTGAGGGCCTCGAAGAAGTTTTCCCTCTTGTTGCCCACGTTCGAGCCGATGCCCATGTAGACCTGATGGGCCATAGCGTTTGCCATTGTCCCCCTCGGGAAAGAAACCTAGAGTTTGACCCGCCGGATTCTTTCCGCAACCTCCTTTAGCTTTGATTTATCGACGCAGAGCGTAAAGCGCACGTAACCTTCTCCAGCCTCCCCAAAGCCATTCCCCGGAGTTGTAACCACACCGGCCTGTTCGAGTAATTTAGTCGTGAATTCGGCAGAGGAAAGTCCCTTTGGAGTAGAAACCCAAACGTAGAAAGTCGCACGGGGTTTTTCGCATTCAAGGCCGACGGCACGAAGACCGTCGACCAGTATATCGCGCCGCTCCTGGTATATTTTTCGGGAGGGCTCAACGATCTTGTCGCCAAGCTTAAGAGCGGCGATGCCAGCCTCTTGAATAGCCTGGAAAATGCCTGAGTCTAGATTGGATTTGGCTTGCGCGAGGCCTTCCACGAGGTCCGGATTCCCCACGGCCATGCCGATACGCCAGCCGGTCATGTTAAAAGTTTTGGACAGAGAGTGAAACTCGATGCCGACTTCTTTCGCTCCGTCGACCTCGAGAAAACTCATCGGCCGATAGCCATCGTATCCCATCTCCGTGTATGCGGCGTCGTGGCAGACGATCACGTCGTAGCGGTTGGCAAAATCGATCACGCGTCCAAAGAACTCTTTATCTGCTACGGCGGCGGTTGGATTGTTTGGATAGTTGATCCACAGAAGCTTGGCTTGTTTTGCGACCTCTGCTGGAATCGAATCGAGGTCCGGGAGAAAATGATTCTCTTTCCGAAGCGGCAAGAAGTGGTTTTTGCCACCGTTGAATCCCGTGCCGATGTGGTAAACCGGATAACAGGGGCTGGCGACAAGAACAACGTCTCCGGGATTCACGAAGGCGACAGCCATATTGCCGATACCCTCTTTGGATCCAATCAAAGAGACGACTTCCTTACCGGCGTCTAATTTGACGTTGAACCGTTGCTGATACCAGTCTGCCACCGCCTGCCGAAACTCGAGTAGTCCCGAACTGTTGGGATAACGATGATTGTTCGGTTTGCTAGCGCTTTCGACGAGAGTTTCTACGATCTGAGACGGAGTTGGAATGTCAGGATCGCCGATTCCGAGGTCAATCAAATCGACTCCGCGGGCCAAAGCTGCGCGTTTTCTGCGATCGATCTCCGCGAAAAGGTAAGGTGGTAACTCATTGATTCTTTTGGCTTTTTGTATGATGATACCCAACTCCGCACCCTCCCGTTAAAATCGCCCAGTATTTATCTGTTTTTTTCGATTTTGACAACTACTCTCAAACGCTTCTATTTCGGACGCTTGGCGGCTAATCTATCAGAGAACGATGGAGATCATAATCGACGGCTATAACGTCATTGGTAGTGATACGGGATTAACCGGCAATCTTGAGCACGGGCGAAACCTGCTAGTGCAGCAGCTCGCCAGTTATCGTCAGAAAAAAGGTCATGACATCACGGTTGTCTTTGATGGCTGGCGATCTGGGTCGATCGACGAAGTTCAACAAAAACGCGATGGAATTTGCATCGTTTACTCCCGTTTGGGAGAGAAGGCGGATAGCGTGATTGTCAGGCTCGCACGAAAACACGGCGCCGGCTGTGTAGTCGTGACTTCGGATCGAGAGGTAAGGAGCGCGATTGAGCGTTTCGGCGCAGTCGCATTGTACGCGGGCGAATTCGGCGAGATGCTGCGCAATCTCGATAAGCCATTCGATGACCAAGAAGCTGATTATTCCCAGCAGAGGACGCCCAAGAAAGGAAATCCAAGACGATTGTCGAAGAAAGAAAGAAGACGGCGAGAGAAGCTCAACAAACTCAAATTTTGACTAACGGCGCATGTATCGACGGTCGTCCTAATCATTCCTGTTTGGTTGGTTGGGGTTCAGTACGTGGTTGTGGTTCAGTATTAGGCTTGGGTTCAATGCGGACCACAAGTCCATTGTGGAAAACAACGGTTGAGCCGTCCGCATAGAGCCAATTTTCTCCGGCGACGTTGAACTGAGCTTTAAACTTGCTGACACGAACGGGCTTACCCAGAATTTGCCTGACTTCTCCCGTACTCATGCCGCCCATGACCTGGCGCTTTATGGCCGCTTCCTTGACATTCCGTGGCCAAGGCTGGGCTTGAATCCACGCAACCCTCTTCTTTTCATCCTCAGCTGCTTCTGCGGCTTTTTTTCTATCAATCGCCTGCGGATCGACGGACGTGATACTCAGGTTTAGTTCTTCCAGAAAAACTTCCGGATGTATGAAACCTTCTTTTCCAGAATTAAACTTGACTTTGTAATAGGGATTTTTCTCTTGACGACCCACCAGATCTATAATTTCGAAGGATTCATTAGCCTGGGGGTGGAAAGAGGCTGCATTGGTCGTTGGGCTAGCAAGAAACGCTGGCGTTTGATTTTTGCTTGGCAGAATCCAATAAGTTTTGCCTACTCGGGTCGCCAGGGCGTCGAGTTGATGATCCGTGTAATGGTTGGAAGCCCATACAGGGGTCACGGCAAGAAAGACCAAAAGGACTACGTTAAGCCAGTGCAGAAGTGCGGGCGATTTGTCTCCGCGATGAAAGCCAACTCCGCCGTCAGATATCATTGATTAAATTCTATTAAAAAGGGAGCTTTAAGCAAGTGCTCTAAGCTATGCGAATGCCCTTATCGGTGAATGCAAATTTTGTTTCTTCGGACCGGGGAAATGCGATGGGCAGGACAATGAACCGACAGAAAACAGGAAAGGGGCCAACAAGACCCCTTTCTCATGGTTGCGGGGCCGGGATTTGAACCCGTGCGAGGTTCTGCCACTAACGTCTCACAAGTACTAAGTACCCAGAATTTAGCAGGTTACAAGTTGCGCAAGCGACGAATGGCTTAACGAATAACCACTAACGCCTCTGAGCGATCAAACCGAAATCAAACCGCTTACGGTTCTAACCATCGACTTGGCATTGCGGTTTACCCCCCGTACTGGGTTAAGGCTAAGGGATGTAGTCCACTGACGCCGCAAAAACAAAAAGAGTCTAATGGCAAGAGGTAGACAGACAGATCCTGCATCGGCGGTATTGGCGAAGGTAATGCACGAGATGGGCTTTCCGCCTGCCTGGATAGCAGAGCTTGTAGCATCAGCACGGAAAAAAAGACGATGTCAGAGAGTGTACGAGAGATCAATCGCGCCGATCTCGCGGATCGGTTTAAAGCGGTTTTGGAGCAGAGCGTCGAAAACTAACCGGCAAAAACTTCGATCATTCATCAACAACGAACCGATGTATTCCGCGCCCAGGTGTCCCATGATTAAAAAACAACGGGATTTTGGTGGAATGCCGGACAAAGGAATGCCGCACAAAGCAATATCGAGCAGTATGCCGACTTCACCCTTGGGGTTCGTATTGGCGTTGCCACTCCTCCATACCCATACAGGAGGCCAGCTACGGATACCGTTATACATCATCAGCGGATGATCTCGAAGTAACATGGGAACCTCCTTTTTGTTCGGGGAGTGTGCTTGTAATTATCCTAGTCGCGGGTGTTCCTCTGGATCGTAATTAAGTTTTTATAGCGCCCATGTCTAAACCGTTAACTAGATTGCCTTTAAGAAGTCGAGCGTCAACCCATCGTTTTGCTTCTTCAAGCCCGTGCTTTTCTGCCCTTGTTTTTCCCATAAATCGACCGATTGACGACGGTAGATAAACATCCCGAAAAGTTCGGTGATCTTCATTAAATTGCACGTGTAAACTCGTTGTCCAGAAACCGCTGCTGCGATCTAAATAAGCTTTCGCAAATATCAAGTGCCCACGGTATCGTTGCACCATTATGCTTCAATCCACCGCTCGGCATTAGTTGCAGCAGACTGCGACATCAACTGCTTTCAAGCACCTATGCGATTATAGATCCATCTCTTTGCTTGCTGAAGGAAGGCGCGTTCAGCTTCCACTTCGGTCTTAAAAGTCGTGATCGCTCCACTGGCACTAAAAGTGTGAGACATGCTTCCTTCGATAACCTCAATGACTCCGATTGCTTCCCAGTAAAAAGTGTCCGGATTCTGCTTTACCTCGACTCTGATGATGTACCCGCGATATCGGTACGACGCGAACAAAGAAGTCCCTCTCGCGACGCGTCTTTATCGCAGCCCATCAGGACAAAGCAAGGGGTCGGAACCGAACCGCCCATAAAGGCACGGCATGGGACGATTTGTCTAATTCTGGCATTCCGCAGTTTCGTCACCATGTAGAGAATGAAAAACAACCTTTGGAAAAGCGAGAAGGTCAACAGCAAGTGTTACGCGCTACTTTCCCCGGCATCCGTGATTCAGTCCGCGAACTTCTCGGGGTACGAACGGATGCGCTGGCGCGGAAATTTCATGAAACACATGACATGGCGGTGAAGGATGAAATTGAACGGTTGCTTAAAGAGTATGGCAAGCTCAAGGAGCCGTGGGTATTCGTGGCGGGTTGACGAGGGTGTACAAAGTAGAAAACAGATCCCAATCTCCGATTTGCCCAGTAGGATGATTGCAGCAAAAGCCCGATCATATGCCTCAGCAGGGACATCATCGAATAGGAGGTAGCCGGAATCGCCATTGAGTGATTCAGTTCAATGAGCAGGGTGCTTCACATCGGGTTTCACACATCATAAGGCCAGTTAGCCCGCGTCCGTCCCCACGCGGCAGATTTCCAGCTCCGCGTTGTCTCGTCGAAGCTGCCGAGTTAAGCTGAATAATGGCCAAATACCTCGCCCGAAGTTGTCCCCGCTGTAGTGGTTACCAAGGAATCGTTATGCGGAAACCAGCACGCAATAGTCCGCTGCAAGCTATCAACGGGCGTTGTCTGGCGTGCGGCTATCGACTCGCCTGGCTGGTCGTGCGCGGCAGAAAGGGAATCAGTCGTAAGTCACTATCTTATGGCAAAGAAAGCTTCCGATAAGACGCGGTCAGGTCCGCAGCTCGACATTCTGACGGCGCAGAGGGTCTTCGGCTGGAAGAACGTCCACAAGCACGGCAGCGAGATCATCGGCAAAAAGCAGGACAAAGCCGGACGCTGGCGAAGGGCACGGGTGCCTAGCTTCTCGACCAATCCTGTTCTCGCATACGCAATTGACGACCGTATGAAACAGCTCGGACAGTCGGCGTACCAGAAAGAACTAGCCAAGATCACTCGCGCCAAAAAACTTCCGCCCGAGTGGGCGACACCGGAGCAGCGAGCTAGAGCGGCATTGAAAGCCGTGCGAAACTAGCCCACCCTGCGATTATTTTTCGTCTTTGCTTTTTCGCTTGATGTCCTGGCCGTGTGCTCGCTTGTACGTTTGAATATCTTTGAATCGGCCTGCTTTATCGCGAACAGCGTAGAGTTTTTTGCCAGCCTTACTTCGATGGGTTGTCCGATTTGCCATCACATTCTCCCGCTTTGAATAGTACTGCTAAGATGGTACGTCTCCATATCCATGCCGCGTCACAGCGTATATCTGAGATCGATGTCGCCGATCTCCTGGATCGTGTTGCCGAGATGTTGAAGTAGAACCTCGAAGAGTTTTTGTAAAACCTAAATCCAAGCTAGTTTCTTAATCTCACGAAATCTCAAAAAAAAATCAGGAGGCCGGCAATCCCGCCTCCTGATTTCCAGCCGGCCAGGTCAAATTTGGCCGCTGCTTCCAGTGCCGCTTCATATCCTAGAAGCCAGCTACTGTATTGAACGCAACGCCTGTGACTTCCTTAGCGGCGTGTCCCGCTCGGAGGCAGACTTTGATCATCCCCCGTTGGGCTTCTGGGAGCCGTTCCGCCCTGTTCCGGCATTCCGCTCGTGGAACGGTCCTGTGACCTGCCGGCTTTGGCGCTCAATCTCACGCCGAGGCGGTCGGCAGTTCGTTCATCTACCATTCCGGTTATCGGCATACCGTTATCTTGCTGAAACGAACGTATCGCTTTACGAGCGTCGTCGTCCGCCACCCCATCGATTTTACCTACTTGGTAGCCTTTAGCTCGCAACGCTTCCTCTACCTTTCGCATATCGTTGTTCGATAACTCTGGAGTTCCTTTTTGAGAGGCCCCCGGAATGGTATTCTCACCACGTCCCTCTCGGGTCATATTGGGATTTGGTTGTCGAGTTTCCCCTGGAGCCTCCTGTGACCATGCCGGACTGGAGACCAATCCGACTGCGCCACTTAGAATCATTGCTCCTACGACTGATTTTTTCCTTTTCATTTAATTCTCCTTCCATAAAAAATTCTTGGACCGTTGCGTCCTACCTAGTAAATGCGCAAGTGCCATGCCAGCGGGAGAGGCGGGAATCAAAAATCAAGAGAAGACGGGAAAATTATTTCTACCAACGTCTGAATTCTAGCAGTACGAGGATTCCTTCGCTTTTTACGTTTCGGCTCACACTTCGGCTCATACTAGGATTTTTTCCGTGCATCACATCTATGTGGTGCGAAAAGCGCTTACTCATGTAGCTAAATAGAGACAACCTGAAGTGAAAATATCCACGCGCAGGCTAGGGCAATTTCGCCGCAGCCACAAGTTGCCCACGACACTTACTGTGTTGGCGCGTCATTCTTCTGACCGGCATAAAATAAACCTACCTCGAATAACGACGATCAAGCTGGCGTCTTGACATCAGTGGATGGTCTCGAAGTAGCGTTCTTCAGTTTTCCGCTATGTGGGAACTTGAGCTGCTTTGATCGCTTTTTCAATCTCCGGTAGGGCTTCGGGACATTTCTGTTGAGCAACGCTTCGAAGAATTGATGCCTCAGATCGATCGCAAACCATCACCCACTTATTTGTCGAGCGCTGATGCTGGACATTTACTTTTGTGGCTCTTTTGAGAGTGCTTTGAGCGGGAGAAGGTTGCGTGATCCGACTCATAAACAACTGGTAGTTTATTGACGATAGAGCAATGAGCATACGGAAAATGTAGCGCAAAAATCGTACCCACTTGCTCTAGCTCGTAGGTTTCATGAGACAAAAGATTTGAGATAAGTGATGAGATTTACCGACTGGCCGGAGAGCATAGTAAACACAAGGAACCGTGGGTGTTAGGCAGTAGAAATTTCGCTTAACTCGCCCATCTATTCAAGTGATTTCGTCAATTATTCGTTTGATGACCCCAAGAAAAAATTACACCCACAATCGCAATCACGACAACGAGAATCCACGTAAGCATTGAATAGTGCCTTTCCCCCTCAAACTCACGACCAGTAGAAACGGTCATGTTTGAAGGCTATTTCAATCTCCGGCAGTGCTTCAGGAAAAGACTCTATCGCAGCATTGTGAAGGGCGGCTGCATTGGTGACCGGTCACAAACAATCACCGACTTGTTACTAAATCTAGAAGACTGGACATCAATTTCCTTGGCCTTTGCGAGCGTGACGCGAGCCGGAGAGGTTGCACTTACCCGGCGCAAGAACAATTCGTACTTTATCGGTGAAAGAGAAATTATCATTTCCTGTTCGTGAGCAACCGCGATAACTTCCTAACGGTCAGATGTTAATAGAATGTTACAGTTTTAGGTTTTTTCGTTTCGGTTAATTGTTGGCAATAAAAAAGGGGCCGACCGTGAACCCGGCTTATAAAAGATGACTAATGTCCAGGCTGCCAATCTCAGCAATTGTCTTGTTGAGGTTAGCCTGCAAAATTCTTACTATCTGCGAGCAGAAAACGTGATCACTGCACAAAAGGCAGCCGATGTATGATGCGTCTTCGTAATCAATATAGAGAAAGCATCTATTGGCAGGTAGAACTTTGGATTTTTCGACCCTCCTGAGAGTACCGACTTCACCTCGCGGGCGCTTGTCATTACCACCGCCAATCCATCTCCAAAACGGTGGCCAATTAACCATACCGCGATACATGAAAAGCGGATGCTCACGGAGCAGCATGACCAAAAAACTTCCTTACTTTGGAAGCCTATTGGTTGAGGGATGTTAGAACGAATGAGGCGGGCAGCGGTGAAAGTCATTGGGGCGAGCGCGAAAGTCTCATACGCCAGCGCACGGACGCAGTCAAGCAGAAACTTGACGACTCAATT
>Ga0081455_10000925_pt1 | contig 37590 bp, 28 predicted proteins | sample TabmetS3T2R1_FD_70207 | JGI IMG/M metagenome (GOLD analysis project Ga0081455, IMG submission 70207) | Tabebuia heterophylla rhizosphere microbial communities from the University of Puerto Rico - S3T2R1 | ecosystem: Host-associated > Plants > Roots > Rhizosphere ... | reverse complement strand
GTGTGCCAGGTGTCCTTGATGGTCACGCCCGCATCAGCGAACGCTATGGGGAAGTGCAGCACTGTGGGGCCATCCTCGGGATCATCGTAGACGGCGGACGCCATCAGGAGATCGCCCTTGGGACAGCCGCTCGCAAAGCCTTTTCGGGCTGTGATGCGATAACCGCCATCGACTTTTTCCGCCGTCCCCGAGGCATCCAACCAGTCCGAGACGCCACTACTGATCAGCACGGTCTGCTCCTGCACGATGCGCTTCAGGAGAGGTTCCACGGGGTGCCCCTGGTGCCACCACCACACGGTCGCTGCCAGCACATGCATATGCATGGACAACGCCAGGGCGGTGGAGCCACAGGATTGCCCGATGACCCGTAGAAACTCGCACATCTGTGCATGCGATGCCCCACCGCCCCCCAACGCCTGCGGCGCCAGGGCGGAAAAGATATGGTGTTTTTTGAGGATGTCATAATTCTCCGCGACAAAGGAATCGTCCGCATCATGGGCCGCCGCCCGGGGTGCAAACTCATTGCCGAGGTCATGGGCAAGCGCTAGCCAATCACTCTGTGATCGCGTCGCTGCTGTCATCGCATGTCCTTTCTTGCTCAAAGAGACGTTATCGCCCGGCGGACGTTGCGGGAGGACGCCGAGCACGGCATCCGCTCTCACATTGCATGAGACTATAGGCATGCAAGCACTTTGAGTCTTGACAACGAGATGACATTTTCATGATGATTGTGACAACTTTCGGTAAGCAAGCGGAGTGGGTATCCGAGACCTCATGACCCATGCAATGGTACGAGCGTGACGAGACGGAGAAGACGGAGAACGGCGGCGTGCTCTATGCCTTTGATGGTTACCAACTCGATACGCAGCGTTACGAACTCCGCCACGGCGGCGCCCTCTGCGCCCTTGAGCGCCAGGGCTTCAACGTGCTCGTCTACCTCGTGCAACATCGCGATCGCGTCGTCACCAAAGACGAACTCATGGAACAGCTCTGGCCCAACCAGAGTGTCAGTGAGAGCGCCCTCACGCAACGGCTCAGGGCGGCGCGGCGTGCTCTGAGCGACAGTGGCCGCGCACAACGCTTGATCAAGACGGTACATGGGCGCGGCTATCGTTTTATTGCCGCCGTCGAGGAGCACATTGCTGGTACTGCGTCATCCACCCAGGAAACGCCTGTGGTGCAAGGGAAAGCCCCTGCGCCTTCTTGCCCGAGGTGTCAGTACGCCAATCTCCCGGAAGCACAGTTTTGCAATGCCTGTGGCGCCTCCCTTGTGGCGGCCTGCCCGAGCTGCGGACGCGCCAATCCCCCTGGGGCAGCATTTTGTCACGCCTGCGCTACGCCCTTACATCTCCAAACGCCCTTACCTATCACTGCGGTAGACGCGTTGCCTGAGCAGGTTCTTGAGGTGCCGCCGTCTCCGGAAGCCGAGCGGCGGCACCTCACCGTTGTGTTCTGTGACCTGGTCGGGTCGACCCAACTGGCCGAGTGCCTCGACCCGGAAGACTACCGCGACGTGGTGCGGACGTACCAGGCCGCCTGCACCGAGGTGATCGAGCGCTATGACGGCCATATTGCCCAGTTGCTCGGCGATGCTCTCCTCATCTACTTTGGCTGGCCCACGGCTCATGAGGACGACGCCCAGCGGGCCGTGCTCGCTGGCCTCGAGATACTGAGCGCCCTGGTCGACGCCAATCGTCGCTTCAAACAACTCTATCGTGTCGAGCTCGCGATGCGAGTCGCCATTCATACGGGTCTGGTGGTGGTTGGGGAGATGGGCGGCGGGAGTCGTCAGGAAGGCCCTGAAGGGCCTGCGCCCACGCAGTGGCGCCAAGGGCCTTCAGGCCCTGCACCGACACAGTCGCGCCAACAGCTGGCGCTGGGTGCCGCACCCAATGTCGCAGCGCATTTGCAGGCTCTGGCCCCGCCAGGCAGCGTGGTCATCAGTGGGGCCACACACGCTTTGGTGCAGGGGTATTTCACCATGAGCGATCTGGGAGCGCAGGCGCTCAAGGGCGTTGCCAGCCCGGTGCAGGTCTATCAAGTGCTTCAGGAAAGTGGAGCCCAGCATCGCTTTGAGGTGGCGAGACGCCGGGGTCTGACGCCGTTCGTCGGGCGCGAGACAGAAGTGACCGTGCTCGGCGAACGCTGGCAGCGGGCGCGCGAGAGCATGGGGCAGGTGGTGGTGATCAGTGGCGAGGCGGGCATTGGTAAGTCGCGTCTGGTGCAAATCCTGTACGAGCGCCTCGCCAGCGAGCCCCATGTCCACCTGGAGTGTCGGTGTTCGCCGTATCATCAACACAGTGCCTTCTACCCCATCGTCGATCTCTTGGAGCGCACGGCAGGTTTGGATCGCGACGAGACCGCAGCCGCCAAGTTGTCAAAACTCGAAGCCGTGATTGCGCCCTTGCGCCTCCTGGGAGAAACTCCCGTGCCACTGCTCGCCGCCCTCCTGTCGATCCCGCTGGGCGACACCTATGAGGCGCTCAGCCTCACGCCCGAGCAACAACGGCAGCGCACCCTCACCACCCTCCTCGCCATGGTGACGTCATGGGCCGAGCAGCGGTCCGTGCTCCTGGTGATCGAAGACCTGCACTGGGTCGATCCTTCCACGCGAGAGTTCCTCGATCTCCTGATCGATCAGGTGCCGACCCTCCCGCTCTGTGTGGTACTCACGTGCCGTCCAAGTTTTCAGCCTCCGTGGGGACTACGTACCTACCTCACGCCCCTGCAACTGGCCCGCCTGTCGCATGCACAAGTGGAGGCTATGGTCAAGCGCATCACCGGCGGTAGGCCCCTGCCCTCGGAGGTGATGCACCACCTTGTCACCCGAACCGATGGCGTCCCGTTATTTGTTGAGGAACTCACTCGGACGGTGTTGGAGTCGAATATTTTGCGGGAGACTGAGGGCCACTACGAGTTGAGCGCGCCGCTGACGGCACTATCGATCCCCACCACGCTGCATGCCTCCTTGCTCGCACGGCTCGATCGGTTGGGTACGGCCAAGGGCATGGCGCAATGGGGCGCGACGCTGGGGCGGCAGTTTTCTTATGCGCTCCTCCAGGCAAGCTCCCAGCGTGCTGAGGAGGCCTTACAGCGTGATCTGAAGTCGCTGGTGGACACCGAGCTGTTGTACCAGCGGGGTGTACCGCCGCACGCCACGTATCAGTTTAAGCATGCGCTCATCCAAGAGGCGGCCTATGCGTCGCTGTTGCGCAGCACCCGGCGGTACTACCACCAACGCATTGCCCAGGTGCTCACCACGCAGTTTCCTGACACCGTCGAAACCCAGCCGGAGCTGGTCGCGTATCACTATGCGGAAGCCGGTCTCCATGAACAGGCGATTGCCTACTGGCAGCAGGCAGGGCAGGGCGCGCAGGAACGGTCGGCGCACGAAGAAGCCATGGCGCATTTCAACAAGGGGCTAGAAGCTCTTATAGCCTTGCCCGAGAGCTGTGAGCGGGACCAGCAAGAACTCACATTGTGCATTGACTTGGGGAAGTCGCTCACCACGACAAAAGGTTGGGCAGGACCAGAAGCAGAAGCCGCCTATGTACGAGCCTGGGAGCTCTGTCAGCGGACGGGTAACACGTCGCAGCTTGTTTCCGTGCTTTGGGGGTATTCGCAAGTTTCTATCGTACGAGCAGATTTTCTAAAACATCGTGAGGTGGGGGCGCGGTCCTTCTCGCTTGCTAACCAGCGGTCCGATGCCACGCTTCTGATGGTGTCACACTGGCTTACAGGGACAAATCTCTTCCATATTGGTGATTACGTCACGAGCTGGCGGCATCTCGAACAGGCGCATACGCTGTATGATCCCCAGCAACGTCCTACGCATGTCACGCTCGGCGTAGATTTGAGGGTCTTTACGCTCTCCTATATGTCTCACACCTTATGGGGCCTCGGCTATCCGGAGCAGGCTGTGCAACGAAGCTGTGAAGCGCTGGCGCTGGCTCGGGATGTACATCATCCGTTTAGCCTTGCCCTGACCCAGGCCTATGCGGCCATGCTGCATCAGTTTCGCCAGGAGCCGCATACAGCCAGCAAACATGCCGACATGGCATTAGCCCTCTGTACCGAACATAGCATTGCCTACTACCTGGCATGGGCAACGATCATCCAAGGCTGGGCCCTGGCGGAGCAGCATCGGCGAGAGGAGGGTCTTACCCAGATGCAGCAAGGGCTGACGGCCTTCCAAGCCACCGGCGGAAGGTTACGGTTACCGTATTATCTTGCCCTGCTGGCCGAGGCGTATGGACACAGTGGACAGGTTGAAAAAGGATTACATCTCCTCGATAAGGCATTTGCAGACATGCAGCAAACCGGGGAACATTTCTGGGAAGCCGAACAGCATCGTCTCCAGGCAGAGTTACTGCTAGCATACTCAACGGCGGAGCAGACCACCGCGGCAGCCTATCTGCACCAAGCCCTTGAGGTCGCCCGCCGCCAACAGGCCAAATCCCTGGAACTGCGTGCCGCCACCAGCCTCGCTCGCCTGTGGCAGTCCCAGGGCAAACGCAGCGAGGCCTACGACCTACTGGCGCCAGTGTATGGGTGGTTCACCGAGGGCTTTGACACGACTGACCTGCAGGAGGCGAAAGCGTTGCTAGAAGAGTTGGGGGCATAAACCAGGCATACACAATCCTCTGCTGATACTGATCGCCCAAACGCGTATCCTCCATGTGGCACCGAGGCAGAGGCGCTGAGGCGGACCTCTCCGGCGTGGCCACTCCTCATGTCGAGGCTACCGCCTGACCGTGGGCGCCGGCCATGCGGGGCGCCGTGTGGGCGGTCCGTGCGGCGGCGCCGTGGGCGGTGATCCCACCTGGAGGGGCAGAGGTTGCGATGCCTCCATCGCCCGAGGAAAGCAGGGGGAAACACCTATGGGTCGAACATTTCCAACGGATCGCGAGGCGAAACGGCACGTCCTCCTGGAGGCCGTCGAGCGCGTGCGGCATACCTTGCTCGCCGGGGCTGACGAGGCGGAAGCCAACGCCACCCTCCCGCTGGCCACCGTCCAGGCCCTGGATGACGCGGGCCTCTTGGCGCTGAAGCTACCGGCCGTCCTAGGGGGTGCCGAAGCGGACCTGGTCACCCAACTGGAGGTGCTGGAGGCGGTGACGTATATTGATACATCGGCAGGCTGGTGCACGCTCATCGGGGCGGCGGCGATTGCGTCGCCGGGGGCGTTTCTGGCGGACGAGGCGATAGCGCAGATCTTTGTCGACGGCCAGGTGCCCCGCGCTGCGGGGACCTTTATGCCCAGCGGCCAGGCCGTCCCCGTCGCGGGGGGCTACCGGGTCAGTGGACGCTGGGCGTTCGCCAGCGGTATTCGCCATGCCCAGTGGGTCAGCGCGACGACGCGGGTGGTCGGTGAGGGGGCTGCCACGCCAACGCTGCGTCGTGTGGTGATGCCCGTGGCGGCGGTGCACATCCACGATAACTGGCAGGTCATGGGACTGCAAGGGACGGGGAGCTGCGACTTTTCGGTCACCGACCTCTTCGTGCCGGAGCACTTCTCGTGGGATGCCCAGCGCGCCCGTCCGCAGCGCGGTGGCCCCCTGTACCGTCTGGGAATGCCGGCGTTTGTCGCGAACGAGCACGTCGCCTTTGCCTTGGGGGTGGGGCGGCGCGCGCTTGACGCCCTGCTCGACCTCGCGCCATCGAAACAGCGTGGCTACGGGCCGGTGTCCCCCCTGGCCGCGCGCCCCGCACTCCAGCGTGCCGTGGGCGAGGGTGCGCTGCGGCTGCGCGCCGTACGCGCGCTCGCCATCGAGTGTTATGAGCACGCCTGGGCCATCGTCTGTGCGGGGCAGATGCTCCCGTCCCGCGTGCAAGCTGAACTGCGGAGTGTCGCGACCTTGGCGACGGACGTCGCCGTGGACGTGACGACGCAGGCGTTTCGCTTCAGTGGCGGGACAGCGCTGTACGTGCCGCATGTGCTCCAGCGGTGTCTGCGCGACATCAACGCCGCGGCGCAACACTTGATGGTGAGTGATGCAGCGTACGAAAACTATGGGCAATGCCTCCTGGGGCTGCCGAACGCCGATCCCATGCGATGATCACCGCCCGGAGCCGGAGGCTCCTGCGCGTCTGGGCCGTCGATGGCGATGCGTTCGGGGTGCCGTAGGCGGAGGCAGCCCTCGCGCAGGTGGACGCGTGATGACCACAGAGGCGCGCCATCAGGCCGCACCGTGAGACACTCCGCCCAAATCTGTTTTTGATTTTTGTGCCCATTGATGCCAAGATGTGCCATGGCTGGTCGCCGTGTTGGTGGCACTGCCCGCGTGCATCGCTGGTGGCGCTGGAGGCTACCACGGCGGGGTGCCCAGCCGCTGCATCGCATCTCTACTCTGGAGACCGGCTTTATGACCAGTATCACGGGACAGCTGGCGGACTTCTGCGCCGGACTCCGGACGCGCGCGGTCCCCGCTCCGGTCCTCGACCATACGGCGGCCGTCGTGCTGGACTGGCTCGGCGCGGCCCTGGCGGGCGCCTCGTCGGAGAGCGGCGCCTTGATCCGGCAGCTCGAGCCGCTGCTCGGCGGGCCACGGGAGGCGAGCATGGTCGGGTGCGCCCAGCGGGCGTCGCTGTGCCTGGCCGCCCTCCACAACGGGACGAGCTCCGCCGTGCACGAGCTCGATGACGGGCACCGCGATGCCGCCATCCATCCCGGGGTGGTGGTGATCCCGGCGGCGCTGGCCGTGGCCGAGGCCACGCGGTGCGGGGCCCGGGAACTCCTGGGCGGCATTGTCGCGGGGTACGAGGTCATGGCCCGGGTGGGGTGGATGCTCGGGCCCTCGCACTATCACCAGTGGCACACGACCAGCACGGCTGGCTGCTTTGGCGCCGCGGCCGCGGCTGGCTTCATCTGGGGGCTGGATGCCGCGCGGCTCGGGGCCGCGCTCGGGCTGGCTGGCGCCCAGGCGGGTGGCGTGTGGGAGGGCATCAGCCGGGAAGCCGTGCTGGTGAAGCACTTCCATGGGGGCCGCGCGGCGGTCGCGGGCCTCCTGGCTGCCGCCCTGGCGCGGACAGGCTATCCGGGGGCCGCGGGCGTGCTCGAAGGCGAACGGGGCCTGGTCGCAGCGGCGTCGCAGAGCACGGCCGCGGACATCCAGACCGCGATGGCCTCCCTCGGCACGGAGTTCATGGTGCAGCGCAACTTCTTCAAACGGTATCCGTGCGGTCTCGGCAACTTCCATGGGCTCGACGCGGTCGCCTCGCTGGCCCACCGCTACCACCTTGCGGCGGCGGAGGTGGCCGCGGTGACCGTGCGCCTCACGTCCATGTCGGCGTGGATGGTGGGCAACCCGGCGCCCACCTCGATCTTCGAAGCTAAGTTCAGCCTGCCCTTTGCGATCGCCACCTTGCTCACCGCGGGCCGGCTCGGCGTTGCGGAGTATGACGACCGGTGGCTCAACGATCCGCGGATCCGCAGCCTCATGGGGCGCGTGCAGCTCGTCGCGGACGAGACGCTGGCGGCGGACACGGCGCTGGTGGCGATCCACACCCATGGGGGCCAGCGGCTGGAGGGGGCGGGCACCTGGCGCACGCTGACCCTGGCCGAAGTCGAGCACAAGTTCCGCGACGTCGTGGGCGGTCTGCTGGGTGCTGGCCGGGCCGCGCGGCTCGTGGACCTCGTGTACGCCCTGCCGCGCGCCCCCTCCACCGCCCAATTTTTCGAAGCGCTGGCGAGCACATCCGCGCTGCCACACGCGTGAGGGAGCACCACGATAAGACGTGTGCCACGGCGACCGCGTGTGCCAGGTGAAGAGGAGCCGCGACGGTGTCGGGGCTTGATCACGACCGTTGGTGGCATGTGCCCGGATCGACGGCTGGTGCCCCGAGGGCTGTGACACCGCCGATCTCCAGGAGGCCAAGGCGTTGCTGGAGGAGCTGGCGGGATAACACGGGTGGGCACAACACCCAGCGTTACATAACGCCCAATGCCGTCTCACCATACAGCAGAGACCTCTCCATGCCGGGACGACATCAGCCGCACCGACCGCATCATCGCGCGTGGCATCTTCATTGCGGTGCCCTTTCCCTTGGGTATTCGAGCTGCATGGCGACGAGGTCGGCGGTGCGCCTGCCGTAGCGGGCCGCGATGCCGTGCAGGGCCTGGTCCAATGCGGCTGCTGGTGGCCGATCCCCGATCGCCGGCAGCCGCCGCTCCGCGGGCCAGCGCGCGGTGACCTGATCGGGCACGAGGCGGAGGCCGGTACGGGTCGGCTGCGCACCGGCCGTGCTGGCGAACGTCACCACGCGCGACCGATAGGTGCGCGACCAGGCGTCCGCGACGAGGGCGAGCGACACGTCGTCGACGCCAGGTGCCAGTGCTATGCCGAGCTGCTCATGCTGCCAGAAGGCGAGCCGGTTACCAATCACCGTCAACGCGAACGGGCGCGTGAGCGTGAACGCCTCGCTGGCGTGCCGCGCGTCCCAGTGCCTGACGCCGAGGTCCCGGCCGACGGCCTCGGCCTTGTCCCGGCCGGCGACGGCCTCGATCAGGGTGAGCATCATCGGCATGGACGCGGTGATGCCTGTCGTCGTCGCCACGCCCCGGTCGACCACCAGCCGCCGGTCCGCGACATAGTGGATCGTGGGATGCTTGGCGCGCAATTCCTTGAGATAATACCAGTGCGTCGTCGCCCGCTTGCCGTCGAGCAGCCCGGCGGCGGCGACGACCTTGGCGCCGGCGCAGACGCCGATGACGGTCGCCCCCGTGGCCGCCTGGCGCTGGAGCCAGTGCAGGACCGCCGGGTCGTCGTCGCGGCGCATGGCGGGGACGATGACATAGTCAGCGCCTGCAGGATGCCGCGCCTCGAAGTCCGCGACCGTCGCCTGCGGCTCGACCGTGAGGGCTGGATAAAGCGTCACTGGCCCCGGCGCCGTGCCGAGCGCCACCACATCGGCGACGTCGGCGCGCCGCAGGATGCCATAGGGCATGAGATAGTCCGTGGTCTCGGTGGCGTCATTGACACCGACGATCGCGATCAGCGGGCGCGGGCGTTTCGGCGGCTTCAGGGCCGCGATCGTGGTGTCGGCCTCTGCCTGCGTGATCGGCGGCGCGGCGCTGGCGGCCGGCGCTGGCGGCACCCCGACAGGTTTGCATGGCTTGCGGGTGTTCCAGCGTTGTTGATCTGTGCGCTGGATGAGAAGCAGAGAGGGTGCGCATGCTCGTCTGCCATCGCACAGCATGGGAGATCGCCATCCACCACGAGATCCACAATGGTGCAACACCTGCCACAGGACATGCATGCCGTCATGCCGTGTCCTGGGAGCCACAGCCTCGCGGTGTCCGGCAGGCACGACGCACATCCCTACGCGAGGCAAGGAGCAAAAGACATGCCAACCGCCCGCCAGGCACGCGCTGTGCTGACCAGGCCCTGGCGACGCCGTGGCCCGCGCGGCGTCTGGTGGCATCCGTCTGCGCCCTCCTCTGGGGCAGAAGCCCTTGGCGCAGAACCTCTCTCAGGCTGAGAGAGGCCTGTCATTTCGACACGCACGGCCTGAGGGGTTCCTGGAACAGGCGGACAACACACAACGACCCGTGGGTCACGAGGCGAGAGGGTGGAGGAAAACGTACGTCGTGCTCTCCAGGGCAACTGCACTCGCTAGCGGCGCAGCCACACTGACCACCAAGAGGACGCTGATTGCTCTCGCTGCGATTCTTCGCATGACTTATCCTCCCTTTCCCGTGCGTTGCATTGGTCCCGACTCGACATGTGACTTTGAATCAGCCAAACTTGCCGTTGATCAGTCTCTTATTCTTCAGACGCATTGCAGATTTTCCAAGTTGGCTAATACTGCAGACGCTTCACCTTCAATTCTCAGGATGGCATCGTCCCTGTATTTTCTCCGGGAATGCCCCGGCCAGATGTGCACGCGCTGAACTCTTCCAGAAGTTTTTCAGGGTTTGCTCCGCGTTCGGCATCTCGTACGTTTCACACACGAGCTGCTTTACACGCTCAGCCTTCACGTATGTTTCGAAGTGCTGGTATGTTTCCCAGATTAAGCCTGAGTTTTCCTCTCGAGCGATATGGCACGTCCGACAATAGGGTTTAACGACGGCATTATAAACTTTGGCTTTTCCCGCTTGATCCCAGCTATCAGGCACATATTCCCGCGCTGGGATACCAGCTTTTGACACGTTGCCAAGCCCACCGTACATCGCATCAATCATCTCTCGAATCTCTAGTGTTGCTCCAGCGTAGTAGACATGTTCATTAAGCCGACGGAAATTCTCAGCCTGAGCGCTGTAGGTATACGCAGGGTTATCAATACCGAGATCATTCGTATACTGGAAGCGAAAGACGTCAAACGGCAGAAAATGCGCATTTTTTACCTCTTGAGATGCTGGGTCGTAGGTCCCTCCATGACATACCAAGCAATTCCGTGGAACCGAGGCGTTAGAGCCGTTAGAGCCTTTAGAGTCGAGCTGCGCAGTGGTCGAGCGTTTCCCCTGCCCATCGAACACCATAAACTGGACCTTTTGCTTACCAGGACGTGGGTCATACACCATGGCCACTGTTGCCACAGCATGTGTATGGTTGATGGCATCGCTCAGCGCCTTGTGCGGATCAGCCGGGAACGATGGTATGGGTCCTCCAACCCCGTCATAGTTGGTCACATAGCATGCACGACCGACCAATGCACGGCCGGCTGAATACGCCTTGCAGTGCATTTCACGCCCTAGTCCTAAATCGGAGTAGTTAAAATATGTTGCCGCAACTTGGACTTCATCAGTAAGAGGCGCGAAATGGACTTCGTCAGTAAGAGGCGCGAAAATGTTCGCAAAGCCATACACGCGCTTAAAGTCCGCTAAAGTCGCAGGCGCACCAATCCTTTTGTAGTATTCGTCCGTTCTTTCATCATTTTCATCATTAGTAGATTTATAAATCCCAAAGCTCAGGTACTGCGGTGGATTGAGGTCAGCAGGGTTCGGGGTGGTTGAGACCAAAGTGGCAAACTTATACGGACTCGCACACTCGTTCCCAGCCAGCAAAAATCCCTTCCCCGTCTTGATTTTCGGCCAAAAGCACGCAGAGTAATCTTCGTCAAACGTAGTTAGGGGAACTCCAGCAGAACGGACCCTGACGCGTTGCAGTCCACCTGGAGGCCATCTCCTTGGAGTGGAACCGGCTTTAACCGACCAAGAATACCACAAAGTGCCTGTGGCATCGGAAAGAGGGAATGAGGACGACGCGTTGGTTGTTGCCAGCGTAATCCACTTGTGGTCATCCGTGGGATCATCAGACGCGTTATCAAGAACTTGGACTTCGATCTGTGCCCCAGGAGTCTGAGTCCAACCGCTATACATATATGCTTCGATCGTAGAGCCATTAAACGTCTGGCCATTTTGTGGAGTTGTCATACAACCAGCCACAAGCAGGCTGCTGCAAAGACTGAAGCACAAAAAGAGTAGGGTGACCATGTTGCTGTTCATGACATTCCTCCTGCGTGAAGCTATGGTTTCTTCGATGAACCCTCGAAGTGGATGGGCGCGCTCGTCGGGTCACGGGAGAAAACCTGGCCGGCGTACGGATCGAGCATGTAACCAGATACCGCCGACGCGGCAGCTGGTGCGGTAAACGCCACCAAACCGATGAGCACCGCCAATATGCCGGCTCCGGCGATAACAAGACGGCGGCGCGGCGCGTGCACAGCATGTGCCCTAAGATGAGACTGCCGTAACTCATGTTATATCTCCTGTCTATTTGGCTGAGCCGCGTCACACGCCCGTGGCCGGCACTACCAGCTGTAGCCGAGGAGGCCCACGAGGCCCGTGGCACATAATGGCATAACACAGGGATTCGGAAGTAACTGCTGCCCTGGAACAGGCGGCATCACGGCGGCATCCTGTGTTCAGCTCTAGAGAGGCCCGGGGTAGGGCAAAATGTTAGCCGTGCCTAAAATTCTTCCTCTCCCGGGCGACGGGGGAGGTTACCTCCTGGCGACGGCTGCTGCCCGCCGTCCTGACTCAAGAGAATGCCCTCATGGGACGCTCGCGGACCCGACCTCCGCCCGACACATTTTTGTGTGCCAGGAACGCTCAGTACATCAGTGGGTTATGGGACCAGAGAAAAATAGACGGCACCCCTTGTCCCATTTGACGTGCTCGGGGAATAGAAAAGAGGGGACTCACGCTTCCATGCGTGAGATTTGGAGAAAATCCCTTCCTTATCGGCAACGGTAATTGCACTACTGCACTTGCTGTCTTGTCCCCTGCCCTCGCCTGGCGTATCATCCCTGCCATGGCCAGACTCACCATTACTGATGCAGCCCGCGTAACAGGTGTGTCCCGTGTAACGTTACACCGTTACATCAAGGCGGGGAAGCTCAGCCGCAGTGTTGACGGGATGATTGACACTGCTGAGCTGCTCCGTATTGGCCTCGTGTTACACCCTGATACAGTGTTACAGCCTGTAACCATGCAACGCGATGTAACACTATCTGCAACACCAACCGTTACACCCTCCGATTCTGCAACGTTACAGCAGCTCATTGCCGTGTTACAGCGGGAACTCGATGCTGCTCACGCCCGCGAAGAAGCAGCACGTGAGCGTGAAGCCGTGCTGTTATACCCCCGGTCACAGGCTGGCGGCAGGAGGGGCCATCGTAACAGCTGACAAATTAGGCGACACCATGGGTCAGAGCCGTGTTGCTGTCATCTTCTCGTCAGCCTTACTTTCTGCAGCCACAACCACCACAATCTTCCTGCTATAAGACCAAAGTCCTATTGCGTATGGGCCAAAGGTCCAATAGCGTACTCTCCGTCTCGGAGAGTACATTCTTGGCCATCTCCAGGTCCTAAGGACAAGGATCCTTTTTACAGGTACTGAGGAGTCCGTATGCCCACACCACGCCGTTTCTTCCTATGTACGCTACTCGTGGCCATCCTGGCGCTGGCTTCCGTGCAGGTCGCCGTAGCGGCAGATGATCCGTTGCCGTCATGGCATGACGGCGCGGCCAAACGCGCCATCATGGACTTTGTACAGCATGTGACCACGCCCGGCGGTACCGGCTTCGTGCCCGAGCCGGAACGCATCGCCACGTTTGACAACGATGGCACGCTGTGGGCCGAGCAGCCGATGTATTTCCAGTTGGCCTTTGCCCTCGACCGCCTCAAGGCGCTGGCGCCCCAACATCCCGAATGGAAGGAACAGGAGCCGTTCAAGTCCCTCCTCGCCGGTGACCTCAAAGGGGTGTTTGCCGGTGGCGAAAAGGCCATCGTGCAATTGATAATGGCCTCGCATGCTGGTATGACGACTGCAGAGTTCGAGCAGATTGTCAAGGACTGGATCGCAACTGCCAGGCACCCACGCTTCAACCGCCCCTATACCGAGTGTGTGTACCAGCCAATGCTCGAACTGCTCGCCTACCTGCACGCCAATGGGTTCAAGACCTACATCGTTTCCGGCGGAGGTATCGAATTCATGCGGCCATGGGTGGAGAAGGTCTACGGCATTCCACCCGAGCAGGTAGTCGGCAGCAGCATCAAGACGAAGTTTGAGATGCGCGACGGCAAGCCAGTGCTGATGCGCCTGCCGGAGGTCGACTTCATCGACGACAAAGAGGGTAAGCCCGTTGGCATCAACAAATTCATCGGACGGCGACCAGTGCTCGCCTTTGGCAACTCCGACGGCGACCACCAGATGCTGCAGTGGACGGCCGCAGGCAGTGGTCCTCGTTTCATGGGCCTCGTGCACCACACCGACGCCGAGCGTGAGTGGGCCTACGACCGTCAGTCGCCCATCGGACGACTTGACAAGGCACTCGACGAGGCCCAGGCTCAGGGCTGGACAGTCGTGGACATGAAGCAAGACTGGAAGACCATTTTCCCGCTGCCTGCCGGGCGCTGACCAGCGTGTCACACATTGACCGTCGCTGCGCCCAGTCCGCCGGCCAGCTCACCGTATCACGTGCGGACACAACCAGTGCATGAAGGAACGAGCCTTATGTATATGTCACTCCTGCTATGCCGTTGGATGCGCGCTCTGGGTACTATTGGCCTGGTGTGCGTGCTTGCCGCCGTTAGTCTACCTGAAGCACAGGCGCAACAGCAAAAACCTAACATCCTCGTCATCTTTGGCGACGATATCGGGCAGTCGAACATCAGCGCCTACACGTTTGGACTAATGGGCTACAAAACGCCGAACATCGACCGAATTGCGAAGGAAGGCATGATGTTCACCGATTACTATGCCGAGCAGAGTTGCACGGCGGGACGCTCGACGTTCATCACCGGCCAGGCTACGCTGCGCACCGGGCTCAGCAAGGTGGGTATCCCCGGGGCGACGGTCGGCTTGCAGCCGCGCGACGCCACCATTGCGGAATTGCTCAAGCCGCTTGGCTACGCCACCGGGCAATTCGGCAAGAACCATCTCGGTGACCGCGACGAATACCTGCCGACCAATCACGGGTTCGACGAGTTCTTCGGCAATCTGTATCACCTCAACGCTGAGGAGGAGCCCGAGCAGCGGACGTATCCCACCGAGCAGGACGTCCCGGGCTTCAAGAAGCGGTTTGGCCCGCGCGGCGTCGTGAAGTCGAGCGCCGACGGCAAGATCGAAGACACCGGTCCACTGACCAAAAAGCGCATGGAAACCATCGATGACGAAACTTCGGCGGCGGCGATGGACTTCATCGAACGGCAGAGCAAAGCCGGCAAACCCTTCTTCTGCTGGATGAATAGCACGCGCATGCACCTCCGCACCCACGTGAAGGCGGAACGCCGCAGCCCGCCGGGGCTGACCGCGCTGACCGAATACGCCGACGGCATGGTCGAGCACGACGCCATGGTAGGCGCGATCCTGAAGAAGCTCGATGACCTCGGCATTGCCAACAACACCATCGTGCTCTACACGACCGATAATGGCCCGCACATGAACTCGTGGCCGGATGGCGCCATGACGCCCTTCCGCAGCGAAAAGAATACCAACTGGGAAGGCGCCTTCCGGGTGCCGGCGATGATTCGCTGGCCCGGCAAGATCCAGGCGGGGGCCGTGTCCAACGAGATTATCAGCGGCCTTGACTGGCTGCCGACGCTGCTGGCGGCGGCGGGGGAGCCTGACATCACGGCCAAGCTGCTCAAAGGCCATGCGGCCGGTGGCAAGACCTTCAAGGTGCACCTCGACGGCTACAACCAACTGCCGTATCTGCTCGGCGAGCAACCGAAGAGTGCGCGCAACAAATTCTTCTACTTCGACGATGACGGCGATCTCGTGGGGATGCGCTATGCGAACTGGAAGATTGTCTTCTCCGAGCAGCGCGCACCGGGTACCATGCGAGTCTGGGCGGAGCCGTTCACGACGCTGCGCCTGCCGAAGCTCTTCGACTTGCACGCCGATCCGTACGAGCGCGCAGACATCACCTCGAACACCTACTACGACTGGTTCGTCTCGCAACCGTATGTGATCTTCATCGCCCAGGAGGAAGTCGCGAAGTTCCTGGCAACCTTCAAGGAATTCCCACCGTCGCAGCGCGCGCAGAGCTTCACGATCGATCAGATCATCGAGAAGATGCAAAAGAGTCTCGAGGGCGCCGGCAAGTAAAAATGTATGTCCAGATACATAATGAATGAAGGGAGAAAACTCATGCCAAAGTCACCTGTACCATGTCGTTGTATGCGCCTCCTGGGTGCCGTCAGCCTGGCGTTCACACTCGTCGCGGTTGGTCTGCCCGAGTCACAGGCGCAGCAGCAGAAACCCAACATTCTTGTCATTATGGGCGACGACATCGGCTGGTTCAACCCGAGTGCCTATCACCAGGGGATCATGGGGTATCAAACACCCAATATCGACCGCATTGCGCAGGAGGGGGCGCGCTTCACCGATTGGTATGGCCAGCAGAGCTGTACTGCGGGGCGCGCGGCGTTCGTCACCGGGCAATCGCCCATCCGCACCGGGCTGACGAAAGTCGGCCTGCCCGGGGCCGATATTGGCTTGCGGGCGGAAGATCCGAGCGTCGCGGAAATTTTGAAACCGCTGGGATACGCCACCGGGCAATTCGGCAAGAACCACCTCGGCGATAAGGACGAGTTCCTGCCCACCAACCATGGCTTCGACGAGTTCTTCGGCAACCTCTACCACCTGAACGCTGAAGAAGAGCCGGAGAACGCGGACTATCCTAAGAATCCGGAATTCCGCAAGCGCTTTGGGCCACGCGGCGTGCTCCACACCCACGCGGATGGGAAGATCGAGGACACTGGCCCGCTCACACGCAAGCGCATGGAAACGGTGGACGAGGAATTCCTTGCCGCCGCGCTCGACTTCATCGACCGCCAGCACAAGGCGGGGAAGCCCTTCTTCGTGTATTGCAACAGCACGCGGATGCATGTGTGGACGCACCTCAAGCCGGAGTCGCAGGGCAAAACGGGCCATGGCCTCTACCCTGACGGCATGGTTGAGCATGATGGCCACGTGGGCCCATTGCTGCAGAAACTCGACGACCGGGGCATCGCCAACAATACCATCGTTATCTCTACCACCGACAACGGCGCGGAAGTGCTGACCTGGCCCGATGGCGGCAATACCCCGTTTCGGGGTGAAAAGGCGACCAACTGGGAAGGCGGGTTCCGCGTGCCGATGGTCATGCGCTGGCCCGGGGTGATCAAGCCCGGCACCGTGTACAACGACATCTTCGCGCATGAGGACTTGATACCGACATTTGCTGCCGCGGCAGGCGATCCGGATGTCGTGGCCCGCTGCATGAAGACGTGCCAGTCCGGGAGTAAGTCGTTCAAGGTCCATCTGGACGGCTACAACCTCATGCCGTTCTTCAAAGGCGAGGTGAAAGAATCGCCGCGCAAAGAATGCCTCTACTGGAGTGACGACGGCGACTTGCTCGCCCTGCGCGTCGGGGACTGGAAGATCGTCTTCAAAGAGCAGGTGCACAAGGGCCTCGGCGTCTGGTCGGGTGAGTTGACCAACCTGCGTATGCCGAAGCCTTTCAACCTGCGCGCCGACCCGTTCGAGCGGGGCGACGAGTCGATCGAATACGACAAGTGGCTGGCGGAGCGTGGCTTGGTCATTGTGCCGGCGCAGGCTGTGGTGGGGCAGTGGCTGTCGAGCTTCAAGGAATTCCCGATCCGGCAGAGGCCCGCGAGCTTCAATCTGGATGAGGTGATGCGGAAGCTGTCGCCGACGCAGTAGCACGGCAAGAACCCAGAGGCGACCTGATGGCCAGCTCTCATGGGAGCTGGCTTTCAGAGACGCGCTGCTGCGGATTCCTGTACTGCAGTCTGTGGGCGTATGAGGCTGCTTACGGCGAGAGCCGTGTGGGAAGGGAAATTGCGTGGCCCTGCCAGTGCGTTGACCGCTATAATAGGGAAAACATCATACGAGTGAGCGGGGTGCATGTCTGAACGCACGGAACATGGACAGGAACGACATCAACAGGACGATCGCCCAACAGCAGAAGCATTTCAGGATCGTGAACATCCGCACGAAGTTTACCAGGATGTGGCCAGCGGGTACACGATCTACGTTGGGATGAACGGTCGAACACACATTTTTACTCCTGATGGTAGACATCACACCAGCTTTCGCACCACGAGACGCAATCGTCAACAACGTGTCCAAGCAGGACGCTGGATTCGGGTACAAGAACAGGGCTAATGATGGCAAAAAGAATCTCTGAGCACGAAGTCGCAAGTGTGCGATTGCTCGCCTTGGAACTATCAGAAGATGAAATCATGGTGCTGGCTGCCGCCTTGACATCACTGCTCCAGGAGCGCGATGACAGCGAAATTGAGGCGAAGTCCGGTGCGAGTCGGGATGAAGTAGAAGCCATCTTGCAGGATCTGCACACTTTTCTTAAGCCACCGTCTCGACAGTCCATTCGTAGCTGAGGTGCGTGATGCCGAGGCCTGATAGGCAATCCTCCTGGTGGGTCAACCTCCTTCTCACTTCAGCTTGCAGAGACGCGCCTCTGTGGATTCCCGTATTGCCGTCTGTGGACGTATGATGCTGCCAGTGCGTTGACCGCGCTCTCTGGGCAGCGTAAAATACGCCCATGAAATCTCCTTTCCCAGGCATGGCCCCATACCTTGAACATCCCTCTCTGTGGCCCGATGTGCATAATCAGCTCATTGCGGCCATCGCTGATGACCTGAGCGAGCGCGTTGCTCCACAGTACTATGTGGGATTAGAGCGGCGCACGTACTTGCTGAAAGCCGACGATGTTGTCTTCATTGGTCGCCCCTACATTGCCATGGCGTCAACCACTGAGGCGTCAATAGGTACCTTGCTACCTGTTACGACCTCCGTCACTGTGCTGGAGGTCGATGTTTCCATGCAGGATGAGGTCTCTGAGAATTTCCTCGAAATCCACGAGGTCAAGATGGGAAAGCTGATCACGATCCTGGAGTTGCGCTCGCTGTTCGAGTTGAAAGGCAAAGCGGCGGACAAATCCGTGGACATCTATTTCGGCCCGCAAGCTCCAGCCGGACACGCAGGCGAGTGGATTAAAACCAGCCCCGGCAAAGGCTGGTTTGTGTATTTCCGCATCTACGGACCGGAGCAGCCCGCCTTCGACAGCGGTTGGAAACCGGGGGATTTCGAAGAGGTCAAATAGCGCACAGGCTGCGGCGGCCACCCCCGCAACAACACCGCTCCAGCAAGGCAAATTCTCCAGAGGTTAAGGGCCTACCATCGTCCCTTCTTCGCCTTGCAGTCCCCCTGGGGATACCCCATACTCACCGCTAAGGCAAGAAACAGCGGTTGAGGTGGACAAACGCATGGAGTGGCAAACGGTCGAGTACCTCTACCGCAGACAAGCGGGAGTGCGTGGGGTAGAACACGATGACAGCATATACCGTAACACTTGAGGCATTGAAGGGACAGTCGTTGGAGGCACTCCTCTACCAGGTCGCGGAGCAAGGCGTGATCATGACGGTCCTCCTACCCGATGGCAAAGAGGTCGTGATTGAGCCCAAATGGTACCTCAAACCGCTGCCAAGGCTCGAAGGCTACGTGCCAGCAGGGTGGAAGGATGCTGTCTATGGCCGTGGCTGAAACACAGCAGGAGTCTGTGTTGATGGACGCAGGTATGTTCATTGGCGCGTTGCTCACGGGGGACCCACGGCATGCCGAAGCACGGCTTCTGGTGGAGCAAGCGCGTCAGGGGAGCTTGCCAGCTTGTACGACCACAAGCATCCTGAGCGAAGTCTATGGGGCCTTGACGTGGGAACACGCCGTCCCCCGCCATACCCCTGCTGCAGCAGCAGAGGCGGTGCGCCTGTTGGTCGAACCTCCTTCAGCCATTGTCGTATTAACGGGTGGGATTGCGGTGGCGTTGCGGACCCTCGCACTCGCAGCGAAATACCAGTTGACCGCGCGACGGGTTCATGATGCCCGGCATGCCGCATCCGCGTTAGTCGCCGGCATTATGTCTGTCTATACCTATGATATAGAAGACTGGCAGGTGTTTGAGTCCGATGGGTGACACATCGTGGGACCCCCTACGACTCTGACGCACATTGCGCAAAGAGCCCACAGAATAGAGAGCGGGACAGGAACGCCAGAGGGAAGCTGACAGGTTCCCTCACCGCTTCTTCCCCGGTACTGAAGAAGCGATACGGCGAACGCCCCAACCTCCTTGTGTACGCTGCATCCAACTTCTTGGTGGCCGGGCCGGTCTCGAAGGGCAAGAAGCTAAAAGGCATCAAGGCCGTGATCCGCTCCGAGACAGAGATTGCGTTCATCTTCTATCGGACTCGGCTTTTCCGGCCGGCACCAGGAAGTAGATCGGCACGCGCTATCTAATGCTGGCCTTGCGCATGCTGGTCGATCCAGAGAACCCGAAAGATGTCCAGCAGATCCACACCTTGCAGAACGAATACGACACGACTCGGTCAACAGCATCACTGCAAAGAAAAGCGACGGCGGCTCGGTTGCTATCCAGTTCGGCGGCTGCGACGGCAAGATCGCCAACTGCCTGCCGACCATGCCGGGCTGGAATTACATGGTGCGTCTCTATCGCCCTCGTGCGGAGATCTTGAATGGCAGTTGGCAATTCCCTGAGGCTCAGCCGGTGCCGTGAGGCGGTTACGGCACAATTCAAGCATGCAAGGAAATCGGACATGAAAACCAAACTTACCCGCTTCACATTGAGCAGCAGCCTCATTTTGGCCTACGCGTTCGCAACCTCACCGGTGATGGCGCAGAAATACAAGACAGATATTCCGCCGGCGATCACCGCGCCGGACAGCATGGAGACGCGCATCGGCACCTTGAAATTCGACGATGGTTTTCCCGACGACGCGACCGTGCAGAAGGTTTACGATAATCTTGACTTCCAGCGCGGCGTGCAGGCGTTTCTCAACACCATGCCGGCGGCGTCGCTCTCGGCCATGCGCGAAGGGCTCAGAAGCATCGGGGTGAACAACAGCTCGGTGGCGCTCTTCGAGTCGCTGATGGACTCAAAATCGCTGTTTCTCACGGCGAATACGGAGAGCGTGTATCTGGTTGGCTGGCTTGATTTGAAGGATGGCCCGATGGTGATCGAGTCGCCGCCCAATGTGCTGGGCTTCGTGGACGATTTCTGGTTCCACTTCGTAACCGACATGGGCAACGCGGGTCGCGACCAGGGCAAGGGCGGCAAGTATCTGATCCTGCCACCGGACTACAAGGGAGAGGAGCCAGAGGGTTATCTCGTGTCGCGCTCTGCGACTTACGGGAACTGGTTCATCATGCGTGGCTTCCTGGTGAAAGGCGATCCCAAGCCGGCGGTGGCCAGTTTCAAGCAGCATATGCGCCTCTATCCGCTGGCGCAGGCGGCTAACCCACCCGCGACAACGTTCATCAACGCCAGTGGCAAGGCCTTCAACACGATTCACGCTATGGACTTCTCCTTTTACGAGGAGGTCAACAAGGTCGTCCAGGAGGAGCCGAACGCTGCAATTGATCCTGAAACCCTCGGCCTGCTCGCCTCTATCGGCATCGAAAAGGGCAAGCCCTTCGCGCCTGACGCACGTCTGAAGAAAATCCTCGGCGAGGCCGCGAACGTGGGCAATGCCACAACGCGGACACTGATGTATCGGTCGCGGGACAAAGAGCGTTTCATTCATCCCGACAGCGGCTGGGTCAGCCCTCCGCCCACCTACACCTTCGAACGCGAAGGTGTGCGTCTGCTCGATACACGCTCATCGTTGTTTTTTTACGGCACCGGCATTACCCCGGCAATGGTCATGAAGATGGTCGGCGTGGGCTCGCAGTATGCGTTCACCTTCACCGACGCCAAGCAACAGCCGTTGGATGGTGGCAAGAGCTACCGGCTGCATCTGCCGCCGAACATCCCGGCGAAGGACTTCTGGTCGCTGGTTATCTACGACAACCAGACGCGCTCCGAGCTGCAGACGGATCAACAGTTCCCAAGCATCGGCAGCCAGAAGGCGGACATTGCGCTCAATGCCGACACGTCAGTGGATGTGTACTTCGGCCCCAAGCCGCCCCCTGGCAAGGAGAGCAACTGGGTGCAAACGTGGCCTGGCAAGGGCTGGAATGTGATTCTCCGCCTCTATGGCCCGCTGCAGCCCTGGTTCGACAAGACGTGGCGACCGGGTGAGATCGAAGAAATGCAGTAAGCTTCCACCGCACCGAAGAAAAAGCACACATGAAAACAAGACAGCACCTCATGCATCAACCATCTCTCGAAAAGGAGCTTTGTATGCCAAAGTGTTTTTTGTCTTTGCTGGGCTTGATAGGCGCGTTCCTGCTCGTGCCATCGGTGCACGCGCAGGACACCAGGAGGCCCAACATCCTCGTGATCATGGGCGATGACATTGGGCAGACAAACGTTAGTGCCTATAGCCGCGGCCTGATGGGTTTCACCACGCCCAATATCGACCGCCTCGCCAACGAGGGTGGCGTGTTCGTCAACTACTACGGCCAGCAGTCCTGCACCGCGGGTCGTGCCGCATTCATCCTCGGACAGAGCCCGTTCCGCACGGGGCTGACGAAAGTCGGCATGCCAGGCGCGCCCGTCGGTATCCAGAAGGAAGACCCGACGATTGCCGAGTTCCTGAAGCCGCTCGGCTACATGACCGGGCAGTTCGGCAAGAACCACCTGGGCGATAAGGACGAGTTTTTGCCGACCAACCACGGCTTCGACGAGTTCTTCGGCAATCTCTATCATCTTAATGCCGAGGAAGAGCCCGAGCACGAGGACTACCCGAAGGACCCGGAGTTCCGGAAACGCTTCGGCCCGCGCGGCGTCCTGAAAGCGACCGCCGACGGCAAGATCGAGGACACCGGTCCCCTGACCAAGAAGCGCATGGAGACGGTGGATGAGGAGTTCCTCGCTGCCACCAAAGACTTCATCGACCGCAGCCACAAGGCCAACAAGCCGTTCTTCGTCTGGTTCAACTCGACGCGCATGCACATCTACACGCACCTCAAGCCCGCCTCCAAGGGGAAGACGGGCCTGGGCCTCCAGGCCGACGGCATGGTGGAACACGACGGCATGGTCGGTGAACTGCTCAAGCAGCTCGACGACCTGGGCATCGCCAACGACACCATTGTCATTTACACGACCGACAACGGCGCCATGAAGAACATGTGGCCCGACGGCGGGGCGTCGCCGTTCCGCAATGAGAAAGACACCAACTGGGACGGCGCGTTCCGCGTGCCGGCCCTGATCCGCTGGCCCGGCCATATCAAGCCCAACACGAACTTCACGGAGCTGTTCAGCGCCGAGGACTGGCTGGTGACGCTCGTCGCCGCCGCTGGGGGCGATCCGAACCTGCGCGACAGTGCCACGAAGGGCGTGCAAGCCGGGACGAAGACGTTCAAGGTTCATCTCGACGGCTACAACCAGCTTGACTACCTCACCGGCAAGTCGCCCACCGGCGCGCGCCACGAGTTCTTCTACTTTAGCGACGACGGCGACCTGACGGGGTTCCGCGACGACCGCTTCAAGTACCACTACGCCCTGCAGGAGGTCACCGGTCCGACGGTGTGGATAATGCCGCTGACGCGGCTGCGCCTCCCGTTGATCGTCGATCTGAAGTCCGACCCCTATGAGAACGCGCTGCTCGGCGGATCGGTCTACTACTACGCCTGGCTGGGTGACCACGCCTTCCTGATCGTGCCGGCGATTCAGAAGGTCGCGGCGTATCTCAAGACCTACAAGGACTTCCCGCCCCGCCAGCGCCCCGCCACCTTCTCCATCGACCAGGTGATCGAGCAACTGGAAGCCGGGGTGAAGGGGAAGTAGCCCCTACCCAAACCGCCCGCCTCGTTCGTGCTTCCGGCGTTCCGACTACCGGGGGGACGAATGAGATGGGGGAATGCCAACAGCGTCGAAGCACTGCAGTGACAGATGAAAGAAAACCAATGATGCAAGCCAGACTTGCCCTCTGCTCGTTAGGTATCGCCCTCAGCACAGTATTGAGGGGGAGGAAGTCGCGAAAAAATCCTCCCTCGCATGCACGCTGGTCGCGCTCCTGTCTGAATGTCCGACGGCACATACATCGTCCCTGCCGTGAAGAAAACCGAGTGAACCCAACTCCGAGGTCGTTATGAAAACCACACATCACCTCATCACAGTTGTTCTCTTCATGACTGTCGCAGCCATAACGCCAAGTCTCGCGCAGGACAATACAACCGTTGACCATCACGGCTGGCTCGGCACCGAGACCATCAAGACCCGCTTCGGCGACTTCGAGTTCAGGGGCGGCTACCCCACGACCGCAACGGCCGACGCGCTGCAAGACCAGCTCAAATTCAACCGCGCCATCGAGGTCTATCTCATGCAGATTCCGGCCGTCGCAGTCATCGAACAACGGCGCGGGCTGCGTGATTTCGGCGCCAAGACCGCGCACCAGGTCATCATCTGGGAATCGCTCATGGACGCCAAAACGCTCCTGCTGACGCCCAACACCGAGACGGTGTACGCCATAGGCTATCTCTATCTCAAGGATGACGGTCCGACCGTGTTGGAAGCGCCGCCGAAGATGCTCGGGCTGGCGATGGACGCGCTGCAACGTTTCCTCGTGGACATCGGGCCGCTCGGGCCGGACAAGGGCCAGGGAGGCAAGTACCTGTTCCTGCCGCCGGGCTACACAGGCAACGTGCCTGAGGGATATTTCGTCGTGAAATCGCCGACATACTCCGTCACCTATGGCGTGCGCGGATTCCTCGTGGATGGCAAGCCCGATCAGGCAGTGGCGCTGATGAAGCAGATCAAGGTTTACCCGCTGGCGAAGGTGGCAAATCCCCCGCAGATGGAGTTTCTCAACGGCTCTGGCCAGCCGATAGACACGGTCCATTCTGACAACTTCTCGTTCTTCGAGGCGCTAGCTCAACTCGTCAATGAAGAGCCAGCGGACGTGTTCACGCCGCTGGAACGGTTCTATATGCGCTCGATTGGTATCGAGCACGGTAAGCCATTCAACCCCGACGCCAAGGACAAGGCGCTGCTGTCAGAGGCCGTGCGGGTCGCCGCGGCGATGGCGCGGGCGAACAGCTATGCGTCGACGGATCGCCGGACGTATTTTTACCACGATCGCCAGTGGCAGTACGTTGGCGACGTACCCTACAACAACCTCAAGGACGGTATCCTCGAGGTGGATCGCCGCGCCTACCTTTATTACATGGCGCTGGGCAACTCGCCGGCCATGATGGAGAAAAACGTCGGCGTCGGCTCGTATTACTTGTGGGCGTACAAGGATGCCGCGGGCCATCCGCTCGATGGCGCGAAGAACTACAAGCTGCCCATTCCCGCCAATGTCCCAGCCAAGGACTTCTGGTCCGTGCTAGTCTACGACGCGTTGAGCCGTTCGGAGTTGCAGAACGGCCAGCCCTTCCCATCGGTCAGCAAGTACACCGGACCGAAGGTCAACGCTGACGGCACGGTGGACGTGTACTTCGGCCCGCAGATGCCTGCCGGCCAGGAGAAGAACTGGATCAGGACCGTGCCGGGCAAGGGCTGGTTCCCGATCTTCCGCTTCTACGGTCCGCTGCAGCCGCTCTACGACCAGACGTGGAAGCTGCCGGACCTCGAGGAAGTGAAGTAACGCACCACGGGACGTGGAAGCTCAACGACATCGCGCAGATCAAGTGCGCTGATGCCAACCCGAAAGGAGTCGACTGCAGGCGCCTGCGCACGACTCCGACGACGTGGAGAAAATCATGGCAGGGAATCGCAGAACGGCTATGCAATCAGCTTTGCTCTTCTTCCTTATCGCGACGTCATTCGCAGGCCTGATACCTGCCGCAGATGCCCAATCGCTGCCGCGGCTCGAAGCTGGCCAGAGCCTCGGCCACGCGCTCGGCCTGTCGGCGGCGACGAACTTGCGCGACCTCGGCGGCTATAAGACGAGCGACGGCAAAACGGTAGCGCGCGGGCTCGTGTACCGCTCCGACGTGTTCTATCCCATGCGTGCGCCGGATATCGCGAAGCTAGAGCGCATCGGGCTCACGCGTGTCTATGACCTGCGCACCGTTGCCGAGATCAAGGCGCAGCCCGATCAGATTCCTGCCGACGTCAAGTACGTTCAGCTCGACGTACTCGCCGACGCGCAATCGGCGGCCCCAGCACAGCTCGGAGCGCTGATGCATGATCCGCCGAAGGCCACCGCGGAGCTGGGCGGCGGCAAGATCGAGGCGATATTCGCCGACGGCTACCGCCAGTTCTCTGGAGTATGCCGAGGTAGACCCAGGGGGAACGCAAGACGCGGAGGGAGCCATAGGAGGCCGTAACCTCTTGTCTTCCCCTCTCCGATGCCCCATACTCCTGCCACAGGAAGAGCACGGAGCGCAGGTGGTACTCTTCTCACGAGCTGGGTGGGCTCCTGCAATATGACGTGCCCGCAGCCGGCTGCATACTGGTCCATATGAGGCTCTCGAGGAGACTATGATGCACTCACCTTTTCCGGGGATGGACCCGTATCTAGAAGCGCCGAGCATCTGGCCGGATGTGCATACCCGTCTGATGACTATTATCGGAGAGCAATTAACGCCGCTACTTGCCCCGAAATACCTGGCGGAGTTGGAAACCCAGGTGATCATCGATCACCTCGATGATGAGCCCCAGGGCGTGCTACCGGATATCAGTGTCACCAGTCTTGAGGCGTCCGCCGAAGTCCCGTCAGCCGTTGCGGTGGCAGCACCGGCCCCCGTCCAGGTCCGGGTGCCGATGGATGTTCCCACTCGACTGGTCTCGGTGTATATTCGCCAGCGAGAGACTGCACGCCTGGTGGCGGTGATCGAGTTACTCTCACCCGTCAATAAGCGGCGCGGGAAGGGTCGGGAAGAGTACTTAGACAAGCGCCGCACTTTCTTGACTTCACCCGTACATGTCATCGAGATCGACCTCCTGCGCCGCTATCCCCGCATGCCTTTCGACGACCCCTTGCCGCCGGCCCACTATCTGGTGATGGTCTGCAAGGCAGGGGAACGCCCCCGCAGTAGTGTGTGGCCCATCAGTGTGCGTCAGCCCCTGCCGACGATCCCTATCCCCCTGTTGTCCCCGGACCCGCCGGTGCCCTTGGAGCTGGGGCAGGCCCTCCGCACTGCCTATGAGCGGGCCCGCTATGACCTGCGGGTGGATTACCGCCAGCCGCCCGTCCCGCCATTGTCACCGCCCGATGCTGCCTGGGCGGAAGCGCTGTTAGCATCTCCTGAAGGACGGTCTCCTCAAGACGCCTCATAGATTGTTGGAGCGTTGTTGGTATTCTGCTACCCCTCTACTGTCCTATCTTTCCTTTTCATTAATGACTTATGATATGCTCATCGATCGTTATACAAACACTCTCGACACATTTTCTGTCATGATGGTTAGGAGGAATGACATGAACAACGGACTCAAACAGCTCTTGGTCTGGCTCCTTGTCGTGCTCGTGTCACTGCCGTGGCCCGGGCGCCTCGCCGCTCAGGGCACTGACACCGTGTTCAAGCCAGAGGAAATCGAGCAGTTAGTCGCGCCTATTGCCCTCTATCCTGACGAGCTGGTGTCGCAGATCCTGATGGCGTCCACCTATCCCCTGGAGGTGGTGGAGGCGGCTCGTTGGGTCAGGGCGAACAAGACGCTGAAAGGCGATGCCCTGACCACGGCCCTGGAAAAACAAACCTGGGATCCGAGCGTCAAGTCCCTCGTGAACTTTCCCCAGGTGCTGGACATGATGGACCAGAAGCTCGACTTAACGCAGAGGCTGGGCGATGCGTTTCTGGCCCAGCAAAAGGACGTGCTGGACGCCATCCAGCGGCTGCGCGCCAAGGCGCAGGCACAGGGCAACCTGAAGACCACAAAAGAGCAAAGGGTGATCGTCGAGCAACCACCAGTACAAACCACGGTCGTCGAGCAGCCCGCAGCGCAAACCACGATCGTTGAGCAACCCGCAGCGCAAACCACGGTGATCAAGATCGAACCGGCCAATCCCCAGGTGGTGTACGTGCCGACCTACAACCCGACAGTAGTATATGGCGCCTGGCCCTATCCTGCCTATCCCCCCTATAGCTATTATCCGCCCGGGTACGCGGCGGCAACCGCGGCATTTTCCTTTACTGCCGGGGTCGCGCTGGGCGCTGCCTGGGGATACGCCTGGGGGGGATGTAACTGGGGCCGCGGGGATGTCGACATCAATGTCAACCGTAACACCAATTTTAATACGAATATCAACCGCCAGCGGTATCAGTCGAATTTTCAAGCGCGCGGGCTAAATGCGCAAGGCGCGTGGCAACATGACGCGTCACACCGGAGGGGCGTGGCGTATCGCGATCAAGGGACCGCGCAGCGGTTCAACAGAGGCACCAATGCGCAAGCCGCTCAGGCCCGGGAAGCGTTTCGCGGCCGGGCGGAGAGTGGTCGGCAAGAACTCGCGCGTGGCGGCGCAGACCGCATCGGGCAAGCGGGGGCGAGAGAGCGTGCTGGGGCCGGCAGCCGCGAAGGCCGCGTTGCAGACCGCGGTGGAGTGAGCAGCCGCGAAAGTCGGCAAGGGGGTACGCGCGAGCGCGCTAGTGCTGGCAGCCGCGAAGGTCGGCAAGCGAGTACGCGCGAGCGTGCTGGTACTGGCGGCCGCGAAGGTCGGCAAGCGAGTACGCGCGAGCGTGCTGGGGCCGGCAGCCGCGAAGCCGGGCTGGGGGACAGGTCAGCGCAGCGCGGTGGCGGCACCCAGGCTGGTAGCTTCGGGGGCGCCGGGAGAAGCCGACAGGCAGATGCGTTCCAGGGAGTTGGGAGGGGTGGCGATGTGCGTAACGCGAGCGCACGCGGCGCCTCGAGCTGGGGTGGAGGGTCGGCAGGCGGCGGGGGCTTCCAGCGTGCAAGTGGAGGCTCCCATGGCGCTGGTGGCGGAGGTTTCCAGCGTGGCGGTGGTGGTGGAGGTGGTGGGGGCTTCCAGCGTGGCGGTGGGGGCGGGGGTGGCAGACGTCGGTGAGGCTGGTGTTCTTGGGCGCATACGCGTTAGAGGTTCGTTCTCACTGTGCCTGCAGCAAGACGGGTGTTTCACGAGTGACGCATCAACCATAAGCGATGAACGACATACTGGCTCTGTTCCCGCCTCGTCTTACAGGAGCTCTTAGGAGGACATGATGATGTTGCGATGCACCAGCAATGTGACTGATGGCACACCGGTGCGCTGGCGCCTGACGATGATACTCGTTCTGTGCCTGCTGTCCATGGGAGCGGTTGGCGTTGCCATGGGCGCCACGGCCAGGCAGAAGAGCTTTCCTACTCCGGAGGAAGGCGTGCAGGCGCTGGTTGAGGCAGCGCAGAGAAACGACACCACAACCCTTCTGGCGATCCTCGGACCAGAGGCGAAATCCATCGTCAGCACCAGCGACCCGGTCTCCGATCGGGAAAACCGTGAGCGTTTCGTCAAGTCGTACGAAGAAGGACATACACTGGTGCCGTCGGGGGATACGAAGGTGGTGTTGCAGATCGGCAAAGACGAGTGGCCCTTTCCTATCCCACTCATCAAAGACAGCGCAGGTTGGCGCTTCGACACGCAAGAGGGCAAGGCAGAGATCCGCAAGCGGCTCATCGGACGTAACGAACTCGACGTCATCCAGGTGTGCCTGGCCTATGTCGACGCGCAACGCGAATACTACATGCGCAACCCCCTGAACACTGCGCTGCTGCAGTATGCGCCAAAGTTCATCAGCACAAAGGGCAAACGCGACGGACTGTATTGGGAAACGACAGCCGATGAGCCACCGAGTCCACTGGGTCCTCTCGTGGCCCAGGCCAGAAGGGAGGGCTACAAAGGTACAGCCGGAAAGCCTGTTCCTTATCACGGTTACTATTATAAAATGCTCACTGGGCAGGGACCTGACGCGCCGGATGGCGCCTATGACTATGTGGTGCGCGGCAAGATGATCGGTGGCTTTGCTCTGGTTGCCTACCCGGCGCAGTACGGGGTGTCCGGGATCATGACCTTCATCGTGAACCACGACGGGGTGGTCTATGAGAAGGACCTGGGGCCCAACACCGCCGCTATGGCGCAGTCCATGACGAAGTTCAATCCGGACAAGACGTGGAAGCAACTCTAACCATACACGTAGGAGCGGGAGGCTTGTATGGTCGGAAACGCCAGGCGACGTCAGGGGCTGAAGCATCGGTCGCGCACGCGGATCCGTGCTTCGCGCCTCGTCCGCCGTGTGCGCCTGCGTCATACCATCCACACCGTGCGGCAGCGCGCGCGGGCCCACACGCACGGTCAGCCCCGTGCGCCAGTTGCGGCGCCGCGCCTGTGGCAGCGCTTCATAGTCGTGCCCCTCATGATCGTCGTCCAGGGACTCCGCAGTGGCCTCGTGTGGCTCCGCGACGTCGTCCTGCCCGCCCCGCCGCGGATCCTCGCCATGGACCCCGGGCAGTTCCTGATCATAGGACATCGGGGGGCCTGCGCCTCGGCGGTCGAGAATACGATCGCGTCCTGTGAGCGCGCGGTCGAGCTCGAGGGCGCCGACGCGGTCGAGCTCGACCTGTGCGTCACCAAGGACAGGCAGGTCGTCGTGTGGCATGACTGGGACCCGGATGCGCTCGTCGCGCTTGCGCGTCAAGCAGGGGCGGAGCTGGACGTCCTGTGCCGCCCCGTGGCGCCCCCGGCGGGGCATCCGATGCGGAGGCCCGTGTGCGACCTGACGCTGGCGGAACTCCGGGAGCACTATGGGTACGCCGTCGTCGGCCAGGACCAGCGCGTCCCGGCCCAACTGCCCGTGTTGGAGGAGGTCGTCCGCTGGGCGCGAACCAAGCCGCGCCTCAAGGCGGTGGTCCTCGACTGTAAGGTACCCCCGGCGCACAAGGAGCTGATCACGGTCGTGGCCGAGGCCCTGCGCCGCGAGGTCGAGCGGGAGCCGGTTGGGGTGCTATTCGTGTTCCTATCACCCTACCCCGAAGTCCTCGAGGCGATGCAGGCGGTGGTGCCAGCGGAGGAGCGGTCTTGCGACGTGGAGATCCCGGTAGGATTCTTTCCTGACCGCTCGCAGCTCTCCGCCGTCGCCCGAGCCCGTGCGTCGGGGAACGGGTGGGCGTCTATCGGCCGGCCCCTTTTCACGATCGGCGGCTGGTGGACCTACCGCAAGACGATCCAGGCTGACCTCGAGTGGATGCGGGAGGCACGCGGGACCACCCCGTCTGTGCCGCCGGCATACTATATCTGCTGGACCATCAACCGGACGTGCGAGATGCGCTACCTGATGCGCATGGGGGTCTCGGGGATCCTGACCGACTTCCCCGCCCTCCTCCGGCGCCTGCTGCACCGCACGATCCGTCAGAACGCCCGCCACGCGGCGCGGTCCGCTTGGCAGCCGGCGCGCCAGAGCCATGAGAGGTGAAGCGCCGGGCGCACATCTCAGGACCACGCAATCAGGAGTGTGAAGTCGTCACTTTGGCGGCGTGTAGGGGTCGGACGTGCCCGGCGCAATCGGTGGATACTTCTTCAGGCTCTGCTCGAACTCCACCACGATCTTCATGGCCGGACCTGCGTTCCATGAGTTCCGGAGTGCAGTCTGTGGGTATTCCTCCTTCGGATCGGTAATGAGATCGAACGCCTTTGGCACCCCGAGCTTGGCGGGCGGGGTCCACCAGTCGCGCTGCTCGTCGTAGAAGACGACTTTCCAGTTTCTCCACTTGACCGCTTCCAGGCGATCGGCCACGAACACCGGGAAGCCTTCGCGGTTAGATGTGTCAGACTTGCCGAGGAGGAAATCGGTCTGGTCCACCCCGTCGATGGCCCGATCTTGCGGCACCGATGCGCCGGCGAGCATGGCAAACGTGGTGTAAGTATCGACCTCATGCACGATCTCGTTGCTGACACGACCCGCGGCAATCCGGCCGGGCCAGCGGATGATGAAGGGCGCTCGCAGCGAGCCTTCCATGTGCGTGAAGTAATAGCCGCGCCACGGCCCGGATGATCCCTGCCAGGGCCACGTCGCTTCCGGGCCGTTGTCGCTCGTGAACACCACGATGGTGTTGTCGCGGATGCGGAGTTCATCGATCGCGTCCAGGATCTCCCCGACGTGCGCGTCCATTTCCGCCAGGGCATCGGGGAAATCGCCAAAGCCGGTCTTACCCGCGAACTGGGGATGCGGCAGGGTCGGGAAATGCACCAGCGTGAAGGGCACGTAGGCATAGAACGGCTTGCCGGCCTGCACGCTGCGCTGCATGAAATCAATCGTCCGGCGGGTGATCTCCGCATCGATCAGGCGGCGCTGGTCCAGGTCATACACGGCAAGCTCGCGGCTCTTCTCGCCTTTGCGGCCTTCCATGATGTGCGTAAAGGGGACGCCCGCCGCCTTAGCCGCGGGTTCCGAAGGCCAGAAGGCCTCGTCCGTGGTGCGCGGGATGCCATACCACTCGTCGAAGCCTTGATCGTTCGGCAGGCGTCCCTCGTCGCTCCCCAGATGCCACTTGCCGAAGTGGCCGGTGCGGTAGCCGGCGCCGGACAGCAGTTCGGCGATGGTCACTTCCCACTGCGTGAGTCCATCAAGCCCGCCGCCAATCGGGATCGAGTGCGTGCCGGAACGGATGGAAAAGCGCCCGGTCATGATGGCCGAGCGGCTCGGCGTACATTGCGCCTCGACGTTGAAGTTGAGCAGTCGCAGGCCCTCGCTCGCGAGCTTGTCGATGCGGGGCGTTGGCGCACCGCGAAGGATGCCACCCCCGTAAGAGCCCACCTCGCCGTAGCCGAGATTGTCCATCAGGATGAAGACGATGTTGGGTTTCTGCCCGTCTGCCGCTGGCGCGTTCTGCGCCAGGGCGGCAACTGCCAAAAGCGAGGTCAGTGCGTATAAGATCAGTTTGGTTTTCATGGTTCGATAGCTTTCGTCGTTGCAATGTCCCGTGGCGCATTTAAGGCACAGGCTGCGCTTCGGGGAAGGTCCATGTGCCGTTCAGGGTTTCGGCACGCGGACGATAGAGGCGCACCAGGTAATTCCAGCCCGGCATGGTCGGCAGGCAGTTGGCGATCTTGCCGTCGCAGCCGCCGAACTGGATGGCAACCGAGCCATCGTCGCTTTTCTTCGCGGTGATGCTGTTGAGTGAATAGGCATCGTACTGGTTCTTCTGAAGATGGCCGTCAGCGGTGTTTGACAAAGAGGGCGAAGTACATGTCAGTCTCGGCACGCACGAAGTTGTCGGGAGTGACAGGGACGGCATTGCCGGCCGGCGATTGCGGAGAAGGCTGCGCCAGCACGAGCGCGGCGTGGCTGATCGTCGCAAGGCACAGGATGGCGGAAATTGATGCGAGACGATTTTGCATGGTGACGTTCTCCTGCATCATTGGGTCGAAATTTTCTCGATGTCCGGCAGTTTCCATGTCTTGTCGAACAGGGGCTGTTCAGGGCCATAGAGCCGGAACAGGACTTCGAATTGCCCGCTGGCGCTTGTGGGTACCCAATTCGACTCCTTGCCCGCCGGCGCCCTTGGCCCGAAGTAGATATCCACCGAACCGTCGGCGTTCTTTTGCAGTCCCGGGTTCTGCGACGAGCGGCTTGCATGGGGCAGGCCCCGGATAAGCGCATGAGTCGCACGGTCATAGACCGTCGCCGCCCAGTAGAGCTTGACGGGCGCGTTTGCCGGTACGGTCAGGCGATAGGTGCTAGCACCGCTGAAGTTCTGCCCGTCCTTGTCCTTGATCGTCATCAGATAGAACTGGCCTTCGCCCAGGTGCTTAGGCGTGAAGAAGGCGAAGGAGAAGACGAGCCCGCGACTGTCGATCGGATAGTTGTCGGGGTCGGTGTACAGGGTCGGCGCCGCCTTGAGGTAATCGGGCAAGGCCGGCAACGCCCATCGGCTCATGTCGAAGTAGGGCGTGAAGATACCTTCATACCTGCTTTCCAGGAGGGCATGGGCTTCACGGGCGGCGGCGTTCAGGATGGCCTGCGTTTGTTGATCGGGATTGAACGGTTTGCCTCTCTCGATGCCGATGGACTTCAACTGATCGATCATCGCCTTGTCGCGCGTAAGCCAGGGCTCCTGCTGCACGAAACGGTCGAGCGACTGGAAGAAGCGCAGGTCGTAGGGGATCGTAGCGTCGTAAATGACATCGATCGCATCGACGAAGGTGGTCGGTGGCGGATTCGCCGCCTGCGACAAGGAGTAAACTTTGATCCGCCGGCTATAGGTCACCGCCTTGGCGATGTCGGCGTCACTGCCGCTCCTGAGAATGGAGCGCAGCAGCGCGTACCCCTGATAGGTGTCTGACGGCAGGACGATGTAGCCAGAGGGCGCCTTGTCCTTGTAGCCCGGCGGCAGGATGAGGTACTTGCCGCCCGCGCCCTTGTCAACACCGGCCGGGCCCACATCCTCCAGCGGCGCCTGCCAGACATCCATGATGGTGCCGTTGATCGAGCCATCGTCCGCTGGCGGTATTTCGATCACTACTGGCCCTACGTCCTTCGTGTTGATAAAGGGCATGAGGTAGATTGAATCCGGATTTGGAGTGAGAGTCTGGTTCTTCCAATCTGGCAGGCGCGACCAATAGACGATCTGGTTGAAGCCGCCTTTAGTCTCACGGACCATCGCCTGGTACATGAGGTCGTAGTTGACCACCGGCATGCCCCAGATGACGGCCTCAATGGCGCGACGCTCGATGGTGCGGCGGGCCAGATCCTCGGCGGAGAAACTCTGCGCCATGCTACGGCCGCCGAGCGCGGTCACCGCGACGAGGAGGATGAGGCCGGTGAGTTGACGTTTTGTTGTCATGTTTGGGTGCCTTTCGCTGTAGTTTGGAAGGTCATTTAGCCTCTTCGAAATCGCCCGGCTTCCAACTGCCATCAAAGGCCGGCTGCTCTGGACCATAGATGCGGAAATACACAAACCAGCCTTTGCCGGGGCTGGTTTTGATCCACTCGCCTGCGTGTCCGGCTGGAGCTTGCGGGCCGAAATAGAGGTCCACGAATTTTCCCGCCATCTTGTCCTTCAGCTCGAACAGCGAGCGCAGGGCCGCCTTGCCCTGATCCGTCTGGACCTGGCTGCGCGTTTCGGCGTCGTACACTGTCACCGACCAGAACAGCTTATCTGGCACCGGCTGCGGCACCGTGAGCTTGTAGGTCTTGCCGCCGTCAAGATAGATGCCAGCCTTGTCGCGCAGGCCCAACCAGTAGAGCGAGCCGGCACCGGCGTCGCGGCGGAACATGGCCGGCGAGGACCCGATCGCCTGGAAATACCATTTGTCGCGGGCGTACGTGTCCGCGTAGTTCGGGGCGTTGAAATCCCCATCTTCGAAACGCAGGGCGGCCCATTCCCACTGGCGATCCTTCCAAACGATGCGATCGGGCCGGCGATCGGCGAAGGATTCCACCCGCATCTGGGCACTGGCCATCTGCGCGGCCTGCTCCAGGATACGTTGCATGCGGGCGTCAGGGGCGAACGGTTGGCCCTTGGCGATGCCGAGGGCCGCGAGTTCGCCATAGTGGTCCCGATAGAGTGCAAAGGGCGGCTCGGTATCGACGACCTCGTGCAGCACCTGCCAGTATTGCAGATTGTTTTCCCAGGCGAGCGGCGTCGTGTCCTGCGGTGGAGGGGTCAAGTCCAGCCATGTGGGCTCCGTCCATCCGGGGGACGGCTTCAGGGGATGCACCTTGACGGTCTTGATGCGCTCGATAGCGGCCGGGACGTCGCCACCAACGGGGAGGGAGCGCACGCCGACCAACATGCGATAGGTGGTGGATGTGGCGGTATGATAGCCGGCAGGCACTTCGCCCTTGTACCCAGGCGGCAGTAGCAGGTGTTTGCCGCCTTTGCCGGCATCAGGCCCCGGCAGGCCCATGTCGGCGACCCAGCGCTGATGCAGATCCATCGCGACGCAGATCAGCGGTCCCGAAGGCATGTCGATCACCATCGGGCCATCGGTCAGATCCAGCAGCAGAGGAGCGTAAGGCGTATCCGAGTTGAGCGTAAAGCCGACGTGCTTGGGCTGGGAGTCGAGTGTGCCGAACGACTTGTTCGGGATCACACGGACCTTCGCGTTACCTTTGAAGATGGCGGCGCCGGATACAGTGGGGTAGAAGACCCGATATGCCTGGACGGCGCGATTCAGGTCCGCGTCATCGTAAGCCTTCTGCACGGTCTCGGGCGTGGGATAACCGCCTGTGAACGTGTAGCCTGAGGGTGTTGACTGGGCGAAGCCGCGACCGCCGAGAGCGGCGAATGCGGCAAGGAGGACGAGACTGATGAGCTGTGGTCTGGCTTTCATGTTTGGCTTCATTGCGTTACTCCTTGCATGCATTGAGCGGGGCACAGCGGTGGTCAGCCGCCGCGCCGCGAGTCGTCACCTCACCTCGCCGTCGTGCGCCGCTCACCGACGCGACCGTGCCCGTGCACGTGTAGGGGGCCTTGCAGGCCATGATACTCTGCATGCGTCAGGAGTACCATGGGACCTGAGGCCAATACCGATGGGACTTTCGTCCTATAGCTGAGGGCATGCCGTGATGCCCCAAACGCTAGGGGAGGCAAGCACCACTTCTCCATACACTTCTCAGCACTTCCCGCGCCGTGTATGGGCGGGCAAAGGCACGCGATACAAGACATGGGCGGGGTTTGAAACGTGGATAGAGATGGAAATCACCCCTTGTAGATCAAATCCATAGGAGTCGCTCTCGCCACTTTTGAAACACTACCCACGTTCGCATGGGGTCTTCCCTTTCTCTTACGTGGCCCGCGTGATAAACTGCCATGAGTCTGTATGAGTGATTCGCGATTGGAGGAGGTTTCCCATGGTTGCCCGTGGTCGAGTGCAAAACGGTGTGGTCGTGCTAGACAACGGCGTGCGCTTGCCTGAGGGACAAGAGGTGACCGTGCTGGCGCCCGATACCGTGCCCACTAGCCCGCGGCTGGAAGGCTCGCGGCTGCACAGCGTCCTGGACATTCCGACTGTCAGTGTTGGTGCGGTGCTGCATCCGCTGACTGCCGATGACGACCTGCTCGGCGACATGCTGGAAGGCCGGGCATGATCCATGGCCTCGACACCGGTTTTCTTGTCGCGGCGGAGGTGACGGAGCATGCCGAGCACACCGGTGCACGGGACACGCTGGCCCGGCTACTGTCGGCGGGCGACCTCATCGCGATTGCCCCACAGGTTCTGGCAGAGTTCATCCATATTGTTACTGACCTCCGTCGCTTCACACAGCCGCTCGACATGACCGCGGCCCGGCAGCTGGCTGAGCAATGGTGGACGGCGCGAGAAGTCGTGCGCGTGTTCCCCAATGACGCCGCAGCTCGGCAGTTTCTTGCCTGGCTGCAACAGTTTTCGTTGGGCCGCAAACGACTGCTGGACACGCTCCTTGCCGCTACTTACCGGCAGGCAGGCATTCAATCGCTTCTCACTACCAACCAGGCCGACTTCCTGGTGTTCGGCGTCTTCACCTGCATCGCACCCGAGGTAAGAACCACGAATTCCTGAGTGTCATTTGCATTCGCATGGTGCGTCCTCCGAAAAGGTGTAAGGCCGGACTGGGGACTGCTCCCTGGCACGCGGCATGACCAACCGCCATCACTTCAACTCGACCGTCACCTTGTCGATCGTGCCCGTGAACGTGAATGGTAGCTTGTACGTGAAGTCCACCGCCGAGCCACCGTCCATGCCGATGTCCATGCCTTCGCCGAGCGAGAACTGGATCGGGACGGTTCTCGGCAGCTGGCCCTCGGCGACCTTCGTGCCGTTCACCATCATGGTCACCACCGCGCCCTTGCCGCGCTCTCCGGCTGCGCCCTGGTACACGAAATCAAGCTTGAGCTGCACCTTGCCCTTCGGCAACGGCTCCCGGCCGGTAAACGTGAAGCGCTCCAGGGCGAGATAGTTGTAGACGAACGTCGGCTTGCCGTCGCGCACGTACAGGCCGTATCCACCAACTAACCCGCCGTGCGTTACGATCATGCCTTCGGCGCCAGCTTCGGGTACCTCAATGTCGGCTGTCAGGATCCACGACTTGTTGAGAATGCGTGGCGCAGCCTCGTTGGGCAGGCCGATCTGTCCAGGGTAGTAGGTGAACGTCTTGCGGTCCCCAGCAAGGCTTGGCCGACCCATAAGCTCGGCATTCAGCCGTTCGACGGCGCGCCAGTCCAGCGGCAGGACGTTGTACCTGGCGGCTTCCACCCACCACAGGTCTTGCAGTTCTCGCAGCTTCTGCGGATTCGCGGCCGCCAGATCAT
>Ga0081455_10000924_pt1 | contig 37601 bp, 26 predicted proteins | sample TabmetS3T2R1_FD_70207 | JGI IMG/M metagenome (GOLD analysis project Ga0081455, IMG submission 70207) | Tabebuia heterophylla rhizosphere microbial communities from the University of Puerto Rico - S3T2R1 | ecosystem: Host-associated > Plants > Roots > Rhizosphere ... | reverse complement strand
CGAGCTGCTGAGCATGGCAGAGCCGCGCCGCCGGTTCGCCGCGATGATGTCCGGGCTGGACACGCGGTATGACCTCGGTCAGGGCCACCCGCTGCTCGGACGCCGGATGCCCGATCTCGACCTGGCCACCGCCGCCGGCTCCAAGCGGGTCTACGCCCTGTTGCACGACGCCCGCCCGGTCGCGCTCAACCTCGGGGAGCCTGGCGATCTCGACATCGCCCCATGGGCGGATCGCGTTCGGTTGATCGACGCGGAGTACACCGGCAGCTGGGAGCTTCCGGCACTCGGCACGGTCGCTGCGCCGACCGCGGTGCTGATCCGGCCCGATGGCTATGTCGCCTGGGTTGGAGATCGGACCCACGAAGGGCTCGCCCAGGCGCTCTCCACCTGGTTCGGACCACCCGCGGCGGCGTAGCGGGCGCTCGCCGGCGTCGGCCGGCGCAATCCCCTTTCATCAGTCCGGACGCCAGGTACTGTGGCAATACCTGCGGGTTGTCGGGGATGGGGTTGGCCGGCAGCCGCTCGCCCTCAAGGGGACGCTGGCATGATTTTCGACGCCCTCATGATGTCTGGCATCGCCCCGATGCCGCGGGATTCCGGTCGGTGACATGACGTCACCCAACTCGCCGAGCGGCGGCCCCAAGATCGGTCGCAACCTGCTCACCATGGCGAGCGTCAGCGCGATGTGCGGCGTACTCGTCGCGGGCCTGCTGCTGCCGTTCGTGAGCCTGGTCGGCGTCACGACCGAGAACGTCGCCAAAGGGTTCGACGACCTGCCGCTGCAGTTGCAGAACACGCCGGTCGCCCAGCGCAGCACCGTCCTCGACGTGCACGGCAAGCCGATCGCGTACTTCTACCGCGAGAACCGGCAGAACGTCACGCTCGACGAGATCGCGCCGATCATGCAGCGGGCGATCGTCGCGATCGAGGACTACCGCTTCTATGAGCACGGAGCGCTGGACATCAAGGGCACCATCCGGGCGCTGATCAACAACGTCGCCGGGAACAGCGTTCAGGGCGGATCGTCGATCACCCAGCAGTTGGTCAAGATGATCCTGCTGTCCCAGGCCACCACGAAGAAGCAGCGCGCGGCGGACACGGCGGACACTGGGTTCGCGGGATACGCCCGGAAGATCCGCGAGCTGAAGTACGCGGTCGCGTACGAGGAGTCGCACACCAAGGACCAGATCCTCGACGACTACCTCAACATGGCGTACTTCGGAGACGGCGCCTACGGCATCGACGCGGCCGCCCACCACTACTTCTCGGTCAAGCCGTCGGAGCTGAACGTGAAGCAGTCGGCGACGCTGGCCGGGCTGGTCCAGGACCCGAGCGCATACAACCCGGCCCAGTTCCCGGTGGCGGCACGGGACCGGCGCAACACGGTCCTGGCTCGGATGGCCCAGCTCCACATCATCGGCGCCGGCCAGGCGCAGGCGCTCTACAACGCCCCACTCGGTCTGGATCTGCACACCACTCCGAACGGCTGCGTCAGCACGGTGGCGCCGTTCTTCTGCGACTACCTCCGCCAGTGGTTGCTGAAGCAGCCGTACCTGGGCAACACCCGGGACGAGCGCGAGTACCGGCTGGAGACCGCGGGGCTGACCATCCAGAGCACGCTCGACCTGCGCTTCCAGCGAGCCGCACAGCAGGCGGTCGATTCGCACGTCTACCCGACCGACAACGCGATCGGCGCCCTCGCCATGGTCAAGCCGGGCAGCGGCCAGGTGCGCGCGCTCGTGCAGTCGCGGCCGATGGGCAGCAAGCGGAAGGACGGCGAGACGTACCTCAACTACGTCGTGCCGCACCTGTACGGCGCCGCCAGGGGCTTCCAGGCCGGGTCGACCTTCAAGGCGTTCGTGCTGGCGGCCGCCCTCAAGAAGGGCTATCCGACCAGTACGTCGTTCAACTCCCCCGCCTCGATGACGATGCCGGGCGGCACGTATCGGATGTGCAACGGCGAGACCAACCCGGAGGCTTGGAACGTCTCGAGCTCGACGGGCAGTGGGAACTTCAACATGTACACCGGCACCCGGCTGTCGATCAACACCTACTACGCGCAGCTCGAGGCGCTGGTCGGCGTCTGCCCAGCGGTGCACATGGCCGAGAAGATGGGCATCAGCCTGCCGACGACGACCGACCATCCGGTGCCTAGGAATCCCGTCGACGTCGGCCCCTTCACCCTCGGCGTCGCGGACACGAATCCGCTCTCGATGGCCGCCGCCTACGCCACCTTCCCGGCGCGAGGGACGTTCTGCCAGCCGTACCCGATCACCGGGATCCTCGACCGTTACGGCAACTCCGTGGTCACCGTCGACAAGAAGTGTCACCGGGTGATGCGCAGGGCCGTCGCCGACACCGTCAACGACATCCTGCGCGGGGTGCAGGAGCCTGGCGGCTTCGGTTACGACCTCGGCCACACCGGGCTCAACGTGCCCTCGGCCGCCAAGACGGGAACCATCCAGAACAACATGTCGGTGTGGTACATGGGCTACACCGCGAGCCTGTCGACGGCCGCGATGATCGCCGGTGCGAACAGCGAGGGCCACTGGGTGAGCCTCACCGGCCAGACCATTGGCCCGACGCCGGTCACCGCCGACATCGCCTTCGGATCGACCCTGGCCGGACCGATGTGGAAGGCCGCCATGGGCGTCATCCAGAAATGGTTACCGGACAAGGACTTCGTCAAACCCGACCAGAGCAAGATCGGCGGCAAGGTCCAGACCGTTCCGGCGCTTGACGGCATGCCGATCGACCAAGCCAAGCAGGCACTTCGCGACCACGGCTTCAAGCCGGTCGTCGGCTCGTACGTCAACTCCAGCTACGCCGCGGGCGCGGTCGCCTACACCGACCCGGGCTCCGGCGCCCAGGCATACCAGGGCCAGGTCGTCACCATCTACCCGTCGACCGGCTACGTGCCGCCCGCGCCGCCCGTCCACAACGGGAACGGAAACGGTGGCGGTGGCAACGGCGGGCCGACTGGGCCGCCTCACACCGGTGGTGGCGGGCAGGGCGGCGGGCCACCGCCCGGACCCGGCCCCACCGGCGGCGGAAACGGCGGACCGCCCGGCCATGGCGGTGGCGGAGGCAACGGCTGATCAAGCCAGACGTAGCCCCGGCGCCGCTAGCCGAGGACTATCAGCCGGGAGGCAACGCTGGGCATCATGCCCGTTGATCCCACCGAGCGTGCCCCGGGTTCCACGTTCCAGACGCAGTTCCGTCGAGTACTGGGTCGAGGAAGGGACGTACCACGACGATGGCGTCGTCGAGGGTGCGGGCCGGGAGACCGGTCGTGCGGCGAGCCTCCATCCGATAACCCGGCTCCCACAAAGTGGGGTCCGGCACGTCGAACCGCGCCGGCAGGTGGAGTGCGCGACGTTTTGCCTCCCTTGCCAGTGCTTCGGTTTGCGCTGCCGCCTCGACGCGGCCGCGCATCGCGATCGCCACCAGGTCAACGAGATCCTTGTATCGGGTGGACGGACGCCCGTCGTGGCGCTCGATGATCGCGCAAACCTTGTCGGCCACATGATCGACCAACGGGTAGGCCCTCCACACAGTCCGCCCGTCCGCCACGACGGTCAGTGGAGGGACCTCATCAGGCTCCCCGGTCATCACGATCCCGTCGGAGACCATGTCGATCTGAAAGGACGTCCACAGCCTCGTCCCAAGAGAGGACGTAACTCTTACGCGAGCACCTTGGGCGCCGGCGGCAAGCACAGAGACCGATCGGCCGACCTCGAACCGCATCCAGTCGCCGATGTCCAGTCGGGCGGCTTCTCGTACCTTCCGCTCGACATCGGCGATCGCTCCAGCTCGGTAGACGTCGATGTCGACGGTGTGCCGGACTGACACTCGACGGGCCAGTAGCGCGGTCGCTCCCTTGATCACCCACTGATGGTCGATCCGGTACAGCCGTTCGACGAGCTGGTCGTAGGCGTACTGCCGCTGGAGGTCGGCGAGCTGCCACGGACCTTCATCGGCCTGTTGACGCAATCTGTCGGTCACACCTTGGCGCGCGGCCTGTGGCGTTCGGTATTGCGGCTGAGCGTCCGTCATGCAGTCGCCGCCCGAAGCCAAGCCTCACGGTCGGCGTCACCGCTGAGCTCGAGCAGCCACCGCAGCACGGCGAGTCCATCACCACGGCGCATGCCGTACGTCGTCGCGTAAGTAGCGATGGCGTCTGCCACCGTGCTCGGATCGTCGTACCCGTCTCGTAGCGCGTCGGCGATCAGCTGGGCCACCGCCCCCGGGTCCGCTCGTTCGGCCAGCAGATCGGCCGCAATCCGGCTCGGACGAGTCACCGGCAGGCCGCGCAGGTCGACCCAGGCGTCGTCGACGTCGCCTCGGTGCAGGCGGACATCCGCACGGCGCGTCTGCTTGCGACGCGGCAGGGTGAACTCGTGCACATCGGCGGGCAGGTGCCCAATCCCGTACAGGGCGGCCGCCGACCGATGCGACACCACGCCGTCCTCAGGACCTCGATCCCAGGCCGGCACCGCCGGGCGAAGCTGGAGCCACGCGGCCCGCAGCGCCAGGTGGTCGACCTCGCCGGTACCCCGGACCCGATACACGCCATGCGCGACTCGTTCCAGCCGCCCGGACCGCAGCTGCCGCGACAGCGTCGACCAGGCAACGCCGGTGGCCTCCACCTGCTGCGTGGTCATGAGGCCCCACTGCTCGTCTGCAATCGAGAGCACGGTGGCCCAACCCTCAGAGCTAGCCATACTTCATTCTATATCGATAACGCTATAGATTGAAGTATACGGCGAGAGGCATGCTGCATTGTATAGCGGTCTCGCTAGAGAACGCAGTGCACCCGTCGCCTGTGCCTCCCCGGTCCGATCACGGCAGTTGGATGTAGCCGTGGCGCATCTTCCAGAGGAAGTACTTCTCGAAGCCGAGCTTCATCAGATGGGCCTGCGGGCCTGGGATGAGCACACCGTGCTTGCGAGGGGGCAGCATCTTGTCGGCCAGGATGATCACGCCGTTGTTGCCGGCGTCCATGACGCAGATGGCCTTGATGTCGCCGAACGCCTTGGACTCGGTCGGCTGCTCGCCTCGGATCTGCGCTGCGATGTTGGCAGCCGCCGTATGGGCCATCACCTCGGTCGGGAAGCCGGTCTTGGGGATGCCGACCGGTGTTGGCGTCTGCCACGGTACGTCGACGGCGGCGGCCACTCCGACCGCGTAGATGTCGTCGTACTTCTCGCTCTGGTACGTGCCCCGCACCCTGACGTACCCCTTCTCGTCGGCGATCCCGTCGGCACGTAGCAGGAACTCCTGGCCCAGGAACGGGGGCACCACCATGCTGAACGCAAACGGCAGCGTGTCCCCGTCGGCGAGGACGACCGCACGGTCGTCGATGTGGTCGATGGCGACCGAGATGCGGGCGTCGATGCCCTCCTTCTTCAAGAACATGCGCAGCAACTGCTCACCGTGCGGCAGTCCGCCGATGCCGAAGTGCCCGAGGAACGGCTCGGCTGTCACGTAGGTCAGCTTGACCCGGTCGTGGAGCTTCGCCTTGCGCAGCTGGTACGAGACGTTGAACAGAAACTCGTATGCCGCGCCGAAGCAGCCTGCCCCTTGGGTCGCCGCGACCACGATGTCCCCTGGATCCGCCAGGTAGCGCCGCCAGGCGGCCGCGGTGCGCTCGGCGTCCGGCAGCGTGGTGATCGTGTTCGCGTTCTCGCGGAATCCGGGGACGACGTCGTTCAGGTTGCGGTAGCCCGTCGCGACGACGAGGTAGTCGTAGCCGAGCCGCCGCCCGTCCTCGAGGTCGACCGTCCGGTTGACCGGGTCGAGTCGGCTGGCCGCGGCATGGACGAACTCGATCCCGTGCGTCTCGAGCGTCGGGGACACCGGAAAGGTGATGTCGGCGCTGCTCCGCTTGCCGAACGGCAGCCAGATCAGGCTCGGGTTGAACAGGAAATGGTCACTGGCCGAGACCACCGTGACATCGACATCGCCGTCGAGTTCATGCTGGACCGCCAATGCGGCAGTCAATCCTCCGAAGTTGGAACCGAGGACCAGAACCTTCTTACGCATCACGTGCCTCCTTCTGCGAGGTCCCCCTGTCTCAACCCTCCTGCGCACCGGCTCCCCTCACGAGAGTCGACCGGCTTCTGCGCAGGACCAGAGGTCGGGGCCGCAGGCCCGTAAGGGCATGGCCGAAGGACCGGCGCCATCGGTCGTTGGACCCCCGTCGGGAGCTCGGGAGTCGAGCGGAGTCCGTCGCTCCGTTTCGAAGATTACTTTCGAAAGTTCGCCTGTGACTATTGCTACTAGCCGTAACCAGGCCGTAACTTTAGGGACCAGCATCATCGGAGGGGTTGGCTCAAGGCGATAGTTTCGTTACCTCTCGGAAAAACCTTCGCCCGCAAGGCGTGCTCACTCGGGTTCAGCGCGATGCCGGTCTCTTCTCGCGTCCCGCCCACCTGCGCCACCCGGCGCGGCCACTCTCGAGGAGAAGCACGATGCGTGCATCCAGATCCAACCCAGGCCGGAGAGCCCCGAGCCGCCGACGCATACGGACCTGGTGTTCGGAGGATGCGTCATGAGGCCGTGGCGAAAGCTGGCGTTGCTGGTCGTCGCCCCCTGCATGGCGCTGGTGACCGGCCCGCTCAGCTTGGCACCGGCACAAGCGCACCCGGGCGAGGGCGCGGCCATTGGCCATGGTTCAGGGGCCGCCGAGTCGACGACCGCCAAGTCGACCGCGGCGGAGCCGACCGGCGCGAAGACGCCGTCGATCCAGGCGGATGCCGCCGACTCGCAGCTGTTCGCACTCGAGAACATCCTCGTGTTCTCGAAGACCGCAGGCTTCCGGCACGGCTCGATCGGCCCCGGAATCGCCGCGATCGAGCAACTCGGCACCGACAACGGATTCAACGTCGACGCCACCGAGGACGCTGCGGCCTTCACCGACGCGAACCTCGCGCAGTACGACGCCGTGGTGTTCCTCTCCACGACCGGTGACGTGCTCAACGATGCGCAGCAGGCCGCGTTCGAGCGGTACTTCCAGGCCGGCGGAGGCTACGTCGGCATCCACGCCGCGGCCGACACCGAGTACACGTGGCCCTGGTACGGCGAGATGCTGGGCGGCTACTTCCGCAACCATCCCCCGGGCACGCCGACCGCCTCGGTCGACATCACCGACCCCGACGAGCCGTCGACGGCCGGTCTGCCGACCCGCTGGACGCGCACCGACGAGTGGTACAACTACCAGTCTCCCGTCAACCCGGTCGTGGGTGGCGGCGGCACCGACTTCAGCCCGCGTGACAGCGGCGTTCATGTGCTCGCGACGGTCGACGAGTCGACGTACGACGAGCAGGACGGCAACAGCACCGACGACGACCACCCGATCGCCTGGTGCTCGGACTTCGACGGCGGCCGCATGTGGTACACGGGCATGGGCCACACCGACGCGTCGTTCAGCGAGCCGGAGTACCGGCAGCACATCCTCGGTGGCATCCGCACGGCGACGCGTGCCGTGCCGGCCGACTGTGGCGAGCCGCGTGAGGCGACGCCGGGCCCCGAGGACTTCGAGAAGATCACGATCGACGACGACACCGAGAACCCGTTCGAGCTCGACGTCGACGAGAGCGGTCGGGTGTTCTTCACCGAGCGCAACGGTGCGGTGCGGGTCTGGTTGCCAGACACCCAGCAGACCCTGACGGCCGGCACGATCCCGGTCTACACCGGCCAGGAGAACGGCCTGATCGGCATGCAACTTGCGCCGGACTTCGAGCAGAGCGGCTGGATCTATCTGGCGTACTCTGCGCTTCCACAATCCTCACTCGAGCAACGGGTGTCGCGCTTCAAGGTCGTCGGCAACTCGATCGACATGAGCTCTGAACAGGTCATCCTGACCTGGACACATCAGCGCGACGAGTGCTGTCACTCCTCCGGGGCGCTCTACTTCGGGCCGGACGGCAGTCTCTACGTCTCCACCGGCGACAACACCAACCCGTTCGCCTCCGACGGCTTCGCGCCGATCGACGAGCGTCCGGGCCGGCAGGCGTGGGACGCGCAGCGCACCGCGGCGAACACCAACAACCTGAACGGCAAGTTCCTGCGGGTCATGCCGATCCAGAACATCGCCCCCGGCACGCCGCCCGGCGTCGGCTCGACGTACACGATTCCGAACGGCAACCTGTTCCCGCAGGGCACGGCACAGACCCGGCCCGAGGTCTTCTCGATGGGCTTCCGGAACCCGTTCCGATTCACCGTCGACCCGGAGACCGGCTGGGTTCTGATGGGCGACTACGGCCCGGACGCCGGAGCCACGGTGCCCGGCAAGGGCCCGCAGGGCAGTGTCGAGTTCAACGCGGTCACCAGCCCCGGCAACTACGGCTGGCCCTACTGTGTCCGCCAGAACACGCCGTACAACGACGCGGACTTCTCGACCACGCCGATCACCTACGGCGCGCCGTTCAACTGCGCGAACCCGGTCAACAACTCGCCCAACAACACCGGGCAGACCAACCTGCCGACCGCCCGTCCGGCGACGATGTGGATGGGTTACACCGAGACCGACAACCGGTTCCCGGGCCTCGGTACGGGCGGCGCTCCGACCGGCGGACCGCGATACCACTACGACCCGACCGGCCCCCCGAGCCAGTTCCCGGCGTACTACGACGACGAGTGGTTCATCGGCGAGTGGAACAACGGCTGGATCAAGCACGTCACGCTCAACGGTCAAGGCGACGCGACCGACGTGCGTCAGTTCCCGTACCTCGGCGCGGCCGGCTGCCAGCAGAACGCCGGCGCGAACGGGTGCTACAAGCGGCCGATGGACATGGACTTCGGTCCGGACGGTTCGCTGTACCTGATCGAGTGGGGCTCGGGCTTCGGCGGCAACAACGCCGACTCGGGTGTCTACCGGATCGACTACGTCGGCGCCGGCCGGCGTCCGATCGCGCACGTCGCGGCGACGCCGACCAGCGGTCAGCCGCCGCTCGAGGTCACCTTCTCCAGCGAGGGCTCGATCGACCCCGACGGCACCTCGCTGACCTACGAGTGGGACTTCGGTGACGGCTCGGCGCACTCCAACGACGTCAACCCGGTCCACTCCTACACGGCTGCCGGCACGTATTCCGCATCCCTGCGGGTGACCGACCAGTCCGGGCAGACCGGCGTCGACAACATCGAGATCGTCGTCGGCAACACTGCTCCTGAGGTGACCATCAACGTCCCGGAGAACGGCCAGTTCGCCGAGTTCGGTGACCAGGTGCCGTACGAGATCACGGTCACCGACGCCGAGGACGGCAGCACGGCTGGCGGAACGATCAACTGCGCCGACGTGACGCTCAACATCTCGCTCGGCCACGACCAGCACGCGCATGAAGTGGATGAGAAGACCGGTTGCTCCGGGACCTTCGAGACCCTCAACGCGGGCGGCCACGGCGAGGGTGCCAACACGTTCACCGTGATCGAGGCCGTCTACACCGACAAGGCGCAGGCCGGCGGTGCGGGCGCGATCACCGGACGTGACGAGGCGCTGCTGCGGCGCAAGCGGCAGCAGGCCGAGTTCTTCACGTCGACCGGTCGCGCACCTGGCGCCACCGGCGGTGGCGACGCCGGTGTGCAGACCGAGACCACCACGGACACCGGCGGGGGCCAGAACATTGGCTTCATCGAGAACGGCGACTACGTGTCGTTCGACCCGATGAACCTCAAGGACATCGACAGCCTGCGGTTCCGCGTGGCCTCCGCGGGCGCCGGCGGGAAGATCGAGATTCATGCCGACGCAGCCGACGGGCCGCTGGTGGCGGAGACCGACACCATCGCGCCCACCGGCGGCTGGCAGACCTGGACCAACGTCAACCTGCCGCTGACCAGTCCGCTCGCCGGCACGCACGAGCTGTTCTTCGTGTTCCGGCATCCGACGGACCAGGGCGGGTTGATGAACCTCAACTGGATCCAGTTCCTCGGCAAGGGAGCAGCCACGACGGCCGCGCCCGAGGTGACCGCGAGCGCCGATCCGACCACGGGCGAAGCGCCCTTGGCGGTCCAGTTCACCGCCGAGGCGACCGATCCCGAGGGCGGTGCCCTGACGTACGCGTGGGACTTCGGCGTCGCAGGCACCACTGACGACACGTCGACCGAGCAGAACCCGACGTACACGTATCAGCAGCCCGGCACCTACTCGGCCAGCGTGACCGCGACCGACCCGGACGGTGGCCAGTCCACCGCCACGGTGGAGGTTCGCGTCACCGGTGCGGGTGGCGGTCAGTGTCCGACGGGCGTGCGCTCCGACGAGTTCGACGGTGACGCGCTCGACACGAACCGATGGACGGTGATCAGGCCCGACAACACCCGGCCACCCACGGTTTCCGGCGGCAACCTGAACTTCCCCATCGACAACGGCTCGATCTATGGGCCGGGAACCAGCGCGCGCAACATCGTCGTACAGCCGCTGCCGGCCGGCGACGTTGAGGTGACGGCGAAGATCACGACGGATCCGCTGACCGAGAACTATCACCAGGCGGGTCTGCGCGTGTACTCCGACGACGACAACTGGGCGTCGGTGCACATGATCCATGCCGGTGGTGCGCGTGACTTCGAGTTCATCTACGAGTCCAACGGCAACCCACGCAACGAGGCCGCGGACAAGCTGGGCGGCATCCCCGACCAGTCGCCGCTGACCTACTGGGTCCGGATCGTCTCCGACGGGCAGCAGCTGACTGCCTTCTACTCGTTCGACGGTACGGACTTCCTCCCGGTCGGACGGCCGGCGTCACTGGCGACGTTCGACAACCCGCGGATCGGGCCGGCGGCGCTGTCCGACCAGGCACCGTCGTTCCCCGTCGCGCACTTCGACTGGATCCGGTTCAACCCGGACTCGGCCACCGGTGGCGGCGGTAGTGGCAGTGGCTTCAGCGACGCCTTCGACGGCTCGAGCCTGGACAAGTCGCGCTGGAACGCCATCGTCCGCGATGTTCCGAGCGAGTACACGGTCGCCGGCGGCCAGCTGACGATCACGACCTCGCCTGGTGACATCTACACCGGCGACACCAACCCGCCGCCGAACAACTTTATCCTCCAAGACGCCAGTCATGCTGACTCCGACTGGACGATCGAGACGAAGGTGTCCGGCACGATCAACGGCGGCTACGGCCAGGGCGGCCTGATCGCCTACCAGGACGGCGACAACTACGTGAAGCTCGATCCGATCTCGGATGCGGGCAACACGCGGATCAATCGGATCGAGCTGCGGTCCGAGGTCGGTGGGGTCATCGCGAACCCACAGGACAACATCGACGTCCCGGAAGGCACGACCAACTACTGGCTGCGTCTGACCAAGGCCGGTAACAACTACTCCGGCGAGTACTCGTTCGACGGCTCCACCTGGTCGGCGTTCCCGGCTCCGGTCGCGAACCCGATGGCGTCGCCCGACTTCGGGTTGTTCGCCTTCGGACCGCAGGCCGACGGTCAGGGCGACACGGTGTCGTTCGACCAGTTCTTGCTCAACGGCGAGGTGCCGGGCGGCGAGTGCGGGTGCGCTGGTGACGAGTTCGACGGCTCGAGTCTCGACACGACGCGCTGGGACAGCATCGTCCGCGAGGACAACAGCCTGTACAACGTGTCGAACGGTGCGCTCAACGTCACCACGACCAACGGCGACATCTACACCAACAGCGATCCGGCTCCGACGCGCAACTTCTTCCTCCAGACGCCTGACAACGAGGACTGGGTGATCGAGACGCGCGTCGACGCGGGTGAGCTGAGTGGCGGCTACGAGCAGGCCGGTCTGCTGGCGTACGTCGACGATGACACCTACGTTAAGTACGACGTCATCTCCGACGACCAGCAGACGACCCTGAACCGGATCGAGCTGCGCTCTGAGGTGAATGGAGCGATCCAGGAGCCGCAGCCGCAGCTGACCCCGCTGCCCGCGGGCACCGAGGTCGTGTCGCTGCGACTCACCAAGTCGGGCAACAACTACAGCGGCGAGTACTCGTTCGACGGGACGACCTGGTCCTCACTGGGCGCGGCCGTTCCGAACAACATGGCTGCACCGAAGTTCGGTCTGTTCACCCTCGGCGTGAACAGTGCCGGCGGCACGGCCCACTTCGAGTACTTCTCGGTCGACGGCAGCACCGGCTGCCCAGGCCAGGAGCCGCAGAACCAGCCGCCGGCGATCGACGCCACGAGCGCCGACCCGTCGATCGGGTTCGGGCCGCTCGAGGTCGGCTTCTCGGTCGAGGCGTCCGACCCGGATGAGGACGAGCTGTCCTACAGCTGGGACTTCAACGGCGACGGCGAGGAGGACTCGACGGAGCAGAACCCGACGCACACCTTCACCGACCCAGGTGAGTACGCACCGAAGGTGCGGGTGTCCGACGGCGAGCTCAGTGTGTCGCGGACGTTCAACGTGCAGGTGCTCGAGCCGGACGACGATCAGGCCAGCTTCCGCACACTGGTGTTCTCCAAGACGGCCGGTTTCCGTCACTCGTCGATCGACGAGGGCCACACGGCACTCGAGCAACTCGGCGACGAGAACGGCTTCCAGGTCGATCACACCGAGGACGCGACGGCCTTCCGTTCCGAACTGCTCTCGCACTACGACACGGTCGTGTTCCTGTCGACGACGGGCGACGTGCTCAGCGCGCAGCAGCAGGACGCGTTCGAGTCGTACATCCGAGGTGGCGGTGGCTACGCCGGCATCCACTCGGCATCCGACACGGAGTACAGCTGGACCTGGTACGGCGGACTGGTTGGCGGCTACTTCCGTAACCACCCGGCGAACCAGACCGCAACTGTGCACGTGGAGGATGACGCGCACCCGTCGTCGGCCGGGCTGCCGAGAAGCTACGACCGGGTCGACGAGTGGTACAACTTCAAGTCGCCCGCATTCGCCGAGGTCGGCGAGGCCGACTTCAGCCCGCGGGGCACCGGCAACATCCACGTGCTCGCCACCGTCGACGAGTCGACCTACAACGAGGAGGACGGCAACACCACCGACGACGACCATCCGGTCACGTGGTGCCAGCGCTTCGACGGCGGACGGTCGTGGTACACCGCGATGGGACACGTCGAGGAGTCCTACGTCGAGGCCGAGTTCATGGCCCAGGTGCTGGGCGGCCTCGAAACCACTGCCGGTGTGGCGGTGTCGGCGACGTGCGGCGAGCGGACCAGCGGTCCCGGCGCCCCATCCGTTCAGGCATCGGCCGACCCGACGTCGGGCAAGGCGCCGCTGAAGGTCGACTTCCGGTCCACGGCGGTCGACCCGAACGGCGGGCCGCTGACCTATGACTGGCGGTTCGGCGACGGCACGCGCTCGACCGCACGCAACCCGAACCACGTCTACACCGAAGCGGGCACCTACACGGCGACGCTGTTCGTCACCGATGACGAGGGCGATGTCGGCACTGCTGCCGTGACCATCACGGTGGCCGCCGGCACGCCTCCGACGGTGATTGCCTCGGCAGACCCGACCTCGGGCAACGCGCCGCTGCGGGTGCGGTTCGCGGCCACGGGTGACGACCCGAACGGACCGGAGACCCAACTGCGGTACGCCTGGGACTTCGGTGACGGCGGAGCCGGCTCGGGCGCCCGGGTCAGCCACCGCTACCTGGCACCCGGCGTCTACACCGCGATAGTCACGGTGACCGACGAGGAGGGCCTGACGGCGTCCACGCAGGTCAAGATCACAGTGAATCCATAGCCGGTCCGACGCCCCCGGTGGCCGCTCCATGCGGCCACCGGGGGCGTTCGTACGCCTGGGTAGCGTTCCCCTCGTGGACCTGATCCGTGCGAAGGCATCGCCCCTGACATGACGGACATACCTCGGCGGATGGCGACGGCCGCGGTGTGCGCCGGCCTGCTGGCCCTGGGCGGCTGCATGTCGACGTCGAGCTCCGGAACCCAGTCCGAGCCACGGGGGTCCGAGGCGTCGGTCAGCCCCACGCACCAACCGCATCATCCGACATCCAGTCAGTCGCCGACGGTGAGCAAGGTCCTGGTGTTCGTCGTCGAGAATCACTCGCTCGACCAGATGCGGGCGCAGATGCCGTACACGTTCTCGCTGGCCGAGCGCTACGGCTACACGACGTCGTACCACGCCCTCACCCATCCGTCGCTCGGCAACTACCTCGCCATCGCCGGTGGCAGTACGTTCGGGGTGGTCGACGACAGCGGTCCGGCGGTGCACCCGATCCACGGGCCCTCGGTCTTCTCCCAGGCGCGGTCGGCCGGGGACACCGCTGCCACCTACGCCGAGGGGATGCCCGGCAACTGCGCACTGGACGACGGTGGTGACCAGTACGTCGTCCGCCATAACCCGTGGACCTACTTCGTCGGTGGCCGAGCGGCCTGCGACCGGTTCGACGTCCCTGGCGACCAGTTGTACTCCGCCGCGGAGTCCGGGCGGCTCCCCAACATCGGACTGGTCATCCCCAACACCTGCAACGACGCCCACGACTGCGCACTGGCCATCGCAGACGACTGGCTGCACAAGACGATGGAGAAGGTGCTCGCCGGCCCCGACTGGCGCTCCGGCCACCTGGCGATCGTGATCACCGCGGACGAGGACGACTACAACGCCGACAACCTGGTGCTGACCACGGTCGTTCATCCCGGCCTGCATCACGTCGTCGTCGACGCGCCGCTGACTCACCTGTCCCTGTCGGCGTTCCTGAGCGAGGTCGTCCATCGACCTCCGCTCCGGCAGGCCGCCCACGCGCCGTCCCTCGGCGATGCGTTCGGCCTCCGAGTCAGCCCCTGACCGCCGATCGAGCGAGGCTTCGGGTGAGCGTCGGGATCACGATGGCCGCGACGACCAGGTGCACCATCACCAAGCACAGCGACGAAGTCCGGTCCACGTCGATGAGGAATGGCGGCACGAGTGAGATCGCGGTCAGGGTCAGCGCCGTTCGCAGGAACGTCGTGGCGGGCCGCTTGCTCCAACGGCGGATGCCGGCAGCGACGGCCAGCCCGAGGACCGAGAAGGTCAGGGCGAACATGGGGAACGCAGACAGCGGAATGGGATCCGCACCGTCGGGTGTTGCGAAGTCGACGCCGGCGCCCTTGCAGATGGCGGCCACGAGCGTCGCGGCCAAGGCGCCGGCCACAGCGGCGGCGAGTCCGGGTACGACGAGGGCGCGCCGATGCTCGGGCGTGGTGACGGAGACGGACGAGTTGGTTGAAGTGGTGGTCATGTCGTTCCTCCGGTGAGTTTCATGGGTTCTCCTGCGCGGCACCGCGGTCACGTGCTCGGCTCGGCTGCGGCGCTGGCGTACTGCGGACGTCCCGCGGGTCGGTAGACCTGGAGCGTGATGCCCTTCGGGAAGGCCCGCGATTCGACCAGGTCGAGCGCCAGGTCGGGGCCGGTGTCTGGGAACAGCCGGGTGCCCTGGCCGACGACCACCGGGAGGACGAGCAGATCCAGCTCGTCGACCAGGTCGTTGTCGAGCAGCCACCGGACCAGGTCACCGCTGCCGTGCACCTGGAGCTCGTCCACCGAGTCGGCCTTCAGCTCCTTGACGGCGGCCGCGAGGTCACCGGGTAGGACGGTCGTGTTCGTCCACTGCGGCTCGGTGAGTGTGCTCGACGCGAGGTACTTCGGCTTGGTGTTGAACGCGTCGGCGATCGGGTCGCTCCCCAGATCAATCACACCCCAGAAGGGGGCGAAGATCTCGTAGGTCCGTCGGCCGAACAAGAACGCGTCGGCGCGCTCGACCAGCTGGTGGACGAACGCCAGAGACTCGTCGTCGAACGACCCGATCGCCCAGCCGTCGCGCTCGAATCCGGCCTTGCGATCTACCTCCGACGGACCGTTCCCCTGCATCACTCCGTCGACGGAGATCTGGGTGATGATCGTCAGCTTCATGAGCGCGATCCCACTGTCTTTGACTTGGCCGGCATGGTGTCCTCCGTGTCGCGTTTGCTTCCGGGTACGACGATCCGTGCCTCGAGAAGGCCAGGCCAGACCGTCGCCGTCTCCGGGTCCGAATTCCTGGGATTCTGGTCCGCCAGACATCGTCCGGCTGGCCTACGCTGGCTCCGTGGACAGGCCGCTGATCGTCGTCGTGGGGTACGACGGCATCGAGCTGATCGACGTCGCCTGCGTGACCAGCGGGTTCGAGTATGCGAACCGGCTCGGTGCCGCTCCGACGTACCAGGCGCTCTTCGCCACGCCCACCGGCCGTCCGGTCCGGTGCGACTCCGGACTGCAACTGCACGGCCAGGCCAAGCTCGACGGCGTCGGCGACCAGATCGATACGCTGATCATCTCCGGGGGGCTCGGCCACGAGGACGCCGCCGCCAACTCACGACTGGTCAGTCAGGTCCGACGATTGGCGGCGGCATCGCGCCGAGTCGCGTCGGTGTGCACCGGCGCCACCGTCCTGGCCGCCGCCGGCCTGCTCGACGGGCGCCGTGCGACGACGCACTGGTACCACGCGCAGCAACTCGCCGAGAGCTATCCCCGGGTGGAGGTCGACGCCGCCCCGATCTACATCAAGGACGGCCCGGTCGCCACCTCGGGCGGGGTCACAGCCGCCCTCGACCTCACGCTCGCCTTCATCGAGGAGGACCACGGCGCCGAGATGGCCCGCCGGGTGGCGATCGGCATGGTCACCTACCTGCAACGCCCCGGCAATCAGGCGCAGATGAGCATGTTCACCCAGACGCCGCGCCCGGACCAGGCCCTTCTCCGCCGGGTGACCGACCACGTGGTCAGCCACCTCGACGCCGACCTCAGCACCACGAATCTCGCGGCCCTGGTCGGCGTCAGTGAACGACATCTGAGCCGGCTGTTCAGCGAGCATGTCGGTCGGACGCCCGGCCGGTTCGTTCGCGACGCACGCCTCGAAGCGGTCTCCCGGATGCTGGTCGGCACCCGCGAGCCGCTGTCGGCCATCGCCCGCCGGTGCGGCTTCACCTCGGCCGAGGCACTACGCCAGGCGTTCGTCGCTCAGGTCGGCATTCCCCCTTCTCGGTTCCGGACGATGCACACGCCAAAGCAGCAAGCCGCCCGCGAGCCCGTCACCGTCTCCAGTCCCTAGCGTCCTCTCCGCGACACGACGGCGAGCCCGACCCGTACTGGCGCATTCCCCGGGATGTTGGTTGTTAGGTTCGGCGCCATGCGAGCAGTGCAGAATGCGGTCGACGAAGCAGCCGAACGCACCGGATTCTCCGGCGTGGTCCGTCTCGACCGCGCCGGCGAGACCGAGTTCTCCGCGGCCTACGGGTTCGCCGACCGCCGCCACGAGGTCCGCAACACCGTCCAGACGCAGTTCGGGATCGCGAGTGGGACCAAGACCCTGACGGCACTGACGGTGATGAGCCTGGTCGAGCGTGGCGCGCTCGAACTCGGGAGGACCGCCCGTTCGCTGCTCGGCGATGATCTGCCCCTGATCGCCGACGATGTGACCATCGAGCAGTTGCTGGCGCACCGATCAGGCATCGGCGACTACTTCGACGAGGACGCCGTCGGCGAGGTTGTCGACTTCGTGCTCCCAGTCCCGGTGTACGAGCTCACGACGACCGAGCAGTACCTGCCGATTCTGGACGGACACGAGACCGTGTTCGCGGCCGGCGAGCGGTTCGCGTACAACAACGGCGGCTACGTCGTACTCGCCTTGTTGGCCGAACGGGCGACCGGCGTGGACTTCCACGAGCTCGTTCGCACCCTGATCTGCCAGCCCGCAGGCATGGTCGACACCGCGTTCCTGCGCAGCGACGAGCTCCCAGGACGCGCCGCGGCGGGCTACCTGTCGGCCGATGGCCTGAGAACGAACGTGTTCCATCTCCCCATCGTCGGAACCGGCGACGGCGGGATCTACTCCACGGCGGCCGACCTCAGCCGCTTCTGGGACGCGCTCTTCGCCGGCCGGATCGTGTCGCCCGAGCGGGTCGCCGAGATGGTGCGACCGCACAGCGACTGGCCGGAGGAGACCAGACGCTACGGGCTCGGGTTCCATCTCCACGCGACCGGCGACGCAGTCTGGCTGGAGGGATACGACGCGGGAGTGTCGTTCAGCAGCCTGCACCAACCGTCGTCCGCCATCACCTACACCGTCATCTCGAACTGGTCAGAAGGTGCCTGGCGGATCATCCGGCTGCTCAACGACCGACTCGACACCGGAAGTCTCGACTAGCCGCCGGACGTGTCAGCGCCACCAATCGCGCGTTCGTCCTCGGCCAGCTTCGCCAACGAACGCTCTGCTGCCTCGGGCTCGATCAGGCCACCGCTGACCCATCCCTTCACGACGCCCGGGACGTCGATCGCCTGTGAGGCATGCTCCGGCCGCCAACGTCGCTTCGGATCCAGGAAGGCCAGCAACTCGATCAGCGCGGCATCGACTCGAGCGACCCGACCCAGCTCCTTGGCGGGATGCTCGAGCAGGTAGGTCACGCGATCGCGGAGACTCGACAGCCAACGCGGAACATCGTCCTGGTCGAGGCGATCCAGGAAGTCGGACAGCGGCAGGGAGGCGACCGTGTCGCCATCACCGGCAACGATCATTCGCTCGCCGATCTCGGTCTGCTCGAGGCGCCATACCTGGAAGCCGGGGTAACCGTGCGAGAACGCCGTCGTCATCAACTCGAACCGCTGGTACAACTCGGCGTAGTCATAACTTGCCATGCGCCGTCGCAGGATCTCCTGCCAGGCAAACACCCGCGCGACCAGATAGGCCGTGCTGTGAATGTAGTAGTCACCTTGGCCAAGCCTCTGCACGTACTGGTAGTTCGCCGCCTGGGTTTGCGCGATTTGCCGAAGCCGGAAGTGGAGATCGGAGATGGCGAGTATCGCCGGCGCCCGCACGTACGCGAGCTGGCGCTCACGGTCGACGCGCTGGGCACGTTTCCAGGTCAGCCACTCGGGCAGCCACTTCTCCCAGAGGAACTTCGTGAACCCGCCGAAGAAGGTGCCGATCAGCCCACCCACCAAGGCCGCCGAGAAGATTCCGCTCACAGTTCACCCTCTCCGGCCGGCCGAGTGCTAGCCGACGATACCGCCAGAACGGGCGGGTGCCCGGTGCATGACGCACCGGGCACCCGTCGTCGAACGCCACTGTGGTGCGTTCAGTGGACTCCTCTCAGCTCGCTGATCCGTAGACCGCCAACTCCACGCTGTCGACGAAGGCGCAGGCGCTGAAGTTACCCGGGCAGGATCCGCCGGCCTCGTGCAGCTGCGTGCCGAGCATGGTGTAGCGCACGTACTGGACGCCGGTGGTCCCGGCGCTCAGCGGCACGGTGTGCATGTTGCGGTCAGCGATGCCGAAGTGCCCGGATGCCGCCTCGGTCCAGGTCACGCCGTCCGGTGACGTCTCGACCGAGAAGTCACCGGTGGAGGCGCTCCCACCGTCACCGCAGGTGGCGGACGGGTTGATCTGCAGATCGCCGATGTCAACGGCCACCGGCAGCTTGACCACGACGAATACCGGATCGACCTTGGCCTGATCGGCCGGATCGTTCAACACCGCGTTCGCGCTCCAGCCACTGCCTTGCGACTGATCGAACATCGCCGCAGCGCCACAGCCGAACGGTGCGCCCGTGTCGTCGTTGGTGTCGGCGACGGTGGCCCCGCCGGCCAACGCGGCCCAGTCACGGCGCAGCGTCCAGTCCAGCGCGTTGCTGCCGGCCGACACCGTGACGGTCTTGACCACCGGGTCGAAGCCCGGTCCCACCGCGAAGACCTTCGCGTAGGTGCCGGGGATGATCCCGCTGATCGTGTAGTCGCCGTTGGCGTCGGTCGTGGCCGCGTAGTCGCCACCGAACCCGGAGGCGTGCCCACCGAAGGCCACCGACGCACCCTGCACCGGCTCGCCGGTGTCCTGGTCTGTGACGGTGCCGGTGAGCGTGCCGCGCGGCGTGTTCGCCGGCGGCGGCGTCGAGAAGTCCTCGACCGGGTGGGTGTCGTCTCCGTTCACGGAGCCGGCGAACCAGCCCATGCCACGATTCGCGAACACCTTCCAGATCGCGTTCTGGTGCGAGCCGCCGTAGTTGACCAGATCGGCCTGCAGGATCGAGTTGCGCTCGTCGAGGTACGACGGGTTGGCCGGCGACAGCTCCATCGCCCGGGTCACGAGGTTCTCGGTGACCTTGACGCCGAGTGCCTGGCGCAGATCCCACAGCGTCTCGCCCCAGATCTCGCCGTCCGCGTGAACCTCGGGACCGCCGATGATCTTGCCGAAGTCGCCGTAGGTGTAGCCGCCCGGCCCCGCGCCCGGAGTACCCGGACACTTGGCCGACGTCGACCCGACCGGGCAGTCCAACGGCTGGGTGCGGATCAGGTCGTTGCCCCAACCGACGTACTGTCCGACGCGCAGGTCGCCGGCCGCACTGGTGTCGCGGAACAGCCCGTCGTTGACGAGGAAGTCCATCGCGTACCAGTCGCTCCAGGCCTCGCCCATCGACCCGGCCTGGATGTTGCCCAGTGTGGAGACACCGTTGGCGTCCACGACCAGCCGGTTGGATAGACCGTGCGTGTACTCGTGGTAGACCACGTCGGCCTCGTCACCGGAGTTGCCGGCGAGGAACGGGTCTTCGTCCGGGAACGTTGTCCCCGGCTCGTGGAACAGGTACATCTGCATCCGAGGCGAGATGCCGTCGGGCGGCGTGCCCATGTTGGCGTTGTCGATGTGCTGCCCGTTGGGCAGCCCGTTGTTGGTGTTCGCGCCGTCGATCGCGTTGCCCGAGACGGCGTCGCCGTCCACGGCCTCGAAGTTGCCGGCCGCGCGAGTGAAGCCGATCGGCGCCTTGCGCAGGTGATCATGCATCCGGCCGAGGAACACGAACATCTGGACCGCGTTCTGGTTGGCGTTCGTCTGCCAGGAGTTGGGCGTGTTCGGGTCCCAGGAGCAGGTCCAGCCGTCCGGGCAGGCGTCGCTGTCGACCGGCGTGAACGGGTAGGCGAAGCCGCGTCGGCCACTCGGGGGAACCTCTTCACCGCTGTCGGCCCGGTCGTTGTCGTTGACGTCCTTGAAGACGTGCGCGACGTTGCCGGCCAGCCGGGGCGAGTTGTTCGGCAGCCAACCGGGCGCCGTGAGGTTCACCCGCACCTGGTTGCCGCCACGGGGCGCATCCGGGTAGTTCTGCCAGGCGCGCCCGTTGTCCGACGCCACCATGCTCTGCCGGAACAGCGTCGTCCCGTCACGCGCGTCGATCACGCTCAGCCAGCCGTTGCGCATGTCGATGACCTGCCAGGCACTCCGCATGCCGGCCTTCGTCTTGAACGCGACGAGCTGTGCCTGGTCACCGTTCGAGAACGTCGTCGTACGAGCGGCATCGCCCTGAGTCCGCTGGACCGTGGCGCTGGACTCGCCGAAGGTCGCCTTCACCGCCGTCCGCTGAGCGGCGAGCGCACTCATCGTCGGTGCGTCCAGACTCGTCGGAAGGTTGGCGACCGGAGACCCGTCGACCCTGATCAGGCGACCGCTCTTGTCGACGTGCGCCCGAATCCCGTTGCCGAAGACCGGTAAGCCTCCCACCGTCTGGACGAAGCTGAGGTGGTGGGTGCCGCCGAGGTCGACGTAGTCGTCGCGGAGGCTCAGGCCGGCGACCTCGTCGCTGCTCAGCTTGAACACATCCGGGTGCTGCCGCAGGTAGGAGCGGGCGACGGCGGCGGCCGGCTGCGCGCTGCGCCCGGTGAGGTAGCCGTCGAGCCGCATCACCTGACGCGGCGTACCGGTGGCCGGGTCGATGTCCACGATGCCCTGGAGTCCGAGCCGCTTCTGAAACGCCTGGACGCCGGGGCTGGCGTGAGCCATCGTCCGCGCCACTCGTGCCTCCGCAGCCTTCCGGGTGGCCGGAGACCGGGAGTCGTAGTTTCCGAGCTTGTCACCGGAGTGCTTGCCCTGGACCTTTGCCTTATTGGCCGCAACAGGAGGTCCCGAGATCTGTGCGGATGCCATGGTTGGCAGCGTTGCGAAAGCGAGGGCACCCACACTGAGGAGGGCCACCACCCGCCCGACTCGCTTGCTGGGAACCAGCGATAACAATCTGGACCGCTTCACGACTTCCCCTCTCAACTAGGTTGGCGGGCGGCGAGGACGCGGTGGATCTCACCCCGCATCTGCGTGCCGCTACGCCCGCGGGAACGACGTGAGGCCAGCTGTCCTCGGGCATTCTTACCGCATTGCCAGGGTCACGCCATCCCTTGAGTGGATTTTTCTTGCATGCACCCAACAGATGCGTCGCCGCCCGCCACGGGTGGCGCCGGGATAGGTCGCGCGCGACTACGCGTCGCGGCGCTGGAGCAGGAACGTCGCGATCGCGAGCAGTCCGATCGTCCAGAGCGCGAAGACCCCGTACCCCTGCCACGGCGACAGGAGGTCGTCGGGAGCCTGCGTCGCCTGTGCGATCAGGTGTCCGGCCTCGGTCGGCAGGTACGCGTGGATGTGGTCGCCGATGCTGCCTGGCAGCAGTTGGGCGAGCGGCGCGAGCACGAGGACGAATCCGATCACGCCGGTGATGGCCGCAGCCGTGTGCCGCACGATGGCGCCGATCGCGAGGGCGAACAGGCCGAGCATCGCCAGGTAGAGACCACCGCCGATCACGGCTCGCAGCACCCCGGGATCGCTGAGCGACACCGGCGCCTTGTCGTGCAGAATCGGCGCGCCGATGAAGAACGAGCCGAACGACACCACGACGCCGAGCACCAGCACCAGCCCGCCGAACACGAAACACTTCGCCGCCAGCATCGGCCAGCGCCTCGGCACCGCGAGCAGGCTGGCCCGGATCATGCCGGTGGAGTACTCCGACGCGATGACCATCACGCCGAGGACGCAGATCGCCAGCTGGCTCAGGAAGAAGCCGCTGCCCAGGATCTGGCTGGTCGGATCGGCGATGATCGTCGCCCGGTCGCTCGCATTGGTGTCCTTCCAGCTCATCACCGTGAGCCAGGTGAACAGGGCCGTGAAGCCCCAGGTGAGGATGACCAGAATGATCAGCGACCACACCGTCGAGCGCACCGACCGGAGCTTGGTCCACTCAGACAACAGCAGATGGCCGAAGCCCTGACGCTTCTCCACTGACCCGGTCCGAGCGGTTGCCACTGCGTCACTCATCGGTCACCGCCTCCTCACCGGCCGTCGCGTCGTACTCGACGCTCTCCCGGGTGAGCTCCATGAACGCATCTTCCAGCGAGCCGCGCCGCGGCGTGAGTTCGTGCAAGATGACACCCGCAGCCGAGGCCAACTCGCCGATCCGGGCTGCCTCCATCTGGACGACGTCGAATTGACCGTCATGCTGTGCCCGGACCACGCCACCTTCCGCGACGATCACCTCGGCCAGCCGATCCGGGTTCGGACTGCGTACGAAGACCGTCCGCTCGGTGCTGCGATCGATGAACTCGTCGGTCGAGCAGTCGGCGACCAGCTTGCCCCGGCCGATCACGATCAGGTGGTCCGCGGTCACCGCCATCTCGTTCATGAGGTGGCTGGAGACGAAGATGGTCCGGCCCTCCGACGCCAGTTGCTTCATCAGGTTCCGGATCCAGATCACGCCCTGCGGGTCCAGGCCGTTGACGGGCTCGTCGAGCAGCAGCACCGCGGGATCGCCGAGCAGAGCGGCCGCGATGCCGAGCCGCTGACCCATGCCGAGGGAGAAGCCGCCAGCCCGCTTGCGTGCGACGTCGTTGAGGCCGACCAACTGGAGGACCTCGTCGACCCGCTTCTTCTCGATGCCCTGGGTCTGGGCGAGAAAGAGCAGGTGGTTGTACGCGCTCCGCCCGGTGTGGACCGCCTTGGCCTCGAGCAGCGCCCCGACCGTACGCAACGGCCGCGGCAGGTCACGGTAGTGGCGCCCACCGATCGTGGCGTCGCCGGCCTGCGGGCGGTCCAGGCCGAGGATGAGGCGCATGGTCGTGGACTTACCCGCACCATTCGGACCGAGGAAGCCGGTCACTCGACCAGGTTCGACGCTGAACGACAGGTGGTCGACGGCCACCTTGTCGCCGTAGCGCTTGGTGAGGTCCTTCGCATCGATCATGGGTCCAGCCCCCGCCTAGATATGGCAGTGATCGCAGACGATCGGCACCCACAGTAGCGCGGTTCGTTCACAGGCCCAGGACGACGTGCTGGGCGTCGTCAGTACAGCGCGGAGAAGGCCTGGTACACCATCCAGGCCGGCCAGAAGAGCCCCTGGAACACCGCCAACACGTACTCCCAGAAGCCGTCTGCCTGCTGCCAGAAGAACACCCACGCGCCGAAGATTCCGAGCGCATAAATGGCGCCACCACCAGCCGCCCCGGAGTTGTTGCTCACCGTGCATCCCGCCTTTCCTCGCCGCCTGTCATGCCCTCGGGCCGGATCAGGACAACGCTCACCGCGCACTGCAACACGCGGCAGCCTACGACCGCGGCAGGCTGGCGGGCGTGAGCCCGCGCGGTTAGATGCCTTCTTCGGCGGCCACCCGGCCTTCATCGACAGCCGTCCGCAGTGCCTGGTAGTCGTGCTCGTTGAGCTCGGCGTACCCCTCCGCGAATTCGACGACCGCGTGATCAAAGGTGGGGCTGCTGCCGAGGTAGGCGGCGATCGCGATTCGGTCGCCGGATCGGGCATGCGCGTGGGCGAGCGTCGAGCCGCACACTTTCGCGTACGCATCCATCTCGTGGGGGTTCATGAGGTCGACCAGCGCCGACCCCTTCTCGTCCCAGAGCTGACGGACGTAGTACTCGCGCCGATCGCCGTCCGAACCCTGACCGGTCACCCATCCGAGGAAGGAATCGCCCGCTGCCTGCATCAGTCGCTGGCCTTCGACGGCTCGCTGCCCGTGATGCTCATATCGACTCGGGCCGACGTACGGCTCGAGCACCGAGGCCTGCGCCTCCTTGACCTGGAGGAAGAGTGGATCGCGGTGATCGCGTCCCAGGAGCAGCACGATGTAGCACCGCGTCCCGACGCTGCCGACTCCCACGACCTTGCGGGCCGCATGCTGGTAGCCGAACTGGTCGAGCAGGTGCCGACGGTCGTCCGGGAGGTTCGCGCGGTAGGCATCGACGAGCGCAACCATGCGACCTTTGGCGCCCTCCGGATCGTTCGGAAACACCTCCTCGATCGGAACGATCAAGGGTGGGACGCTGATGATTCGCGGTTCGCCGTCCACCGTGTGAGTGAGCTTGGCGAAGGCGCGCATGCTGTCCTTCGTCCGCGTCTTGGCGATGTTGCGCTCGAACCGCTTCCGCTGCTTCTTCGTGGCGCTGCTGGCCCACAGATGCTCCGACGAGGCCACGTCCACGCGCTGGTACCAGAGGTCGAGGTTTCGCTGGTCGGCACAGGTCCGCATCGCATTGCGGTACTCGCGGACCGCGGTGTGAGCCACCGAGCGCCGCTGCGCGCTGTTGAATCCGCGCTCCCGCCCAGCCACCACCAAGCTGACTGCCAGCCGCTTGACGTCCCACTCCCACGGCCCGGGCAAGGTCTCGTCGAAGTCGTTGACATCGAAGACGAGCCGGCGGTCGGGAGCCGCGAACATCCCGAAGTTCTCCAGATGTGCGTCGCCGCAGAGTTGGGCGTCGATCCCCGACACCGGCGACTCGGCCAGATCCGCGGCCATGATCGCCGCGGCGCCTCGGTAGAAGGCGAAGGCAGAGGCGAGCATCCGCCCGTAGCGGATCGGCACCAGCTCCGGCACCCGCGTCTCGGCTTGCTCCTCGAGGATCGCGATCGGGTCCCGGCTGCCCGGTGCGGGCACCCCGCCGGCATGGCTGGAGCGTGGTATCTCCGCTCGCACTGCCTTCCCGGCAGCCGCACGATCCTCCGGAGAGCGGGCCGTCGCTCGCGACCCGGCCGATCCCCGGCCCTGCCTGTTTGCCTCCAACCTGCGCTTCCCCTCCTCTGACCGGCCTGTCGCCGAAGGCCGGTACCGCGACGATCAGCGTTGGCGAAGCTGTGGACTCTCTGGGCTAGGCGTCTTTGGTCGCGGCCTCCTTCTCGGCCCGCTCGATCTCCGCGCTGAGCTCAGCGCTGTCGGCGTCGATCTGCCGCTCGACCGTTCTCTGGGCGCGCGTAAGGATCTTGTCGAGCTGCTCGCCGGCCTTCGACTCGCCGACCACGACCAGTCCGGCCTGTCCGGCGTCGAGCAAGTCGCCGAGCTCCCGCATGTCGTCGCGCGACATCCCTCGAGCGAGGTGCCCGACGACGCCACCGGTGATCCCTCCGAGCACGGCCGTCCCGATGATCGACGGTGGGAACAAGACACCGAGGAGGGCTCCCACTCCGATCCCGGTCCAGGTCGCGTGCTGGGTGGGCTTTTCGTGCTTCTTGACGTGCACCTTGCCCTTCTCGTCCTTCGTGATCACCGCCACGTCATACGTCCCGACGAAGTCGACATCGTGGAGGTCGAGGAGGGTGTCGTAGTCGGCCATCGCGTCGGCATGGGTCGCATAGGTCGCTGCGTAGATGAATACCGGTCGGTCGCTCATGATCGCTCCCTTTCTGCCTGCGAATCAGGTTCAGTTCCGCGCGAGCCGGATCTTCGAGCCCGATATGTCGCCATGGCGGACCGTCCAAGCGCGGACCTAGGTCACCGCTTCATGCGGAATCTCCCGGACGCATCGATCGGGGCCCTTCTCATCGCTTTTGGCCGACCGGCCGCTGAGGTCCCGCGTGACCATGCCGTCACCATAAGTCGACCGGTCACGTTGCTCCGGTGCCATCCAGCCTGAGTCAATAGGCCTTTCGGACCCCTCCGTACCGCCCGATCCGCCGGCAGCGTGTCGGTCCTCGCCGCGGCGCCCTTGGTGGCAGCTTCGGGACGTTCGACCGATGCGCCACAGCCTGGTGCTGGTACAGCCTGAGAACTGGTGCGCAAGCACCCAGCAGTTTCCCTGGGCTGCGACAGGCCGGCGGCAGGCCGCCCGCGCTGGAGGTGGACAAGATGAGCCACGCGAGTACCAACACGCAACCGGCCGCAGAGCCGATGAGCCGGGCGCATCACCTGCTGATGCTCGAGTTCGGCGACCGTAGCGACTTCGACGACCCGCACCTGGAGTGGCGCCGGCTCTTCTCGGAGTTGTTCGGGACCTTCCTCCTCGTCCTGGCCGCGGCCGGCGGTGGGATCCTCGTCGGCAAGGGGCAGATCGCCCTCGCATCCGCGGTGGTAGCGCCGGGCCTGACCGTGCTGGCGATCATCCTCTTCATGGGTGCGATTTCCGGCGCCCACCTCAATCCCGCGGTCTCGCTCGCCTTCGCCCTCCGTGGCGACTTCCCCTGGAAGCGAGTGCCCGGCTACATCATCGTGCAGCTGGCCGGCGCGACACTCGCCTGCCTCTTCCTGCGCGGCGTGTTCGGGAACGTCGAGCACCTGGGGGCCACCCTGCCGGGGGCTGGCTACGACAACTGGCAGGCGCTGCTGATGGAGATCGCACTCACGACCGGCCTGGTGAGCGTGATCCTCGGTACGGCATCCGCGGCGCAGAACGTCGGCGCGATCGCGGCGTTGGGAGTCGGAAGCTACATCGCGCTGGCCGGACTTTGGGCCGCGCCGGTGAGCGGAGTCTCCATGAACCCGGCTCGCTCGTTCGGCCCAGCGCTGGTCAGCGGAGACTGGGACCACTATTGGGTCTACGTCGTCGGACCGATAGCCGGAGCCTTGATCGCCGTCTGCTTCGCCTTCGTCCTCCGCGGCGCCGGCGGCACCGCGATCTCCCGCGGCGCCGGGTCGGGCCTACTCGATCCCGGACTGTTCGAGCAGCGGGCGCAACTGGCCGATGAGATCGACAGTGGCAAGGTCACGCCGCCCGGTCTCGTGGAGCGGAACAAGCCCGACGACGAGAAACCGCCTGCGCCGGTGGACTGACCCGCATCCATGGGCCCATTGGGCGGTATGTGCCGTCCTGCTGTGGCGGTGTGAGCGAGCTGACACCCCAGTCGGGGCATCTATCGCCGGCTGACACGGTTCGGCAACCTCGTGGACATCTGGACCATGGACCGTCGTAGTGACCCCGCCCTTGGAGGGCCAATGACAACCCCGCACCCGCGGCGGGTGATCGCACTCGTCGCTCACGACAACAAGAAGGTCGAGCTCTTGCGCTGGGCGGAGTTCAACCGACCCACGTTGGCACAGCACGACCTCATCGCCACCGGGACGACCGGCACCCTGCTGGAGTACGAGCTGGGGCTCAAGATCACCCGGCTGATGAGCGGACCCCTCGGCGGCGACCAGCAGATCGGATCCCGAATCGCCGAGGGCAAGGTCGACATGCTCGTGTTCTTCTGGGATCCGCTCGAGCCGCAGCCACACGACCCCGACGTCAAGGCGCTGCTGCGCCTGGCCGCCCTCTGGAACGTTCCGGTCGCCAGCAATCTGGCCACCGCCGACATGCTGATCTCTTCGCCACTGCTCGACAACCACTACGAGCCCGTCAAGCCCGAGTTCGCCGACGCCACTGCGAGTCGAGTCGTCGACGACGACGATCGCGACGGACTCGACGACAAGGCGGACGTCGACGCGGCCTGACCGGCGCACCGGGGACCCCGTCGATGCCGGATGCGTTCGGCTAGCTCACGGCGAGCCCGGCCTACCTGAACGCGGTGATGCCGTTCAACGTCGGGACGAACACCATGCCGCCCGAGACCGTGACGGATGGGAAGTGCGTGAGTGGTCCGGCGTGGATGCGCTGGACGGTGTTGCCGTCGGACAGCCGAAGCACCACGAGATCGCCGGTGTTGCTGTCGGCGACCAGGACCAACGAGCCGGCGACAACCGGCGAGGCGTACACGTCCGAAGCCGTCCAGCCGAAGGACAGGTGACGCCGGCCGACCTGCAGTTGCTTGATGGCGTTCTCGCCAAGGCACGGCATCAACACGGTGTGCGCGTTGGCACGGGCGGCGCCGCCGAATGCCGTGCAGCCGTCGAGTTGTCGAATCGCCGAGCCGACGCCAGCCAGCTGCGGCCGCAGGAGGTAGACCGTCCCGCGCTTGCCGGCGATGACGATCCGGTCCGACACGGTGACCGGTGACGACGACCCGAGGTCGAGGTCGGCCGCGTTGTCCTGGCGCCAGGTCGACGGCGCGAATGCCGACACGGGTCGAAGGCTCACCGGCGTCAGCTCCGTGACGGAGTCGCTCATGTCCCAAGCGCCGCTGGTCTTGGCGCCGTTGCCGGCCGACACGTAGACGTGGCCGTTCGGCCCGGCCACCGGCCCAGCCGGCGACCACATACCCGCCTCTCGCGGCGTCGGTACGGCGTACGAGTGGATCGCTCCGTTGCCGTCGACCGGCGCCGAGGTGACGTACCCGACGTAGTTGCCGCAGTCGCCGGCCAGACCGCCGAAGGTCGTGATCACTCGTCCGTGGGTGACGAGCAGCGCTGACCGCTGCTGCTCGGCGAACCGATCCCGGTCGGGCTGGGTGTCAAGGCTGCGATGCCATCGCTTGGCCCCGGTCGTGGGGTCGATCGCCCACAGCGTGTGGTGCGCCCCTGTCGTCTCGGCGACGACGAAGACCGATCCGGTCTGCGGATCGTAGGCGGGCGTGCTCGTGATGCCCAGCGGATCGATGTTGCCGCAGGGCAGCTCGCTCAGCGGCATCGGCGTGCCGAAGTGCGTACGCCACTGCACCTGCCCGGTCGCCGGGTCGATCCCATAGCCGTCGTCGCTCTCGGTGGCCACGATCAACAGCCCGTCGACGACCAGCGGCTCCCCGTACACCGCGCCCTGCAGCGGCTTGGACCACACCCCCTCCAGCGGTACCGACACGGTGGACGCCGCCCGACCCGACCGACTCGGCGTCCGGTGGTATGTCGGCCAGTTCTCAAACCGCGATGGCGCGACTCCGGCGCTCGGCGAGGACGCTTTGCTCGAATCGGGCGCGGCCGAACTGGGCTGGTCCGAGCCGCCCCCTGACGAGCATCCGGCTGCCACAAGGGTGAAGAGGAGGACTGCCACCAGGGCCCGCCGCATACTCCCCATGATGCTCCACAACCGCGCAGGCACCGGTCAGCGCGTGTTCCGCGCAGTGCATCGCATCAGGCGAAGATCCGTGGCGGGCCCGCCGAGCGCACCCGACTGGGTCTACGACGCGTTCGCCGCGCCGGTTGACGACTGGCCGCCGAGGACCTTGGTCTTGGCAGCCTCGAAGTCGGCGGCCGAGATCACGCCGCGATCGCGCAGGTCGGCCAGCTTGGTGAGCTCATCAGCCGCACTGGGCGATTGCGCGGCGCTCTGAACGTAGCGGCGGAACTCCTGATCGCCGCGCTTGGCGTCAGCGACGGCCCGCTCGTGCATCGACCCACCTCGCGCGATCAGGTAGACGAGCACGCCCAACCAGGGCAGCAGGATCACGAACAGGCACCACAGGCCCTTGGCCCAGCCCGAAAGGGTGTGGTCACGGAAGATGTCGGAGATGACGACGATGAGCAGCCAGATCCATGCGACCAGCAGCATGAACCAGAAGATCTCGCCGATGACTTCCCAGAAGTCCATGATGGGTTCCTCCCTGTTCGGGGCCATTCGCGCAACGGGCACACACGGGCCCAGTGCGGAGGATCCTCGCCCCGCTGACCGACTGCATCACCCCATACAGGTGAGGTCTCAGACGGCATACCCGAACGCAGCGTGCCTCATCGCATCTCTCCGGTGTGCCCGAGGGAGTACCGACCCGGCTGTGGCCACACGAGGAGCCCGTGCGGACTGCCTCCGGGGACCGGGATCTTGGCGATGAGCTTGCCGGTACGGGTGTCGAAGCCGTAGACGACGCCGTTGTACCGACCGGACAGCCACAGCGTCCTGCCGTCGGCGGAGAGGCCACCCATGTCGGGCGAGCCACCGCCCGGGACCCACCAGGTCTGGGTGAATCGGTGCTTGGCGAGATTGAAGACCTGCACCGCACCGCTCTCGCGGTCGGACAGGTACAGCAGCCGCTGGTCGCGGCTGAAGTAGAGGCCGTGGGGCATCTTCCGCGTCGGGTAGGCATGGGCGACCTGGAACCGATCCCAGGGGATCTGCAGCAGGAGATCTCGGCCCATGTCGGCGACGAAGAAGCTGCGTCCGTTCGGAGCGAGCCGTACGTCCTGCGGCATGGACGGCATCGGCAGGTGGATGCGGCCGAGGATCTTGTGCCGCAGGGTCGAGATCTTGAGCAGCTCGCCGGAGAACTCGCAACTGACGACGAAGTAGCGGCCGTTGGCGGAGAAGTCGGCGTGGTTGGGGCCGAGGCAGCTCGGGTCGCTGACCACGTGCCGGCGAGCGAAGGTGTGCGGGTCGCTGAAGACGATCTGGTCGTGTTGTTCGTCCATGACGATCGCGGCGCGCCCGTTGGGCGTGAAGTACAGGTTGTACGGGCGGTTGGTTGGGATCGTGCCGGTCATCCGGCCGGTGTGGGGATTGATCGTGGCGAGGTGGTCGGAGTCGCTGGCCTCGACGTAGAGGGTCTTGAGGTCCCACGACGGAGTGACGTGCTGGTCCAGCCGGCCGGTGGGTAGCACCCGGACGACTCGGTGGGTGCGCTGCGAAATCACCGTGGTGTGGCCGGCGACCTCACTGTCGGGCACGTAGATGAGCGCGGGTTCGTGCCGCAGCCGCGGGCTAACCATGCCAGCCCGGTCAGCGGCGTACACCCCTCCCGGCAGTGGCGGCGGCATCCCCGGAATGCGATGCCGAAACGGTGCCGACGGCTTCGGGGTTGGGCGTACGGCCGAGCGGTAGGACGTGTCCGGACCGGACGTCGGCGACACAGCAGACGTCGATGACACCGCCGGAGCCCCATCGCACCCGCCGAGCAGTGCGCAGACGGCGATCACCGTGGCCGACAGCGTGGCCAAGCCGGGTGCGCGAGCCACTCGTCCAGCGCGTGCGACGCCGGTCTGCCGGGATTCCCGCTCGGGCCCGTCGGCAGACTCCCCGCGGGAACTGATGATGCCGGGCGACATTGGAGTGGCACTGCGTTCGCAATTCCCCGACCAGCAGGTCAAGGACGACTGATGGACTCCTGCCCGCCACGCTAGCTCGCCGGCACGGGGGCACGAGGGCCCCGGACGACCCGGCGGCTGGGACATGCTCGATCCTTGGTTACCATACCCCTCTAGGGTATAACTCGATGATGATGAGCGGACCGTTGCGGGAGTTCTACGCGGGCTCCCCCGCGAGACGACATCATGAAACTCGATCTCGGCGCTTGCCGACGGTCCCGACCACGACACATCCGCAGCGACAAGGAGGTGCACGATGACCAGCGACCACAGGACGGCGGTTCTCGACCTGCGAGAGCTCCAGTGGGCCTCGCAGCAGAACGTTGCGACGTCGGTGCTTCAGCGGCGACCTGGCGTCGTCGAGGTGGCGGTCAATCCGGTCGCTCAGACTGCGACCGTCGTCTTCGATCCGGCAGCCACATCCGTTGCCGCATTGCGGCAGTGGGCACGCGACTGCGGCTACCACTGCGACGGGCAGTCGGTCCCGAGACACATCTGCGACCCGGAGATCGAGCCGCATGCAGAGCACGATCCGGCCGCGACGACGGAACAGGCGCCGACTTCACACGAGGCGATGGGCCATGGTGGCCACGGCGGCCACGAGGGCATGTCGATGGCGGAGATGGTCACCGACATGCGCAACCGGTTCCTGGTCGCCGCGATCTTCTCGATCCCGATCCTGATCTGGTCGCCGATCGGGCACGACGTCTTCGGCCTGGACGTGGCGGTGCCGTTCGGCATGCGCGAGGACGTCTGGGCGCTGCTGCTCAGCCTGCCGGTGATCTTCTACGCCGACTGGATCTTCTTCGACGGCGCCGTACGAGCGCTACGGGCCCGCACCCTCGACATGATGGTCCTGGTCGCGGTCGCGGTCGGAGCGGGCTGGCTGTACTCCGTCGTGGTCACCCTCACCGGTGGCGGCGACGTGTTCTACGAAGCGGCCACCGTGCTGTCGGCCTTCGTGCTGCTCGGGCACTGGTTCGAGATGCGGGCCCGCGGCGGAGCCAATGATGCGATCCGGGCGCTGCTCGACCTGGCCCCGCCCAAGGCCGTCGTGCTCAGGAGCGGCCAGGAGGTCGAGGTCGCCACCTCCGAGGTGGTCGTCGGTGACCTGATGCTGGTGCGGCCCGGAGCCAAGATCCCCGTCGACGGCGCCGTCGAGGTCGGCGAGAGCGAGGTCGACGAGTCGATGGTCACCGGCGAGAGCCTGCCGGTGCACAAGGAGCCCGGCTCGCAGGTCATCGGCGCCAGCATCAATGTCAACGGAACCCTGCGGGTACGCGCCACGAAGGTGGGGGCGGACACCGCGCTCGCCCAGATCGTGCAGCTGGTGCAGGAGGCACAGAACTCCAAGGCGCCCGGACAGCGGCTGGCCGACCGGGCGGCGTTCTGGCTGGTGCTAGTCGCCCTGATCGGTGGCGCGCTCACGCTGACCGTTTGGCTGCTCGCCGGCGAGGATCTGGCGACCGCCATGCTGTTCGCGATCACGGTCGTGGTGATCACCTGCCCCGATGCACTCGGGTTGGCCACCCCGACCGCGATCATGGTCGGCGCCGGGCTCGGCGCCAAGCGTGGCGTGCTGTTCAAGAACGCCATGGCGCTGGAGACCTCGGCCCGGATCCAGGTCGTCGTCATGGACAAGACCGGCACGCTGACCAAGGGCGAGCCCGAGGTCACCGACGTCATCACCGACGGCATCGAACCCGACCAACTGCTGCGCCTGGTCGCGGCCGTCGAGCGCGAGTCCGAACACCCGTTGGCTCAGGCCATCGTCCGGCAGCACGACGAGAACGGCTGGGCACCCCTCGATGCGGCCGAGTTCGAGAACGTCCCTGGGCACGGCGCCGTCGCCACGGTTGATGGCCGGCGGATCGCGGTCGGCAACCTCCGCCTCATGGCACGCGAAGACGTCGAGCTCGGGACGCTCGGTGCCAAGCGCGAACAGCTCGCGGCGGGCGGCCGTACCGCGGTCATCGCCGCTGTGGACGGACGGGCAGCCGGACTGTTCGGAATCGCCGACGCAGTACGCGAGACGTCTCGTGACACCGTCGCAGCCCTCCACGACGCCGACGTCGAGGTGGTCATGCTGACCGGCGACAACGCCGCCACCGCCGAGCGCATCGCAGACCAGCTCGGCATCGATACCGTAATCGCCGAGGTGCTCCCGGAGGACAAGGCCGACAAGGTCGCAGAGCTCCAACGTGACGGCCAGAAGGTCGCCATGGTCGGCGATGGGGTCAACGACGCGCCGGCCCTGGCTCGAGCCGATCTCGGCATCGCGATCGGAGCGGGCACCGACGTCGCCATCGAGACCGCTGACGTGGTGCTGATGCGCTCCGACCCTCTGGACGTTCCGACCGCGCTTCGGATCGGCCGCGGCACCCTCCGCAAGATGCGGCAGAACCTTGGGTGGGCGATCGGCTACAACGCGATCGCCCTCCCCATCGCGGCCGGCGTGTTCGAGCCCGCCTTCGGGCTCGTACTCCGGCCCGAGATCGCCGCCCTCTCGATGTCGGGATCCAGCGTGATCGTGGCCGTCAACGCCCTCATGCTGAAGCGACTTCGGCTCCCGGCTCCCGCCGACACCGTGTCGGCACCGCCGGCGGCGCCAGAGGAGGAGCTCCGACCGGCGGCCTAGACCTGACGCCCAGAGTCGAAAGACTTGACGACCGAGTCGTACGCCCATTCGACACGGCTGCGCCCGGAGGCATCGTGGCGGTAGGTAAGGAAGTCTCCGAGCTCAAGGAGGTCGGTGGCGATGATGTTCTCGTACGGCGACGGCTGGGCCTGGTGGCAGATGAGCCTCATGTGGGTCGGCATCGTCGCGTTTTGGGCCCTGCTGATCTGGGCGCTCTTCCTGTTCGGGACGAGCTCCTCGCGCGAGGGCGGTGAGGGGCGGGACGATCCTCGTCGAATCCTGGCCACGCGGCTGGCGCGCGGAGAGATCGAAGGCGACGAGTATCGCCGGCTGCGCGCGCTCCTCAAGACCGATGACGGGACGCACAGCGACGTCCACGAGCGGTCATGACCACCGGTGACGAGCAGGCAGCCACGTGACCGGCAACCGCGCGCCCAGTGCTAAGCGAGCGCGAGGAAGAGCTTCTCCATCTTCTTCGCGTCGACGCTGTCGAGGCCGCCTTCGGCCAGACAGTGCTCGAGACCCGTTGCGACAAGCGCGTAGCCGCCGCGGCTGATCGCCTTGTTGACCGCCGCGAGCTGGGTGAGCGCGTCCTCGCACTCGGAGCCCTCCTCGAGCATCCGGATCACCGATGCCAGGTGGCCGTTCGCTCGCTTCAGGCGGGTGATGATCGCCTTGGTCTCGTCAGGCTCGAGCCGCATCTGCTTCCTCCACATCTTCGGTCAGGGAGGTGATCATCCCGGTCAGCCGCTCCCGCGCGTCGGTTGCGACCTCGGCCAGCTCGTCCGCGTCGCTGAACGACGTCATGACCGCCGGGTCGAACACCTCGACCCGAGTACGCAGGTCACCGTCGGCTGCGATGACGACGTTGCACGGCAGCATCGTCGCGACCCGCTGGTCGACCTGCAGAGCACGATGCGCCAGCTGCGGTCGGCAGGCACCGAGGATCCGCTGCGGCGCAACCTCGACACCGAGCTTGGCCTGCAGGGTCGCCTCAACGTCGATCTCGGTCAGCACTCCGAAGCCAGCGTCGGCAAGCAGCTCGCGTACTCGAGTGAGCGTGGCGTCGTACGGCGCCTCGACGGTGACGCTCAGCGTGAAGTCGGTCATCTCCATCCCTCCGTGGAACAGGATTAGGTATCCCCCCTGGGGGTTATGTTAGCATGCTCGTCGTATCCCCCCAGGGGGTTATTGGAGAGGAGGCGCCACGGTGGCGCAGACGACGTACGAGGCCCGACAGCAGACCGCGGTGCCGACCATCAACCCCGGCCCGCTCGGCCGGCTCGGCGTATGGGTGACCGATCACCGCCGGTTCGTGACGATCGCGTGGGTGTTGCTGATCGTCGGTCTGGGCGCGTTCGCGCCGTCGGTCGAGAAGAACCTGTCCGGAGCCGGCTGGCAGGCCGACGGCTCGGAGTCGGTGACCGTGCGGGAGCTGGCGCAACAGCACTTCGGCGGCAACGCCAGCCACGCGATCCAGGTGGTCGTGCACAGCACCGACGGCCCGCTCACGCAGGGGGACGGTCCCGCGGTCGTCGCCTCGGTCACCAGGATCCTCCAGAACGAACCGCGCCTGGCCGAGGTGGTCCCGCCGACGCCAGGGGCGAGCATCTCCCCGGACGGCAAGACCGCAGTGGTCCTCGCGGGAGCGGGCGTGGACACGAACGAGATGGTTCGGGTCGCCACCGACCTCAAGGCCGAGCTGCAGGCCCAGTCCACCGGCACCGTTGAGGTGAACCCGACCGGGTCCTCGCTGTTGTGGTCGGACTTCAACGAAGCCAACCTGGAGGCGATGCTGACCTCGGAGATGTTCTCCTGGCCGGTCACCCTCGCCATCCTCGTCCTCGCCTTCGGCGCACTCGTCGCGGCCGGCCTCCCGCTGATCCTGACGCTTGCCGGCCTGGCCGCCTCCGCCGGCTCGCTGGTCCTGATCAACGAACTCGTCCCGGTCTCCATCTGGGCGATGAACTTCGCGATGATGTTCTCCCTCGCCCTGGGCATCGACTACGCCCTGTTCCTCGTGGTCCGCTACCGAGCTGCCCGGATGGGCCACCACGAGTCCGCACGCGAGGCGATCGCCGAGACCATGGACACCGCCGGCAAGGCCGTACTGCTGTCCGGCGCCACCGTGCTGGTCTCACTGTCCGCGGTGATGCTGGTGCCCTCGCCGTCGTTCCGCTCGATGGCCGGCGGCATCATCCTGTCGGTCATCTTCGTGCTCGGCGCGACGCTCACCCTGCTGCCACTGGTGCTGGTCACGCTCGACAAGAAGATCAACCGGTTCTCGTTGCCTTGGGTGCACACCGGCGAGCACCGATCCAAGGCGTTCGCCAACTGGGGTGAGCGGCTGTGGCGCCGTCCGGCGGCGTGGGGCATCGGATCGCTGGTCGTGCTCGTCGCACTCGCCGCCCCGATCGTCGGCCTGAAGACCGCGATGCCCTCGATCAAGGTCCTCCCCGAGGACGCCAGCGCACGCATCGGGTACGACCAGGTCAAGGACGCCTTCGGGCCCGGCGCACCCGGCATGCTGCAGATCGTCGTCGACGACGGCCAGGCCGACACGGCCGTCCGGGTCTTACAGCACGACCCAGGGATCGGCGCGGTCCTGCCCGTCGCGCAGTCCGCCGACGGCAGCGACCAGCGGATGATCCAGGCCGTGCCCACGGTCGATCCGTCCGACCCCGAGCTCGCGACCACCGTCGACCGACTCCGGACCGAGCTCCCCGACTCGGCCCTGGTCGGCGGCGCCGCCGTGGAGAATCTCGACCTCAAGACCCAGCTCGACGAGTCGACGCCGCTGGTGATCGGGGTCGTCCTCGTACTCGGCTTCCTGCTGCTGCTCGTGGCCCTGCAGGCGCCACTGATCTCACTGCTCGGCACCCTGGCGAGCCTGCTGTCGACCGCCGCCGCGTTCGGCGTGGCCCGCCTGGTCTTCCAGGACGGTCACGGCTCGGGACTGCTCGGCTTCGAGCCCCAGGGCTACCTCGACGCCTGGGCGCCGGTGTTCTTCTTCGCGATGATCTTCGCCATCGCGATGGACTACACCGTCTTCCTGCTCGCCTCCGCCAAGGAGCACTGGGAGAAGTCCGGCGACACCCGCGAGGCC
>Ga0081455_10000923_pt1 | contig 37627 bp, 45 predicted proteins | sample TabmetS3T2R1_FD_70207 | JGI IMG/M metagenome (GOLD analysis project Ga0081455, IMG submission 70207) | Tabebuia heterophylla rhizosphere microbial communities from the University of Puerto Rico - S3T2R1 | ecosystem: Host-associated > Plants > Roots > Rhizosphere ... | reverse complement strand
GCATCGTCCCGATCGTGCGTCGCGATCATGCCGGAGTCCCCGTGTACAAATTCAGGAGGGTCAAGTAGTCGGTCAAGTGACGCGTGATCATGAAATTTCTCCGGACGTGTTCGCGTCCGGCGCCGCCCATCCGTTGCATCAAACCGGGGTTGTTCAGCAGATGGCGGATGCGAAAGGCGGCCCCTTCTTCAGACCTGACGAGAAAGCCCGTCACGCCCTCGATGACTTGAGCACCGATCCCCCCCGCCTCACTGGCGACCACGGGCTTGCCTTTCCACATGGCCTCGGACACGGTGATGCCGAACCCTTCCCTGAGCGGCTTGTGCACGACGACCGTCGCCGCTCGTTGCAGCGCATTGATCTCCACGTCGGCCTCAGGGGGAAGTTGCAGGACGTGCACGTCCGGATCCTTCGCGGAAGCGTTTCTGAGTTCCGCAAACATGGATTCACCTTCCGGATTGTGCGCCACGCCACCGCCGGCCAACACCAGCCGGCAGTTGTGATGCAGCTTGACGAGACGATAGGCCTTGAGCGTGCCCATCTGATCCTTGATCCGCTCGAACGGCGCAATTTGCAGCAGGATGGGCTTGTCGCGTGGAATGCCTAGGCGTTCCATCACCTGGTTGACCTCCGTCCGCGGCAATTCTCGATTCTTGAGACTCAAGGGATCGATGGACGGATAGATGAGAAACTTCGGAAGGGACAGGCGCTGGGCAAATCCACTCAGAGAAAAAATCGCCGCGTCATAGCGAACCACAAACCGTCGAATGAAGCTCCAGGCTCGCCGCTGCGGCTGAGACAGGTCCAGATGACAGCGCCAAATCCACTTGCCGTCCTTTCGGTGCTCGATCAGCGCAGCCGGTTGTGGATCGTGAATCATCACGAGGTCCCCTTCAAGACTAAGGCTCTCGGCATTCCGCCGGTTTGTTTCAAGATAGGCCTGGCGCATGGAATCCGAAAGCTCCTGCTCCTGTCCTTGCAAGGCATTAACGAGGTGCCGATTGACGGCCAAGAACTCCTGGTCGGCCGCAAGCACCTCCCAGCGGGCCACAACGCCCAGCCCGTTCAGGATGGGAATCAATCGACGTAACAGTTCTGCAGCGCCTCCTCCATATCGCACCGCGCTGACGTGCACGAAATGTCGGCCGCTGACCGACTCGCTGAGCCGATAAAGAAAATCCACTGTCCCCTTGGGAGCCACGTCCCGGTATTCGTCAAGTTCCTGTGCCATCACTCCACACCCTGCTCCTAGATGAGCGTCTCTTCAATGCCGTAGGCCCCTTCGCTATCGCTCGGACGGTCCAGCATGAACCAGTAATACCCGTAGGGCGCGAGGCTCAGCATATACGGTTGCTTTCCTACTTGGGGAAATCGCGAGTCACCAAACAATTCGACGGGAGTCGCCCCACTGAATGGGGCGAGATCCAACTCCACGGCCTGGGCCGCTCCAGCAAGATTGTGAACCAGGAGCAGGACGGTCTCGCCGTGCCGTCGAAGATACGCGAGCACCTTTTCATTGCGAGGACGAAGGAATTCGATCGTGCCCCGGCCGAAGGCTTGGTACCGTTTTCGAACGGCGATCAGCCGCCGCATCCAATGTAGAAGCGAATGAGGCGTCTGCTGCTGGGCCTCCACGGAGACCGACTGATAGCCGAAGACGGAATCTCCGATGACCGGCAGATACAAGGAGGCTGAGTCCGCCTTGGAGAACCCACCGTTCCGATCCGCGGTCCACTGCATAGGGGTGCGGACGCCATTCCGGTCACCCAAATGAATATTGTCTCCCATCCCGATTTCATCTCCGTAGTACACGATCGGACTTCCCGGCAAGGTGAAGACGAGGCTGTTGAGCAGTTCGATCTTGCGGCGGTCGTTGTCGAGCAGTGGCGCCAAACGTCGCGCAATGCCGATGTTGCGGCGCATTTGTGGATCCCGGCCATAGGCATAGTACATGTAGTCTCGCTCTTCGCCCGAACACATTTCGAGGGTCAGTTCGTCATGATTGCGGAGAAACAGGCACCATTGGCAATTCTCCGGAATCGGCGGCGTGTGGGTGAACATGTCGAGAATCGGACGCCAATCCTCGCTCCGCAGTCCCATGAAGAGCCTCGGCATCAAGGGAAAATGAAACGACATGTGAAATTCGTCGCCGTTTCCGAAATAGGGCCGCACATCGGCGGGCCACTGGTTGGCCTCCGCCAATAAAATGCGCCCTTGATAGTGTTGGTCGATGCGCTTGCGGACCTCTCGCAGATAGGCATGGGTCTCGGGAAGATTTTCACAGATCGTTCCTTCGCGCTCGAACAAGTAGGGAACCGCATCGCAGCGAAAGCCGTCCAACCCTTGATCCAGCCAGAACGCCAGGACATCCAGCATGGCACTCCGCAGCTCCGGATTGTCGTAGTTCAAGTCCGGCTGATGGCTGAAAAAGCGGTGCCAGTAATAGGCCTGGGCTACCGGATCCCACGTCCAGTTGGATTTTTCCGTATCGATGAAAATAATGCGGGCCTTCTCATACTTCTTGTCTGTATCGCTCCACACGTAATAACCGCGCTTGGGTGACGTCGGAGAGCTGCGGGATTCCAAAAACCAGGAATGCTGGTCGGACGTATGGTTCAACACAAGGTCGGCGATCACGCGCATGCCGCGACGATGAGCTTCATCAAGAAAGCGCCGCACATCGGCGAGTGTTCCATAATCGGCAAAGACTCCACGGTACTCGGCCACGTCATAGCCGTCGTCTCGAAGCGGAGACGGAAAAAATGGAAGCAGCCAAATACAATCCACGCCCAGCCATTGCAGGTAATCCAGCTTTTTGGTGAGGCCGACAAAATCACCGATGCCGTCGTCGTTCCCGTCAAAGAAGGCCTTGACGTGGACTTCGTACAGCACGGCGTCTTTGTACCAGAGTGGATCCATCATTTCTTGGATGGCTCCTGCTTCATCTTGGGCACTGCTACTTTGGCAATGAATTCCTCGCACACGCTGATTAATGCCGACCGTAGCCGTTCAAGGCTGCCCAGATAGGGATTGATCGACCGGAGCCTCTCAGCGAGATCCGGCATACCCAAGCTCTGAAGCGCCCACGCGGAAAAGTCATTTTCTGAACTGCTCAGTCGATGACGCGCTTCGAAGACATGATAATAAATCGCGCTGACTTCAACCTCGGCGAGTGCGTCGCTGAAGGCTCGAAGAGTGGCAACCTGCACGCCGGTCGGAACTTTGAGGATCCTCGATTGAATGAAATGAAACGGTGAACCATAAATGACACGGGGCACGATAGGCATTCGAGACAGATGGTCGTCAATGATGGAGAGGAGTTCCTCCCGAAGGGTTTCGAGATTGGAAAATTCGAACGGATCCACCACTGCCAATCGTTCTCCCAGGACCAGGTCTCGCACCTCCATCGCCACCCATTGCGCAAAGTCGTTCGGGTAGACATGCTCAACGTAGCTGTGACGGAGAAAATAGCTGTGCGTGTGAAAATAGATCGAGTCGAGTGGAACCTCCTCGATCAGCTCCACCAGGCGCCGTTCATCTACGGCGGTTTTCCCTAGGATCTCGTGGAGTTCGCTGCACCCGGTAAATTCAAAAGGTTTCTGTGTGGCTTCCATTGATTAACCTTGCGGCGCTACAGGGTATCTTAACCCACACCCATCCCTTGTCCTCTGCACCCAAACGGACCCTGTTAGCTGTGCACGAAGGATACGAGAGGAGAACTAGGGGTATCCCTAGGAGGGACTGCCGCAACTATGCCCTATTTATGGTTGCAAAAGAAGGTGAAAGATGGTGAAAGATCAGTCGGCTACCAGTTTGGGGGACGCCTCAAAACGTAACAGGCCGCGATCTCCATGAGATGTTACTTTTTCGCCTGAGTGACAACCCTCTTCCCTCCGCAGGGTGATCCTCCACTACCCGTCGTAGAACTCCATGAACTGATCGTCTCTTCTCCCTCGATCCGTCCGCCCTCCATCGATCCCCACCCGCTCCAGACGCTGCAAGGGGAGCCGCCCCCTTTCATCGCAGTGGGTGAACTGGATGGCGATGCAGCCTGACTGCCAGCATTTCGAGCGACCGCCCACACGTCAGCGCCAGATGATTTGCCATCTAATGGCATGGCCATCGCCATATACCCCCAGCCCTTCGCATCTTGACGCGCCTGCACAAACACCTGTGTGTATTTCAGAGGAGAGTAGGTATTAAACCCCAGTTCTTGGAGATTTGGCGTATAGCTTCCTTTGTTTGCGTAATGAAGTTGTTCAAGCCGAACCACTTCCGACAGCGCCGACTGTGCCTCCACGGCCTTAGCCTTGTCCACCGAATCCAGGTGGATAGGAATAGCGATGACGACCAAAATGGCGATGATCGCGAGAGAGAGCATGAGGTCGACGAGTGTAAAACCTCCCACGTCCTTCGAAATGCGAAAACGATCTGATGTGTTCATGTGTGCTGGTCCCTCACGACAACAATGTGCAAAGCGAGGGACGTATCAACGCTTCCCCACCAAGAAACGTATCTTCCCCCTGAGGGTCCGATTCATCGTCATATGCCGGTGCGGAGACCGCCGTTTGCCGGATCAGACGGTTGTGTTGAACAACCGCATCGTTGACAGCCCCGCAATTTACACAGCGCCAGCTGTGTGACCACATCTCGTCGAGACCACCTTCACGATCTAAAAAGTGGTGTTTCAGCATGAGCCCGTTGCAGCGTGAACAGTGCATGACGTCCTCCTATAAATTCATCCTCTGGAACAAGGATAGCGCCGGCCAGGAAGAACACCAGACCCGAAGGAGGTACTTCAGCACCGCCCTTTAGGTGGGTATATGGGATGTTTTGATTAATTGGCTTTTTATACTAGGTATTGTTATCTACTAATAGAGATGGGTACCGTCTCCCCTCTTCTTGGGAACGCGAGATGAAAGGCTCTAAGATAAGCTCTAGTTGCATGACCGAGAAAGGATCCCAATGAAGAGCCTTCAGATGATGATAAGTCCGGCAAGACTGCGCCTGTATCTGCTGCTGTTACAGACGATGTTCCTTCTAGTCTATGGCTTCCACCTCGTGTTACCACCTACCCGCCTCCAAGCCGGGCTGGGCGCCGTCCTTGCCACGGGTACCCTTCTCCTCCTGACGCTTCCACGGACCTATATCGAGACGACGTGGTTTATCAGCCTTGTGACCTTAGGCAACACCGTCGTGTTGTTTGGCACGTTCGGGATTCATACTGAGCTTTGGCTGTTCGGTACCGTCGTATTGCTCGTGGCGATGGCCTCTTATGCACCATCGGTATTGCATTTCAGTGTGCTGAGCAGCCTGATCATCGGTGGTTATGGGCTCGGACTCCATCAGGCAATGTTGTTGAGCAGCGATGCGGTCTTGGTCCTGCCTCTCTTGCTCTGTCTCACATTGGTCTTGGTGAGCAAGATCACCACCGCACAAGCAGAAATCCAGCGTATCGTGAAGATGGAGGAACAACCTCAACAGCGAACAGGCTGCGATCCGCTCACCGGGCTTCCGAACCGCGCTCAATTTCTCGAACGTGTCGTACGGATCGTCCAATACGCCGATCATAACCGATCGTTCCGCTTTGCCGTCCTTTTTGTCGATCTCGATGGCTTTAAACCCATCAATGACCGACTCGGGCACAAAGCGGGCGATGCGGTATTACGCCATGTCGCGAGACTGTTTCAAAGTTGTTTACGGGTAGGTGACGTGGTCGGACGCTATGGCGGAGATGAATTTACGTTGTTACTGAACCAGGTCGACGACCCGTCCGAGGTCGCTCAGGTAGCAGAGCGCATTCTAGCTAAGCTCAAAATCCCCATTGATGTCGGCGAGCGCGTGACAGTTGGAGCCAGTATCGGCATCGCCTTCAATACCAATATGAGCGAAAGCGCAGAGGATTTGATTCGGGATGCCGACCAGGCGATGTACCGGGCAAAGGCTCAAGGAAAGAATCGCTATGTCATCAGCAATCAGACGGCGGACGTACCAACGTCTGAATTAGTCGGTCGGTGGAAACGAATGACGCAGCTCAAGTGGCATTGAGAAGAGGCGGCAGAGAGCCTGCCTTTGCCGCGTCCAACTATAATAGTAGTGTCGGCGTCCTCACTCGATTAGGACGCATCCCTGCCCCCTACCGGTCTCACGTACAGTTTCTCGTCATTCCACGTTTTCTTGATCTCAGACGCTCGGATCGCTTCTTCGTGGGTCAACGCCGGGGTGCAGAAATCCTCGCCGCGGCAGACCGTATAAGGATGTGCGCTGCAGCCCGCCGTCAATAACAACAAGAGCGCTGGAAGATATTTCACGGTATCCCCCTTTCCGATGGCCAAAATTGAGCCTCCAGTCTTGGAGGGTAACTCCGTTCAGATAGAATGACTATCCTCCTTTCGGCTTGTAGGCTTCCACGTAGTTGTTGTGCGACTGCCCGAGCGACGCCAGCCGGCGGGCGACCAGAATCTCGGAAAGGCCGCCTGAGCTGGGAAGATGGGCCAAATGTGTTACCGCAAGCCGCCCCGATCTCTGCTGTTCGACTTTTCGTCGGTCAGTTTTCCATTATCGTTATCGGTGTACTCGCAGGCGCGGCGCTTGAGGGCAAGGGTTTGGTTGAGCAATTCGAGATCTCGATCGGTTCGTCGATAGGAAGGAGAGGTCAGCGGGCGGTGGAGGTGTTTCGCTCGCGCGAGGTGTGGGCCATTGGCGCGCATTATAGCCAGACGTTCGAGTGACAACAATACGATCGAGATTCGAGTCTCAGCACTGTTGCAAGCTTCCCCAAAGAGCGGAAGGCAGACTGTGGCTTTTTAGACCAGGTCGCACACATCGACACAGAGTATTGCGATTTTCCGTGCCCTGTAAGAGACGCACGCGGGCATAGGACTCGCACCTTTTGTTTGCGTTCGGTGGGCCCATAGATGATGGGGGCAACGAAGGAGGTGTTCCATGCCATGCAACGTCGGGAAAGTCGAACGACTGATGCGCGTTCTCTTGGGTATCCTCCTACTCGGAATAGCCACCTTCGCCGATATGCGTCTCATTGCCACGGCGACTGCTCTGCTGGTCGGATCTATCGCGCTGGTGACCGGTACAATCGGCTATTGTCCGATTTGGACACTGCTGGGGCTGGACACGTGTCCGGTTACAGATCTGAGTAACACGGGCAGGAAATTATGAAACTTTCTGTTCTCGGTGGATGCGCCAACGATCCGCGGGGGCGTGACATTATCCGGAAAGGGCGCCTCGATTAATCCCAGGCACGATTGCCCCGTTTCTTTACGCGCTTCCACTGAGACCAAAATTCCTTGTGCACCTCCTCCCGTCGCTGTTTGGCCCGCGCGACAAGGAGGCCCGCTGTGAAAGCCGCCTGCCGGCGACCATTGTACTTGAGGAATTCTTCCACATGCCGCTCTGCCAGGATCGCGTCCTGGTGCTCGCCTAACAAGTCCTGGAATCGGATCGCCGCTTTGACAAATCGGTCAACCGCTTTGGCGCTCTCAGCGAGTTCTGCCGCGTATCGCGCTCGCTTGGTTCGGATTCTGACACGATGAAGCTCCGCGGCACTGGGTGATTGCTTCAGGTCACGCACCGTCTTTCGGAGCTTGCGAAATTGACCGGCGGCCGCATCGGTGAGTGTATACTTGAGGTTCACTACCGCTGGAGCATCTGCCGCATCCCGCAGTTTACTGACAAACCCCACATACCGTGCGCTCTGCATTTCATCGAGCAGCGTCTCTTGGGCTTGTACACGGTCGCTCTGAATATGGTGTAGGAATCGTTCGAGCGGGCGCCGGTCGCGGGCTTTCAAGTGCTCGGCCTCCCGTTTGAAGTAGTCCATTTGCACGTCCAGATCACGCACGCGAGCAAACACCTCACCGAGCCATTTGAGCCCTGAAAGAAGTGGCTCAACCCACTCTGGAGAAGCAATCTTACGGACGGAGAAGAGGATGGTCCTCATTCGCCTCACCGCTACTCGCAAACGATGCACATCATCGGCTTCCCCGCAGAGGCGAATGCTGGGATCGCACTGTTTTAGGCTGTCCAGCTGCAGGATCAAGTTATGGCGTAGGTGATCGACAATCGAGGCATGTCTGCCAGGCTCATCCAAGGACGGATAGGCGAGCGAAAGGGCTCGAAACAATTTCGGCCTGCCATCATGAGGTCGGGCTCCCGCTCCATACAGCGATGAAGCAAGGCTTTCGATACCTTCCACTTCCCCATTTAACGTCTCAATCTCGAGCTCTTTGAAGCGTTGGATGACCGACCCTTGGCGAAGAATCGATACCGCATCCAGCACGACTTCAACATCGTTGTTCCCTTCACGAACCCGCACGCCTGCTCGCGACGTGCGAACCTCCGCGATGGGAACCAGATGTTTGCCCTCGAGAAGGACAACCAACGCGTCGACGAACCGGCCCGGCGGCGTCATCGACGGCTCTTGCAATTCGATCTCCCGCCGTGCGCCCTTAAGCGGCAATTTCATCTGCCAGACGGCCGTTCCATGTTCGAGGCGACGACGGAGTGTAATGCTCGCGCGCGCAAGACAATGGTCAAGTGTGTCGAAGTACGTTGACGTGAACACTCGTCGGGGAAGTTCACGCCCTGGAAGAATGGGCAGGCGGAAATCGGTTTCTACGGCGAGTTTCTTTTCCGTTTCGACGACCGATTTGAGAGGGACCAAAGCAGGGTGATGAGACGGCCCTTGTCGCATGATCTAGTCCAGACTGTTTTACGAAATGTATGCGGACAATGTCCTGCAATGCAATGGGTAGAGCAATGTTATTGAATGAACAGAACAGTGTAAAAAAAGTGGTCCACATTTTCTGTGGATAAATATGTGCACAATCATCTTTTAAGTCGCAATCCGTGCAATCCCGGTAGGGAAAGGGACCACCTTGCCCATTTTTTAGGCATAGCGAGCGCATTGCATCATACCCCAACAAATGGGGGATCGACCTTTTACTCCGGTACGAAATCTACAATTAGTCCGCCAGGTGCAAGTCGTCCATGGAAGCTTTCGCAAATGTACGTAATCCTGTTCGGGTTTGGCCTCATTGGCAGGCACTTATCCACATCCCCTGCCGCTTTTTTAGGGCGATCGGCAGGATCACCGGTCCCAGGAAATCGGCTCATTCCCTGCTTCTTGGGAATACCGGCACCCGTCCGTGGGGGAAGACGAGACCCTTAGAAGCCGCTAGACTAACACGGCGAAAGAGAGTAGAACCTAGGTCCCTTTGAGAGCGACGTCTGACGGAGGTTTCGTATGAGAAATAGCCAGCTGGGGAAGATAGGAATGATTCGCCGCGAGCTCGTGGGAAAAGCGTGTAGCTCATGCGGCGGTCGGACATATCAATTGACCTTCCACAGCGGAGCCTCCCCCGCTGGATGTCTTGCAGCGCGTTGTACACACTGCCAACAGCCGAGACGCCTCGGCGAAGACCTGGGTAGAGTGTTATGGGTATAAGCCAACCATAGATCAAGCCTCCCGCCTTCCATCCTTTCTCAATTGAGCTCTTGAGTTCGATCCCTGCGGCTAGTGCGCTGGTACGAGATGTTCATCTCGCTTCTTGATGTGTCAGAGCCAGGAGGAAGATTCGAAAGGAAGAACGTCAGATAGCCGCTCTGAGACTTTTGACAGCTTCTAAGATCGAAGGATAGAGGTTGTTGACGACATCTGCTTTGTTGATCACCAGAGTTGCACCAGCAGAAATCATCGCCATGTCGAGCTGATGCGGCTCGCCGGCGGTCAAACCAATGATGGTGGTCGAGGGGCATTGAACCTTAATCAGTTTCGCGGCCTCAATCCCACTCATTGTGGGCAAGCGGATATCGATGATCACAACAGCTGGCTGGAGTTTGGTGGCCTGCCGTACACCCTCTTCGCCATCTCCTGCCTCGCCGACAACACAGAGGTCGGGATACGCCTCCATGACCTGACGTAGGAGTTCTCGCATCACGGGGTGATCATCAATGATGAGTACATCAATCATGGAGCGGAAGTTTAGTCATTTGGATGGCACGGCTCAATCCCTCGGAAGAGGGATGCAAATTATCTGTCAGATAGAGCGGAGTTTGCTACCGACTTTTCGTACCCAATATGTGTAGTTGAGCTGAACAACCGCAATGTTATTTTCGACCGTCAGGCGATCACCTTGTGAGAGTTGAGCACCGTCTTGGAGCATCTTCGCAACCAACACCGAGACTCTACTGAATTCGGCCAATACCCTATGGATTTCTTCCGCAGTAATGCATAGTTTTCTTTCTCGCCGTTTTCGTCGATTTCGTCGTGAGGATGCACGTTCATCCGCATGGCTATAGCAAAAATGAATGAAAAATCCTGCCTAGGAAGTACCCTAGTCTGCTAGAAACGACTACGGCAATCCATTCGAGAGGCGTCGCGAATAAAGCGGTTTAGATTTTGTCCACCTTGAGAAAGAAGGCAGTAAGCCAGACCATCAGAACCCCAAGGACACGATTGATGATTGCGAGATCATGTGTCGCGCCGGAATTATAGAGATGAGCACAAATGACGAGCGATGTGCACAGAACCGCGAGACCAACCGTCAAGTGCTTAAGTGATGACCAGCGGCTAATCCCGAGTGGGACCAAATATAATGTCCAGACGGCAATCTCGGAAGGGGTGAGTAGATCTAGGGCGAATACAATTCCCGTTAACGTGAAGACGACCGGGAGGAGGGCTTGATCGGTCTCCTTCGTTAGCTCCATTTCTTAAAAGTCTCTCCGGTCATCGCGTGGCGCCTATCCCTCTCTCGATAGCGAAGGAGTTCAATTTTAGGAGTGGTCATGTAGGTGAAGCAATAGGGCCAAATGGAGGTGAACAAATACGTGTAATTGAGTTTTGTGAGGATTACCGCTGAACCGTGATGGGCTCAGCGAATTGCAGATGGAGACCCTAGAATGATTCAATGAGAGGAGGCGAGATCGACAACCAATGTAGATGTCGCTGATCGGCCAGCGATGACCGCTCCTAACTTGACACCGGCAGGCGATCGTCGTCCACAGCCGAGACAGACAAATTGCAGAAGGAAGATTCTCGTCTGGACATTGATCATCGTCTTCACGAGTGCGCCTTGGCACTTCCAACAACGCTTCACATGTCGATGTTCAAGAGGTGGCATCGGCATCTCCCACGCGAGCGCTACAAGGGGCAATCTTAACCGCATCATCACTTACGATAAATACCTCAGAAGGCCTCCATCTAACTACGTAAGTACCTCCGCTTCCTTTGCCCGTTCGACTCCAGGCATCACGGTCCACACTTTCTGTGGATAACTTTGTGCACAAAGCAAGAATAAGAGGGTTTTAATCGAAAATTGCGAGCCAAAGGACCACTTTGCCTATTTCTTAGGCATAGACGAGTTTTTCAGACGACACCCCAACATCTTGCGGTTGACTTTTTCTTTGGTTTCAAAAACTACTATTAGTCTGAGGGACAACAAGTGTCCAGCTTTCCCTTGGGCAAAAATACGTAGCCTTCGCCGAATCACCTTTGTGGAAGCAACTTATCCACATCCTCCCTCCCGACAATGAGCTCCCGAACCCTAAAAAGAGCCGGGTCGCTTCCCTTCCTGACGCACTGCCATCTGTCCGTGCCTTACCCCTCCAACAGCAGGCTACCGTCCTACGTTTGAGCCCATAGTCCGAAACCGCCAAATCTCTTGAGCAACCCGCAAACTATGCCATCCTGTAAGCCTTATGCATCGTCATCAGACGGTCCTTCTGTTCTGTGGGGTCATCCTGCTGATTTCAACCAGTTGTCGCCAGGGTCATGATCCCGTTCCAGACCATCTCGTTGGCACCTGGCAGGCATCCGGAGGGACACATTCAGGAAGCACGATCGAAATCACTCAGCTGCAAGTGTTGTTTGCCAGCAATCGTGGCGTCGATACGAGGGCGAGAATTGTTGGGTTCAAGTCCGTGTTGGATCGATCACAAACGGTCTACCAGTTGTCTTACCAGGATCAGTACAAGAACGAATACCAGCTCTTATTGCTCTATGACCCGACCGATGGCGGAACGGTCACACTGAAGAATCAGCCTCAATTCGTCTGGAAACGAATAGGAGTCAGCTCATGAAAAGCTTCATTCAACGTCGCTATCTGTTATGGGATACGGTTCAGCCACGGTTTCTGGCGGTTAGTGTGGCCCATCAGAGTTTGGTGTTCCTGGTTTTTGCTGGATCCTTGTTTCTTCCGCTGATGCTGAAGCTGCAAAACATGCCCTTGTCATCGCCCGAAGCAGGCACGATTGGCTATCAGTTCACGATCCTACACGAAAGCATTTGGCCGGCCTTTCCCCTTGCGATCCTATTGATCTTGATCCATTCGGTGTTTTTCTCGCATCGCATCGCGGGTCCTCTGTATCGGTTTCGGAATGTCTTCAAGGCCATCAGCCAAGGTGACCTCATGGTTCAGACGAAAATCAGAACGCATGACTACCTGAAACAAGAAGCTGACGGTCTGGAAGCGATGGTCGGTGAGCTCCGTTCCAAGCTGACGGCTATCAACACGGATTGCCACACGATGGCAGTTCTCGTTGGAGAGTTGAAAGTGGCGTTGCAGACGAACTCGCCAGCCGCGACAGCGGTCAGCACCAAGCTTGAACAACATGTGAGTCAGCTCATGGCCGATGTCCAGCAATTCAAGATCCAGGACCGTCCCGGCACTCCTGATGTCGTTCAGCATCACGCCAAGGCCGCATAAGGAAGCATGATGACGAGACAGCACGGTCAGGCCGGTTTCACCCTCATGGAGCTGATGATCGTTGTGGCTATCATCGGCATTCTGGGGGGCATTGCCGTTCCGGCCTATCTGACGTATTTAGAAAAGGCCAGAATTGCCAGGTCCATCGCTGAGATCCGTCACATTGAAAAATCGGTCAGACTCTTCTATGTCACCACTGAAAGGTATCCGGTGAACCTTGCCGAAGTGAGCGCGGATATGATCCGGGATCCTTGGGGAACACCCTATCAATACCTCAATGTCACGACTATGGCCGCAGCCGAACTCAACGATCGTTCAGTGCTGGCACAGCATGACACGCTTGATTTCTGGTCATGGTTTGTCCCGTCGTCCGCCCATGCGACTCCGTCTCCCAATCGAGGCAGTGGTAATGGGAATGGCGGATCCGGAGGCAATGGAGGTGGCGGAAGCAATAGCGGCAAGGGAAATGGTCAGGGTGGTTCTAAGGCTCAGAGCAGCAGTCCTCAGAGTAGCGGGCAACCAACTTCTGGAAATAGCGGCAATGCAGGTAGTGTCCCTAGTGCCGGACTCGGTCCGAGAAAGGATCGTTTTGGGGTGCAGCTCAATACGGATTTCGATTTGTTCAGTATGGGAAAGAATCGAGAAAGCGCTGACTCACTTGCGACACCGAAGAGTTACGATGACATTGTCCGTGCGAGCGATGGGTCGTTTGTGGGATTGGCTTCAGATTTCTAGCCACAGCATGCGCGAACTTGGTCACAATCCAATTACTCTCCGCGAGCGACGACACACTCCATTCCCCAACCATGCAATTTGGACACGCGATACTCAACACTCCGTACCTTTGTGATTCCTCCACGGCGCATCGCCTCATTCCCGGTCAGGTCAACCATCCGGCCAAGTCCGAGCGGGTCATGAGTGAGACACTGTTGACCTTCTTTCGAGCCGGTAAGAGAAGGATTCGCATATAACAACGACGTAGACGACTCGCAGCCTGTGAGGACGGGCAGTAGTAACACCGCGATCAGCATCGTGAGTCGCTTCATGGCCACCTTCCTTTCCGGCGCTTTCCGATACCACCCTTTCGCAAACACTGTCAACAGCCGTAGTCGCAGCCAACCTAACACACGTATCACGGCAACAGTTAATCACTGTAGCAGGTCACAAGAATCCAGTTGTGGGTGGCGAGTCGCTGCGGCGGGAAACTAGTTGATAGAGCTGGAGGTAGTTGGCGTTAAGCTAGGCCGCCAATCTTCTCCAAAATGATGTAATCAGCGGCTGATATTCAGTGTGGCCGCACTGCGGACATTCCAGGACGATAGCTTGTTCTTCGTCAGGGTCTTCCATTTTTTGGATAGGCGGTCTTTCAATCATGAGGGCCTGGCATTTTTCACACCTCATCGCTGCCTCCTACTGCCCACCAAGTCGCTCTGCTATTCCTACCCCTATAGGTTAGCGGATGGATTCATCTTGGCGACTGGGAAAGCATCTAGGATAGATGCCAAAAGCCCTAACTGTTGCTTGGGGGTTTTACCTCCTTTGTCCGTTCAGTTCCTACTCTCCTTCGTCACAATTACCGATCCTCTGTTGAGGTAGGGGGCGCAGTGGCTGCTTCTGAAGGCTTGACGACATTAATAATCCGGTCGTTCAGATCAATTTCTATCGTGACCGCTTCGTCTTTGGCGACGACTTGTTTATTCAAGAGGTTCGGATCAGTTACCGGTAATGTCCAGGTCTGCCCTTCTCTTGTCCTAAACGTGATGGTTCGTTGGCCCTCATCGACGGCTATGATCCTGCTCCCTGTAAAGATGGTCGCCGCATGAAGAGTCGTGACCGTCGCACCGGCGGAGAAGACCAGGCAGAGCGTCAGGCTTAGAATCCTGCGTGTATTCATCATTGCACCTCTTATTCATTATCAATTTTCATCAAAACAAAACTGCTTGCGCAGTGAATCACAGACTCACTCGCACGTACCCTGCGATGCCACTCGGTTGAGGTCGCCTACGAATGTTCACGCCGCGATCGCGGGTCTTGGCTGCTCACCGCTAGACCACCGGCGTCCACAGCCCAGGCAGACGAACTGTCGAATGGACAGGCCACTGTGCAGATCGACGGCCGTCTCGTCCTTCAGCGGGCCGTGACATTTCCAACAGCGCATGACGAACCGTTGTAATTCTGGTTGCGATTCTGTGGGCTCCATGATCGCATGGTGTACGCCGAATGGATGGAGCAGTCGACGGGTGAAATCCATGGTTCAAGTGCACCGCCCCAATAAAAAGCTTCATGACATTGCGAGAGCACCGGTCTGAACCCGAAAGCAGATGGGAAGCCGTTTATCACCGGTGTCAGGTGACCATTGCCATAGCGTCGGCCCTAGGAGGAATCCCAGAATGACTGGGAAGCCCCGGACAGCGGGAGTAACGACCGTGCGGATCGATATGGATGAGAAGACTTTTAGCTAAAACTGCCAGTCCCCTACTGGAAGGGAAATCATCTGTGGTGGAGAAGAAATCCATCTAGTCATTGCAACGCCCGTTTTATCGCGTGGTAAATTGGAGAAGCACACCCAGGTGACCGCGCATGCCGAGGGAATTGGCGGAGAGGGTAGGATTCGAACCTACGGTCTGGGTTTTGACCAGACAGCAGCCATAAGTGAGGTTGCTACGATTACAGCCGCTCTCGCACCTCTCCAATCTCAGATTATGCTGTGACTGGGAATGTCCCCACTAGGATGAACCCCAGGTAATCAGAAGTCTTTCTTTAGTGTTTCTCAAGCTGCAATGTCCGCCTCACCGTCCTCTTGCGGCCCCCGCGAAATAGGACGATGATTCCCGCGAGCGACGGAAGGAATCGCAAGCGGTCCCGCCCATAGCGCATCAATTTTTTGAGGATCTACCACAGCGCTCGCAAAAATGGGATAGCGCGATGCGGGAACAAGCGCGATCAAGTGACGGCTTTCCCAGTCGTAGACGAGCTGTACAATCGTCGGCAGACCTGGCTCTTCCTCCTGGTTCAACATCCAGTACCATCCCGCCTTAGCCGGCTTGACTTTGGTCCATGTTAATTTCTGATCGTTATTCGTGCCTGCTGGCGACATATTTATCCTCCTTTCGGTCAATTTCGAGGTCACCTTGAGGAAGACCTGAGTCTTCGTGCCTGCGTCCCGTATGTAGAGGCGAAGCGCCTGCCATGCGTGAACGGCTGCTTCTCAGCCTGTTAGCCGAGTCGCATTTGCGCGAGCGACGCGAATGCGACTGCACCGCTGATGTCCGGCTTGATATGCAGTTCAAGCGTTGTGGCCGCTGCGATCTCTACTTGATGATCTTCGATCTCATTCGTGGTATTTGGTGGAGAGAAATTCCACTGTTGTCTCAGAATGTCATGGAATGAGCGCCCGTTATCGGATGACCACCGCAACACATATTCTTGCGTGCGTGCCCTCTCTGGCTCCATGAAATTTATCCAAATCCGCCGAAGCTGTTGTGGATGGTCGAATAGAAACCGGATCGTTTGTTCACCGGGCTCTGCGGCGCGCCATCCCGAAGTCATCCCCGGCAGCAACGCTGACTCGATAGGGTGAGCGCTGTCCTCGGAGGAGATTTCCACCTCCGCCAGGCTCTCCACATTCAGCCATGCGTCCTCCGAAATACCGCAAGGTCGCTTGTCAATATTAATTCGTTTACGCATGGGTGCCTCCTGAAGCCCTCTTATTAGAACCACTTATGTGATGCCTCTTGTTTCCCATGTATGGCTCCGATGCTGGTATCTGTATACTCGGTGAACCCCCAAAGCGTTCCTTTGATTAGAGGCCGAAGGCCTCCTCATGTCTCCTTCTGGCATCCTTATTTCTACCTCAGGTAGGAACCCGGCAACTAGCGGTTGGGGAGGATTGGAAGTTTGAGCCTCGCTGGCCTGAGTGCAAATTATCGTCATCTGACGACGATTTGCCGTCTCATTGTGAGAGTCTGTAGTTTAATCTCAAATAAAACCAATAAGTTAGAGAGGCATTGGGGTTGCCTCTCTAAAAGTGGCCCGCTACGTCGCAGGTGAGTGAAAATTCGTTGAATGCACATGATGCAGGTCGCAAACGAAATAGAGACATTCTGCAAAGCGTGTGAGCATCTAATGGCCAGCGTTCGTATTCATCGTCCACTCACGGAAGCCGAAGCGCTTCTCGTTCGACATTACTGCAAAGAGCTGCAAGACACGATTGCTCCTCCGCCGCTCGGCACTAGGTCGTAACCCCTTAAATGAAGTTGAGGCGATGATTTGGTAGTTCTCTGTCCCCTCGGACTTCCCTGAGTTTTGCGCAGCACCGACACCGGCAGCATTCAGTTATTTCATGAGTTTGGTTATGTTGTCGAAGAGGCGAAAGGAACCTTGGCGTTCTAGAATAGATCTTCGCAATTTGTTGGTACATACTGTCGATCTATGAAACTCATCGTGTGTTCATTCCTCTTGATTTGTTGTCTTACCACAAGGGCAAGTGCTTGGAATGACTTCGGTCATATGATCGCGGCCGCGATAGCCTTTGATCACCTTACGCCGAATGTTCGCACTAATGTTGATGCGTTATTGAGGTTGAATCCTTCATACCATGAATGGGTGGCAGGAATTGCCGAGCAGGACAAAAGCAAAGTCGCTTTCATGAGAGCAGCCACATGGCCGGACATGATCAAAATCGATATCCGGTACACCAATGATGGGAATCTGCCCAATGGCCCTGATGCGGGACGTAACATCGGGTATGCCGACAAGTTCATGCACCGTTACTGGCATTTCATCGATATTCCATTTTCAGCCGATGGGACCGCTCTTCCCGCTCCAGACAGTCCAAATGCTCAAACTCAAATCGTGGCCTTTCGTGAAGCACTACGGGACTCGGGGGCGTCTGACGAATTAAGAAGTTATGATCTTGTATGGCTCCTCCACCTTGTGGGTGATGTACATCAACCGCTGCACACCATTACTCGCTTTACTCAGAAACAGCCCAATGGTGATAAAGGAGGCAACGATGTCAAGGTATGTATCACGGCAACAGACTGTGGAGGCAAATTACATCGCTTTTGGGATGACTTGTTAGGAACGAGCGAAGATTACAAGACGGCTGTAACTACAGCCAATACACTGGAGCCCGTCGAGCCGAAACTTGCCGCTATCCCTGATGAAGCTATCTGGATTGAGGAAAGTTTCCTCGCGGCAAAGCAGACCGCGTATGCCACACCAATTGGTAGTGGTGAAGGGCCGTACAATCTCAACGAGACTTACAAGGCAGCAGCACGGAAAGTGGCAGAGCGCCGAATCGCACTGGCCGGCATTCGTTTGGCGCATCTCCTCAATGAAGCTTTGAATTGATCTATGGCCCTCCCTTCTTAGTCCCCTTTCCCTTTTCAATTTTCGTAAACAAAGAGCAATGAGAGGTTCATGCTAGTAGCAGTTACCATTATGCCGTCCGCCAGAGCCACGTGTCCGAGGAAAGTCGGACTAAACCGGATAGTGCCTGGTCTATTAGGACTAGGGACCCTCCTAGTAGTGGACGGATACACACGGGGGAGCCGTAATAAACAGGAATGTACAGCAACTTAAGGCATCGGGCGAGAAAGTGAGGTTTTCGCGCAATAAAGCAGACTGGCGTGGAGTTTGCTGCACCGAGATGCGACCATCATGAGTATACGCAAACTGATTCGCCATACTGATACTTGCGGCTGAGATCTCCTTTTAACTTTTGGGGTGAATTATGGCTCAAAAACTGCTGTTTCGGCCAGGCATTAACTACGGAGGTTCGCGAGAAGAAACCGGGCTCATCGCCATATGTTGTGTATGTGGACTGGTTCGAGCAAGGAAAACATTTACCGCCGAATCCGACCGATGGATCACGTGCCGAGCGTATGAACAGAGATATAGAGTCACCCTCATGGGAAGTACTCTAACTCACACGTATTGTTCTGGATGCTACACGGACTTCATGCAACGGGTAAGGCCTATTCGCGAAGCCGCTTCGACCTTTCCAGCCCAAATAATCGGCGTAGCCAAGCTCCTTCCTTAGCTTCTCGAAACAAGCCCAATAGGATTCACCACGCGTCCGTCCCATGTTGTCCACTCCAAGAGGAACGTTACGCTCTGCATGCCAGAATCCTCCTGTCTCAATCTCGTGTGTTATTCATGACTGGTCGTAACTAGAGGAGGTGCTAGGGGTGTGAGGAGGAAATGTCGGCCTTGTCTTACAACTCTGTACGATTGTATGGAGACGGCCTCCTCTTTCTTGACAACAGCAAATCAGCGAAACGATACTTACTTTCAATTCTACGAAAGCCCCTCAATCCTCGGTCTGCACGGGTGACTCGATATAGGCTCGATCCATCCTCATCGCCGAGCCGAACCCTGTAGTCCGGCAAGTCACCTGAACAGGTAGACCATGTGGGTTGAAAAAGAAGTGCAAAACTTCACCAGTGCATGCGAGCATCTTCTTGCTGCTGTAGATCTCAATCGAGCTCTCACCGAGGACGAAAAGAGGCTGGTCGACTACTACTGCTGCGAACTGCATGACAAACTTATTTCCCCTCCCGGTCCCTGAATTACAAGTCGAATAACTATTCCACTGCCCCTTACGCCCACCATTCCGGCGCGTCGGCCCCATACGGTGAGAGCCTTGATGCGTTTGGCAGTGTCAGATTGCTGAAGGTAAGAGGCGGGGCAAGGAACGATACCTTACCATACACCGACTCGATGGATGTCATTTTCAATAGATAGCTATCCCGCTCCGGTAGGGACGACTGTGTGGTGGTGTTGAGAAATCCCAACTCCTGCACCCACATTGCGCTGCGCGTGAGCGAAAGCTTTACGTGGTAGGAACCGCCTTCGGTGGACCGACGGAGTAACGCTGCCATCATGCCTGCTGCTGCGAAATATCCGGTCATGAGGTCGGCCAGATAGAAGACCGGCGAGAAACGAGGTTTGTCGGGTTCCCCCTCCTTCCACGCAAATCCTGAAGCGACTTGCCCGTTCTGATCAAACCCCGGGCGGCCGGTCCACGGTCCTGAATGGCCATATGCGTTAAGAGTCATGCAGACGATGCCGCGTTCGCTCACTGCGGCCAGTTGCGCCGGCAAGAGCCCGAACCGTGCACTCACCCCAGGGCGGTAGCTGTTGGTGAGAACATCCGCCCGCGTCGCGAGCCGCTTCATCGTCGCCAAATCGTCGGCATTGCCTAGATCGAGGTAGGCGCACTTCTTACCGACATCGACGCCGAGATGCTGGGCGAAGGTATCGGCATAGAGAGGCGAACTGATATGCAGCACGTCCGCGCCATACTCCGCAAGCGTTCGCGCACTGCGGGGCCCCGCCAACACATGGGTGAAGTCCAACACACGAATGCCTTGTAGCGGCGAGATCGAGACGCCTTGGAACGGCACCGGTTGGCCGTCTGCGATCTTTTCGATCTCGATCACCGGTACGTGGTTCAGGGCAGCGCCTTGCGGATGCGCGAGCCATTCCTCGCGGGTAAAGGCGCGGCACGCAGGAAGGCCGGCCTTTGCCAACGCGGTTTCCAGTTCCTCCGAATCCCACTTGGCGACCTCGCGAGCCAAAGATTTCTTGTTGTTGCCACAATCAAAAAAATTCAAGTACCCATTGAGCAGCTTCACGTAAGGGGGGCCGGCCTCAAGCATGACATAACGATGATCGCGGCAGAGAAAGGTGCCGTTGACTTCGACATGCTCCGCGTCGACAAGGATCGGTCGGCCTTGCTGTTGAACGAAATGTGTCGGATGCAGATAGTGCAGCGCGTCGATGATATCGATGGCGATGTCGGTCTGCTGACCCGTGCGCGCATGCCAGATGGCGGCTCCTGCAATACCGATGAGCAACTGAGCCGTCCCTGATGCTTCGCCGAGTCGGTGCGGCGAACGGATGACGGGATCGGCACCGTGCAGCACCGCATCGCCCTTGAAATGTGGGACAAGGCCGAGGTGATCCACGAGCGCGGCAAGTGGCTTCAGCGCTCCGGCGGAGAGGTGTTGCACCTGGGGTGTTCTCATCTCGATCCCGTAAAATCGACTCAGTGCGGATTGGTTACCACTTAGTGGTGAATTCTTGAGTCCGATTTAGTTATCATGGCTAACATGTAGGGATTGAGAAAAGTGGTGCGCAGGAATTGTGGTAGATGATTGACATACATCACTGCTAGTTTGAAAAAATGTTTTAGAAATCCCTTTTGCAACTGGGTGAAGCCAAAATAGCCCTTCAACGGCAGCGCTTCAAACTCAACCGATCCTCCTTTACGACAGAAGAGTCTCTTCGTCTCTGAATAAGATAAGAGATAATACTTTCCCCAAGTACGATGAATGTTCATTCCGGTTCTTCGATGTATATACTTTCTGAGCGGATTCGGATGATTTAAACCATCCTCGACACCATGCTGGATATCGATAGGAAAACATTTGTTCGGACATGCGATTATGAGTCGGCCACCAGGCCTAGTCACCCGCAATAATTCGTCGGCATAGCTTTGTCGAACCTTCCAATAGTTCTCAGCGAGAGTGCAATGGCCAATTTGCGTCCCGATATGCTCTATGACACCAAGAGAGTAAATGACATCAAAGAACTCATCAGGAAATGGTAGAGAAGTGATGTCACAGCAGAGAAAATGCTCCCTATCTTTACCGGCTTGATCCCAGAACTTAGAAAGAACCGGAACATCGACACCGTATGCTTCATAGCCCTCCTCGAGGAGCATTGAAACTCCTTGACCGAGACCACAGCCGGCATCCAACACTCGCTGAAATGGTTTACTCAATAGGAGTGGCTTAAGATATTCCGTGTACACCCTCGAGCCACAATGCCCTTGGATTTCTATGTACTCTTGGGTAGTAGTGTCGGGATTACTAGCAGTTGGCATTAGTTCCAAATACCCGTAGCTGTTTCCTTTGTACTCACGACTACAGTAGGAGCATCTTAGGCTGTTTTCCCCGCGCATGAAGGTTTGACGACATTTCGGGCATACTAAGTCTTGCGCCAATTGTTTCAGGTCAGACATTCTTTTGTGTTTCTCCTAAATGACAACTCACATCTCTGCTGTATCGTGAAAGAATAGTAGAAAGGCACGAAAAGAGCTGTACTTAAATTTGTGCTAAAAACTCTTGCACCTATTCGCAGCTGTTAGAATGGATAGAAACAGTAGAATCGTTAGAGGGTTATGTCAATGGAGGAATAGGAGGAAAGACTGTCTGCAAGGGATAGCCAGGAGTGAACCACCTGCGACTCGAACCCAGAACCCTCCTCTCAAAACAAGTAACCGCTATCAACCGTAGCGGCCTTGGGCATGCTTATGTTGCCATAAGGCAATCCGATGACGCTCTTTTTGGAAAAGCTCGTTCAATCGTGGAATGAAGGTCCTCTATCCGGTCTTTGTGTACCACGGCGAGAGCGCCTGCGTTCAGGAATCCATCAGTAATGTAGGTTTCCGGAACCGTACATAATCCAATAATGACTGTCTCTTCCCAACATTTCTTAATAAAACGAGCAGCCTCAATGCCGTTCATGTTTGGCATGCTGTAATCCATCAGTATAATATCGGGCTGACAGGCGGCAACCTGTTCGATAGCTTGTCTACCATCGCACGCTTCTCCCACGATTTGTAAATCAACATAACCTCTCAGCATACTGCGCAGTGTAATACGGACCGGCACGTAATCATCGACCAACAGAACGCGGTATGTGTGATGAAGAGGCATAACTTTTCCCTCCACCGATAGAAACCATGACCTAAAGCGAAATGGCTTTAATTGCGGGGTAGAGTTCTTCCAAAGCCATCGATTTTAGATAGACCCCTACTGCCCCGGCTCGTTCCATCGCATCTGTGTTGTAACCAGTAGCATGCTCTGACAAGCCGATTATTTTCACATGGGGGGCCCTTGCGCGAATCTCTCGAGCCGCGGCGATGCCGTCTAATGCAGGCATGCGGATATCCATCACTACGATGTCTGGTTGAAGTCTTGCCACCGCGGCAATGGCTTCTTCGCCATTAGCTGCCTCGCCGACTAATTCCAGATCTTGGTAGCTTGCGAGGATTTGTTTGAGAGTCTGGCGGACCAAGGATTCATCATCTACGACTAACACGCGTGTCGTTGCCCGCGTAGCTGCCATAGTTCACCCCCGTGTTAAACTGGGTTGTGCGAACAAAATGTAACACGGCTGACTGCTTTGTTTTACTAGTTAAATCGATAGGTTACGTGCGCCTACAGCGTTGTAAGCGAAGGTCGAAATCGCACGTATTTCAGTAGGTGGATAGCCCAGATTGGGAAGTCGCGGCCGAAGGCGAATACGCGACGACATCTGAGAGGCGGTCGGCCGATGTAGAGGAACTCTGTTTTCGCGGAAGGATGTGCAACGTCACTCTCTTCCCTCCTTCTGACTCAACAGATTCACCGTCTCCTTATGGATAAGCTGTAACTGGTCTCTCAATACCTGAAGATCTGCTCTCGACAGAGTCGTTCCCTCGTGAGAACGCATCCTCTGATAGAGTTCTTTGCCCTTGCGCAGGAAGTCACTTACCAGGCTCATTAGGGACATACTCCGGGAGAGATACACCGGTGTGCTAAGACGTCACACTGGGTGAGCGTCTAGAGCCGAACGGCGTCGCTTCACTCTTGCCCTCTCAAAATCCATTCCTCGCCGCAGATAGATTGGACGGTTTCCTCAAACCAGGATCAAGGTCCACAAGTGATTTTCATGGATTCGATCGTATTCGACATATTGAGCTTCGAGAGTTTGGGTACCCGTTGACCTGGGGTAAAAGAAATTTCCGTTCCTTTAAAGTCTTTATCCTTCCAGGCATGCACCGTCGCATTCGTGCCCACAATCACGCTTTCAATGTCATTGCTCCAATCCCGCCCGTTCACATCTCTTAAAGTGGCATACTCTGCAGGTCCTTGAATCTTAACATGCGGATCATCCTCATCATATTCGTCGTCATCAAAAATCTCGATCCAACAATTCTTATCTACGACTTTAGAGCTTAGGTCCGCCGCCCACCCTGTTGACGTCGCGATAAACATCATAGTTAAGCTGATTAACAATGTGCTCGACATTATTTTCCTCCCGCCTGGAAGTTGCATTCACTGTAATATCACGAGACTGAGATGAGGCACTAGGACGGGGGATTAATTACTCTGTCCACCTCGTTCGATTTCCTCTCTATGTTTCCTTTCCTCACGCGCCATTTCCGTTTGATGTTTCTCTTCTTCTCGTTTCATCTCTTCGTTGTGTTTACGCTGGTCGCGCTGGAGCTTCTCTTCTTCCCGCACCATTTCTCCTCTTTCTATGCGCTCCTCACGCTCTTTTGCATGTCGATCCTTCTGCGCTTCGCGTTCCATTTCGTGCCGCTGCTTTTGCGCCTCCCGTTCCAGTTCCATTTTCTGTCTTTCGGTTTCCCTGGCGGCTTTATCCGTTGTGTCTGCGAGCGAAGGCGGCGGTAAGTTGAACGACATGAATAGGGAAACAAGACTGACTCCCAATGTCCATCTCAATTTCATATGCGCCCCCTTAAAAGTGTCCTGAACCACAATACGCAATACCGCTACGTCCCTAGGATTGTGGAGATCACGCGGCGCGCGGAAGTGTGATCGAATACTCGCCCGCCTTTTTACAGAGCAACCGCAAGTCACCGCTTCGACTTAGACGGTCGACCTCAAGGAAGACCTGCGTCCACGTGTAAGAAGCGCACTCTCCGAGGAGTTCATCTAGGTCGCATGTCCGCTTTCGGCGCATAATGCGAAGCACGTGGTCACCGAGTTCCGTACGGAGTGACGAAGCGTGTGCCATAGCTCTCTCCTTCGCATCTTAGGCGAATCGCATTTGCGCGAGCGACGCGAATGCGAAGAGTCGTGGCTGCTTAACAACAATCTTCCGCCTCAGCCAGTCTGCTGCAAGATGTTCTTCTTGACCGCTTCAGCAGCTGCTTGCACCGCCTCTGACGCTTTCTCTTTGCCTGTTTCGAAATATTCCTTTCCTCGATCCGCAGCAGTTTCAATTGCCTCCTGGCCTTGTTCCCACAGGTCTTTGGCAGTTCGGCGGGCGTACTTCGCTAACCGCTTCCGCGTCTTAACTCCGGACTCTGGAGCGAAGAGGATAGCGACCGTAGCACCAACGGCCATGCCTGTAAGGAGCAACAAACATGCTTCCATCGCATTCCGTTTCAACATCTGCGACCCCTTTCAGTAAAATTAGTGTCAAAGTGCTCTCCATCTGATAGTTACGCTAATCTCCATTGAGCGAGAGAAGCCACTGCCTTGGTCCCGACACGGACATCTGGAATAATTTCCAGTTCAAGGATCGTCACTGACGGAAGTTCCACGTAATGATCCTCGATTTCACGGGTGGCCCCCTCCGGGCTAAAGTTCCATTGTTGCCGCACAATCTCTCGGAAGGACTCGCCATAATGAGATGACCACCGCAACGTGTACTCCTGCGTTCGTTCTCTCTCAGATTCGACGAAACTCAGCCAAATTCTCGTCAGTCGTTGCGGTGGTCTAAAGTGCAGCCTGATAGTCTGTGGACCGGGTCCTGCTGCACGCCATCCTGCGCTCGAATCGGGCAACAAGGCGCACTCAACAGGATAGGCGAGATCCTCTGATGTCACCTCGACGTCGACGAGTCCTTCCACATGAAGCCAATCTTCATGGTGCAGGGCAGCATTGTTTTGAAGCCCGGGCACAGCACGCTTGCGCATCGTGGATCCCTCTAATGTTCATGCCTAGTCAGGGTATGGCCTTCCCTGACGGCATACGACCGCTATTCCTTGGGCGTCTGGCTCAGTTCTGTTCCCGAAGGAGAAAGTTTCATTTTGTCTTTGGTCTTTACGGATTCTGCCGAAGCCTCTCGAATTTGTATTTCAGCCGAGACCACTTTCTCCCCTCCGACCATCCCGTGTGGCTTGGACCGCACCATATACTTTGCAGTCCCCGCTTTCTCAAAGCAGAAACTCGCTGACTCTCCCGGGTTGATGTCCGCCTGTTGATCTACAGATCCCGTGAATCCTCGTTTACACGCAATGCTTTTGCCCGCATCGATCAGGATGACGCGGACTGGGTCCGCCCGGTCATTAATGAACCGCAACTCGTCTCCCACGTTGACGCTGGCCTCGGTTGGCGCAACATCGGTGAGACCGACATGCACGTCCTGGACTTTCGCAGTTCTGCTGGTTTCTGGCACGGCCGTCAAACCCGAGGCAGCCATGGGAGCCGCGGGCCCGGCTCTGACGATGATCTGACCAGGCTGCACGGATTCTGCTCCTTCGATCACCCCTCTTGACCTGATCATGTACTTAAATGTTCCCGCCCTCTCGAAACAGAAACTCGCGGTTCCTCCGGGGTTAATCAATGCCTCTTGATCCACGAGGCCGGCGAATCCACGTTGACAGGCAATGCTGCGTCCTCCTTCAATGAGGATCACGTGCACCGGCTGGGTCCGGTCGTTGAAGAAGAGAATTTCGTCTCCGACGCCCACGGTCGTCTCTGCCGGCGACACATCATTGAGACCGACCTTGACGTTGTGTACATTTCCGGTCCGGCTTGTTTGTGGCACCACTGTCGTGGTGCCATGCTGACACCCCCACACTAGCGAGGCCAATGCGAAAAGCGTGACGATTCTGTACATGGCTCCCCCCTTTCTCGGGCTATTCCCGAACATCAGAAAAGTCATTTCGCTTTTTTGAAGCCACGGTTTCATATCCTTGAACCCGTGTAGATAGGAACGTAGATGAGAAGAATGTTTGGATCGTTATGTCAGAGCCACCCTTGCCGATGATAGCGAAGAAGAAGCAAATGCTGGGCCAAATGGGAATCGAGTTGACAAGGAAGAGGTTGATGAGGGCGTTAGTTTCTCGTGTTTTGGTCGCCCACCCCGCCTCCATAGCTTCCGCGAGGGCTCACAGAAGACGGATTGTAGTTTCCTGTCTGTAAGCGGACTACATCCGAGCCATGATCTCTAATGAGAATAACAGCAGATGAATTAGGTAGGACGGTTATTAGGGCGTGGCGAAGGTGAAAACATGTCCTCTCAGGACATTTTGTCACGGATTCTGGTAACCGAACACGAAATGACTAGGGTTTGTTTATTCGCTGCCATCTTAACATCTTATGGCAGAGCAACTGGTTGGAAATTCCACTACCACCTTGCTACCGGTAGGCTGAAATCTCGTAAAAAAAGACTGGAGCCGGCGACCTGGATTGAACGGGCGACCTCGTTCTGTCCATTCATGGCAGCCAGACCTACCGCACTCAGAGTCGCTCTGCAATTTGGTGGTATTCTAGATTTGCACAGCCGGATATCCCCGCCAACCGTGAGAAGTGATTGGTTCATCGTCGACTCTGCTTTACTTTACACCTACACAAGAAATAGTCTCGTTCTGCCCTCTTAAGCCGGCCGAGTACATAGCGTTCACCTCGTCGAGCCTGTCGACGCAACACCAACAATCGCTGTTCCTGCAAGACAATCGCCTGCTCTAGAAGGAAATCGGCCTCCATGGTGATACGTTTTTGGCAGTTCTATCGTTCTGGCCGCAATCCCGCACTAGAGTGCGGCATGGCTACCGCACGGGCTGTGGTACCGCACGGACATTACGTAGCCCTTTCGACGAATTGCGACCGGAGCATGCTCTATATCACTATCCGAGCATTAGTGGGATCAACACAATTGATGATCCTAGGCTTTCAACACCACTCATTTAATTCAGGGGGGCAACATGAAAACGTCCACATACTCGGTTCTATTACTTCTGACACTCCTATCGTTCCCGACCACGTCGGATGCATTCTCCAGGCGATCGCACGGCTCTGAAGTCGCACCCAATCAATCTGTGACAACGTTACGGACAACATCGACCGAAAATACGAATGTCTCCGCTCAAGCAGTTCCAGAGCCGCCGGTCCTCTTGTTGATGAGCGTTGGTCTAGGCATATTCTGTGTAGTCTATGCAATGAGGGCATTTCGCAAACAATCATAAGAGCGGCTCGCCGTTGCTCTTTGGCGTGACTTTCCCCCTCTGTGAACCATCGCGAAAGGCTCGACTAGGTGCCCCAGTAGTCGGGCCTTTTCTCTTACATGGGTCTTAGCAGGCTCGAAGGCTGTGGTCGGATACATTCGAACCAACTCAGTGCTTTCCTTGCGGATGCCTTCTAAGAGCGGCTTTTGATCCTCGATCAAGGCAACCAAGCGAGCAAATAGGTCGTCGGTCCCTTCATGGTATTTGAAAGGGGAATCGTAGGTCCCACCTCACCCAGTTCACTTAGCTTGAGCGCCTGGTCGTAGAACCACCGTGATGTGCTTTCCCGCTCATGCGGTTCAGAAGCCGCACCACCATCAATAATTCCACCCGTTAGTAGGATTCATTCATGAGCACGAGAGACGTTACAGTCTTAGTCATCGAAAGACCAATGCAACTAGAGGTTTCACGAAAGGAAAAATCATGAAATTGGTCACACTGCTCGTCCTATGCTTTATCGGCATGGGACCGGTTCTCAACTCTCAAGCTGGACAAGGCGAGGAGTATGGCCTGTACAGTGCAGTCCAAGAACACATAAACGAATATCCGGCAGATCCAGAGGGATTGCACAAAGCCGCAAAGCTCCTTGGAGAACTGGTAGTCATCAATCCTCAAGGAGTACATACCTTCGTTGCAATGGGGCGACTGACGTATAAGAACGGCTACATCAGTGGCGATAACTTCCACCCAGAGGCACTCAAGAAAGCGCGTGCGTTTTTTTCAGAGGCCATCCGGTCAGATCCAACTTTCTTTGATATCTATTACTACAGCGTGTATCTGTCCCTGTATGAGAAAAACATTGAAGAAGCGAAAAGGATGGCTGGACTGGCAGCGAAGCTCGCGCCTGGTTCTCCACGTGTCGATCTAGCGTACGCAGAAATCGCGAAACGTGAAGGAGACTTTCAAGAAGTGGAACGGCGTGCCAAAGTGATTCTGCAAGGCACAAACGAAAGAAAGCTGGTCCACAACGCACATGTGTTGCTTGCGTGGATGTATACAAAGCAAAAGCGAGACGATTTGGCTGAGCAAGAACACCTCGCTCTTACACAGATGGTGCCACCTTCGCCGTGGGATAAGAGCAGTTACAGCCAATTTCTCACAGCGCGCGGTCGTTATGATGAGGCTATCGAAGAAGGAAAGCAGGCCCTAGCATTGATGGATTTCGGTATGGGCCATCACATCCTCAGCTATGCCTATTATAAGAAAGCAGCTGATCTGCTGTGGAAGGAAAAGCGACCGGAAGAGGCGAAAACCTACTTCACGGAAGCGCTACTACACGAGCCGACGAACCCAGATGCACATTATGGCCTCGGAGTGGTGTACTTACGCTTCGCTAACGATCAAGGCAATAGCGAGGAGCTTAATAAAGAGGAACTTAATAAGGCAGAGCAAGAATTTATTAAAGCCATTATGCTCAAACCTGACCATCCGCAAGCTAGGGATACCTTGAATCGACTCCGACAGCATCGCCAAACGCTCAATAAAAAAGCATATGGTTAGTGGTAGGTTGAGATAGTAACCCTCGATGGGTAGACTCTCCCCTCGTGGCGCTCTCTTTACTTATTCGTTTCGGTAGCTCCACCTGGACCTACGAAGGAAGAAGACGACCTTTGCGCGAGAATGCCTAGGCGAATAGTGCCAGTATCTGTATAACGGCGAGCCGCAATTCGATAATTGTCTGAGTGCATCATTCAGGAGATTCGCTAATCGAGCTCCAGCCAACGCCGCAAGGCTTACTTGCGCTCGCAGATTGGAGCTAACGCCTCTCCCATGGTAAGGACAATTGGTCCCTTCGCTTGATCGGGATGTGTTCGAAGGTAATCTTCGGTCAGTTTCTTGAGTTGATCAGGGGTAACTCCCTTGTTTCGAACGCACAATGCAGTATGACTCGCCACCTGACCAATGGCCTCAAGCGTCCTTTTCATGTCATTTGAAGCTGGAGGCGTAGCTAGGAGCGCCGCTCCCCAAGCAATTTGCGTATCTAACTGACCCGCCGAGTATCCGCGCTTAAACTCTTCAGATTGTTTCACCCATGAATTACCATCCGTCTCTGCTCTTACTGGCCATGTAATGGCAAACAACACAAAAGACAAGCACATGGTTAGGTTTAGTTTCATTCTGCCCCTCCTAGACCATTCAATGTGTGGAAGGATTCAAAGCCGAGTCTGTGTACGGCGACGAAGCAGGATGTGTACTGCTAGGGAACCAGCCCTGACGAAACTTTACCTCAGGACACCCAACAAGAGGTACCACCACCCCTTAAAAAAGCTCTTTCAGCGCTTCTGAAAGCAGAGAGCCAAAAAAAGAGCCCGCCTCCTTTTCGGGAAGCGGGCCCTACTCTTGGATTCGGCAATGTTTCCACTGCCGTAGTCTAAGGTAACTTCACTGTACCGAATCGCTTATTTGAGTAAACCTAGGAAAAGCACTGGACACCTTGTTAAAGAATGCTAGGTGTGCGCCTGCATTAGCTTGGTTCTAAGTTGGCCTCACTCTGGCTAACGAGACACTTCGTCCCGGACAGGTGGACAGAATATCCACCTAGTTCCACTGGCCTAGGTGATTTGGCTGAGACTTTCGGATTTATAAGAGGCATGGCCCTTGCCTAGGGACATTGGCGACAATACCACCCTAGCACGACCGAGGGAGGCACAATCATGGCCTTCTCATCATCCAACCCAGTATCCGCACATTCTCTTTGGCTTCAGTTACGCTCCACAAGACGAAGCCACCATCGACCTCGATGGCGCACTGAATGGATGCCTGTGTGGGTGCCCTTACTGTTGTTCATCATTCTTGCCCTTACTTACATCATGACGTCGTCTGATTATGCAATCGAGGAGACTCTACGAGCGGCCCAAAAAGGAACCGTTCTTGAAGAATCCTCTATGGCCGGTGTCTTAGGGCCTTAAGCGCGAAGGATTGGAAGGGCAGGGATTAGCCGGTGCAAACGAAGCAAGCTTTAGCACATCAAACAACCACTGCGAACTCTCCGTTTTACGTGCAGAACGCCGCGCATGATCCACAGATCACCGACTCGTTGCACATACAAGCCATTACGGTCGCGATTGGTCTGACGATCACGTTTTGCATACTTTGGTTCGTCATCGTCTTCATCCTGTATCGGCTCACTCGAACCTCTCTCCTGATTACGTGACTTGAATATTAGCTCATCCGGCACGAGTTACGACTTGCCACGGTGATCTAATAGTTTTTCGGAAAGACCGTGTAAGATCACCGCTCTGGCTTGAACCTCAGCCTCAGTGAGTTCCTTTGTTTTCGAAAACCTTCCGATAATGGCAAGGATTAAACACGAGTTACCAACCGACCTAAGCGGACTTCCGAGCCCGTGCACGGGCGTGAGCCTTATGAGAACAGGCTCCTTGGATTGCTGCCGGAAGTTGGTTTAGCCTATTTTTTGAAATTGTCGCCAACGCGCCTGCCCTGCGAAAAGCATCCACAGTATAGGTGTCTGGAACGCCACACAGCCCGATGATGGAAATATCATTCCACAATGACTTGATCCATCTCGCGGCTTTAACCCCATTCATCATGGGCATGTTCAGGTCCATTAAGATCACGTCCGGCTGGCAACGTAATGCCAGTTCTACGGCCTCGTTTCCATTGCCAGCTTCTGCAACGATTTCGACATCATCGTTAAGTGTTAAAAGCTCACGGATGGCATGGCGGATCGGAACATTGTCGTCGACGATCATGACACGACATTTGTGAGATTGCGGTTCCGCCTCGCGTTCCACAGTAAATACGAAAATAGCATTTCGGCGATGGTTCATCTATCAGGCGGTGTCCTAAGACAAGAGCCAGCAAACCCTTATTTGGCTTCGATTATCCTGGACTGTAGGTCTGCGGACTGGGGAACCCGACGTACTGATCGCGTGATGAAAGGTTGTAGAGAGGGCTGTGACTTTAGCTACTGGTGAGCCGATTTCTTATGCGTGATGTCTCAGGGCGAAGTGGGTTTATCGGCAGGTCAGTAATCTTGAATGTCGGACTGAGCCGTAATCTTTTTTATGGCGGTGTACGCTAGGGCAGCGAAGCACGAAGGCTTCTGTTAGTCGATGGTGAAGTTCGTCACCATGCCTTTGGCGGCATGGGATTCGCCATTACCAAAGAGGCACATGATAGCGTAGCGGCCGGGCGTCAACTCCGCCGTGAACGTCCCGTCTCGTCCCGGCTCGAGGCCGCTCATACCGCCGATTAATTTGCCCGGCAGCGGTGAAGGCTTGTCCTGATTAAGCGCCGTCAGCACATCACTCGCCGAGGCGCCGGGATCCAGGCGCACGAAGGTCACCTGATGAACCTGGCTGCCTCGATTGATGACGTAAAAGCTATGCCGACCTTTCCGAAGTGGTTGGACCACCACGAACTCATATTCGAACATGGCCATATGAAAGTTACCTCTAAACTCGGCAGGCGGAGACGCGGTGTCTCTGACTCTCACGATCTTTTGCGGAGCGTTCCTCAGATGGTGCTTGCCCGGTACGCCGCAAATCACGACATAGGTCCCCGGCTCCAGGTACAGCGTCGCCTCCGATACCTTGCCGGCATCCGCACCATTGGGACCTCCCATGTATTTCGCCCAGGAAGGGACAGCCCCCGTTAACGATTTCAGGGTTGTTGCAAGATCGGCAGGAGATTTGCCCTCCTCCAACTTCAGGAATTTCAGTTGATGGGGTTCTTTCCCTCGATTGCGCAATCGGACTGTCGTTTGCCCGGCCGGGAGTTGCTCAGGACCCTCCAACCGAGAATCGGAAGCGGAAAATGTGACGATGTTGGCTTGTGGATCGGAAGGGGTCGCTGACACCGTGACGAAGGCCACCACAACAAGCCAGACACAAATACCGGTGATGGAAAACCGGCGAAGCATCCGCATAATGTCCTGCTTGGTATGCCCTTATCACTCAATTGACGGACTGGCTATTTCTCGTGCTTTGACCATTTCCCGCCATACTCGCAAGCCTATGGAATTAGGAAGGTTCCTCCTTTGTCAGAGAGGCCGTTTCGGGCGTCTGCATAGAAGGCCATGGTTGCTCTTCCGGCGCGATCATCACTGTCCCTCGAAAGCCAGGCTCTCCACTTGGGTCACTCGATTCTGTTCTTACAACGTATCTTAGTTCGGTCGGATCTCGAAAACAGACACCGGCTGTATCATTCCTCTCCACGTTCGCGGTGTACTGCTTACGGTCCGCTCCTGTCATTTCTCTGAAGTTCCGCTGACATGTGAGTTGCTCCCTGACGGGACTGATCACGATCACTTGGACGTCAGTTTGACGCTTATTGATCCATCGAATTTCATCTCCAGGTCTAGCCATGACGGAAGCGGGCGAAACGGTGTCTTGAATGACCACATCTTTAACTTCGCCGGTTCTCGTTATGGTGGGCATACTGTCGCGCATAAGCGAATGCTGACAGCCGGTCAAGATAATGAGAGCCGATCCTACAATAAAGTTTTGGATGGGCATGGTCCATTCCTCCCGGCACGACATAGGATCGTAAGTAAAGGTCGTCTGTATACTCAGAGAAGCAAGAGTTGCACCTGCTAGATAAGTGCCGCCTCATCCTTTAACAGCATTCGGACGGTGCACCACAGTGAGACCCCATCTGAAGAAAAGAAAAGGAATCGGATGATCTTTCTAGGGAGAGCGATAAGTCGAAAGGCTGATGGCGGAATTGATGAACTGGTCCCGGTAAAGGGAAAGAAGGGACGGTTAGGAGTATTTTGTCCCTGATGGACCAATGTTATGGCAAGAGAGCAGCGCCATTTGCTGCCTCGGTTATGCCGCCGGTTTTGTCTTTCTTTGATACAGCGGCAGGGTCAACGTCGCGGTGACTCCCTGTCCAGGGGCAGATTGAACGTCGAACGATCCTCCCAATGCTTGCATCCGCTCCAGGATGCTGAGCAGGCCGAATTTGAATGATGACTCACCGGTTGTGGTTACCGCAGCGAGCGTCGTGGCAGCCACGTCGAAGCCGGCGCCTTCGTCACGTACTTGTATTCGTAACTGATCCTCGCGGCATTCGACTGTGACCGTGGCTGCGCCGGTCCCTGCATATTTCGAGGTGTTGATGAGAAGTTCGCGCACAGATTGGAACAATAGGACCGCTTGATCCTCCGGCAAGGTGAAGTGGAGTTCTTCAGGCACACTCACACTTACGGTCACAGAGAATTTCTGCATATACTCGCTCAGCCATTTCAGTGCCGCTAGAAGGCCGTGATCCCTCAATACGGCGGGACTTAATTCGGCCACTAACGTCCTCGTATAACGCAGAGCGTCGGACAACACTTGGTCAACCTGCTTCAGTGCGTCGGTTAGAACAGGAATCGGTGGAGCATACCGCTTCCCCTGTCCTATCTTTAGCTTCCCCAGCACCAGGAGGTGTTGCAGGTTATCGTGCAGTTCGACAGCCAGCCGCTTGCGCTCCTGTTGCTCGGCAAGATTCAATTCAGTTGCTAGAACCCTGAGTTGCTGCGTGCGCTTCATGACGCGGGCTTCGAGGTTTGTCGTCAAATCGGCCAAGGCTTCTTCAACGCCTTTCCGTTTGATGATCTCCCCCAACAAGTTTGCCTCACTTCGCAAGCGCGCTTTCGCGACCGCTACGATGAATGGCGGCCGAGACGGCATGTTAGCACTGAGGTCGCGGAGTCTCTTCACCTGAACGCCATACCGCTCGGCCACTTCCGTTAAACGCAGTTGATCCTTGGGCGGATCCCCATACCCAATGGCGATACTTCCAACCGTTTCTCCATCGACCTTGATTGGCGCCGCATACAGATTGATACCCCCTTTGCAGGGCAAGTCGACCGGCTTCCCAGTTTCCATTGCGAGCATCGACACCTGCCGGCCTGACTCACGACAATGCCACTCACCGCTGGACAAGGCAGCCCGATTGTCATTCGTGTTACAGCGTTCGCGCGACGCCAGGTCCAAGAACCGACACCAATCGGAGGCGACAAGACATGACGCGTAGTCACCATTCTTTTCGCATACCGATCCTGAGGTCCCGATAAGGTGTAGCGCTTCACCGGCGACGTTGACGAGCAGAGCTTTTCCGACCGTACGGAGGATGGTCCGTTCGCTATTGAGCTCGGTCAAATCGCCATAGGGCTGTAGTTTTGGTATCTGGAACGGTTTTCCCCCCTCCCGGAGCAACCAGGCAATAGCGTTGAGTTCAGCTTCTGTTTTTTTCCGCTGTGTGAGCAGGATGCGAACGGCAAACGCGGAGACTGCCAGGAGAGAACCGATTAAATATTTCCGCCCTTGGCCACCTTGCAAGCTGAAAGGGAGCAGCATATTCGGCTGAAAGGATAGGTTTCTGACCACTGCACAAGAAAGCGTCCCAAAATATAGAACAAACGGCGGTTTATTCTACTGGTATCAATGCTAGGCGCATCCGTCTTACGTCTCTTACCAATTTACGGTGAGAGAAACTGGGGAAATCACTAACCATTCCTTCGCAATGGGATAGGTAGGTCCTTCGGGTAAGAGTTCACCGACAGGACACGTATCACCCATGTTTCTTCTTTTCGCGTACAGCCTCTCTCAGCCGCACTATCAAATTAGCTGTTGGCTTCCACGTGAAAGGGTCAAGATGCTCCACTTTATAAAATTCTGTCCAGTCCGCATCCTCGACATGGGACAGCATTTCCATGGCGCCTATCATGCTTTTATGTTTTTCTTTTTTATCCCACAAACCTTCCGCATCAAAATCATGTCGCCTGAAAAACGCATTCACAAGATGCTCGCCACCACTTTCGTCCACTTCAACATGTGCCTCGATAAATCGAATAGACCGTCCAGCAAAGAGCATGATCGGCTGAGCCCTTCTAAAAATCCTTTCGTACTTGGCGAAAGGGACTTTGTGGATTTCTTCCTCTTCATCGACGAAGAAGTACCGCAATCTCTGCTTCATTTCAGCCATAAACAAGTCTCCTGGCAAAGAGCAGGAATAGGCGCTTCCGCTACGCTTCATCTTTATCCAGGCTTCATTCTCAGACAATCGGTCGAAGGTAAGGCGGCAGAGCGGCCGCACCGAAAGGCTTACGCAAATCGCCTGGTGAAGATGAGACGCCACGATTTCACGGCGCGAGGAGGTGAGGACGCGAGGGATTGAGTGGCGATTTGCTGATTCCCGGCTTGTTCTTGGTTTTAATGCCAGGTATCCGGGATCGCGAGTATATAGGCGCTTGGGGTCCCGTATGGAGGCGCGTCATGGACAATGACAAGTTCTTCGCCTGCTACATACCAACCCAAGCCTTCCCAATTTCTGTCCCGAAGGTCCTCTGGCAGGAGGGCGGCCAAGTCCAGCGGCTCGCCATAGGGTTTTCCATCCAGCCTAAAACGCTGGAGCCATTGGTAACGGCGAAATTCGGGTTTGCGGTTGATGGGCGAATTTTCTGAACTCAGGAGGACAATGAATCCAAGTTCGTCCTGGTTCTGGCCCTTCCAGCGATGCCAGATAAGGTCGGGCGCGCGAAAGCGATGCCCATTGGGGGGATCAGTTTGATCGGGTACGGGAACTTGCATCTCAATACTCTGGACTTGAGTCGACCACACATGCAGCTTGGCTTCTCCACGGGGGATTGTGTGGATCCAAATCACTGGACGGAGAGGTGGACGGCCGACAATGTGGCGGAGTTCCTGGGGCATCTGCTCGTAATCGGGATAGCCGCCTTCCCAGAGAACGGCGACGCGAGACCCGCCCTGACCGTCTGGAACGACGGCGACGCCTTCAAGCCCTCGGTTCCCAAACTCTGTGAGCGGTGTGCCGTATTCTGCGATGATCCCCTGTGCGCCGACGAGCGCACGGAGTCGTTCAGACAAGACGACCACCCGACCGTCGACCAGCACTGCAATGCCCTCAAGATCGAGGGCTGCAGCGCCATGAGGAAGTTGGATTTTGGTTTGAAGAGCTGGGTCCAGAGTAATGAGCGGTTCTTGCACTTTCGCAAGTGGATACGTGTAGTAGGCGCCGGGGGTCTTATCTCCCACGATCAGCAACATGTCATCTAGCCGTGTAATGCCTGAGGCTTCCTCGATGCCTTCAGCATGTACACCAGTATGGATGTCAAAAACGACAAGGAGTGTCAGAGTAAAGCAGACGCGCCGAATCCTCGAACAGGCAGATGAGTTATTGACCTCCAGATATGAGATTTTCATGAATAGTCGCCTGAAACATCGGAGGAGGATCTTACTCTGCTGCTGGCCCGACAGCCAGTTCGCCACTGTCTAGCCGATCCCTCCGCATGAGCCTCCAACGCATCCCTTGTTTCTTTGGGATTAGTGCTATTAGGGAAGCGGAAGGTGTCCTGTGTAGGGCTCCGGGATCGTGTGACGTTGCCAATGTTCGTGCTGGGGGAAGATTTATGATGATGATAGAAGCCACTGGAATCACCGAGAAAGACGGCCTGCGGTCGTCGTCAGCACGATATACGCGACAGCTCCAGGACGAAGCACCAAGATGCGAAAAGTGAGGCGTGTGCTTCGCTCGATTCTAGTCGCAGATACGAGTATTCTTACCCCTGCCAGGTTGCAGAATGAGCATATTGCAGAGGATACAATATGAATCCGGACTCCTGCACGTAGATGTCACGGGGGAGTTCTCCCTTGAGGAGGGCAAACGGAATTTTTTGGAAATACTTGGTGCTGTTGCCCGATATCAGGCCGCGAAAGTGTTCGTAGATGGGCGAACGGTGAAAGGAAAGCCTGAGGACATCGAGCGTTTCTACTACGGCGAGTTCGCGGCCAAAGAAACTCATAGGTTTGGCAGAGAACACGGAATTTGTCCGCAGTTTGCGTATGTGCTCCATGAGCCTCTTAGCGACCCGCGAAGATTTGGGGAAAACGTT
>Ga0081455_10000922_pt1 | contig 37728 bp, 38 predicted proteins | sample TabmetS3T2R1_FD_70207 | JGI IMG/M metagenome (GOLD analysis project Ga0081455, IMG submission 70207) | Tabebuia heterophylla rhizosphere microbial communities from the University of Puerto Rico - S3T2R1 | ecosystem: Host-associated > Plants > Roots > Rhizosphere ... | reverse complement strand
CCTTTCCCAACGTGACGATGTTCCTGATGCTGGTGCTCCTGCTGCTGGTGCGGCCGCACGGGCTCTTGGGTCACGCCTTCAGCGCCTCGCGATGAAACGTTCGCCGGTTCCGATCGTGCTGCTCGTCGCGGCAGGCATCGTCCTCCTTGCCCTCGGGCCGTTCATCCTGCCGCCGTTCTATGTGCGCGTCGGCCAGTTGATGCTCTATTCCGCTGGCCTCGGATTGGCATGGAGCATCCTGGGCGGCTTCGCGGGTTACGCGAGCTTCGGGCATTCGGCCTTCATCGGTGTCGGCGCCTTTGCCGCGGGCCTCGCCGAGAACAGTCTTTCCAATTTGCCGCCGATCTTGGTGCTTCCGCTCGGGTTGATCGTCGGCGGCGGGGCCTGCGCCATCCTGTCGGCCGCGGTCGCTTATCCGATCCTGCGCCTGCGTGGCACCTTCTTTGCGATCGCCATGCTGGGCGTGAGCCATGTCTGCGCCGAGTTGACCAACAACATCGATTTCTTCCAGGGCTCGCTCGGTCTCAACTTTCCGCCCGTCGCGCCGGCCAGCATGGACCCCGCCAACTTCTTCTACTGGCTCTATCTCGTGGCCGGCCTGATCGTGCTCCTTATCGCCTGGCAGATCCGGCGCAGCCGTTTCGGCTCTGGACTGCTCAGCATCCGCGAGGACGAGGACACCGCGCGCATGCTGGGCGTGCCGACGGAACGCTACAAGCGGCTGGCTTTCGTGGTCAGCGCCGTCCTCACCGGGCTCCTGGGTGTGCTCTATGCCCATTCGTTGGGCTACATCACGACCGACTCGGTCTACCGCGACGACACCAACCTCAGCCTGATCGTCTATTCGCTGCTGGGTGGCATGGGCACGCTGTTTGGTCCCGTGATCGGCGCGTTCCTGCTGGTCTTCGTCACCCAGGTGATCCTGGCGCGCCTGCTCGATTTTCATCTTTTCGCAACAGGCCTTCTCCTCGCTGTGCTCGTGCTCGCCGCGCCGGGAGGCGTCATCGGCCTCGTGCGTGCATTGAGGCGTCGCCGCAACAACATGGCGCCGGCAGAATGAGCGCCACGTCCATCCTTCAGGTCGAGCGCCTCTCCAAGAGCTTCCGCGGCCTGCAGGCGATCGCCGACGTCTCCTTCGCGATCGCGCCCGGCTCCATCACCAGCATCATCGGCCCCAATGGTGCCGGCAAATCGACGCTGTTCAATCTCATCACAGGCTACCTGGCGCCGACGGCCGGTATGGTCCGGTTCAAGGACCATCCCATCACCGGCATGGCAACCAACCGAATCGCCGAGCTGGGGATCGGGCGCGCCTTCCAGATCGCCCGGCCATTCCGCGATCTCAGCGTGCGCGAGAACGTCCGCATTGGAGCACTCTTCGGCAAAGCGGGCCCGCGCGACGTTGAGGCGACGACCCGGCGCGGCATGGAGCTCGCGTCGCTCATGCCCCTGGCCGACCAGCCGGCGAGCGCGCTCACGGTAGGTCAGCTGCGCCATCTCGAGGTGGCACGCGCAATCGCGACCCGCGCCGATCTCCTGCTCGCCGACGAGCCCTGCGCTGGCCTCAATCCGACCGAGACCGCGGCCATGATCGACGTCCTGCGCCAGATCCGGTCCAGCGGTGTCACCGTCCTGCTGGTCGAGCACGATATGCCGTCGGTGATGGAAGTCTCAGACCGTCTCCTGGTCCTCGACGCCGGCACGCTCATCGCAGACGGCCCACCGCACGATGTGGCCAAGGACCCCAAGGTGATCGCCGCCTATCTGGGGACGCCTGACGCGTCGTCTTGAGCGCTGGGGACCGCGTTCCCTAGGAGGCGAGTTGCTTCCTGAGGTGGGAGGTATCGAACGACCAGCCACCCAGCGGCTCATCGGCCGACGCGAATGTCGGATATCTCTGATTGTACGGCAGGAACTCGATCTCGATCCGGAAATCCTCGTCCTGCTCGAGGGCATGCCAGTGCAGGAAATCGAGGTATGCGCGCCGTCCGTCGCGCAGCCGCAGCAAGAAGCCGGCAGAGCTCGTGTCGAGATCGCCGAAAGTCCAGAAACACTCGACGTGCTCTATGTCGCTCCGGGCGAATCCGTGGTGGTCGGCATCGAGAAGATGGAGGGCATGGCCGAGTTCGTAGACGCCTTTGATGGGATCATTCGTCATGATGGATTTCGAGCGTCCTGCTCTAGTGGCCCAGGAAGGCACGTTGGACGTAGTCGTTGGAGAGCAACTCCTGTCCTGTGCCGGCAAGAACGACTGAGCCTTTTTCGAGTACATAACCGCGATGGGCGATGCGCAATGACTGGTGAAGGTTCTGCTCGACCAGGAGTACACCGATGCCGCTCTTGTTCACGGCCTCGATCAGCCGGAACACTTCCTGGGTGACAATGGGCATCAGGCCAAGCGATGGCTCGTCGAGGATGATGAGGCGCGGTTCGGCCATCAGGCCGCGCGCGATCGCGAGCATTTGCTGCTCGCCGCCGCTCATCGAACCCGCGAGCTGGCTGCGCCGCTCTCGCAATCTCGGAAAGAGGGTGTAGGCCTTTTCGATCAGGCCGGTGACTTTGCCACGCTCCTTGATGTGGGCGCCAAGCTGCAGGTTCTCCGTCACCGTCATTTGCGGGAACACGAGCCTGCCTTCCGGCACCAACGTGATGCCACGCCGGACGACGTGGTGGCTGGGCGCTCCAGCGAGCGCCTCGCCGTTGAACCGGATCTCGCCTTTCTGCGGCCGCAGTACGCCCGCGATCATGCGCACGGTGGTGGATTTCCCCGCGCCGTTCGCGCCCAACAACGCGACGATCTCGCCCGGTTTGACGGAGATCGACACGTCACGCACCGCAAGCGCGCCGTCGTAGGCGTAGGCGAGGCCGGAGACGTCGAGTTGGGCGTCCGTTGTCCCGGAGACCCTGGCGACCGCGGGCTCAGCCACCTAACACATCCTTCTCATGGAACTCGACGCCACGGGTGACCTCGGGCGCGGCGCCCTCGTACTCGACTTTGCGCAGCTGCGTGCGGCGGATCTTGCCGGAAATGGTCTTGGGCAGCTCGGTCACGAACTCCAATCGCCGGATGCGCTTGAAGGGCGCGAGCCGGGTATTGCAGTACTTCAGGATCGAGGCGGCGGTGTCGCGCGTTGCCGGCGTCGACGCCGTCAGCAGCACAAAGGCCTTGGGTACGCTGAGACGGATCTCGTCGGGCGAGGGGACGATCGCCGCCTCGGCGACCGCCTCATGCTCGATCAGCACGCTTTCGAGCTCGAACGGGCTGATGCGGTAGTCGGAGGACTTGAACACATCGTCCGCACGGCCGACGAAGGTGAGATAGCCGTCGTCGTCGACGCTCGCGACATCGCCCGTGCGATAGACCGCACCGTCCGCGCCGGTGAGCTTGCCCGAGGCGTCGGCATAGCCCTGCATCAGGCCGGCCGGCCGATCGGCACCCAGCACGAGGCAGACCTCGCCTTCCTTGGCCTCCTTGTCGTCGGGATCGAGGAGGCGGACGCGATAGCCCGGCATTGGCCGGCCCATCGAACCCGCCTTCACCGGCTGGCCGGGCGAGTTTGCGACCTGCGCCGTGGTCTCGGTCTGGCCGTAGCCGTCGCGAATGGTAAGGCCCCACGCCTCCTGGACCTTGTTGATCACCTCGGGATTGAGTGGCTCGCCGGCGCCGCAAACCTCACGCAGCGAGAGCTTGGCTGCGGCAAGATCCTCCTGGATCAGGAGACGCCACACGGTGGGTGGAGCGCAGAAGGTAGTGACCTTGCAGCGCTCGAGCACGCCCAGCAGGCCCTTCGCGTTGAACGGCGTCTGATTGACCATCAGCACCGTGGCGCCTGCATTCCACGGCGCAAAGAAGGTGCTCCAGGCGTGCTTGGCCCAGCCCGGTGAGGAGATGTTCACGTGGACATCGCCGGGCTTCAGGCCAAGCCAGTACATCGTGGAAAGCCCGCCGACCGGATAGGAGCGATGGCTGTGGCGCACCAGCTTGGGTTTGGCGGTCGTGCCTGACGTGAAATAGAGCAGCAGCGGATCGTCGGCCTGGGTCGGGCCGTCGGCCGTGAAAGCCGTTGGGCATTTGTAGGCGTCTGAAAGCGGCAACCAACCGTCGAGTTTCGAGGTGCTGGTTGTCACGAACGTCACGCCCTTGCGCGAGAGGCCCTTGCACTTCTCTGCCTGGTCTTCGCCGGCGATGATCATGCGAGCGCGGCCACGCTCGACGCGGTCGGCAAGCTCCTCGGTGGTGAGGAGCGTGGTGGCCGGGATCACGACGACGCCGAGCTTCATCGCCGCCAGCATGATCTCCCAGAGCGGCGCCACGTTGTTCAGCACGACCAGAAGATGTTCGCCGCGCTTCAGCCCAAGACCGCGCAGCCAGTTCGCGACCTGGTTCGAGCGTGCGCTCAGCTCGGCGAAAGTAAGTTTGGTCTCCTCGCCGCTCGCGACATCGACGATCCAGAGCCCGCAGCGATCCTTGCTTTCAGGGGCGCGCGCCAGATCGGCATCGAACCAGTCGAGCGCCCAGTTGAAGGGCACCGGTTCCGGCCATTTGAATCCCTTGACCGCGGCCTGATAGTCGGCGCGGTTGTCGATCAGGAATTGCCGGGCTTGCTGAAAGGAGGGCATGAGTTTCGTTCCTGTAGTCTTCCTGCCTACGCTACTCGGGCACCGCCGGCCCGTCGAGCGACAGCGGCGCGTTCGCGTCCGGCTTCAGTTGGTCGAACAGACCGGCGCAGCCGGCATTCAGGCCATTCCCCGGAGCAGCCTGGACCGGTGCGATGAAGGATGCCGCGATCGTGAGGTCACCCACTTTCAGGCGGGCTTCGCTCAGCCATCGTGAGGCTCGTGTCGAGGCACCGGCCTTGTCGAGCGTGAGCCAGCCGCAAATCACCGTGCGCTCGCCCGTCGGATCGATTCGGACATGGACGACGTCGTTGCCCGAGACGTTGCCGGAGGGACTCGTTGCGCGCCATTCGAAGGGCACGGTGCGGTAGAATCGCGCATCGTCCACGGAGACATCGATCGTGCCGACATAGTCCGACCGCGTCAGCGCCGGGTCCAGCAGCCAGCCCTTCGAGATCGCGATGCCAAGCGCGATCGCAGCCGCGAAGACAGCAGCAATGATCCAGGGCAGCACGCGGCGCACGTTCACGTTCACGCCAATACGGTCGAAAGACCGCCGTCGACGACGAGCGTGTGGCCAGTGATATAGGCGCCGGCTTCGGAGGCGAGCAGCAACAGTGGGCCGCGCAGATCCTCCGACTTGCCCCAGCGATGCGAGGCCGTGCGCTGCTCCAGCATGTCGGTGAAGCTCCGGTTCTGCTGCAGCGCGACGTTGATCTCCGTGCGGATGTAGCCTGGCGCGATGGCATTAGCCGTGACGTGAGGGCCGAATTCGACGGCCAGACTTTTGGTGAGGCCGACGAGCCCGTGTTTGGCCGAGACGTATCCTGCGACCTGGGCGCGTGCGACGACTGCCAGCACCGAAGCAATGTTGACGATGCGGCCGTACTTGCGTTTCAGCATGTGCCGGCCGACCTCGCGCGACAGAACGAAGGGTGCGATCAGGTCGGTTTCGACGGTGAGCCGGTAGGAATCGGTCGTGAGATCTACAATCGACTCGCGGGACAGCACGCCGGCATTGTTCACCAGGACGTCGACGCGACGATACCTGGCGATGATATTCGCAACCTGTTCGCGGACGGCAGCCTCGTCGGTGACGTCGAGCGGCACGACATCCGCCTTGCCGCCCTTGCGGCGGATCGCCTTCGCCGTGGTCTCGAGCGCTTTCACGGTGCGGCCGGCACACAGCACGGTGGCGCCGGCTTCTGCCAGGGTGAGAGCCATGTCGCGACCCAGCCCTCGGGACGCGCCGGTCAGCAAAACGACGCGGTTCTTCATCGAAAAGAGGTCTGCCATGGGCCGCGATCCTAGCCTAGAAAGAGCGGCAGAACCTATCGGAGGAAAGAGCATGGCCAAAGTGGCAATCGTGACGGGCTCGGCGACCGGACTTGGAGCCGCCTGCGCGGTCGATCTGGCGGCGAAGGGCTGGAACGTCGCGATCAACTTCACCAAGAGCAAGAAGGAAGCCGACGAGACCTATGAGAAGGTGAAGGCCAAGGGTGTCGAGGCCATTCTCGTACAAGCCGACATGGGCCAGGACGCCGACTGCAAGAAGCTTGCGGCCGAGACGCTGAAGAAGTGGGGTCGCGTCGACGGGCTGATCAACAATGCCGGTACGACGAAGTTCCAGAGCCAGGGCGATCTTGATGGCGTCTCGGCCGAGGATTTCGATCGCATCCTGCGCGTCAACGTGACCGGGCCCTACATGATGAGCCGCGCCGTCTTCCCGACGATGAAGAAACAGTGGGAGGAGAAGGGCGAGCGCGGCTCGATCGTCAATATCTCCTCGATTGCAGGCGTGATGGGTGTCGGGACCTCGATCCCCTATGCGGCGTCCAAGGGCGCCCTCAATACGCTCACGCTCTCGCTGGCACGCTGGTTCGGACCGGCCGTGCGCGTCAACACGGTGTGCCCGGGTTTCATCCAGACCCGATGGCTGCTGGGGGCGCTCGGCAAGGACGATTATGAGAAATTGAAGACTGCGCAGGAACAGACGACTCCTTTGCGCCAGGCCGGCACCGCCGAGCAGATGGCCGAGGCCGCGATCTTCTTCCTGACCAGCGCCAGCAACATCACCGGCGAGTTCCTGATCGTCGACGCCGGCACGCATCTCGGCGGCCTGCCGATGAAAGGGCGCTAGGCCGCGTCGTCGTTGGCGGCTGCGGCGGCGTGGTTGAGGGCGAAGGCTGAAGCGGCGTTCTGGACGTGACGAATGGCGAGGAGGGCAGCCAGTTCCTCGTCGCCCGCGATCACCGCTTCGAGGATGCCCGCGTGCTCCTTCCAGTCCTCACGCGCGCGGGCGCGGCTGTTGATCGCGAAAGCGAGGCTGGTGCGTTCGCGCAGGCCGCGCATCACGTCGAGCAAAACGGAGTTACGGCTCGCTTCGCCCAGGCGTTCATGGAATTCGGCGTTGAGCCGGGTGAGTTCCTCGGTCGTGCCCGATTCGGCGGCTGCGTTGCCGTGCGCCAGCGTCTCGCGTAGCTGCCTCACGATCGCGGGATCGTGGCGGCGAGCGGCAAGGCGAGCGTTCTGGCCTTCAAGCAGGGCGCGCACCTCGACAAGCTCGGCGACGATCTGAGGCGTGACTTCCACCACGGTGGCGCCGCGATGTGGCTCCAGCCGCACCAGTCCCTCGGCCGACAGGCTGCGCAGCGCCTCGCGCACGGGCACGCGCGATACGCCGAGCTCGGCTGAGAGACGGTCCTCAACCAGGCGGGCGCCCGGCTTCAGGCGGCCATCGAGGATCTGGCTGCGGATGCGTTCACGCACGAGTTTGCTGCGCGACACGGGAGTGGGAGCGTCGCGGTCGTTCATTTCTTCAACGTTGCCATGAAGGCGGCGATGCCGGCTTCGCAACAGGCGATGTCCTGTTCGCCATTGCCGCCCGAGGCCGCGATCGAGCCCACGCACTGGCCGTCGACGAAGATTGGAAAGCCGCCCACGAATACGGTGAACCGCCCTTCGTGCTGGGTGAAGATGCCGAACGCTTCCTCACCCGGCAGCGCATTCTTGTAGACGTGGGTGGGCTTGCGATGCCCCGCTGCGGTGAAGGCCTTGTTCATGGCGATCTGCACGCTCGTCACCTTGCCGCCGTCGAGGCGGCGCAGCGCGATCGGATAGCCGGCATTGTCGGCCACGCAAAGGACCTCGGGCACACCGAGCTCCTCCGCCTTCTTCTGTGCTGCGTCGAGGGCGATATGCGCCTCGGCAAGCGTCAATGTTTTGTAGGTGTGCACGTTTACGCGGCGAGCTTGGTCGCGGCCTCCGGTTTCGCCAGGAACTTGCGATAGAGGCCGTCGAGATAGAGGCGGCGCATCATGGTCGCTTCCTTCACCAGCCGCACGCACGCCTCTCGCTGGATATCGTTCGTGGCGTACTTCTCGACGATATCGAAGCCTTTCTCGCCATGTTCGGCATCGGCGACGATGTGCAAGGTGAAGAAGGTCACCTCATCCTCGGCGAAGCCGTATTTCTCCAGGAGTGGGGGCGTCGTCTTGCTGTAGATGCGCGGCACCTGGCTTTCGAGGCCGATCAGCAGACCTGACAGTGCTTCGACGAAAGGCTTGGTCGCCTGCATGGTGCACCAGCTTTGCAGACCAAGCGTCTCGGGCAGCAGCTCGCCCTTCACCTGGGCATTCAGGATATCGGCCCGCTTCATGCCGCAGGTTTCAGCGAATTCCAGCAACAGCTCCGAGTGGCGCACGGGAGCGAAGTCGCCTGAGCCCACAAAGCCCTCTTCCTCGGTGATGTTCTCCAGCAGGAACTGCTGGACCTCCCAGTTCGGGCAGCTGGCGTATACGACGCCCAGCCACTCGGAGAAGTGGCTGACGTAGTGATAGTGCTGCTTCACCCACTCCCCGAGAAGCCGGCGGTCGAGCTTGCCGGACGTCCAGGCCTCGCTCCATGGGTGCACGGCCGAATGCCGTTGCTCGATGGCCTCTTCGAGAGCCAGGCGGAACGCGCTTTTTGCCATTGCAGCCTCCAGATTGTATACAGTTTTGAGATTTTTCATCAATAATCGCCCTGTGACAAGCAATATTGTATACAGGAGTAATGAAAGCCGACGATTTCAGCCAAGGTGACGCTTTCCAGGCCGAGAAGCGGACGATCTTCTCGACTGCGTGGCTGCCTGTCTGCGCGGCTGGCCAGATCAGGCAGGCGGGAGATTTCCTGTCGGTGAGCGTGGGCGGCTGGGGCGTTGTGGCGGTTCGCGACAAGGCAGGGACCGTCAATGTGCTTCGCAATGCCTGCCGGCATCAGAACATGCCGGTCGTCGGCGTTCCTTCAGGGACGTGCGAGACCTTTCGCTGCCGCTTTCACGGCTGGACCTACGATCTCGCCGGCAAGTTTGTAACGGCGCCAGCACCGGTCGCGCCCGCCAATGCGCTGTCGTCGGAGGTGAACCTGGTCTCGTTCGCCGCAGCACAGGCAGCTGGGCTGGTGTTCTTCACGCTTGCGGAGAAGGTGCCGCCCCCCACGCTCGACATGGCGCTGCCGCCGTATGGCAGCACCATTGCGACCGATATCGCCTGCAACTGGAAGGTTCTGGTCGAGCACCTGCTGCTGGGCCAACGGGATGAGGCGCGTGACTTCGCCTGGCATTGGCCGCTCATGACCTTGCGCCGGGCCGGCTTGCTCGCGATCGTCGAGCAGGTCGTGCCGCATACCTTCCTGCGTACACGCCTGCTCACCCATGTGTTCGGCGGCCGTGCCGAGGAGCACAGGCCGTCAGGCGACATGATCAAACAGGCCTGCGAGCATCTGCAGGCCGATCGGGCGGCCGGAACGATGGCCGTCGACAACAACGTGCTTCTTGCCGATTTCCACCGCCGGCTCGATGCGGCTTATGCGGAGGCGGCGCTTACGACCTGAATTTGCTGTGTGTGGCGGCGCCAGCAGAAAGTCCTTCCCTTTCGCAGTACGTCCTCTCATGGATCCCGGCAGTTCTTCTCCATGGCGCCGGAGGATCGAGAACCCAAAATCGATGGGACGCATTCGACCGTACGTTTTCGGAGGTCCTGTCCCATGACGCTTCAAGCCAATGTCGAGACCATTGCCACGTTGCCACGTGTGCTGGCTGACATGAATTACCTCGTGCCGATGGCCGAACGGCCACGTAACTACACCTTCGAGCCGCCGGCCGGCGTGCCGCGCTATAACAGCGAGCACGAAGCGCATCGCGTTGCGATCCATGATGCGCGCCCGATTGCGGACAAGGTATCTCTCGACGCGAATGGCTTCGCCCTGGTGCAGCACGGGAGCGCGGTGCGTGACTTCTTCGACGAAGAGGAAGTGCGCCGCGTCTATTACCCCGAGGTCGAGCGCATCCTGAAGGAAGCGACCGGCGCCTATCGCGTGCATATCTTCGACCACACCACGCGCCGTCGTATCCCCGGCGCCGAGGACCGCAGCGGCGGCCCGCGCCAGCCGGTGCAGCGCGTGCATATCGATCATACGGCGCGATCGGGTCCGCAGCGGGTCCGCGACCTTCTGCCCGATGAGGCGGAAGAACTTCTGAAGGGACGCGTGCAGGTGATCAACGTGTGGCGGCCGATCCGCGGCCCGCTGCTCGACTCGCCACTCGCGGTTTGCGATGCAACGAGCGTGGGCTTCGATCAGCTGGTGCCGTCGGATCTCGTCTATCCGCACCGTGTCGGCGAAACCTACTCGGTGACGTACGATCCCGCGCACCGCTGGTACTACGTGCCTCGGATGCGCACCGACGAGGCGCTGTTGCTGAAATGCTCGGACACCTCGACGGCCGTGCCAGCGCGCTTTACGCCGCACAGCGCTTTCATCGATCCGACGACACCGGCCAATGCGCTGCCGCGCGAAAGCATCGAGGTGCGTACGCTGGTGTTCCACCGCTGACGGTGGTTCACGCCTGGCAGCTCAGGCCGGCAGTTCGTGGCCGCGGCCGATGTTGCGGATGATCTCGCTCAAATGAGGTTTGGACTGGAGGAGGGCTCGTCGATAAACGACGAGCCCTTTCATCAGGGCGCCATCGCGCTTCAGCAGCTGGTCGGCGAATTCCACCATCCGCGTGTTGGGCCAGGCGTGCTTGCGCAGGTCGAGGATCCGGAGGAATGCCGCTTCCTCCTGCCCCGGTGCATGCTGCGCCATCAGGATCGCCGCTGCCGCCGTGGAGCGCGAGATGCCAGCATGGCAGTGGATCAAGACATGGCTGTCCTGGGCGGCATGCACGCGCTCGCCGAAGTCGAGCACCTGTTGGACATGGTCCGGCGTGCAGGCCTCGAAGCCGGGATATTCCGCCACCACGTCGTCGAAGCGCAGCAGCAGATGGTTGATCTCAAGATAGTCCGCGAGCGCCTCCGGTTTCGGCTCGTGAGTATCGATGATCGAGAGGACGTGGCTGACGCCGATTGAGGCATGCTGCGACAGTTCGGGAATGCCGCAGATCGTTATTTTCTGGCTGGGCAGGGGCATGACGCCCTTCTACAGCAAGGCATGCGCCATGTGCAGGCCGATCGCCAGCATGCCCACCAGGAAGGCACGGCGGAACATCTCAGGCGATAGCGAATGCCGGATCTTCTGGCCCAGCCAGACGCCGGCCATGGTCGGCGCGAGGGCTACCAGGGCGCCGATCGTATTGCCGAGATGGAAGGCGCCCTGCCAGGCCAACGCCAAGGCAAGGGCGCCGGTCACGAACAGGAACTGGATGCCCAGTGCCTGCACCAGGCCATGCCGGTCGATGTCGATCGACTGCATGTACGGCAGGAAAGGGACGGCGGCGACGCCGGTAAAGCCGACGACGGCGCCGCTCGCCAGCCCAATCAGCGGATTGGCCCAGCGTTCGATCGTCCGAGGGATCTTCGGGCGCCATGCTGCAAGCGCGAGCAGGGCATAGGCGATCAGGATGGTACCGACCCAGCCCGAGGCGTGCGGCGCGCCGAGATCGCCGAAGACGATCGCGACGATGAACACGCCAGCGACGGCTGCCACGGTCATCGGCCAGAAACGCCGCATCAGCGGGGCGAACTGGCCGCCGTAGATGGCCTGCCAGACGTTGGTGAACAGGGTCGGCAGGACCATCAGGGCAAGCGCGTCCTGAAGCGGTAGCACAAAGCTCATCAGGCCGATGGCAACCAGCGGCAGGCCCATGCCGAGGGCGCCTTTGGCGATACCGGCGGCAACGAAGGCGCCGGCGATGACCAGCATCTGAATGAGGGTCATGACGCGCCGCAGGTCTCTTGCGCGAACTGGTCGAAAGCCGTCCAGAATGCGGCACGCGTCGCGTCGGTTTCCATCATCACTTCGTGCCGCGCGCCAGCGATGGTCGTGAGTTTGCCGTGGCGCAAGCGAGCCACCACCGGCCCATGGCTTGCCGGATTCACCAGGGTGTCGGCCGCCGCACTCACCAGCAGCAATGGCAAGTCGATGCGCTCCAGCGTTCCGGGGGCCAGCCCGACCGCCATGGAGCGAAGCGCCTGGCGGCTCCAGCCGAAGGTCGGGCCGCCCAGCGACAGGCGCGGGTCGGCGGCGAACCATTGCCCTGTGAAGTGAAACCGCCGCTCGTCGTGAGTCAGCACGTTGCCCTTGAACGGGTACTTGGTTGGATTGAAGGCTCCGGTTCCATAGAGGTAACACCTGTCGATCGACGGCAGCGGCGGCGTCAGACACAGCACAGTCCGCAGCAGGGCCTCCTGGGTCAGGCTGGTCATGGGCGCGCTCACCACGCCGGCGGCGATGGGTGCGCTCCCGTACAAGGAGAGCGCGCGCAGGAAGAGGTGGCCGCCCATCGAATGGCAGAGCGCCAGGATCGGCCTTGGCGCCAACGGCGCCACGACGGTGTCCAGGAACAGGCGCAGGTCGGCAAGATAGGTCTCGAAATGATCGATATGGCCCTTGTCGTGATCGGGCAGTGGCCGGTCCGACAGGCCCTGGCCGCGCCAATCGAGCGCCACGACGGCGAACCCGCGAGCAAGCAGTTCGCCCACCACCTCGGTCGCGTATTTTTCGATGAATTCGACACGGCCCGGCAGGATCAGCACTGTCCCGCGAGGTGCCTTGAGCGCGTTCCACCACGCGTAGCGCAAACGGGCGCCGCCTGCCTGCAGGAAGGCATAGCGATCGGCGGGCCGATAGGTCGCAGCAAGATCGGGAGGGACGGCGGCGGGAGCGGCCGAAGGATCGTTCTCTGTCTTCACACGCCGCTCGAATTTGGCAATTTGGCCATCATTGGTTCCGAACTCTTTACCGCTTCCGGAGGTCCCGCTATAGATCGCTCCGGTCGCCTTACCGCCTGCGAAGGGTCGCAGACGAGGAAATCTGGCGCAAGGAAACCTCGAAGAGGTCAGCCGCACCGCGTGGTCATCGGCTCGTAGCTTGGGGAGTCGATCGGGCACGGTCCTTGCGCCGACGTTCGTCGTCCGTGGCAGGCATGCGTCCGCGATCGAGCACGAGTAGGCCGCCGTCGTCGGATTGCCGGAGCGATCGCCGTTTCATGTTCCGTCTCGGCCTGGTCTTGTTCGTTACAGCTGCGGCGACGATCGCGGGTTGGCGTCTGCTCGACCACCATGTGAAAGCTTCGAATGTCGAAGGACCGTTGCACGGCGTGACCTATGCGCCTTGGGCCAAGGACCAGGATCCGCTGTCCGGCAAATCGAGCGGGATCGTGAGCTTCCTGCGGACGGCCTTCACCGAAGAGCCGCCGCCACCGGTCAAGCCGCGCAAGGAGCAGATTGAGCGCGACTTCGCGTTGATGGCGGGTCACGTCGAATACGTCAGAACCTATCGCACGTCCGATGGTGGCGAGGAGATGGCCGAGATCGCCACGCGTAATGGCCTCAAGCTCGTGCCAGGGGCGTGGATCTATAGCGCCATCGAGGCCAAGCAGCAGTTCGGCCGTGACGCCGCCGACGTCAATGCCGAGGAAACACGCGCTCTGATCCGCATGGCGAATCAGAACCCCAACGCGATCGATCGCGTGATGGTCGGCAACGAAAACATCCTGCGCTGGGACGGCCAGAAGGACGATCAGGACAATACGGCCGTCAGCCCCGCCCAGCTCATTCGCGAGATCCGGAACGTCAAGCGCAACGTCAAGGTGCCGGTCAGCACGGCCGAGCCCTGGCACATCTGGCTGCGCTATCCGGAACTGGCGCGCGAGGTCGACTTCCTCGCCGTCCACATCCTGCCCTACTGGGATGAGCAATCGAGCGAAACGCCGCTCGAGTATCTCAAGAACAAGATCGAGCAGCTGCGGCAGGCCTATCCCAACAAGAACATCATCGTCACCGAGGTGGGCTGGCCCTCGAACGGCGCCGAGCGCCGCAGCCCGGCCACCGGCTATATCAAGCGCGCGACGCCGGCCGAGCAGGCCAAGAACATTCGCGACATGGTGGCTTGGCTCAAGTCACAGAACATCGACTATTTCGTGGTCGAGGCTATCGACCAGCCCTGGAAATCATACGATCTCGAAGGCAAGGCGGGCGGCTACTGGGGGCTCTGGAACGCCGACCGGCAGCAGAAATTCGCCTGGACCGGCCCGATCCAGACCATGCCGCAATGGTGGGTCTACGCCGCCTGGTCGATTGTGGGCGCGTTGCCGCTGATGGTGCTGTTCCTGTGGAAGTGGCGCGACCTCGGCATGGTCGGCCAGCTCGCATTCTGCGGCCTCGTTGCCCTTTCTGCGAGCGCCGTGGCCTACGGCGCCTATGTCGCGGCAGGCACCTACATGGTGACCGGCGAGATGATCGGCTGGGGAATGCTCGCCTTCTTCCTGGTCATCAGCCTGGCAATGGCGCTGGTGCAGGCGCTCGAGCTGGTGGAGACGATCTGGCGACGGCACTGGCGGCGGGAGGCGCTACCCGCAGCGGAGATGGTTGCGCGTCAGCCGGCCGATCGCGTCTGGCCGAAGGTCTCACTGCATCTGGCGATCTGCAATGAACCACCAGCCATGGTGATCCAGACGCTCGATTCGCTGGCTGCGCTCGACTATCCCGACTTCGAGGTCATCGTCATCGACAACAACACCAAGGATCCCGCGGTGTGGCGTCCGGTGCAGGACTATTGCGCCCAGCTCGGTGAGCGCTTCCGCTTTTTCCATTTCGACGTGATGAAGGGTTTCAAGGCCGGTGCGTTGAACTACGTGCTGAGCCAGACCGCGCCAGACGCCAAGGTGATTGGCGTGATCGACAGCGACTACATGGTGCGCCCCGACTGGCTGAAGGCGGTCGTGCCCTATTTCGACGATCCGAAGGTGAGCTACGTCCAGGCGCCGCAGGATCATCGCGACTGGCGCGATGACCGCTTCAAGGAAATGCTGAACTGGGAATATGCCGGCTTCTTCGACATCGGCATGTGCCTGCGCAACGAGTACGACGCTATCATCCAGCACGGCACCATGACGCTGGTCCGTAAGGACCGCATGGAAGAGATGGATGGCTGGGCGACCTGGTGCATCACCGAGGACACCGAGCTGGGACTGCGCCTGATGGAGAAGGGTTATGGCGCCATGTATAGCCGCGAGCGCTTCGGTCACGGCCTGACGCCCGATCATTTTGCCGGCTACAAAAAGCAGCGCTTCCGCTGGGCCTATGGCGCCATGCAGATCATGAAGGCGCATGCCGGCAAGATGATGGGCAAAACCACGCAGCTCTCTTTCTGGCAAAAATATCACTTCGTTGCCGGCTGGCTGCCCTGGTTCGCCGACGCGCTGAACCTGGTCTTCACCTGGGCCGGCCTGGCTTGGGCACTGGCCGTCCTTGTGCCACCGTTGTTCGGCCTGAAGCCGGTCGGTCTGCCGCCGGCCGAGTTCATCGTGCCCACGATCGGCATCTTCGTCTTCAAGCTGGTCTATTCTTTCGGGCTTTACGCCGATCGGGTGAAGTGCACTTTCCGCCAGAGCCTCGGCGCCTCGCTTGCCGGCTTGGCGCTCACCTATACGGTCGGCCGTGCCGTCATCTATGGCCTCATGACCAGCCGGCTGCCCTTCATGCGCACCCCCAAGATGGACGAGCGCGCTACGCTCGGCATGGCCCTTGGCATGGCCCGCGGCGAGGCGGTGCTCATGATCCTGCTTTGGTTGGCGGCCCTGGTGCTCTGGAACACCAGCGGTGTGATCGATCCCGACGCCCGGCTGTGGGCGGGCTTTATGGTGGTCCAGTCGCTCCCCTTTGCCGCTGCAGTCCTTGTGTCGTTGGTGAACGCGCTCGAGCAGATGCGCCACGCCGAGGCAGTATTCGAGCCTCCTGCCGCGACCACGCAAGCTCCTGCCGGGTCTGCGATGCAGCCCGCACAGTAGAAGGCAAGAGCGCTTTTCGCTCGCGATACGCAAGGATCGTCTGATAGCGTTTGGCATGCGCACCGCAACTGATGACGCCGCCGGCAGGGCTCTCTTTCTGAAACGCTGGCTGCGCCGGCCGCTTGCCATGGGGGCGTTCCTGCCCAGCGGCCCTTTCCTCGGCGAGGCGATTGCTCGCGCGACCTTGGCGGGGATGAACGGTCACACCGGGCACGTCATCGAGCTTGGCGCCGGCACAGGTGAGGTCACCAAAGCCTTGCTGGCGGCCGGAATCCCTGCCGACCGACTTGCGCTGGTGGAGCGCGATCCCGAGCTCGTGGCGTTCCTGCGCCGACATTTCGTCGACCTCAAGATCATCGAGGGCGACGCTTCCCGCCTGCCGCAATTGCTGGCCGCCAATGCCATCGACGGCATCGCCGCCATCGTGTCCGGCCTGCCGCTCTTGTCGCTGCCTGGAGAGGCGGTGCACGGCATCGTGCATGGCGCTTTCGAGGCTTTGCCCGATGGCGCTCCGATGGTGCAGTTCACCTACGGGCCCACGCCGCCCATCCCCAAAAACCTGCGCCTGAGCCTCGACCTGGAGGCCGTCAACAGCCGTCGTGTGTGGCGCAACGTGCCGCCGGCCGTGGTCTGGACCTTTACGAAAGCGTCCAGGAGGTGAGCAGGGTCGTCTTCGACGATACGCTGCGCACCACCATCGCCGACCGCCTGCAACACTTCGAGGTGCGGCACCGCAGCGACCCCGGCAGCCTGCGCCATGCAGCCGTCGCCATCGCGGTCCTGGAAGGCGAGACGCGAGGCGAGGCAGCGTTCCTGCTGACAAGGCGAACGCCCAAGCTGCGGGCGCATGGCGGACAGTGGGCGCTGCCCGGCGGCCGTGTCGATCCTGGCGAGACGGTCGAGCAGACGGCGCTGCGCGAACTGCATGAGGAACTAGGCGTGCTGGGCGGAACGGACGACGTGCTGGGCACGCTCGACGACTATCCGACTCGCTCGGGCTTCCTGATTACGCCGGTCGTGGTCTGGCTGCGCGGGGTCGTCCAAGTCACCCCCAATCCGGGTGAAGTCGCAGCTGCCTACCGCATCCGCTGTGCCGAGCTGTTCAGGCCCGATTCGCCTGAGATCGTGGCGATCGAGGAATCCGACCGGCCCATCATCCGCCTGCCGCTGCCCGTCGCTACGGTAAATGCGCCAACCGCAGCCGTTCTCTATCAATTCAAGGAAGTGGCGCTTGCCGGACGCGACACACGCGTCGACCACTACGAGCAGCCGGTTTTTGCCTGGCGCTAGGACCGCATGCTCGCGACGGTGAGCGGGCGGCGCTTGAGGATCACGGTCGTTTCCTGCTCCATCACGTGCTCGCCGCGCTGATTGATGGTGACCTGGCGGATACGTACGATTCCGCGATCGGGTTTGGACGACGAGGCACGCAGGTCGACGATATCGGTGACCACGCGCAGTGTGTCGCCAGGACGGACCGGCCGAGGAAACTGGGTCTCGCCGAGGCCGGGCGATCCCAAGCTGCAGGAACGGAACACGCCAAGCTCGAGCCACAGGCGCAGCGTCACGCACATCGTATGGAGCCCCGAGGCGACCAGGCCTTCGAATGCCCACTTCTTCGCAAACTCCGCGTCGACATGGAAAGGCTGCGGATCCCACTGGCGGGCAAAGTCGATGATCGAGGCTTCGGTGATGGTCATGCCGCCGCTGACGAAGCGCTCGCCTTTCCTGAAGTCCTCGAAGTAGCGGTCGGTCACGGACGAGCTCCCTGAATTGCGCTGGCCCCCCGATTGTGACGTCCCCATTGTGTCGTCGATTGTGTCGAGTCTGAGACGCCTATCGCCCCGGGACCGACACCACTCAGGCGAAGCGCAATAGGGGCACCGCGGCGGCGGCCAGCAGGATAGCGGCCAGCCGCAGCCGGGTGAACGGCTCGCGAAGCCAGATGATCGCGATCAGGATGGCGAAGACCGAACTCGTATCACGTAGTGCCGAGGCTGGCGCGACCGGCGCATGGCTCCAGACCCAGAGGATCAGCAGGTAGGAGACCACAGCTGCTGCGGCGATGGGGGCCGTCTTGACGGCGTGCTCCCTCAACAAGCGCCAGGGATGGGCAGTCCGTCGTTGTGCCCAAGACATCGCCATCGCATTGGTGATCGACACCACGAAGCCGTAGGCCCAGGGGGAGCCCGCTTGGCGAACGCCCTGCGCGTCGCTCATCACGTAGGCGGCCGTGGATAAGCCCGCGATCAGGATCCAGACGAGGGCCTGGCGGGGCAGTCCGCCGGTGCGGCCGCTGCTGGCGGCGAGCAGAAGCAGCGAGGTCGCCACCAGGCCAACGCCCGCGAGCCCATAGGCGCTCAAGCTCTCGCCGGACAAGGTTGCGGCCAGAGGCACGACCAGCAGGACCGAAAACGCCCGCACGACCGGATAGACGAGGCCGAAGCCGATCAGCGCATAGGCGCGCAGCATGGACGTCACGGTGACGAAGTTGAGCGCCGTCGAGGCCGCGATCCATGGCCAGGAAGACTGGGCGGGCAGCCCGGTCCACAACAAGCCCGGCACGACGATGAGCGCGCTCAGCATCATTTGCGTCGTCATGGCTTCGGTTGGCTTGGCATGAGCCTTCACGGCGGCATTCCAGCCGGCGTGAAGGATCGCGCTTAAAAGCGCTCCGGCGACGTCCCAGAGGGTCATGCGCTCAAGCGAGCCTGCGATAGTAGAACGTGGTGCCGGAGAACCCGCCGGTTGGCCAAAGCGCATAGTCGGGCACGACGCCGACGCGGATCCAGCCCAGCTTTGCATAAAGGCGCTCGGCCTCGCTGCCGGTTGCGGTGTCGAGGACCAGCAGCGTCCGGCCTATCGAGCGCGCGGCCGTTTCGGCTGCGCGCATCAATGCCGCGCCGATGCCATGCTGACGCGCGCGCCGGTGCACGAGCATCTTGGCGATATCGGCGCGATGGGGCTGGTTCTCCGAAGACGCGAGAACGACCTGCACCGTACCAACGATGATGTCTTGTGCGTTGTGCGCAATCAGGAGCAACCGTCGACCCGCGGAGACGTCCGCGGCGAGTCCTCGCCAGAAGCCTGCGGCTTTCGTGCGCGAAAGCGGCTGCATGAAGCTCACCGATGCACCGCCTTCGACGCAGTCCACCAGAACATCGGCAAGCTGCTCGATATCGGCTTCCCGCAGGACGTCCAATTGGCGAATGACGATCCGGTTGCTCATAGCGCACCTGCTACGATGACGACGGCGTAGCGGGCGGGCTTGCGCGTTCGGTTGCGGAAGGCCGTGGGCTGGTCCAGCACGAACGCGACGCAATCGCCAGCGCGCAGATCGTACTGCGCCTCGCCGACAGTGACCTCGATCGCGCCGTCCAGGATCCATATCTGTTGATGCGTCGACGGTCGTCGCGGTCCGCTCTCGTAAGCGACATGCGCGCCGGCGGGGAACTCCACCTCCACGATCTGGATCGGCGTGAGCTGGCCACCGGGCGAGACATTGCGCCGGAGATAGCCCGAGTCGGGATCGCGCCATGTCGGCTGCTCGGCGCGACGGGCAACAGGCGAGGTGGCCGCTGGCGGCTCGAACAGGTTGGCGAGAGCGACATTGAGCGCTGTCGCCAGCTTCTCCAACACGACGGCCGTGGGGCTGGTCTCTCCACGCTCGATCAACGAGATCATGGAACGGCTGACGCCGCTGCGCTCAGCCAGCGTTTCCAGCGAAAGGGCGCGCTCGGACCGAAGCTCGCGCACGCGTGCCGCGATCCGCTCATTGACGGGGTCTATGTTTGACGGCATTTTCCAGTATAATCTAATACATTTCCATTATATTGGAGGACGTAAACCCGTCAAACCAACTCGGGTAGCACGCGCCCATGAGGGTCAGCTTGTCAGACGTCGAGGATGGCGACGAGCTGGCCTTCGCCGATCGCTTCGCCTTCGTTGACCCTGATTTCCTTGATGGTGCCGGCTTTGGGAGACAGGACCGGAATCTCCATCTTCATCGATTCCAGGATCATGATCTCGCCGTCGGCTTCGACCTTGTCGCCGGGCTTGAGCTGGATCTTCCAGACATTGCCAGCGATCTCCGATTTCACATTGACGACGGCCATTCCCGTTCCCTTGCCAGTGGCTAGGCAGCGTTTTCCGCCACCGATCGCGCCAACGCAAGAGCGGAGGCGCCGACGCGCGCGCCGAGCCGATGTGCGATGCGATTCACTGCCGAGATCGTTCCGTCCTGCAGAGTCGAGCGTCCATCGCCGATGCGTGCTGATGCTGCCGCGACGGCGACGCCTGCCACGCCTTCGTGCTCGAGGACGTCGAGCCCCAGCACGCCGCCGCGATCGATTCCCGGACCCGCATCGTTGAAGAAGATCAGGTGCGGCCGCGTCGGTGCCGTCGTGGTGCCGGCGTTACGTGCGCCGTGGCTGCCCGTGGCGACGACCTTGCCGCGATCCTCCGGCAGGAGCAGCGACGCCGAATCCACACACACGATGCTGCCAACGAGATGCCGGCTTTCGTCCTTGGTTGGCGGCGGGCGATGCGGCCATGGCGCGCGCTTCAAAAGCTCGACAGCCTCCTTGCAGCTCATGCCTGTGGCGACACCGCAATCGGCGGCCTGTGCATTGATCCGGCTCACGATGCCGCGTTCGAACTGGTCTTGGCCGTCACCTATGCGGCAGGTCGCGGTCGAGAGCGCCGCCATCGCCATGCCGAGCGCTTCGGCGTAGGCGAGGCCGCTGACGCCCGCTTCATCGAGACCGATCCCGGCGTCGTGGTGAATGGCGGCGCGAAGGCCGCCTTTGGCGGAGAGATAGGCGGCATAGACGGCGGCATGCGAGCCGCCAACCACGACAGCGCCATTCGCCTCGGCCGGCAGCTTGGTGACGCTGTCGAGAATGAGAAGAGGAGGGTTCACTTTGACCGTCAATGGATGGCGTGGAGGCGGATCGGCAGCTTCGCGAGGCCGCGCAGCGTATTGTTGTAGCGGCGTTGAGGTTCGGCCACGATTTCGATGCGACCCACCTTGCGGGCCAGGGCCGCAAGCACGACCTCGCCCTCCAGCCGCGCCAGCATCTGGCCGACACACATATGGATGCCGGCGCCGAAGCCGACATGACCGACCGTGCGACGTGTGATGTCATATTGATCGGGCTGCTCCCAATGCCGCGGGTCGCGATTGGCGGCGCCCAGGAACATCAGGACCTTTTGCCCTTCGTCTATATCGACGTCGCCGATCCGGACCGCGCGGGTCGTGGTGCGGAAGAAGGTCTGCACTGGAGACTCGAATCGAACCGCTTCTTCGAATGCCGCGCGTGCCAGCGAAGGGTCAGCGCGAAGATGGTCCCACTGCTCGGGAAAGCGGGCGAGGCAATAGAGCGCCGCGCCGATCCCGTTCACCGTCGTGTCAACTCCGGCGGTGAGGAGCGACCGCACGATCAGCGGCGCTTCCTCGGCCGTGATCTCCCCCGTGTCGACGGCGGCATGGATCTCTGCGCCAAAGCCTTGCGGTGCAAGCTGATCGCGCTGCATCTGGCCGGCGAGCCAGTCGAGCACGGGCGTCGCGTTCTCCACCGATTTGTGGAAGAGCTCGTTGCGTGGGCCGAAGGCGTTGAAGACCATGTTGCCGTACGGCAGGAGGAAATGCCGGTTCGCGCGCGGCATGCCAAGCGCGTCGGGAAACACGGAAAGCGGATAGGCCTCGGCGAGATCGGCAATACCGTCAAAGGTTCCACGTGCGAGGAGTGAATCGACCAGATCGTCGGCCGCCTTGGCGAAGCGATCCTGCAGGTCCTTCATCGCCACAGGCGAGAGGACGCGGTTGAGGATGGCGCGGGCACGTCCGTGCTGCGGCGGATCGGCTTCCAGCAGAATGCTGCGTGGTCGCCACGGCGTCTCTTTCGCGAAATCGGCCAGGCCGACGCCGCGGCTGGAGCAGTAGGTCTTCCAGTCGAATAGCATCGCCCGGACATGCTCGAAGCGGGCGACCGCCCACACGTTGTAGCGGGAGAGCCAGACGGCGGGGCCGGCCTCGCGCAATTCCTCCTGGAACGGGTAGGGATCGTCGAAATACGCCGTCGAGAAAGGATCGATGTTCGAGACCGGCACATTTCCGCCAGCCTTCAAGGACGCTTCTCCCATGGGCGCACCAATTATTGGGGTTTGTCGCAGGGCGACGCTGGCATGCCGATGGCATGAGTTCAAGGATAGGGCCCGAGCCGCTATATCTCGATCATGACCGGAACGTTCGACAACAGGATTGCCGTCCTGATCCTGCAACATCCGCAGGAGCAGGATCGCGTCCTGGGCACGGCGAAGCTCGTCTGCTCGACGCTCGCCCACGCGACCCTGACGATCGGTCTTTCGTGGCGCAATCTCGGCCATGCGCTGAAGGAGCCAGCGGACGCCCATGAGTGGGGCGTGCTCTATCTCGGCTCGGTGCCCGCGGCGAAGGCCAAGGAAGGTCCGCTGATTGCACTCGACCGCAAGGGCGTGCCGTTGGTGGACCAGAACGCGGCGCGTCTCGGCTTGAAGGGGATCGTGGCGCTCGACGGCAACTGGTCGCAGGCCAAGGCGCTGTGGTGGCGCAACCCCTGGCTCACCAAGCTGCGGCGCTTCGTGGTCGTGCCCGACGGTCCCTCGCTCTATGGCGACCTGCGGCGGGAAGCGCGGCCCGACGCCGTCTCGACGCTCGAGGCCGTGGCGCTTGCCCTGTCGGCGCTGGAGAACGATCCCACCGTTCGTGACAGGATGCTGACGCCGTTCCGCGCGCTGCTGGCCAAGGCGCGCGCCGCCGGCGTTCGCGACAGCAAACGCGATCGGCGCCGACGCTTCCGTCCTTGACAACGGCGAGCCACGGCTTCCTAAATAGTACACTATTTGGTGCACTATATGGAGGCCGCGATGAAGGTCGTCGATCCCGCCACGCTCGCCTATTTCACCGACGATCACCCGACGGGGGTGCTGGCACAGCGCTACCTGTTCGTCGGCGAGGACAACACGCCCGACAACTTCATGTTCTCGATCGCCGAGAACCGCGGTCATTTCCATATGGTCCGCCACCGCCACAGCTTCGATCAGTTCCGCTTCGGCATCGTGGGCGATCTCGAGATGGGCAATGGCCGCAAGCTGCGCGAGGGCTGTCTCGGCTACTTTCCCGAAGGCACACCTTACGGTCCGCAGGATGACCAGGCGGGTCCGGTGACCCTGGTCCTGCAATTCGGTGGGTCGAGCGGCTACGGCTATTTGAGCCCGCAGCAGTATCGCGACGGTCGAGCCGCGCTAAAGAAGATTGGGCGGTTCGAGGGGCCGGTCTTCATCCGCGAAATGCCCGACGGCACGGTGCGCAAGACCTTCAGCATCAACGCGATCTGGGAGGAAGCGCTTGGGGCCAAGATGCTTCTGCCCGCACCGCGTTACGATCAGCCGATCTTCATCGATCCCCGGGCGTTCCGATGGGTGCCGATCGAGGGCGCACCTGGTGCGCTGCACAAGCCGTTGGGCACCTTCAGCGAGCGCGAGGTGAGGACGGGCCTGTGGCAGGTCGCGCCAGGCGCCTCGCTGACTCTCGCGAGTGGCGAGTCGCGGATACTGGTGCTCGTCCTCGAGGGCACTGGCAAGGTGGAGGCACGGCCTCTTGGCCGCCACTTCGGTATTCAGGTCGATCCGGGTGAAAAGGCTGTCGTCTCGGCTGACATGGAGCTGACACTGTTGTCGTTCGACATGCCGCCGGTGGAGAAGGCGTGGACGGCGCCGATGCTGCCGAGCTTCGAGCCGGTTCCGGGCGAGTCGGTCCAGGATCCCGTGTAGTTGACACGCGGGTAAGGATCGGGAAGCTCCCCGGCCATGAAAGAGCTGCAAGACAAGGTCTGTGTCGTCACGGGCGGCGCAGGGAGCATCGGGTTGGAGAGTGCACGCCTGTTTCTCGAGGAAGGGGCGCGTGTCCTCCTGGTCGACATGAATGAGGAGGCGCTTGGCAAGGCCGCGCGTGGCCTCGACGCCAATCGCGTGGCCTGGAGCGTGGCTGATGTGAGCAAAGCCTCGGACACGCAGGCCTATCTCGACAAGGCTGTCGCGACCTTCGGCAAAATCGATGTGTTGTTCAGCAATGCCGGCAACGCCGGGGCAATTGCGCCGATCGTCGACTATCCGGACGAGGTGTTCGACCGCGTTCAGGCCGTCCATGTCAGGGGCGCCTACAACGCCTGCAAGTATGGGCTGCCACGCATGAACGACGGCGGCAGCATCATCATCACCTCGAGTGTTGCTGCCTTTCGCGGCGATCCCGGCGCCACGGCCTACATCACCGCCAAGATCGCGCAGATCGGCCTGATGCGCTGCGTTGCCAAGGAAGCGGCGCCCCGCCGCATCCGGGTCAACACCATCCATCCCGGTCCAACCGACAATTCGTTCCAGTCTGATCTCGAAGAAAATCTCAGCGCCGTCATCAAGCGCGACGCGACGGCGATGTTCAACGAGCTGATCCCGCTCGGCCGGCACGCCAGCCCGCGCGAGATCGCGAGGTCGGTGCTTTACCTTGCGTCGGACCAGAGCAGCTTCACGACAGGCGCGACACTCAGCGTTACCGGCGGCATGGCCGGCTGATCGCGTCGGCCGCGCCGTTGCCTCACGTGGCGTAGTAGCCCAGGAACATCTCGACAGCCTCCTCGATCGCGGCGCGCGTCTCGCGGGGCGTCAGCACGCGTTGCTCGAAGACCACGGGCCAGACCACTGCACCCTTGATCAGCGACGAGAAATGGCGGCTGGCGCGCTTGGGCGAGGCGGCGCGCAGCTTGCCGTCGCGACAGGCGGCGCTGACCCAGCCGGCAAAGCCGTACTCGTCGCGCCAGTAGTGCTCCATGGCGCTCGCCACCAGCTTGGGATTGCGCACGTGCTCGGCGAGGATGGCGCGAAACAACGCCAGCGTTTCGCCGTCCTGGATCAGCCGCGCCGAGTCCTGGGCGTAGCGGGTGAGCTGCTCGCGCAACGGCACATCGGGCGAATACTCGATCTTGGAGAAGACGCTCACCCGCTGGCCCATCTCCTCGACCAGCGAGCGGAAGAGCACCTCCTTGCTGGCGAAGTGATTGTAGAGCGTGCGCTTGGAAACATCGCTGGAAGCGGCGATCGCATCCATGCTGGCGCCATCGTAGCCGTGCGCCTGGAATTCCCGGATCGCGGCGTCGAGCATGGCGCGGCGCTTGGCCAGGGAAACCGGCCGGCCGGGGCCACGCCGGGCCGGGGTCTCGGAAGGCTGGGCGATTGACATTATAAACTACACCGTAGAGTATACTAATTGTCGAGCGGGCCCTTCGACGATCCCGCAAGCCCAACATAACACCGAAGAACAGGGGAAACGCATGGATCGGACCGCGGAGCGCCGCGCTATCGTCGCCTGCCTCGTCGGCAACGCCTTCGAGGGTCTGGATTTCATCGTGTTCGGCATGTTGTCGTTCGTGCTGGGCAAGCTTTTCTTTCCCGCCGGAAATGACGTCGCTTCGCTGATGGCGACTCTCGCCACTTTCGGCGTGGGTTACGTCATGCGGCCGCTCGGCGGCATCTTCTGGGGCCTCTATGCCGACCGCCATGGCCGCAAGGCAGCGCTGGTCGCGCTCTCTGTCGTGATGGCGATCGCCACCGCGGTCATCGCAGTGATGCCGGGCTACGCCTCGATCGGGATCGCCGCTCCAATCGCGATCGTGCTCGCCCGGCTTGCCCAAGGCTTCTCGCTGGGCGGCGAGTTTGCAACCGCGACTTCGATGCTGATCGAGTACGCGCCGCCCGGTCGGCGCGGACTTTACGCCAGCTGGCAAATGGTGGTGCTGGTGGGCACGATCGCCGTCGGCTCGCTTGGCGTTTACCTTCTCACCCAGGCGCTGGGCCCGGCTGATTTTGCGGCCTGGGGCTGGCGTCTTTTCTTCATCGTCGGCGTTCTGATTGGGCCGATCGCCTATTACATCCGCCGCCGCGTCGAGGAGACAGCGGAGTTTCGGCAATACGCAGCTTCCGCGGCGAACCGACCTGTCTCGGCGCCTTTGCGCGAGGTCCTTTCGGCCTATCCGTGGGAAATGATCTCCGGCGCGGGCATCGTGATCGCCGGCACCTCGGTCTTCTATCTCACGTTCATCTATGTGCCGATCTACAGCATGCGGCAGCTCCACGTCGACGTCGGCGCCGTGCAGATCACCACGCTTATGGCGGCGATCGTATGCGGCGTGCTGGTACTGCTGGCCGGCCATCTGTCGGACAAGGTCGGGCGGCGCGCCGTCCTCCTGCCGGCGGCCATTGTGTCGGCGCTCGTGGGCTATCCATTGTTTGCGAACCTGCTCGCCCATCCCGGCCCGATGAGCCTGCTGTTGTTCCAATGCGGCGTCGGTGCGGTTCTGGCCTTCGTCAGCGGGGCCACGCCAGCCGCCCTGTCCGAAGTGTATCCGGTCCAAGTGCGCTCGACCGGCGTTGGCCTCGTCTACAATCTCATTGCGGCGATCTTCGGCGGCCTGGGGCCGCTCTTCGCCCAGTGGCTGTTGGGCGTGACCGGTGATCAGGCAGCACCTGCCTACTGGATGACCGTGACCGGGGTCGTCGGTGCGCTCGCGATCTGGACCTACAAATACACGCGTCGCTACCGGCAGGAACGTGCAGACGGCGATACAATCAAGCTGACACCTTCGACGCTCGGACAGTAAACTTCACGAATGCTCGACCAACCCCAGGTTCCCGTCGCCCAGCGCACCAATCCGGAACGCTCGTTTCGCGAGGAGGTTCGTGCCCTCCGCCTGGGGGATGGCGAGATTTTTCGGGGCGAGGGTATCCTCGCCGTCACCAAGGCGATCCTGCAGTCGGGCGTGGCCTATGTCGGCGGCTACCAGGGCGCGCCAGTGTCGCACCTGGTCGATGTGCTGGTCGAATCGCAGGATCTGCTGGACGAGCTTGGCGTTCATCTCGAGACCTGCACCAATGAGTCCTCGGCGGCAGCGCTCTTGGGCGCTTCGATCAATTATCCGATGCGCGGCTGCGTCACCTGGAAGTCGATCGTCGGTACTAACGTAGCGGCCGATGCGCTCTCCAATCTCGCTTCGCCCGGCGTGATCGGCGGCGCGCTGATCGTCGTGGGCGAGGATTATGGCGAGGGCGCATCTGTCATTCAGGAGCGCAGCCACGCCTACGCGCTCAAGTGCTCGGTCTGGCTGATGGATCCGCGGCCGTCGTTGCCGACCATCGTGCGCTGTACCGAGAAGGCGTTCGAGCTTTCGGAGATTTCCAACACGCCTGTGATGATGGAGCTGCGCATTCGCGCCTGCCATGTCACCGGCGAGTTCGTCGCCAAGGACAACCAGCCGCCGGCCATCTCGCGCAACAACCGGCTGGCCGACCCGGCGCTGCACAACTACGACCGCATCTCGCATCCGCCCTCGACCTATGCGCATGAGAAGCTCAAGGTCGATGTGCGCTTGCCGGCGGCGCAACGCTTCATCGTCGAGCAGGGGCTGAACGAGCTGTTCCCCGGCGAGCGGTCGGATCTCGGCATCATCGTGCAGGGCGGCATCACCAATGTGCTGATGCGCGGCCTCGATCGGCTCGAAGTCGAGGGCAAGATCCCGACCCTGGTGCTGAACGTCACCCATCCGCTGGTACCGGACCAGATCGCCGACTTCTGCAAGGGCAAGCGGGCCGTCCTGATCGTGGAAGAGGGTGCGCCCGACTACATCGAGCAGGCGATCAATGCGCTCTTGCGTAAGCGCGATATCGACACCCGCATCCACGGCAAGGATGTCCTGCCGATGGCGGGCGAATACACCGCCGAGGTGGTGACCGAGGGCCTGCTGAAATTCTTTGCCCAGACCGCCAACGACATCGACCTCTCGCGCCCGCGCGAACGTTTCGAGGCGGCGCGCGCCGGCCGCGCAGACGCGCAGCGCCTGTTGGGTGGCCCGCTGCCGCTGCGGCCGCCGGGGTTCTGCGTCGGCTGCCCCGAACGCCCGGTGTTCTCCGCCATCAAGCTGCTCGAGCGCGAGGTCGGCAAGGTCCATATCTCGAGCGACATCGGCTGCCACTCCTTCGCGACGCTGGCGCCGTTCAATCTCGGCAACTCGATCCTGGGTTTCGGAATGTCGCTCGCGGCAGCGGGCGCGGTGGCGCCGGTGATGCAGAGGCGCACGATTTCCGTGATGGGCGACGGCGGCTTCTGGCACAATGGTCTTCTGAGTGGCGTCGCCTCGTCGATGTTCAATCGCGGCGACCGCGTGCTGGTGATCATGCAGAATGGCTACACCTCGGCCACCGGCGCGCAGTTCATTCCCAGCACGGCAGGCAATCGCCGCGACGGCGAGACAACGTCGGACATCGCCGCCACGCTGAAGGCAATGGGTGTGAAATGGCTGCGCACCATCCGCACCTACAATGTCGGCACCATGCTCAAGACGCTGCGCGAGGCGATGAGCACGGATCATACCGGCCTCAAGGTGATCGTGGCGGACGGCGAATGCCAGCTCGCCCGTCAGCGTCGTATCCGACCGCAGATTGCAGCCCAGCTCAAGCGTGGCGAGCGGGTGGTGCGCACGCGTTTCGGGGTCGATGACGAGGTCTGCACGGGTGATCACTCCTGCATCCGCCTGTCAGGTTGCCCGTCGCTGGTCGTGAAGCCCAGCCCCGACCCGCTGCGTTCCGATCCGGTGGCGCATGTGAACAATGGCTGCGTCGGCTGCGGCCTCTGCGGCGAGGTGGCCGACGCCGCCGTTCTCTGCCCATCCTTCTACAAGGCCGACATCGTGCAGAACCCGAGCTGGTGGGACCGTCTTGTCTGGCGCCTGAGGTCGGCCGTGATTGGAGCGATGGCGAGTGGCTAAGCCGATCACCATCCTGGTGGGGGCGCTGGGCGGCGATGGCGGCGGCGTGCTGTGCGACTGGATCGTCGCCGCGGCGCACAGCCAGGGCCTCGCCGTGCAGGCGACCCAGATCCCGGGCGTCGCGCAGCGCACCGGCGCCACGACCTATTACCTCGAGGTCATGCCGACGCCGGGTGCGGCGTCGACGGCGCTCGCCCTCAATCCGGCGATCGGCGAGGTTGACGTGGCGCTCGCCACCGAGCTTCTCGAAGCCGGCCGCATGATCTTCAACGGCTTCGTCACGCCCGACCGCACCATCCTGATCGCCTCGACCCATCGGGTGCTGGCGATTGGCGAGCGGTCCGCGATGGGCGATGGCAGCTTCGACGTCGGTCGACTTTTGCGCGCCGTGAAGGAACGCAGCAAAGCGCAGATCCTGTTCGACATGGATCAGGCGGCCGAAGAATCAGGCGCCGTGCTGAACGCAGTGCTGCTGGGCGCGTTGGCCGGATCAGGTCGGCTGCCCATTCCCGAGCCCGCGTTCGAGACGGCGATCCGCGAAGGGGGAAAGGCGGTCGACGCCAACCTCGCGGGCTTTGCCTTCGGCCGCGGCCACGCCCGTGGCGAGCTCGCCCAGGTGGTGCGTGAGCATCACAAGCGGCAGGCAGCGGCGCGCGGCATCGAGGATCTGGTCGAACGCGCGCGCCGGTCCTATCCGGCGATGTCACTCGACATGGTGGAAGAGGGTGTCCGCAGGCTCGTCGCCTATCAGGATCGCGGCTATGCGACGCTTTATCTTGATCGCCTCGACGCAATACATGCGCTCGGTTCTGCAGAGCTGTTGCGCGAGACGGCGCGGCACCTTGCGGTGCGCATGTCGTTCGAGGACGTGATCCGCGTGGCGCAAGCCAAGACCTCGCGTGAGCGGCTGATACGGGTGCGTGCCGAGGTGCGGGCCAAGGTGGACGAGCCGGTCATGCTCACCGAGCATTTCAAGCCCGGTATCGAGGAGATCTGCGCGATCCTTCCGCCGGCGATGGCACGGCTGATCCTCGCCTGGGCCGAACGTACGGGGCGGCTGGGCAAGGTCCACTTTTCGATGCACGTGCGTACGACCACGGTATGGGGCTTCGCACGACTGCGCTTCCTCGCGTCGTTGCGCTGGTGGCGGCCCAGAAGCTTCCGTTATGTAGAGGAGCAGGCCGAGATCGAGGGCTGGCTCGCCGTCATCCGGGCCGCTGCCCCGCTCAGTATCGAACTTGCGCGCGAGATCGCCGAATTGGCGCGGCTCATCAAGGGCTACGGGGATACCTTCAAGCGCGGTCTCGGCAACTATCGACGCATCGTGGCCGAGGTGGTCGAACCGGCGCTCGCAGGAGGCTTGTCGCCCAGGGCTGCGGCGGATGCCATCGCCAATGCGCGCGTGGCGGCCCTGGCCGATCCGGAAGGCGAATCCTTGTCGAAGACACTGACGGCGATCGCCGCATCCGGCGCCATGATGCGACGAGCCGCGGAGTAGCGATGCCGCTTATCGGTCACTACGAGATTACTGTGGAATGGGGCGATTGTGATCCTGCCGGTATCGTCTACTACCCGTCCTATTTCCGCTGGTGCGATCAGGCGACATATCGCCTGTTCCTGGCGGCCGGGCTGAAGCGCGACGACGTGAGTGGCGGCCAATGGAAGGAGGGCACGCCGTTGGTGGCGGCAGAAGGTGCCTTTCGACGGCCCTCGCAACACGGCGAGAAGCTCATGATCGAGAGTCGTGTCGAGAAGCTCGGCCGCAGCTCCTTCACCATCCAGCATCTGTTTCGCGACGCTACAGGGCAGATCGCAGCCGAGGGACGGGAGACCCGTATCTGGGCCCGCAAGGATGGTGACGCCCGCTCGCTCAAGGCCGTCGCCATCCCAGAGGATGTGAAGAAGAGGCTTGTCGGCTGAGGGCCGCCCTAGGCGGCGACAGCCGCGGCCGACTGCGCCTCGCTCGCCAATGCCTGGATCTCGCGGTAGATCACCGCGCCAATGTCGTTCTGGTACATCCACAGGCTATTGGCCTGACCGCGGAAGTTAGGCTCGCAGCCCATCGCTTGCGTCGGGCGGAAGCCGCTGCCGAGGCCGATGCCGAAGATGTTGGGCAGGGGCATTCCTTCCGCAGTGAGCAGACGGCAATCTCCGTCGACGGCGTCGCCGTTGATGTCTGCCCTCAACGTCAACTGCTGGCCAGTCGAATCGAAGATGGGCATCGTCGCCGATCGGTAGCCAAGGCAAGGCACGACGAGCGCGGCTTCTGCCAACGTTTCGCGCAATTGCGGTGTGGAGAAGTCCTGGAGCGCCAGGACTGCCACGCGCGACTCCGGTGACACATTGGGTTTGCGGGCGATCTGCCGCCAGATGTCCCGGCCATGCCCCCGGATGCCGCCCATGCGGTTGACGCGCTTGGTGCGCACGCAGATGTCGCCCTGCTCGAATGGATAGCTGTCGGCGATGGCGGCCGCGCTGTCCGGATAGAAGATGCGCGGCGGCCGACGCTGCAGGATGACGATCTGGCCGTTCGTCAATGAAGCGGCGGACGGCAGCTGCAAAAGGGCCCACGCAGCGGCGTAGGCGCTGTGCGCGCCGCCCACGATCACGATCGACCGACCCGCGGCGTGGCGGATGATCTCATCGGCCTGGGCAAGACCATCGTGAGTCAGAAGTTCGTTCGACGCCAGCAAATGCCGCGTATCGCAGTCGACGAACTTGAGACCCGGCGCCGCCATTTCATCCCGCCAGTGCTGGCGTCCGCCCAGAGCGATCACTGCCGAGCGGGCAACCAGCGTCTTGGGCCGCTCTTCCGCGCCGTGGATGACGACGGCAACCCGTCCATCGTCCAGGAGATGGACTGATTGCGCTGTCGTGTGCAGGTTGAGCGCCGAATTGGGATGGCCTGGGAACATGTCGGCGACGGCCTGACCGACGCGTCCCATGTACTGGTTGACCAGCGGAAGCGGCGGGTAGCTCGATTGGTACTGCTGCATCTCCAACGTCACCGGATCGCGACGCAGGTGATGCATGGCCGACGGCCAACCGGCCGACGCCAGGCACTCGAGATAGGAGCCGCCGAGTGAGTCGGAGTTGATGCCGTAGCGACCAAGCGTGCCGCCGAGGCGGCCGGTGCGCTCGATCAGGGCGACGCCCTGGTCGAGCCAGCTCTCCATGAGCCCGTGCTGCGCAGCCCACAGGAGGGGACCGAGACCACCCGGTCCGCCACCTACGATAATGGACGAAAATTCGCGATGAGAATGCGGTTCAGCCCAACACATTGCGGAATACTTTCACGATGCGGTCAATGACTTGGTCGTCCACGGAGCGGGACGTTGGCAAATTGATGCCGGTGGCAGAGAGCTCGAGGCTGTTGGGACAGACCCGGGCATATTTTTCATAAGGTGGCAGGGTCGAAAGCGAATGAAAGAAGGGGCGCATTTCGATCTTGGCTTCGTGTGCGGCCATTAGGAGCTGGTCGCGCTTGGCGGCTGGCACTTGAACCGATGCCAACCAGACAACGGGCTGATAGATCGGGTCCATCGTTGGCGGAAACTTGACGCCGGGGATTCCCTTGAGCGCTGCCTGATAGGCGTCGGCGATGTTCTTGTTGCGCTTCAGCATCTCCTCGATGCGCCAGAGCTGGGAATAACCGATGGCCGCCTGGAGGTTGGTGATCCGGTAGTTGTAGCCGACGCGCTCGTGCCAGTAGGACCGCGTGGGCGTCATGCCGTGATCGCGCAGCAGGCGGATCGACTTGGCGAGTTCCGCCGAGTTCGTCAGGCACATGCCGCCTTCGCCGGTCGTCACGATCTTGTTGGCATAGAACGAGAAGCAGCCGACATCGCCGAACTGCCCGACCGGTCGGCCATCATAGCGTGCACCATGGGCCTCCGCGCAATCCTCGACCACGCCGATCCCGCGCTTGGCGGCAAAGGCGGCAATCGGCCCGATTTCGACCGGGCGGCCGTAGAGATGCACCGGGATGATTGCCTTGGTCCGTGGCGTGGTCGCTTGCTGAACGCCGGCGAGCGACAAGCCCCAGGTCCGCCGATCGACATCGACGATGACCGGCACCGCGCCGCAGAACAGCACAGCGTTGATGGTCGCCGCAAAGGTGAGATCGGGAACGATCACTTCATCGCCGGGACCGACACCGAGTCCCAGCAAGGCGAGATGGAGCGCCACGGTGCCGTTGGAGACGGCGATGCCGTGGCCGGTGCCGATGAAGGCACGGAATTCCTGCTCGAACTTGTCGACGTAGGGGCCCTTGCTCGAGATCCATGAGGACAGGAAAGCGTCGAGGATCGAGCGGAATTCCCGATGGCTCATATCCGGCCGGGCGACCTGGACGTTCTGTGTCGACCGGTCGATGTCGACGCCGATGAGCCGCCCTGACGCGTCGAGAACGGGTCGCAGGACGTCCTTGTCGACCGACGAGTCATTGTGCAGCCGGTGGGCGAACGTCTCGAGGTGCTGGTCGAGGGTTGGATTGAGCAGCCCGCCGTCCAGCACGGCCTTGCCGATGTCGTCGAGAGAAATTCGGCCAACGAGACGGCCCTTGTCCCCGACGACCAGGCAAGTACCCAGACCGTTGTCGAGGCACTTCTCGATGGCGGCGATCAGGCTCTCGGAGGTACTACAAACAAATTCGTCTTCTCCTTCCAGTGCGCCGTCCCCAACCGGCCGCACCTCCGCCACGGACAAAGACATCGAGTCCTCCTTGAGCTCTTCCGCCGCTATCACACCCCAAGGACAAGCGGCCCCGGCACCATCAGACGTGTGTCGGTACTTTGAAGCCAGTGGCCACTTTGTGGCCGGTGTTGGATTAAATGCTGCAGCATCAGCCATTTCTTGGTCACTGGTCAGAGCGAATGGCTCTCAGCATCCTGCTCGTTCAGAGTCAGCTCGGGGGAACAATGGATTGCCTGTGGATCACGCTCGCGGACCCCGATCCCGCGACGAACGGTCAGCTGATCTATTCTCAGGGCCTCATACAGGCCACACATGCCGCTGGAGCGTCTTTGTGCGTTCTGGGGCTTTCTCGGACAGAAAAATCCACAACCCCGTCCGATTCGCATGATCTCGTCTGGCGGTTGGTGAAAGAGGAAAAGCTGTCACGCTGGCAGCGTCTTCTTGTTGACAAGCCGGATGTGGCCACGCGCGGCATTTCCGGGCCGATGTCGCAGGCCCTCGACCAGGCACTCGAGGCACGTGCGTGGGACGCCGTTGTTTTCGACAGCATATGCGCCGGCTGGGCTCTTGACGCGGTGCGGCGTCATGGTGCGCACAGCGCTCGTCCACCGAGGGTTGTCTACCTTGCTCACAATCACGAGGTCACCGCGGCGCAGCGAATCGCCGATGAAAGCCGGGGTATCCGCCGCATCGCGAAGAAGATTGATCTCCTCAAGACGCGCCGGTTGGAACGGTCGCTGATCGCCATGTCGGATCTCGTGACGTCCAATACGCCCGAGGATTGTCGGCGCTTTGTGGCCGATGCGGATGGCACGCCGGTCGCCTTCCTGCCACCTGGCTACGGCGGCCATCGCGTCGCCGCCCGGACAATCGATGCCAGTATTCCGCGGCGCGCCGTCGTTGTCGGCAGCTTCAACTGGCCGCCCAAGCGGGTCGCCCTGGAGCGGTTTCTGGCGGTCGCGGCGGCACCCTTGGCGAAGGCGGGTGTCGAGTTGCAATTCGTGGGTGAGACCGACCCTGATTACCTGGCCGGCCTGCGGATGCGCTATCCGTCTGTGTCCTTTGTCGGCCGTGTGGACAATGTGCTGCCTTACATGGCCGACGCGCGCATTGCGCTGGTGATCGATCTCCTGGGCGGATTCAAGCTCAAGGGACTGGATTATGTCTTCAACCGGATTCCGATCCTGTCGATGCGGGTGGCGCTGCCCGGCATGCCGCTGAAGGACGGGCAGAGCATCGGCCTGTTCGACAGCCATGAAGCACTCGCTGCCGACGTGCTCCGTTTGATTGACGATTTCGACACGCTCAATCGGCGGCAGATCGCGGCATACGACGTCTGTGCCGCGAGATTCGACTGGGATCGCATCGGCCAGCATCTGCTGGGTCACATCCGGCGTGCCGGCCGGCGCCAGGGACGGAGCTCGATGGTCAGCACCGTGGCGAGGGCCATCACAGTCGAGGCTGACTAAATACAATCGAGGCTGATTAACGGCCGAGCAATGAGCGCTGCTGCTACCGAGCGCCAGCTGCCGAGAATTTGAAGAGGCGCTCTGACATCCTCCACAGCGTTTCCTGCGGCTCGCCTGGCGGCAGGAAGATGAAGTTGTAGAGGTAGGATCCAAAACGCTCGCGCGCCTGCAGCGAGGCCGTCAGGTCCGGCAGGTTGTCCCGGCGCTGCATTCTCTCCACGGAGAAGCGTTCCATCGGCTTCAAGTTGCCGTTGTGGATAAAAAAGCCTCGATAGCCGAGTTCGGTGAAAAACCGGCGTGCCCGCTCGATCCCGCCCGGCGATAGACGCTCGTCGATCTCGATCAACAGCCTCGGCAGGCAGCGCCGGATGGTCTCGCGGCCGCCGTCGAGAACAGCTTGCTCATGGCCTTCGACGTCGATCTTTATGAAGCCGACCTGGCCTTGATAGTCGTCGTCCAGTCTGACAGTCGGCACCTCGACGCTCTGGTAGGCGGCATAGGTCGCCGACGCGTCGAACGAGATGGTTGAGCAGCCCTCGACAAGGATGCCATCCACCAGAGGCATGCGAAGCTCGACCTTGCCGTTGGCATCCGACAGCGCCGCGGCTTCGACCTTCACTCTATACGGAAACTTGGCTCGCAAGGCCTCCGCAAGATGCGGCATCGGCTCGTAGGCAACGATATGGCGCGCATGGCGCCGCATATAGTGGACGTAGCATCCGTCATTGGCGCCGACATCGATCGCGTCCTGATCGGGACGGCACAGGAACTCGAGGAGATGGAGCTCGACCTCGCCATAGCGGCCGTAGTACCGCGCCTCGCGCCAGTTCAGGATGGGCGTGGGACAGAGGGAGCGCAGGACATGCCGCGCCTCCGTATAGGTGCTACTGACGTCGACCATGTGAGCGTTTTTTTAAGCCCTCGATGATTGCGATATTATGCCGAGGTCGTGATTGGACGCCGTGACCAGACGGTGATCACGGCTGCTGTCTACCGGGCACGGTGGACGAATGCGCGGATGGGATCGGTCACGCTCGTATCCTGGGTATTGATCGTATCGACCTCGGATATGTGGCTGTGGCCGCGCAATACCACGTAGGTCGGGCAACCCGCGCTGGCGCAGAGAGCTTTGTTCAGGGCCTCGTTTTGGGTGACGAAGACTGGGGGATCGAGCTCGGCCCGCATAATGAGCAATGGCAACTTGCTTGCCATCAGGCCTTTCTGGGAGGAACGCTCCGGCCACTTGGTGAGGTCTTCGCCAAAATAGGCGCGTTGCGGCGGCCCGTTGGTCCCAGCGTTGAATTCGTAGAGCCCCGACACCAGGATGGCGCCGGCCAGGCCGCCGCTCGGCGCTTTTTGAAATTCCGGATGAGCGAGATAGCTCGCGACATGGATGGCGCCGGCGGAGTGGCCCATCAGGAACACGCGGCTGGGATCGCCGCCGAGGCGGGACACATTGGCCTTGGTCCATGCCACGGCCGCAGCGACGTCTTCCGCGCCGGCCGGCCAGGGGTGTTGCGGCGCCAAGCGGTAGGTCATGTTGACGCCGATCATGCCGTTGGCGACCGCCCACAGCATGATGTTGTCGTAGAACGGGCTGCCCGGCGGGTGTTTGTCGCCGGCCGTGAAGCCGCCGCCATGCACGAAGATCAGGACGGGTCTCGGTGCTCCGGCAGCCGACGGCGTGAAGAGATCGAGACGCTGCCTTGGATCGCTGCCGTAGGCCTCGTCACGCACAACTTTGACATCGCGGTATGGCTCTTTCTGCTGCAGCGGCTCGAAGAGCTTGGATGTTGCCGGAGGGTCAATCACAGGACCGATCTGCTTGATGGCGGCAGCAATCTCCGCTGGCATCTCTCCGGCAAGGGCGCTCGCCACCGGCTGGCAGGTGAGGGCGGCCAGCGTGCCCAGAACAAGAACTCGCACGATGATCGACCTCCTAAACTGCCGCCTTCAGCATGTCGGCGGCCTTTTCGCCAACCATGATCGAGGGCGCATTGGTGTTGCCCGAGGGCATGGTGGGGAAGATCGACGCGTCGGCGATCCGCAGGCCCTGGAGCCCGTGCACCCGGAGCTTGTCGTCGACCACGGTGTTGGGGCCAGGACCCATGCGGCAGGTGCCGATCGGATGGTAAGCCGTTTGCGAGTTGTTGCGGATCCACGTCAGGATCTCCTCGTCCGACTGGACCGCTGCGCCCGGTGAGAACTCGGCGTCGCGGTACGCATCCATCGGCACCGCATCCACGATCCGGCGCATCATGCGGAAGCCGTCGACCATGGCGCGCTGGTCGATCGGATCGGCGAGGAAATTGAAGCGAATCGCCGGCTGGGCTTTGGGATCGGGCGACTTGATATGGATCGACCCCAGGCTCTCGGGACGAAGCTGGTAGCAGGCGATCGTCATGGACGGGAAGTCCTGCAATTTGCGCGTCTTGGGGTCCTTGATGGAATAGGGGACCAGATGCATCTGGACGTCGGGCGTCGCGAGCTCCGGCCGGGTGCGCAGGAAGGCAAGCAAAGGTGCGGATGGCAGGCTCATGAAGCCGCCGCCGGTGGCCAGATATTTCATCATCTGCGTGGCCGCGCCGACACCGCGCGCCATGTGGTTGTAGGAAACCCTGCGGTCCTTCACGCGCCAGATGATGCGGGCATTGATGTGATCGCGGAAATTCTCGCCGACCGCCGCCAGCTCGTGTTTCACCTCGATTCCATGCTTGCGCAGCAATTCTGGCTGGCCGATGCCGCTCAGCTCGAGGATCTGCGGGCTTGCGACGCCGCCCGCGGACAGGATGGTTTCGCCGGCACGGGCCTGTATCACCTTGCCGTCCTTTTC